>OKRY01001948.1_pt1 | contig 16600 bp, 13 predicted proteins | sample 1601121 | NCBI WGS metagenome assembly OKRY01 (sample SAMEA3541546, study PRJEB24748) | human gut metagenome | biome: human gut; feature: human-associated habitat; material: faeces | place: China | collected 2012
GGCTTGGCATAGAAGCCGCTTTCAAACTTCTTGCCCAGCTCCACACGGGAGGACTACTGGATATGGGCGTAGGTGTTCACCAGCATATCGCACTGGCATGACCGGTCGTTCCCTGCACGGCTTTCACATCGCCGCCGGAGATCATCAGTTGGTAGGTCGCACTGGAATGCCGCAGACCGTGGAACACGATACGTGGGAACTCCGGGTGGGCATCCTGCCATTTCAGAAACTTCTTGCGGATGAGTGCCGGCTCCACCGCCAGGCCGTTGGGCAGACGGAACAGCATTCCGCTGTCATGGTAGCGTGTCGGATCTTTCATCTCGTCTGCCGCTAACTGATTCAGCCACTTCTTCAATTCCTCTTTCAGTGCAGAGGTCATGAAGATGGTGCGGCAGGAGGATGCGGTTTTGGTACTTTTCAGGATGAGGGAAGTGGTGCTGCGCTCCAGCTTGTCCGGGAATACCTTTTCATAGGCAGACCTCCAATTCTTTGTAGCCGGGTGTTTTTTCACCCGGCAATTTTTGCATTCCAACATTTTCGGGTTATCCGATCAAAAGTTTCAGCCGTTCTAGCTTTTCCTGTGCGCTTTCCTTGCGGAAGCTGGCCCCGATGCAGGAGATGGGAACACACATTTCCAACAAGCGGTCATAGATTCGGGCGTGAACGGTATCCTGCGGATGCCGGATCTCATCCAGTGTTAGATTGGTCGTGACGATCAGGGGCTTCCGGCTGCGGTAGCGACTGTCTACAATGTTGTAGATCTGTTCCAGTGCATATTCTGTGCCGCGCTCCATCCCGAAATCGTCAATGATGAGAAGCGGATAGCGGCACAGCCGGGCTACCACCTTGTTCTGCCCAGAGAAACTACTATTCAATTCGTTCACGACATGAGCAAAGTTTGTCATGCACACAGGTACTTTCTGCTCCATCAGAGCGTTCGCAATGCACCCGGCAAGGAAACTCTTGCCTGTGCCAAAACCGCCCCAGAGCAGTAGCCCGATGTTCTCTGCGTGAATGGTCTGCCACTGCTCTACATAGCGATGTGTGTGACGCATCTGCAGGCTACGACCATTGTCGTTTGCAAATGTCCACTCCAGCAGTGCCGGGTCAGAAAAACCTTCTGCTTTCAGCTGCCGCACAAGGTCGAGATGTTTCTGCTCCTTAACAGCTGCTTCCTGCTGTTCCCGTTCGGCTTTATGACAGGCGCATTCTGCCGGGTGCTTGTTCTTTCCTATCAAGACAAGCCCCTTGGCAAAGAAGGCTTCTTTGGGTGTGTGGCACTTACCGCAGGAGAGCAAACCATCTGCTCCATAATAATCCATTGCGTTTTCGGGTATACTGGAAACGGATTGTTCCAAAATCTTTTCAATAAAAACGATTTGTTTCTCAAGAACTGTCTGTGCGAGTGCGTATAAGTACAGACCGCACAAATTTCTTCCGTGAAAAAATGCGCGTTTTACGGCGTTTCTGACGCAGGAGTGGATCGAGACGGCATTCCCGAATGATCATGTGCTGACTACCTGCGCAAAAGGGGAGGCGCTGTCGGACACCCAGATTAAGACGGTGACGCTGGAAAGCAGGCAGCTGTTGGATCAGCTTGCAGAGACCTATCAGTTTGACCGCGTTGTCTATTTTTCTGAATATCTTCTGCCACACGGTGATCAGGAAGGTGAACTGGACCGCCTGCGCCGGGTCCTGCAATCCTGCCGCGAGCGGGAAGTGGAGCTGCTGTACCTCTCAGGGCCGGAGGCAGCATTTGCGCCGTCCACCGGTAAAACGCTGCTGGCCAATGCGGCGGAGGAACTTTGCTTCTATTACGCCAGAACCAGCAAACTTCAGGTCAAGGTGTTCCGCTTGCCCTACCTGTATGCTGTCTCGGCCAGCGGCGCGGATCAGTTTGCGCGGCTATTCGAACAGATGCCTGCCGGTACGGTTCAAATGGATGAACAGGCTGCGCAGCCGCTGCTGGCGCTCTGTGCAGAAGAATTGGCCGATCTCGTTGCCCGGGTGTTCGATACATGGACACCGGAGCCGGAGCGATTTACGCTGCCGGATGTTTTTGGGAACACACAGGGGCAGCTGGGCGAGGTGCTGCAAAAGCTGCAGCCCGGGCTGAAGGTGCTGTACGGAACCGATACGATCCAGACCTACCCCGCAGCAGATAATGCTGTCCGCCGCAGGTACGGCTGGTTCCAACGGTACAGCATCCTGGATGATCTTCCGGCGATCTATAATGCGTGGTGCGCCCGGAAGACAGAGAAAAAAAGCTTTATACGCAAAATGGTGGATAAGATCCGCCAGAGTCCACTCCTGCTGCGGCTGGTGGAGATCGCTGCCGCGTGGCTGGCCACGGAACTGCTGGTGCGTATTACAGGCACGGACGCGCAGTTCCGGATGGTCGATTTCCGGCTGATGTTCGTTGTGCTGATCGGCACGGTCTATGGCCTCAATGCAGGTGTGCTGTCTGCTGTGCTGGCATCTGTTTCTCTGACAGCGGGCTATCTGCGGCAGAGTACCACTCTGATGCTGCTGTTTTATGAGCCTGCCAACTGGTTGGCGTTCATTATATATTTTGTGGTGGGAGCGTCCTGCGGCTATGTGCAGCTGCGTAATACAGAGACTGCCCGTTTCGTGCAGGAAGAAAACGAGCTGCTGCATAAGCGGCTTGAATTTACCCGGAAACTGTATCAGGATACGCTGGAGGATAAACGGTCGTTCCGCCGCCAGATCCTGGGCCGCCGGGACAGTTTTGGCAAGATCTATGCTGTGACCCAGCAGCTGGATATGCTGCAGCCGCAGGAGATCTGCCGCAAGACGGTGCAGATAATGGAAGACGTGCTGGAAAACCACAGCCTTACCATCTACCGTATGGAAAAGAACCAGGGGTTTGCCCGACTTACCGCCGCCAGTGCCGGAATGACGCCGGAGCCGGCATACTCGCTGGAGGTGGATCAGTGGCTGGACGTGATCCGTGCCATCGAACAGGAAGGGCTGTGGGTGAATCGCGGCTTCCTCCCCGGACGTCCGATGTATGCTGCAGGCGTGCGGCAGAACGGCAGCCTTGTGGTACTGATCGGGCTGTATACTGCCAGCGAAGAGCAGATGACCCTGTATTACCAGAATCTGTTCCGCATCCTCTGCGGACTGGTGGAAACAGCACTGGTGCGGGCCTTTGAGTACGAGAGCGTTGTGCGAGAAAACTGGTATCTGCCCGACACCTGCCTGCTGCGTCCGGCTGTGTTTGCGGAGCAGCTGGCCACAGCCTGCACCCTGCAGGAAGACAAAATGGCGCATCATCTGCTGCTGCAGGTGACGGGAACGTTCAAAAACCGGGCCGAATTCAACGACCGGGTGAGGCGCTCCATCCGCAGTACCGATGCAGCAGGCGTTGGAACAAACAACGCCGTTTACCTGCTGATGAATCAGACCGATGAAGAAAATCTGCCGCTGTTGACCCGGCGCTTGGATGAAAGAGGGCTTCATGTCACTGCAGTGCCGCTGGATGAGCAGCTGCGGCTGATCAGCGCTGCAAAACAGGAGGCATCGCATGCGTAACGGGTTCTGGCTTGGTCTTGTGCTGCTGGCAGTACATCTGGCCGTATGCGGGGGGATCTGGCTGCTGGCCTGGGCCAAGGTACTGGAGGTGGAGGGATATTTTGCTCCTGTGATGCTTCTTGTGCCGCTGTGGGGACCGCTGTGTGTGTTGCTGCTCCACACTTCCAACCGCCTTACAGGCGGGTGCCTGCGGGAACAGACACTTGAAAAGCTGCATATCAACGAAGAAATACACAAAAGTATCCTTGTGGCGGATGACGAAGGCGAGGATATGGTCGTTCCACTGGAGGAAGCGCTGCTGGTTGACAGTCCCGCGCAGAAACGCAAGCTCATCCTCTCGGTGCTGACGGATGACCCCGCAGGCTATTATGACCTGCTTCAGCAGGCCCGTATGGACAACGACAGCGAAGTGGTACACTATGCTTCCACGGCGCTGTCGCAGATCACCAAGGAAGCGGACCTGAAATTGCAGAAGCTGGAGCAGCGCTATGCCGCTGCCCCGGACGATGCCGCAGTGCTGGAAGAATACTGCAATTATCTGGAAAGCTATCTGAAAGACGGTTTCGTACAGGGCAGAGCCGCAGAGATCCAGCGCCATCAGCTGGAGCAGCTGCTGAAAAAGCGGCTGGAAAACCTTGGCGGACGCCGCAGCTGTACGCTGGAATGCAGGCTGGCAGATGTGCAGCTCAGTCTTGCTGAGTATGACCGCGCAGAGAAAACGCTGGAAGAGCTTACGGCGCGCTGGCCCCAGCGCGAGGCGCCGTGGGTGCTCTGCCTGCGGCTGGCAGCAGCGCGGCGAGATGGGGAGGCTATCCGAAAAACACTGGGTCAAATCGAGGAAAAGGAGGTCTACCTCAGTGCAAAGGGCCGCGAGATCGTGCGGTTCTGGCAGGGGAAACAGCAATGATAAAGGAGATCCTTTCCCGGCTACGGGCGTTCCGCTGGCAAAAGCTGCTGATCATCTGGGCCGTGTTCGTGGCGATGGCCGCTATCCTGTTTGCGGAGCGCAGCGGCATTCAATACGAAGCAGCGAAATTCAAGCTCAATTATCTCCCCCGGACAGAGGTCGAGCCTGCACAGACCGCCATGTTCGGCCAGCCCGTCACCTGCCTGCTGCTCTACGATTCCGGTCAGGATAGTACAGACCTTGCAAAAAAGCAGTTCGATCGGATCTTGCTGGATATGAAAGTGAGTACGCAGGCTGTGGATGTACACACGACCGCTCTTGAAGGTATCCCGGAGTTTGACCGGTATAAAACCGTTGTGGTCCTCATGAGCGATCTGGATGCGTTAGGCAGCCGCCTGATCGACCTGATGAACTGGGTAAAGGACGGCGGCAGCGTCCTGTTTGCCATGACGCCCCAGAAAACAACATATTTTGACGCTGTCTCGCCCAACCTCGGGGTAGTGTCCTCTTCCTGGGAGTATAAGACTGCAGAAAGCATCGTTCCCACGGAGGAGTTTATGCTGGGCGGCGGGGAGCGGTATGCGTTCAGCGACCCGTTCCAGTCGTCCCTCAGCGTCAGCCTCAGGGAGGAAGCCACAGTCTATGCCCGCACGGGGGACGAAGGCGTTCCGCTGGTGTGGGGTACAAAGTCTGGTGCCGGCAGGGTGGTGGTGGACAACATCGGCATCTACGATAAAATCATGCGCGGCATCTATGCAGCGTCCTTCAGCCTTCTGTGCGATGCCGCTGCCTACCCGGTGATCAACAGCTCGGTGTTCTATCTGGACGATTTTCCATCTCCGGTACCCGGCGGCGATGGTACTTACATCCGCAGGGACTACGGGATGAGTATTGCGGATTTCTATTCCAAGGTCTGGTGGCCGGATCTCGTAAAGCTTGCACAGCAATACTCCATCCGTTTTACCGGTGTCATGATCGAAAACTATGAGGACGATACCCAGAGTACGCCGGTCCGTCAGCCGGACACCCAGCAGTTCCGATATTATGGCAGTCTGCTGCTGCAGCAGGGAGGGGAAGTGGGCTTCCACGGTTACAACCATCAGCCGCTGGTGCTGTCCGATACGGATTACAAGGGACTGTATGCCTATCATCAGTGGCCCAGTGAGGAGGCCATTGTGGCAGCGATGAACGAACTGATCGATTTTCAAAAGACCGTGCTGCCCAACACAGAGGGTAGTGTCTATGTGCCGCCCTCCAACATCCTTTCCGCTGCAGGGCGGAAGGTGCTAGGCAGCAAAGTGTCCCAGATCCGCACCATTGCCAGCACTTACTTTGAGGATGGCACATCCCTGCCCTATGTGCAGGAATTCGGTGTGGCCAGCGACGGTATCGTGGAGCAGCCCCGCATCGTATCCGGCGGTATGGTGGGAGATACCTATATGCGGCTGGCCGCGATGAGCGAGTTGAATATGCATTACGTCAGCACCCACTTTATGCACCCGGACGATCTGCTGGATGTGGACCGCGGTGCTGCGGAAGGCTGGGAAACCTATAAGGGCGGTCTGAAAGATTATCTCAAGTGGCTCAGTGCCGCTGCACCGGATCTGCGCAGGCAGACCGGCACCGAGTGCTCTGCTGCCATCCAGCGGTATGCACAGCTGACGGTCACGATGGACAGCACCGACACTGCGTGGACACTTCGCCTTGGCAATTTTGTGGATGAAGCATGGCTTTTCTTCCGCGCCAATGAGGGGACTCCCGGCAAAGTGACGGGCGGCGAACTGACCCGCCTGACCGGAGATCTTTATCTGCTCAAGGCCAATGCCGACACAGTCCGCATTGAAAAGAAGGGAGCATGACCATGCGCATCTGTCTGGTGCTGGAGGGGTCATACCCCTATGTTCACGGCGGCGTATCCACATGGATGCACGCTTATATTCAGGCTATGCCTCAGCAGGAGTTCTCCCTCTGGGTCATCGGTGCTAAAGCGCAGGACCGGGGAAAGTTTGTGTATGAGCTGCCGCCCAACGTGAAAGAGGTGGAGGAGATTTTTCTGGATGATGCCCTCCGTCTCCACGGTGAGCGGCAACCGGTCCTGTTTACCGCAGACGAGCGCACCGCCCTGCGGGAACTGGTACGGCTGGGCAGACCGGATTGGGATGTGCTGTACCGTCTGTTTCAGGAAAAAGGCGTCCACCCGCTCTCTTTTTTGCAGAGCCGGGACTTCATGGAGCTGTTCACGGACATCTGCATGAGAGAGTATCCCTATGTGGCCTATGCGGATGCGTTCCATACCATGCGCTCGATGCTGCTGCCGGTACTCTATCTGCTTACGGGCCGGGTGCCGAAAGCGGATGTCTATCATGCGATCTCTACCGGCTACGGCGGTCTGCTGGCCTGTCTGGGCGGCAGCCTGAACCATGCACCGGTGCTTCTTACGGAACACGGCATCTACACCCGCGAACGTGAGGAGGAGATCATCCGTGCAGAGTGGGTGGTGCCCTCGTTCAAGAGCCGATGGATCCGGTTCTTCTATGTCCTTTCTGAGGAGATCTACCGGCGGGCGTTCCGGGTCAGCAGTCTGTTCTATAATGCCCGTCGGACGCAGATCGAGATGGGGTGCAATGCTGAAAAGTGCATCGTTATTCCAAATGGCGTCCAGTACGAGCGGTTCTGCAATATCCCACTCAAACAGGAGGATGGCTGGGTGGATATCGGCGCAGTGGTGCGTCTGGCTCCTATCAAGGACGTCAAGACGATGATCTACGCGTTCTTTGAACTGGCCTCCCGGGTACCCAACGTCCGGCTGCACATCATGGGCGGCGTGGATGATGAGGATTACGCTAAAGAGTGCTATGCACTGGTGGAGGAATTACAGCTCAAAAATCTGATCTTCACCGGCCGTGTAGACGTGGTGCAGTATATGCAGAAGCTGGACTTCACCATCCTCACCAGCATTTCGGAAGGACAGCCGCTCTCTGTGCTGGAATCCATGGCAGCCCGCCGTCCCTGTGTGACCACCGAGGTGGGGTGCTGCCGGGAACTGCTGGAAGGCGCCCCGGGGGATACGTTCGGCATTGCAGGCTACTGTGTACCCCCTATGTACCGTCAGGGGCTGGCCGATGCGATGGAGAAAATGTGTGCCAGCCGTACCCGGCGCGAAGAGATGGGGCGCATTGGCCAAAGACGGGTGGATGCTTACTTTCACCACGAGCAGATGCTGGCTAACTACCGCAAAATGTACGACGAAACAGCTAAAGAATATCACTTGGAGTAACCATGGCAGGAATTGGATTTGAATTGAAAAAGCTGTTTCGCCGCAAAGGACTGTTTGCCTCCCTGCGGGCCTACGGCTATGCGGGCATCATCTGCACCGGCCCCATGCTGCTGGGCGTTCTGCTTCAGCTCGGTATTTTGCTGCTCTGCAGCTGGGCGGGCGCCCCGCGGGATCAGCAGGATCTGCTGGTCTGCATGATCACCTATACGCTGCTGTTTTCCCTTACGGTCACCAGCTTCTTTTCCATGCCGGTAACACGGTATCTGGCAGATATGCTGTATGAGGAACAGGAGCAGACCATCCTGCCTTCGTTCTGGGGCTCCAGCAGCATGATGCTTGTACTGGGCTGCACGCTGTATGGGCTGTTTCTGCTTGTTTCAGGAGCAACTCTTTTGCAGGGTCTGCTCTGCCTGTGGCTTTTTGCAGAGATGATCGTGAACTGGAACGCCATGAGTTATCTGACCGCCATCAAGGACTACCGGGGCATCCTCTGTTCGTTTCTGGCAGCTATTGTGCTGGCGTTCGGGCTGGGGTTCGTACTGGTGGTGCTGCTGGGCTGTCCGGTGCTGGAAGGAATGCTCTTTGCTGTGACCATGGGTTACGGCCTGATGATGGTCTGGGATGTAGTGCTGCTCTACCGCTACTTCCCGCAGAGTGAAGAGAGCCCTTGGGCGTTTCTGCGCTGGGTGGATGCGTTCCTTCCGCTGGCCTTTACGGGGCTGTGCACCAACATCGGGCTGTTTGCCCACCTTGTCATCTGCTGGGCAGGCCCGTCGGGCGTACAGGTCAAAGGCCTGTTTTATGGGGCTCCGTACTATGATGTGCCTGCCCTTATTGCGTTTTTGACCATTCTCGTCACGAGCGTAAATTTTGTGGTGTCAGTGGAGGTCAATTTCTACCCCAAATACCGGAATTACTACAGCCTGTTCAACGATGGCGGCGTTGTGGGCGATATCGTCACAGCAGAGGAAGAGATGCTGGCTGTGCTGAATCGGGAACTCCGGTTCACTGCCCTCAAACAGCTGTTCGTCACAGCGGCGGTACTTTCGCTGGAGAACACTCTGCTGGCTTTGCTGCCTCTTGGGTTCAACGACCTGATGCACGGCTACTTCCGCACCCTGTGTGTGGGGTACGGCCTTTACGCCGTGGGCAACACCATCCTGATGATCCTGCTTTACTTCACGGATTACGGCGGCGCTGTTGCAGCCGCCGCTGTGTTTGCTGTCTCTGCCAGCGGGCTTACGGCACTTTCCATGGCGCTTGACTCTGCATTTTACGGATTTGGCTTCCTGATCGGGGCGGCATTGTTTTATCTGGTAACGCTGTTCCGGTTGGATGTCTTTACGGCCAACCTGCCCTATCGGGTGTTGGGGCAGCAGCCTATTGTGGCAGAAACAAAAGCCGGGCGCTTCACCCGGCTGGGGCTGTTCCTGGAACATAAAAAGCGAAAGCCGACGAAGAGTGCAAAACATAGTGCTTCTTGAGGGGAGAGAAAAGATGGAAGATAAGAAACTGATCCCGCGCCGCAGGGTGCTGGGGCTGGGCGTGGCGCTTGCCGGTCTGTGTGCAGGCTGTGCCGTGCTGCCAGCCGGGAGTACAGAGAGCGCTGTCGGCTCACAGGCGGCGTCTGAGGACAAAGCGGTCGATAAGGTGGAAAAGGCCCCCGCATCTGAAATCAACAGTGTCCACCTGCGCGACAATGCAGAGCTGTACAACGTCTACGATGACAGCGGCGTGGTGACGATGTACCTGACCGTGAGCCGGGGCAACGACAGCGAAAATACAAACCACAGCTGGGCAGAGATCAACCATTATTCGGTCTACGATTATGAGGCCATGGGGGTGCCACGCTATCAGGTCGCCGCTCTGCTTCAGGTCGGTGATGAGAACGGCCCAGTCGTGGGAGAGCTTGGATATGATACCCTGACCCCAAACGCCACCGTTCAGATACGTGGTCAGACCTCCAGTGAGAATGCTCAGAAAAACTACAAAATAAAGCTCAAGAAAAACAAGGGCAGCTGGCGCGGTCAGCGCACCATCGCCCTCAATAAGCACATGGGTGAGGGTCTGCGCTTCCGCAATAAGATGGCCTATGACCTTATTAAGGGGATCGACCAGATGATGGGCCTTCAAACCCAATTCGTGCATTTGTACGTCAAAGACCTGACCGACAGCGACAGCGGTGTATTTGAAGATTATGGACTGTATACTCAGGTCGAACAGCTGAATAAGACCGCGCTCAAGACGCATGGAGCAGATCCAAACGGCCAACTGTATAAAATCAATTCCTTTGAATTTTTGCGCTATGAAGATATTATCCGCCTCTCAACGGACCCTGCATATGACCAAACTGCATTTGAGGCGCTGCTGGAAATAAAGGGAGACAGTGACCACTCCAAATTGATCGAAATGCTGGAAGTTCTCAACGATGAAACGTCGTCCATGGAGGATGAGCTCTTTGCAACGTACTTTGACAAGGAAAATATCGCCTATTGGATGGCATTTCAGCTGCTGACCGGCAACACAGACACTCAAAATCGAAATGTCTACTTGTACAGCCCACAAAACTCCAGCAAATGGTATCTCTGGGACTGGGACAATGACGGTATGCTCCGCCGCCGGGAACGTGAGATCATCAAGTTCTCGGACTCTGAAAGCTGGGAACGCGGCGTGAGCAACTACTGGGGCAATGTGCTGTTCCGGCGCTGTCTGCAAACACAAAGTTACCGTGATATGCTGGATGCTGCCATGAAGGAGCTTTATGCTTACATGAATGAGGAACGCATTCAGTCCATGCTGGAACATTACCGAAGTGTGACGGAAACGTATGTCTGGCAGATGCCGGACCGGATGTATGTACCTATCACGCATGCCGAATACGAAGATGTTCTGAAGAGCATCTGGCCGGAGATCGAAGAAAACTATAATTACTACTGGGAGAGCTACCGTAGGCCCATGCCATTTTACATTGGTATACCGCAGGCAGCAAACGGTCAGTTACATCTGAATTGGGATCCTTCCTATAATTTTAAGGTCGAGGAAATCTGTTATACGGTCGAACTTGCAAAAGATTATCTGTTTAACACAGTATTCTTCCGGCAGGAGAATCTGATCCTGCCAGAGCTTACAATGGATACGCTCCCGGCCGGGCAGTATTTTTTGCGCATAAGAGCGACCAATGCCTCTGGTTATACGCAGGATGCCTTTGACTACTATGTTACCGAGGCCGGAAAGCATTATGGCATGATCTGTTTTTACGTCCAGCCGGACGGCAGCATCGTGGAGGATACCTATGAAGAGTAGACCGGGGCAGCACACCGGGCCGAGCCTGTTTGAGCGGGGCAGGAGCCTGCTGGCCCCGCCGCCCTCCCGCACCGGAGAAAAATACCGCCACGAGCTGAAATATCTTATTTCCTATGCGGATAAGGCAGAGCTGGTTGTGCGGCTGGCTCCGGTGCTTCATCTGGATCCTCACGCGCAGCAGGGAGGGTACTTCATCCGCAGCCTGTATTTTGACGATTATTGGAATACTGCTTACGAGGAAAAAGATGCCGGTGTGCTGCTGCGCAAGAAATACCGCATCCGTATTTATAATTGCAGCGACCGCAGTATCAAACTGGAGCGAAAGAAAAAATTTGGCAGTTACATCTATAAAGAAGCTGCGCCTTTGACCCATGCAGAGTTTGATGCGATTCTCGCCGGAGACTATGACTTTCTGCTGCACAGTCCCCGCCGTTTGTGTCAGGAGTTCTACACCGAGTGTGTGTGCAATGTGCTCCGTCCCCGGGTCATCGTGGATTACGACCGCGAACCGTGGATCATGGATGCCGGCACGGTGCGCGTTACATTTGACCAGAATGTCCGGGCAGCTGTGGGCAGTTGGGACATTTTTGACTCCACGCTTCCCACCCTGCCGGTGCTGGAGCCGGGCAAACTGGTAATGGAAGTCAAATTTACAGAGTATCTGCCGCAGGTCGTGCGGGATATCCTCCCGCCCCGTGCGCAGGAGCTGACTGCAGTTTCCAAGTATGTGCTGTGCTGCGATAAGACCGCCTATCGGCACGGGTTTGAATACTGGAACGAAACCTGAGGGGAAAGGATCTGCAAAGAACCATGAGCACAAAAGACTTTATCAAAAAATCTGTCCTGAACGCCTTTACCCAGTACGATGCGCCGAAGCTTGCCGTGGCGCTGCTGGCGGCGTTGGCGCTGGGCATCCTTATTTATCTGGTCTACCGCAAATTCTATACGGGCGTGGTCTACTCCCGCAGTTTTGCAGTTACGCTGGTGGGTATGTGCGTGCTCACCTGCATGGTCACGCTGGCCATCAGTACCAACGTGGTCATCTCCCTTGGTATGGTGGGTGCGTTGTCCATCGTCCGCTTCCGCACCGCAGTCAAGAACCCGCTGGATCTGCTGTATCTGTTCTGGTCTATCACTACGGGCATCACGGCGGGTGCCGGAATGTATGCACTGGGGCTGGTCACGGCAGCTGTCATGATCGTTATGATTTACCTGTTCTCCCACTGGCAGGCCAAAGGCCGGGTGTACATTGCGGTGATCCACTATGTGGGGACCGAGGCCGGAGACGACATCGTCCGGGCGCTGGGGCGCATCAAGTATGCGGTCAAATCCAAGACCATGCGGGGCGAAAACACCGAGATGGCGGTAGAGGTATTCTGCAAAGATCCCAATATGGAATTTGCAGACCGTATCCGCGCAGTAAAGGGGGTGCAGGATGTCACCCTCATCCAGTATAACGGGGAGTATCATGGGTAAAATTTCAAGGATCCTGGCGGCAGGGCTCTGTCTGCTGTGGATGGGAGCTGCAATGACCACATCGACCACAAAGACAAGGACCTATGCTGCGGACGACAGCGCATTTCCCAATGCCCAGATCGGTTATGCCCCGATGATCGATACCGCAGAGGCAGGCGATGCAGCGCTCCGCTATCTGGAACTTACATGGCGGGAGGCAGAGCCGGAAGAGGGCGTGTATGCGTGGGAGGCAATCAGCGAGAAATACGACTTTGCCTCACTGCGGGAGCAGGGAATCCATCTGGTGCTCCGCTTTGTCTGCGATGTGCCGGGACAAGAGACGCATCTGGATATCCCGGACTGGCTTTATGCGCAGACGAAGGATGGCAGTTGGTACGATACAGATTATGGGAAAGGCTACTCTCCAAACTATGCTAATGTGGTGTTCCGGGCTGCGCATCACCGTGTGCTTTATGCGCTGGCAGAGTTTCTGGGTACGGATAATTTTGCTTCCTATGTGGAACTGGGCAGCCTTGGTCACTGGGGCGAGTGGCACATCAAAAGCGAAGATGGCTTGGTATCCATGCCGGACGAGACGATTCGGGACGAATATGCCGCAGATTATCTTGCGGCTTTTCCTACGGCAAAGCTGCTGATGCGCAGGCCGTTCCGCTTCGCGGCAGAACAGGGCCTCGGCCTTTATAATGATATGACCGGCGAGGAAAAAGACACCATGGAGTGGCTGGGATGGATCGCAGAGGGTGGCTGGTACGGCAGCGACCCCAATGCCCTGACGCCTATGCCGGATTTCTGGCAGGATGCTCCAGTAGGCGGCGAGTTCACCAGCAGCCTTCCCATGCAGGATATGCTGGGGAAGGAGCTTCCCCGTACACTGCACCTGTTGGAGGCATCGCACATGAGTTTTCTCGGCCCCAAAACGGCATCGATAAAGTATGCGAAAGGATATAATGCCGTGCTGAAGCAGCTGGGCTATCGGCTCCGGGTAACAGAGTTGAAGCTGACTCCCTGTGCAGACGGCGTTTACGCAGAGCTGACTGTGGCAAACAAGGGCGCAGCACCATTCTACTGGGAGTGGCCCGTGAATCTTTATGTGGAGGATGCAGCAGGCAGCACTTTGTACACGGCGCGTCTGCCGCTGTCCCTGCCAGAGCTGATGCCGGGGAAGAGCCAAAAAGTATCGGTCACACTGGAAGGGGCAAATGCACAAGAACTGCTTTGCAGAGGGTGGAAGCGCTTATTCCGCAGCCCAAAACATCTGACTATTGGAATCGTGGATCCAATGACGAGCCGTGATGCAGTGCGGTTTGCCATGAAGGCGGCACGGAAAAACGGAAGAACTGTTTTGCTGTAGGCTGCCGTGCAAAAAGTAGAATTTTATAGGATTTGATTTTAATGTGCGGTCATTCAAACCAATGCCGTCAAGTCGGTGGGGAATAGGGCGATTTTATTTGTCGGAGAGTAAGTGCACGGTTTCTGCACACCGTTTGCACATTTGCCCGAATCGGGGGCTTTTCTGCGCAAGGCTTGCACAGCCTGCTTTCCTTTGCATAAAAAGAAGAGAAGTTAGGCGAACAAGGCTCTCGTCAACTCTCTGCGTTCGTCTGCGTCCATCAGCCGGATGGCTTCAAGGATCTCCTTACCGGAGATTTTTGTTGCCGCCGGCTTTTCGTTTTGCCGGGGCTGAGGTGCTACCGGGGTCAGGTCTTGGGAATAGAAGTTCGCTTCGATCTTCTCGGTCAGCTCCAACCGGGGCTTGTCCTGCGTGTGGGCGTAGGTGTCCATCAGGACAGATGCGGTGGCGTGACCTGTATTGCCCTGCACCGACTTGAAGTCGCCGTCCGACTGCAAGAGCTGATAGGTGGCACTGGAGTGCCGCAGACCATGGAACACGATCTGTTCAAACTCCGGGTGCTCCGCTCTCCACAGACGGTACCATTTCGTCAGCAGCTCCGGTGCGATGGGCAGACCGTCCGGGAGCCGGAACAGCTGTCCGCAGTTGCTGTACTTCTCCGGGGCGCTCTGCTCGTCCTGCTTGAGCTTTTCAAGCCATGCTTGAAGTTCCTCTTTCAGAGGTTTGGTCATATACAGGATACGATTTGACTTCTTGGTCTTGGGCTTTTTCAGGATGAGGGAAGTGGTGCTGCGCTCCAGCTTGTCCGGGAATACCTTGACGATGCAGCCATCGTCTACTTGATTCAGGGCTTCTTTCCGCACCCGCTGCATGGATTTGTTGATACGGAAGGTTCCGATACCATCTGCTGCGTCAAAATCAAGATCTTCCGGGGTCAGACCTACGATCTCGCCCTCCCGCAGTGCGCCCACCAGCGTGAGGTGGACTGTCAGATGCAGGATGGGATCCTCCATGCTGTCCAGAGCCACCCGCATTTCCTCCACCGTCCAGATGGTGCGCTCCTGTGTGGACTTCTTGGGGCTGTCCACGGGAACAGGGCTTTTAACAAGAATGCCCCATTCTACAGCGTACTGGAAGGCAGTACCCAGCAGCCGATGCACTTCGTGGATGGTGGTGCCGGAAAGGAATCGCTGCTTCTGCTTTTCGGTCAGTTCCTGCTTCTTTCCCTCGATATACAAACCGCAGGGCGTTTTGCTCAGGGTCGTGTAGAGGTTCTCCATGTGGTAGGGCTTGAGTTTTTGCATCTCCATGCTGCCGATACCACATCACTGTAAAGGGCGGCAAGTATCTGGAAGCGCTGGCGCAGGCGGATACCATCGTGTTTGATAAGACCGGCACCCTCACCCGCGCCACCCCGCAGGTAGTGCAGGTAGTGCCCTTCTCCGGCTGCGGGGAGCAGGAAGTATTGCAGCTTGCCGCCTGTCTGGAAGAACATTTCCCCCATTCCATGGCAAACGCCGTGGTCCGTGCCGCCAAGGAGCAGGGGATCTCTCACGAAGAGATGCACTCCGAGGTGGAATACATCGTGGCGCACGGCATTGCCAGCCGGGTCGGCGGCGAGCGGGTGGTCATCGGCAGCTACCACTTCGTCTTTGAGGACGAGCACTGCATCGTTCCCGCCGACGAGCAGGAAAAGTTCGACCAGATGCCCGCCGAATACTCGCACCTGTACATGGCCGCTTCCGGCCAGCTGGTGGGCGTCATCTGCATCGCAGACCCCCTCCGCCCCGAAGCCGCTTCCGTGCTGCGCCAGCTGCACAAGCTGGGCATCCGGAACGCCGTGATGATGACCGGCGACAGCTACCGCACCGCCGAGGCCATTGCCCGGCAGGTGGGCGTGGACCAGTTCTTCGCGGAAGTCCTGCCCGAAGACAAGGCCAACTTCGTCCAGAAGGCCAAAGCCGAGGGCCACACCGTCGTCATGATCGGCGACGGCATCAACGACTCCCCCGCCCTTTCGGCTGCGGATATCGGCATCGCCATCAACTCCGGCGCTGCCATCGCCCGCGAGATCGCGGATGTCACCATCAAGGCCGACAGCCTGGAAGAGCTGGTCACCCTCAAGACCATCGCCAATGCGCTGCAGCACCGTGTCAGCTCGAACTACCGCTTCGTGCTCAGCTTCAACTCCACCCTCATCGCGCTGGGGGCTCTGGGCATCCTGCAACCTGCCGCATCGGCCATGCTGCACAACCTGTCCACCATCGGCATCAGCCTCCGGAGCATGACGAACCTCATCCAGAAGCCTTCTTCTGCACCGCAGCTCGAAGGCTGACCGCCAGCCAACAGCAAAGCCCCCTGCACATACCGCGTGCAGGGGGCTTCGTGTTTTCTATTGAAAGAGGAAGAACTTACAGGATGTCGATGTATTCACCGGCCAGAGCTTTGTTCATGCTGCGGACGGCGCAGAACTTGCCGCACATGGAGCAGGTGTCGCTGTGGTCGTCTTCGGGCAGGCGGGCGTCGCGGATGGCCTTGGCGGTCTCCGGGTCGATGGCACAGGCAAACTGTGCATCCCAGTCCAGCACACGGCGGGCATCGCCCATCTTGTCGTCGATGTCGCGGGCATGGGGGATGCCCTTGGCGATGTCAGCGGCATGGGCGGCGATTTTGGAAGCCACGATGCCCTGCTTCACATCGTCCACATTGGGCAGAGCCAGATGCTCGGCGG
>OKRY01001949.1_pt1 | contig 16597 bp, 7 predicted proteins | sample 1601121 | NCBI WGS metagenome assembly OKRY01 (sample SAMEA3541546, study PRJEB24748) | human gut metagenome | biome: human gut; feature: human-associated habitat; material: faeces | place: China | collected 2012
TTGGTATCATGATTGATACCAAGGGACCGGAGGTGCGTACTACCGATGTAAAGGAGCCTATACATTATAATATAGGTGACGTGGTGAAAATCTTCGGTCGTCCTGATGTAGATTCTTCTCATGATACCGTGAACTTGAGCTATCCTGATATTGCTGCCGATTTGAAGGTGGGCGACGACATCTTGTTTGATGATGGCGAACTCGACATGAAGGTTGTAGATATTCAGGGTCCTATGCTCGTGGCTGAGGTTCAGAACGAGGGAACACTGGGTGCTCACAAGAGTGTAAACGTACCGGGCGAGCACATCGACCTGCCTGCGCTTACTGAGAAAGACCGCAGAAACATCGAGCTTGCCATCGAGCTGGATATTGATTTCATCGCTCACTCCTTCGTGCGCAATGCAGCTGATGTAAAGGCTGTGCAGGATATTCTCGATGCTCATCACAGCGACATCAAGATCATCTCCAAGATAGAGAACCAGGAGGGTGTAGATAACATCGATGAGATCATCGACGCCTGCTATGGTATCATGATTGCCCGTGGTGACTTGGGTATTGAGGTGCCTATCGAAAGAATCCCTGGTATCCAGCGCCGCATCATCGCCAAGTGCGTGAAGGCTCAGAAACCGGTAATCGTAGCTACACAGATGCTCCACACCATGATCAAGAATCCTCGTCCTACACGTGCCGAGGTTACAGATATTGCCAACGCAATCTTCTACCGTACAGACGCCCTGATGCTTTCTGGCGAAACAGCCAGCGGTAAGTATCCGGTAGAGGCTGTTCAGACTATGGCGCGCATTGCAGAGCAGGCAGAGAAGGACAAGTCGCCTCTCAACGACATTGATCCTACAGAGGATGGTCAGATCGACCAGAAGCTCTTCCTGGCTCATGCTGCCATCGAGGCAACCAAGAAGTTGGGAGTTGCCGGCATCATCACCGATGGTGAGACGGGTCAGACTGCCCGCTGCCTGGCTTCGTTCCGTGGACCTAATCCGGTGCTTGCCATCTGTTACAAGGAGAAGCTTCAGCGCTGGTTGAACTTGAGCTATGGTATTATTCCAATCCATCAGAAGGATCAGGTTTCTACCAAGTCGATGTTTACCGCAGCGGTACGTATGCTCCGCCAGAAGGGTTACTTGGGTGAAGAAGATAAGATTGCGTACCTGAGTGGTAGCTTTGGTGAGGGTGGAGGAACCACTTTCGTCGAAATCAACAAGGTGAAGAAGATCTTCGATAACAGCTATACCTTCAATTTGCCATCAAACGGCATTGAAGACTAGTTAAAAAGGTCATTATTTTAAGAAAAATAATGTGATGGAGTAAATATTGGTGCAAAAATTTGCAGTATTCAAAAAAATACTGTAATTTTGCACCAATAATTTATAACGAAATTTGTTGAGAATGAAAAAAATCATTTATTCTGCGCTTGTCGCTTTGACAATGGTCTTGATGCTTAGCAGTTGCGGAAGCACCAAGAATGTGGCTTATTTTCAAAATGCCGATTCTATCAGTTATGCAGCTTCTAAGATGCTTTACGAAGCAAAGATTATGCCTAAGGATGAGTTAACAATCACCGTAATAACTACAGATCCTAAAGCTGCAATTCCTTTTAACTTGGCTGTGTCTCAAACCATCGGTACGGGTGGACAGTTGAGCTCATCAGGTGGTTCCCTGCAGGGCTATCTTGTAGATAACAACGGTAACATCGAGTTTCCGGTAGTGGGTACGCTGCATGTAGGCGGCTTAACCAAGAATCAGGCAGAAAATCTCATCAAGAGCAAGGTAAAGCCTTACTTGGCTGAACAGGAGAATCCTATCGTCACTGTTCGAATGGGTAGCTATCACGTCTCTGTATTGGGTGAAGTGGAAAAGCCGGGAATTATCTATGCTCCTCAGGAAAAAATGAGTGTACTCGAGGCTTTAGCACAGTGTGGCGACCTTACCATCTATGGTAAGCGTGACAACGTGTTGCTCATCCGCCAGGATGCTGAGGGTGAGAAGCATACTTATCGTTTGAATATGAATGATGCTAACATCATCAATTCTCCATATTATTATCTTCAGCAGAACGACATTATCTATGTAGAACCAAATAAGGTGAAGGCACAGAATTCTTCTATCGGTTCTTCTACAACATTGTGGTTCTCTGCTGTAAGTATCTTAACATCCATCGCATCATTGGTTGTCAACATCTTGCGATAACAGCAAAGGATAAAAGGTCAGGATTAACGAACGGAATTACAACATAAAAGATTATAAGAAAATGTGTGGCATTGTAGGATATTTAGGTAAGGGAGACGCTTATCCAGCCCTCATCAAGGGCTTGAAGCGCCTGGAGTACCGCGGGTATGATTCTGCGGGTGTTGCCCTTATTGGCAATGACGGCTCTTTGAATGTATATAAGGCAAAGGGCAAGGTGGCAGATTTGGAAGCGTTCTGCGCAGACAAGGATATTTCAGGACATGTGGGTATCGCTCATACTCGTTGGGCTACTCACGGAGAGCCTTCAGCAGTGAATGCTCACCCTCACTATTCTTCAAGCAAGAATCTTGCCATGATTCATAATGGTATCATTGAAAACTATGCCGATATCAAGAAGAACCTGATGGCAAAGGGTGTGGAATTCAAGAGCGAGACCGATACTGAGGTGCTCGTACAGCTCATTGAATACATCCAGGTGAAGAAGGATCTTGATTTGTTGACTGCCGTTCAGGTAGCGCTCCGTCAGGTGATTGGTGCTTACGCCATCGCTATTCTCGACAAGCGCCACCCTGACCAGATTATTGCTGCCCGCAAGCAGAGCCCGTTGGTAGTGGGTATTGGCGAGGACGGAGAGTTCTATCTCGGTTCGGATGCCAGCCCTATCATCGAATATACCGACAAGGTGGTTTACCTGGAGGATGGCAACATCGCCGTGATGCGCCTCGGACAGGAATTGCAGGTGGTGAACATCCAGAACGTAAAGCTCAACCCTGAGGTACAGACCGTGGATATCGATCTAGGTCAGATTGAGAAAGGTGGTTTCCCTCACTTCATGCTGAAGGAAATCTTCGAGCAGCCTGAGTGTCTGCGCAACTGTATGCGTGGCCGTGTGGTGAGCCGCACCGTGGAAACCCGTGTGATGACCGACGGCGACGATACAACCTGCAAGACGGAGACAGAGATGGGCGTAGTGCTCAGTTCTATCACCGACCATCGCCAGCAGCTCCTCAACGCCAAGCGAATCATCATCGTGGCTTGCGGAACATCATGGCACGCTGGACTCATCGGCAAACAGATGATAGAAAACTATTGCCGCATTCCAGTAGAAGTGGAATATGCATCTGAGTTCCGTTACCGCAATCCTGTGGTAACGAAGGACGACGTGGTTATTGCCATCTCCCAGAGTGGTGAAACCGCTGATACCTTGGCTGCCATCAAGCTTGCCAAGGAGAGCGGTGCGTTTATCTATGGTATCTGTAACTCCATCGGTTCTTCCATCGCACGAGAGACAGATACGGGTACCTATATTCACGTAGGTCCGGAGATAGGTGTTGCCTCAACCAAGGCATTCACTGGTCAGGTTACCGTCCTTATCCTCCTGGCACTTGCCATCGGTAAGGAGAAGGGAACCATCAGCGAAAACGAATATCAGAAGATTACAGAGCAGCTCTGGAACATTCCTTCAAAGATGAAGGAGGTGCTGAAGCTCAACAATAAGATAGCTGACTTGAGCCGTACCTTTACGTACGCTCGCAATTTTATCTATCTGGGCCGTGGATTCCAGTATCCTGTAGCCCTGGAGGGCGCTTTGAAGTTGAAGGAGATTAGCTACATCCACGCTGAGGGTTATCCGGCAGCGGAGATGAAACATGGTCCTATCGCCTTGATTGACAGCGATATGCCAGTGGTTGTCATTGCTACCCACAACTTCATGTACGAGAAGGTCTTGTCTAATATCCAGGAAATCAAGGCCCGTCAGGGTCGTGTCATTGCCATTGTCAGCAAGGGTGATGAAACCATTTCCAAGATTGCCGACGAAGTGATTGAGCTTCCTGAGACCCTGGAGTGCCTGGAGCCATTGTTGGCTACCATTCCTTTGCAGCTGCTAGCTTACCATGTAGCTGTATGTAAGGGTAAGAATGTTGACCAACCTAGAAATTTGGCCAAGTCAGTTACTGTCGAATAAAAATATAAAGGGAATCGTCGTTTCTTGACGTTTCCCTTTTTTTGGAGGGGTATCCCTCGGATAGGTATATTCAGATTTAACTAAATAAGATAAAGGATAATAAAAAGAGTATGGAACCATTGAAACATGAGTGTGGCGTGGCAATGATCAGATTGCTCAAGCCACTGGAGTATTACCAGCAGAAGTACGGTACTTGGATGTACGCACTCAACAAGCTCTATCTGATGATGGAGAAGCAGCACAACCGTGGACAGGAGGGTGCTGGTATGGCTTGTGTCAAACTGGGCGGAAAGCCAGGACACGAGTATATGTTTCGTGAGCGTGCGGAGGGCAAGAACGCCGTGACCGAAATCTTCGGCAAGGCGAATGCCAACTTCAAGGACTTGACTCCCGAGCAGCTTGCTGATGCTAAGTTTGCCCAAGAGGAACTGCCTTTCGCAGGCGAACTCTACATGGGACACCTGCGCTACAGTACCACCGGAAAGAGTGGCATACAGTATGTACACCCTTTCCTGCGCCGCAACAACTGGAAGGCAAAGAACCTCTGCCTTTGCGGCAACTTCAACATGACCAACGTAGATGAAATCTTCCAGGAACTGACCAAGCAGGGACAGAGCCCTCGCATCTACAGCGATACCTACATCATGCTCGAACTGATGGGCCACCGACTTGACAGAGAGGTGGAGCGAAACTTCGTGGCAGCCAAGGCGATGGAGATGGAGAACACCGACATCACCAACTACATCGAAGACCACGTGAAGATGAGCAACGTGCTCAAGACCACGATGAAGAACTTCGACGGCGGTTATGTGGTCTGCGGTATCACCGGTTCGGGCGAGATGTTTTCCATGCGTGACCCATGGGGCATCCGTCCTGCATTCTACTACAAGAACGATGAAATCGTGGTAGTAGCCAGCGAGCGCCCTGTGCTTCAAACCACCTTCGACCTGGAGGCAGAGGACGTGCAGGAGCTGATGCCGGGCACGGCACTTCTCGTGAAGAAGAACGGCGAGTGCACTATCGAGCGCATCATGGAGCAGAAGGGTGATTCAGCCTGCTCTTTCGAGCGCATCTACTTCAGTCGTGGTTCCGATAAGGATATCTACCAGGAGCGTAAGCAGTTGGGCGAGCAGTTGACCCAGCCTATCCTGAAGGCAGTGGATTACGATGTAGACCACACCGTGTTCAGCTACATCCCGAACACAGCCGAGGTGGCTTACTATGGTATGTTGAGCGGTTTCAAGAAGTATCTCAACGAAAGCAAGATAGAACAGATTGCCAACCTCGACCATATTCCATCTAAGGAAGAATTATACGATATTCTCGGCGATTTCGTCCGTTCGGAGAAGATTGCATGGAAGGATATCAAGCTCCGTACCTTCATCACCGAGGGCAACAGCCGCAACGACCTGGCGAGCCACGTGTATGATGTAACCTACGGAAGCATCGAGCCGAATGTGGATAATCTCGTTATCATCGACGACAGTATCGTGCGCGGTACTACCCTGAAGGAGAGCATCCTGCGCATCCTCGACCGTCTGCATCCTAAGAAGATAGTAGTCGTATCCAGTGCCCCTCAGATCCGCTATCCGGATTATTACGGCATCGATATGGCAAGACTGGAAGAGTTCTGCGTGTTCCGTGCAGCCATCCAGCTGCTGAAAGACAGAAAGATGGAGGACCTCATCGAGCAGACCTACGAGGCATGCAAGTTAGAACTTGCCAAGCCGAAGGAAGAGCAGGTGAACCCGGTGCGCGCCATCTACAAGCCATTCACCATCGAGGAAATCAACGAGAAGATAGTAGAGATGCTTCGCCCAGAGGGCATGACCACTCCTATCCAGCTCGTGTTCCAGAGCATCGAGGGCTTGCGCGAGGCGATTCCAAACCACAAGGGCGACTGGTATTTCACCGGTCATTATCCAACCCCAGGCGGCACGAAACTCTGCAACCAGTCGTTTGTGAACTATATCGAAAACGTTTATCATAAATAAGTGAAGAGTGAAGAACGAAGAGTGAAGAATTCATTTGCTCTTATAAGTATGAAATAAAAGAATCAAATGTCAGATATGAAAAAAGTAACCTTAGTTTTGAGCGATGGAACCAAGTTCCATGGCAAATCTTTTGGATATGATGCTCCTGTAGCGGGCGAGGTTGTGTTCAACACAGCCATGATGGGATATCCAGAGAGTTTGACCGACCCTTCTTACGCCGGTCAGTTGATGACACTTACATTCCCTCTCGTGGGCAACTATGGTGTGTCACCATTTACTTTCGAGGAGAACGGTTTGCCAACCTTCATGGAGAGTGACAAGATTTATGCTTCTGCCATCATCGTGAATGATTACAGCGAGCAGTACAGCCACTGGAATGCTGTGGAGAGTCTTGCCGACTGGTTGAAGCGCGAAAAGGTGCCAGGAATCACAGGCATCGACACCCGTGAGTTGACTAAGGTGCTTCGTGAGCATGGTGTGATGATGGGTAAGATTCTCTTTGATGATGAACCAGACAATATCCCTGAGGCTAACTACGAGGGTGTAAACTTCGTTGACCAGGTGAGCTGCAAGGAGATTATCCGTTACAACGAGGGTGCCGGCAAGAAGGTGGTACTCGTTGACTGCGGTGTGAAGGCAAACATCATCCGTTGCCTCATCAACAGAGGCGTTGAGGTGATTCGTGTGCCTTGGAATTACGATTACACCGATATGGACTTCGACGGCCTGTTCCTTGCCAATGGTCCTGGCGACCCAGACATGTGTGAGGATGCAGTAAACATTATTCGCAAGCAAATCAGCCAGAGCCGCAAGCCTATCTGCGGTATCTGTATGGGTAACCAGTTGCTTTCAAAGGCAGCTGGTGCTACTATCTACAAGTTGAAGTATGGTCACCGTTCACACAACCAGCCAGTGCGCATGGTAGGAACCAACAATTGCTACATCACCTCTCAGAACCACGGTTATGCCGTGGATGCCAAGACATTGGGCAACGACTGGGAGGAGCTTTTTGTAAATATGAATGATGGCTCTAACGAGGGTATCCGCCACAAGGTGAACCCTTGGTTCTCAAGCCAGTTCCACCCAGAGGCTTGCTCAGGCCCTGTGGATACAGAGTTCATGTTTGATAAGTTTGTAGAAACACTCAAATAAATGAAGAGTGAAGAAAACGATTGTTTTTATTGTAATTTAGGAAAATAATGAAAGACGAAAATATAAAGAAAGTGCTCCTCTTAGGTTCTGGAGCCTTGAAGATCGGTGAAGCAGGTGAGTTCGACTACTCAGGTTCGCAGGCCCTGAAGGCATTGCGCGAGGAAGGTATCGAGACTGTGCTCATCAACCCGAATATCGCAACCGTACAGACATCAGAAGGCGTTGCCGACCAGATTTACTTCCTGCCAGTGCAGCCATACTTCGTAGAGCGTGTCATCCAGAAGGAGAAGCCAGACGGTATCCTCCTCAGCTTCGGTGGTCAGACAGCCCTCAACTGTGGTGTGGAACTCTATCGCCAGGGCATTCTGGAGAAATATAATGTCAAGGTGTTGGGTACTCCAGTTCAGGCTATCATGGACACTGAGGACCGTGAGCTCTTCGTAGAGAAGCTGGATGAAATCAATGTGAAGACCATCAAGAGTGAGGCTTGCGAGAACATCGAGCAGACCCGCAAGGCTGCTGCCGAACTCGGTTATCCTGTCATCATCCGTGCTGCTTATGCACTGGGTGGACTCGGTTCTGGTTTCGCTGACAACGAGGAGGAGCTGAACAAGCTCGCAGAGAAGGCCTTCTCATTCTCTCCACAGGTATTGGTAGAGAAGAGCTTGAAGGGCTGGAAGGAGATTGAGTATGAGGTGGTTCGCGACCGTTACGACAACTGTATCACCGTTTGTAACATGGAGAACTTCGACCCACTGGGAATCCATACCGGTGAGAGTATCGTCATCGCTCCATCTCAGACCCTGAGCAATGCTGAGTATCATAAGCTCCGTGCCCTCGCCATCAAGATTATCCGTCACATCGGAATCGTGGGTGAGTGTAACGTGCAGTATGCCTTCGACCCTAAGAGCGAGGACTATCGCGTTATCGAGGTGAATGCCCGCTTGAGCCGTTCATCTGCCTTGGCATCTAAGGCTACCGGTTATCCTCTGGCCTTCGTTGCAGCCAAGCTCGGTATGGGTTACGGCCTGTTCGAGTTGAAGAACTCTGTAACCAAGACTACATCCGCTTTCTTTGAGCCAGCATTGGACTACGTAGTTTGTAAGATTCCACGTTGGGACTTGTCTAAGTTCCGTGGCGTAGATAAGGAGTTGGGTTCATCTATGAAGTCAGTAGGTGAGGTAATGGCCATCGGCCGCAACTTCGAGGAGGCTATCCAGAAGGGTCTTCGTATGATTGGTCAGGGCATGCACGGTTTCGTAGAGAACAAGGAACTTGAAATCGATGATATTGATGCAGCTTTGCGCGAGCCAACAGATAAGCGTGTGTTCGTGATTTCAAAGGCTATGCACAAGGGCTATACCGTAGATCAGATTCACGACTTGACCAAGATTGACAAGTGGTTCCTGGAGAAGTTGAAGCACATCATCGACATCGACGAGGCGATGAAGAAGTGCAACATCAATACGCTTGACCAGGATTTGCTCCGCACCGCTAAGGTTTATGGCTTTACCGACTTCCAGGTAGCCCGTGCCGTGGGCTTGGAGCAGGAGTTGGGCAACATGCACAAGGCAGCCCTCCTGGTTCGCAACAAGCGCAAGAGCTATGGCATCCTGCCTGTAGTGAAGCAGATTGATACCCTGGCAGCAGAGTATCCTGCTCAGACCAACTACCTCTATGTAACTTACGCTGGCGTGAAGAGCGACATCACCTTCGAGAACGACCACCGTTCTATCATCGTACTCGGTTCGGGTGCTTACCGCATCGGTTCTTCCGTAGAGTTCGACTGGTGTGGCGTTCAGGCATTGAACACCATCCGCAAGGAAGGCTGGCGCTCAGTGATGATCAACTACAACCCAGAGACCGTATCTACCGACTACGATATGTGCGACCGTCTCTACTTCGATGAGCTTTCATTCGAGCGTGTACTCGATGTCATCGACCTGGAGTCTCCACGTGGTGTGATTGTTTCTGTGGGTGGTCAGATTCCAAACAACCTGGCTATGAAGCTCCATCGCCAGTCTGTGCCAATCCTGGGTACCTCTCCTGTCAACATCGACCGTGCCGAGAACCGTGGTAAGTTCTCTGCCATGCTCGATAAGTTGGGTATCGACCAGCCTAAGTGGAGCGCCCTCACTTCTATGGAGGATGTTCAGAAGTTCATCGACGAGGTAGGCTATCCTGTTCTCGTTCGTCCATCCTACGTTCTTTCTGGTGCAGCTATGAACGTTTGCCACAATGACGAAGAGTTGCGTCGCTTCCTGGAGGCAGCTTCTGAGGTTTCCAAGGAGTACCCAGTGGTTATCTCTCAGTTCATGACCGAGACCAACGAGATTGAGTTCGACGGTGTTGCCCAGAACGGTGAGATTGTAGAGTATGGTATTTCTGAGCACGTAGAGTATGCAGGTGTTCACTCAGGTGACGCTACCATGACCTTCCCAGCTCAGCAGATTTCCTTCGCTACAGCCCGTCAGATCAAGAAGATTTCACGTGCCATCGCCAAGGAGCTCAACATCTCTGGTCCTTTCAATATCCAGTACTTGGCTAAGGGTCGTGATGTGAAGGTTATCGAGTGTAACCTCCGTGCATCCCGTTCATTCCCATTCGTGAGCAAGGTATTGAAGCGCAACTTCATCGAGACTGCTACCCGCATCATGCTCGATGCTCCATATCAGAAGCCAGACAAGTCTGCCTTCGATATCGACCGCATGGGTGTGAAGGCTTCACAGTTCTCATTTGCCCGCTTGCAGAACGCCGACCCAGTTTTGGGCGTAGATATGAGCTCTACCGGTGAGGTAGGCTGTATGGGTGATACTTTCGAGGAGGCATTGCTCAACTCATTGATTGCTACCGGCTACAAGATTCCTTCAAAGGATAAGGGCATCATGCTTTCAAGCGGTGGTGCTAAGGAGAAGGCTTCTCTGCTCGACGGTGCCCAGGCTCTGGTGAAAAACGGTTACACCATCTACGCTACAGCTGGTACAGCGAAGTTCCTGAACGAGAACAACGTGAAGGCTACAGCCGTAGGATGGCCTGATGAGGACCACAAGGATATTCCTAACGTGATGCAGATGATTGCCGACCACAAGTTCGACCTCATCGTCAACATCCCTAAGAATCATACCAAGCGCGAGTTGACCAATGGTTACAGAATCCGTCGTGGCGCTATCGACCACAACATCCCATTGATGACTAATGCCCGCTTGGCTTCAGCCTTCATCGAGGCATTCTGCACAATGAGCCAGGATCAGCTTCAGATCAAGAGCTGGCAGGAGTACGAGTAATCTCACGCAGATTTATACGAACACGCCCTGAAAGGGCAGAAGCTCCTAGCCCAGGGCAGCGCCCTGGGTTAGATAACAATCAGCAAGGTCGCCCTGAAAGGGCAAAAGCTTTGAATGCAAGAAGCTTTTGCTCTTTCAGGGCGACCTTTTTTGTGGAATATTTTATTCCCTGCCATGAGAAAAAGGAGGCGAAATGATGGCTATCTCATTATTTTATTGTACCTTTGCAAACAGAAATAAAAATAAAGAATGATAGTTTGTATAGCAGAGAAACCTAGCGTGGCTAAGGATATTGCCCGAATTATCGGGGCTACGTCGGCACGCGACGGTTATATGGAAGGTAATGGTTACCAAGTAACATGGACTTTCGGCCACCTTTGTGAGCTGAAAGAACCGGATGATTATACTCCGATGTGGAAGCATTGGAGCCTTTCGGCATTGCCGATGATTCCACAACGCTTCGGCATCAAGCTCATCAATGATGAAGGCATCAAGAAGCAGTTTGCCACCATCGAGAAACTGATGCAGGCTGCCGACAGCATCATCAACTGCGGTGACGCCGGACAGGAAGGAGAACTCATCCAGAGATGGGTGATGCAGAAGGCGCAGGCGAAATGCCCCGTCAAGAGACTGTGGATTTCATCCATGACCGATGAAGCCATCAAGCAGGGATTCCAGGAATTGAAAGACCAGGGAGAATATCAGTCGCTTTATCTTGCCGGACTTTCCCGTGCCATCGGCGACTGGATTCTCGGTATGAACGCCACCCGACTTTATACATTGAAATACGGACAGAATCGACAGGTGCTCAGCATCGGTAGAGTGCAGACCCCTACCCTTGCCCTGATCGTAAACCGCCAGAAGGAAATCGACAACTTTGTTTCCGAGCCTTATTGGGTACTCGCCACCATCTATCGCGACACCCAATTTACGGCTACCAGCGGCAAGTTTACCAGCAAGGAGGAAGGCGAGAAGGCATTCAGCACCATCGCCGGCAAAACCTTCACCGTTACCGACGTAAGCAAGAAGAAGGGAAACGAGGCGCCACCTCATCTCTACGACCTCACCTCGCTGCAGGTGGATTGCAACAAGAAGTTTGCTTACTCTGCAGATATTACGCTGAAGCTCATCCAGAGTCTCTATGAGAAGAAGTACACCACTTATCCTCGTGTAGATACCCAGTTTCTCACAGACGATATCTATCCGAAATGTCCGCAGATTCTGAATGGCGTAAGCCAGGCAAAGATAGCCAGCCAGCAGAAATATCTGCCGCTCATCCAGCAGCTCGCAGCCACTGGCAAGAAGTTGCCTAAGAGCAAGAAGGTTTTCGATAACAGCAAGGTGACCGACCACCACGCCATCATCCCAACCGGTGTTCCGCCAACCGGACTCACCGATATGGAGGCGAATGTCTATGATCTCATCGCCAAGCGATTCATCAGCGTGTTCTATCCGGACTGTAAATTCTCTACCACCACCGTTCTGGGCGAGGTAATCAACGAAGATGGTCCCAAACCGGAGAAGATAGAGTTCAAGGTGAGCGGCAAGGAGATTTTGGAACCAGGCTGGCGAGTAGTCTATGCCAAGGATGCGAAGAATGCCGATGATGACGATGCTTCTGATAACACCATCGGAAATGCAGACTCAGGAAACGGCGCCAAGAAGGAAGTGGTAGAAGAAAGAACCCTCCCATCCTTCACAAAAGGCGAATCGGGCGAGCATCAGCCTACCCTGACCGAAAAATGGACCACTCCACCTAAGTATTACACCGAGGCAACCCTGCTCCGTGCGATGGAGACTGCGGGTAAATTCGTGGAAGACGAGGAGCTTCGTGCAGCTTTGAAGGAGAACGGAATCGGTCGTCCATCATCCCGTGCCGGCATCATCGAGACTCTCTTCAAGCGCCACTACATCCGCCGCCAGCGTAAGAATCTGATGGCAACCCCGACAGGTATCGAGCTCATCGACACCATCCACGAGGAACTTCTGAAGAGTTGTGAGCTGACCGGTATCTGGGAGAAGAAGCTCCGAGACATCGAGCACAAGACCTACGACCCAGCCGAATTCATCAACGGTTTGAAAGAGCAGATCAACCAGATTGTCATCGATGTCTTATCGGATAACAGCAACCGAAGAGTAACCATCATGACAGAGGAAGATCTCAAGAAAAAGCCGGCAACCAAGAAAGCAACAGCCAGGAAGTCACCAGCCAAGAAGAAGGATGAAGATACAGCCCAGAATGCAAGTTCTCAACCAGTTCCTGCTCCTCAGGCTTCAGCCGACCCAATGGTAGGCAAGCCTTGTCCGCTCTGCGGCAAGGGCGTCATCATCAAGGGCAAGACCGCCTATGGTTGCAGCAACTGGAAATCTGGCTGTCAATATCGCCAGCCATTCTCACAGATGTAGTTTCCTGTTTTTAAAATCAGGGGTTTCTATTTCTAAATTATATGAAGCAGATTAGATTTTTTATGAAGCAGATTTAAATATTATATGAAGCAGATTAGATTATACCAAATCATAACAGCCGTCTGCTGCCTCCTTCTGATAAGCTGCGGCATTGACAAGAACCTGAAGAAGGGAGAGAAATTCCTTTCTTTAGGCGAATACTATGATGCTGCCGACCAATTCAAGCAAGCCTACACCAAGACACCTCCCAAGGAGCGTGAAAACCGAGGAAAGCTAGCCTTGAAGATGGCGCGCTGCTACAACAAGATCAATGCTACCCCCAAGGCTGTGAATGCTTACCGCAATGCCATCCGCTATAACCAGACTTCCCTCGATGACCGTCTGGCTTACGCCCGTCTGCTCCTGAAAAACGGCGATTACAAGCAGGCTGAAAAGGAATTCAGAATCCTCGTGGATTCCATGCCCGACAATATCCTAGCCCAAAACGGAATGAAATCTGCCCAGATGGCTCCCGGCTGGAAAAAAGCCGGAAGCAGATATCAGGTAAAGAAGATGGATGTCTTCACCTCCCGAAGAGCCGATTATTCACCGATGCTCCTGGGCGATGAATACGAACAGATCTACTTCACCTCCACCCGCAACGACGCACAGGGAGATGAACTCAGCGGAATCACCGGCACCAAGGCTGGCGATATCTTCTATTCAGAAAAAGACGACAAGGGAAAATGGAGCAGACCGGAAGCCATCGCCACTGGTCTGAATACCGACTATGATGAGGGAGCCTGCTGCTTCTCTCCCGATGGCAAGGAGATGTATCTCACCCAATGCGTCACCGATCCAGCCTCTCCCCGATTTGCCCAGATCGTCACTTCTTCCCGTTCGGATGCTGCCTGGGGAAAGATTCAGAAACTGGAAATCACCCAGGATACCTTGAGTACCTACGCCCACCCTGCCGTCAGTCCTGATGGCGAATGGCTCTATTTCGTCTCCGATATGCCGGGCGGATTGGGTGGTTACGATATCTGGCGTGCACGCATCACTCCTTCAGGTCTGGGAGGTGTGGAAAACCTCGGTGCCCCTATCAATACTCCGGGCGACGAGATGTTCCCTACCTTCCGTCCCAATGGCGACCTTTATTTCAGCAGTAACGGTCATATCGGAATGGGCGGTCTCGACATCTACATCGCCCGAACAGACGAAAAGACCCAGCAGTATAAGATAGAGCACCCCGGCTATCCCCTCAATTCAGAAGCAGATGATTTCGGAATGACCTTCGAGGGACTGCACAACCGTGGCTTCTTCTCTTCCAACAGAAAGGATGGCCGCGGCTACGATCATATCTATTCTTTCGAAAATCCGGAGATTGTCACCACGATGAAGGGATGGGTTTACGAAAAAGACGGCTACGAACTTCCTGCTGCCCAGGTGATGGTAGTAGGCAACGATGGCACCTACAAGAAACTACCGGTCAAGGGCGACGGTTCGTTTACGATGCCTGTCCATCCTAAGGTAGATTATCTTGTGATGGCTTCCTGCAAGGGATTCCTCAACCACAAGGAGGAATTGCGGATAGATTCGGCTAAGGAGAGCAAGGAGTACGTGCTCCAGTTCCCTCTGGCTTCCATCTCAGCCCCAGTACTCATCGACAACATATTCTATGATTTTGACAAAGCTACCCTGACGCCAGCCAGCACCCATGCTCTGGATAAACTCGTAGCCTTACTGAAAGAGAATTCCCACGTAACCATCGAACTGAGTGCCCATTGCGATTACAAAGGCAACAGCGAGTACAACAAACGATTGTCTCAGCGCCGCGCCCAGTCGGTAGTAGATTACCTCATAGCTCACGGCATCGAAAAAGAGCGCCTTACCCCTGTGGGATATGGCAAGGAACGCCCGAAGACAATCCGCAGGAAGCTCACGGAGAAATATCCTTGGCTGAAGGAAGACGATGTGCTCACCCAGGATTTTATCCTCAAGCAGACCAAGGAGCATCAGGAGATATGCAACCAGCTGAACCGCCGTACCGAGTTTACAGTTCTTCGTACCACCTATAAGATGTTTGATGAGAAGGGTAATCTGAAGAATCCTCCAAAACCGAAACCAAAGAAGGAGGAGGAATCCGATGACAACGGCTTCGATTTCGAATTTGACTTAGAATAATTAGAATAAAAAGTATTTTATCCTAAGAATAATCTATGTTTAGCAGCAACTACTTTGTCGTTACAATTCAATGGTTCTGCTATATCCATTGCTACCTGCTACTTTCGCCTCATATTCATTCCATCTATATATGTATTTATATTCTGGAGGTAAGACGATATTGCCCCTCCTGTCCAATAGTCCATACAGACGTTTCTGTATGCCTATTCTGCATTCGGCATAATCACCCCGGAAGTTGGAGATATGAGTGTAGATAGGTTTCACGATGATGTCATCCTTCACCTTCAGCCCCCATCTGCCATCCTGCTGGAAAGGCTCTACATTCTTCAGATATTCATCAAGTTGTTGGACGGTCATCTTCTTCCTTGCCGTATTCGCCTTCTTTACCATTATCATCTCATCATTCACGGCAATAATGTTCTGCAGCTTCTTCACATAGGTTGGAATGATACCCTTACCAGCCCTCAGCCCGGCAAACATGCTCTCCCAGTTGCGAGGCTTGTCGGGCAAGCCGAACTTGCGATAGTTACCTACGTTGTCGATAATCATGCACACCTTATCATTGTTCTTATGGTTGATGCGCAACCCGCGCCCCACCATCTGCAGGTACTTGGCAAGCGACAGTGTAGGGCGTGCCATCTGAATAAACTCTACGTCCGGGCAGTCAAAACCCTCGTCGAAGAGGTTCACGTTCACCATGCAGTCTATCTCACTGCGCCTAAATGCCTCCACCATCTCCTTGCGTTTCTTGGCAGGAGTCTTACTGTCCAGTGCCACACTTTTCATTCCGAGTGCATTGTAACAGGCGGCTATCGCCTGGGCATGAACAATGTCTATGGCATATACGATTCCTTTCTTGCCATCAGCATATTTCTTTATGCTGTCATAAAGCCTTTGAATAGTCTGCGGAATATTCAGTTTCTCGTCCATCTCCTTGATGGCATAATCGCCATCGCTTCCCCGTCCCTTCAACTGGTTCACCGTCAACTGGTCTTGTGAAAACTTACCAATCACCACATAATCGTATGGTGCAAGATAACCACGCATAATGAAGTCGTTGGTGCAAGGAGAAACGATCAACCTCTCAAACAACTTGGTAAAGGAGTTCTTGTTCATGCGGCATGGAGTTGCCGTCATACCGAGTTTCAAGGCTTTTCTATTCCTGTCAAACAGGTCTTGATAGGAGGTTGCTATGGCGTGGTGCGCCTCATCCACAACGATGAGTCCTGGCGTACACTCCGCCCCTTCCAGTTCTTCGACATGTCTGTTCAACCATTGAATGGAGAGCACCCTTATCCTTACTTTCGCTTTCAGCTCCATTTCCTTCTCCCCATAGTCCAGGCAGAATCTGTCGAGCGTCTGCTGCATCTGCTCCACCAATTCACGGCGGTGCGCCACAATCCACACTTCGCCCGTGTCATGGTTAT
>OKRY01001952.1_pt1 | contig 16579 bp, 12 predicted proteins | sample 1601121 | NCBI WGS metagenome assembly OKRY01 (sample SAMEA3541546, study PRJEB24748) | human gut metagenome | biome: human gut; feature: human-associated habitat; material: faeces | place: China | collected 2012
ATCATCCGCGCCGGTAAACACCCTGCCGTCGCCATCATCGGATTCCTCACCCTTACAGGCAAGACGCCTTGCTGGGATGGCGCCTTGCCGATTCCAAAAGGCTTCCGCCAATACAGCGGCAATAGGAAAGTGGGAAATCGAGAAAAGATTGCAATTCCAACGAACACGCCCTAGCCTCTTGAAAAAGTCGCTAGGGGGCAGCTATCATAGTCCTTCGGAATTCTTATGAGGGGGAACTCCACGCATTCAGGGCGGTATTTCGAAGGCATCGCTTTGGGGCAATTAGTTACGTAACTAAGAAAGGGTTTCCCCAAATGTCTTTTAGCAAAAAGATTATTGCGGGCGTTGCAGCTGTAGCGACTCTGGCTGCCTTGGCACCGGCAGTCGCAATGGCCGAAGGTAATCAGAACCAGAACTCGGCCGTGTCCACTCAGAGCGACTCCACGATCGTCGAAGTCTCGTTCTATGCCGCAGATGGCACTTTTATCCAGAACGTCGGCAACCCAAAGGGCACCGCGTTCTCCTTGTTCTCCTCGAGTGCCAAAGCACCGGCCGTCGAGGGCAAGATCTTCACCGGCTGGGGCTTCGCCTCCAACGACGGCGACGTCGCAGTCGACCCGAACGCAGAAGTGACCGGCAACTGGGCCGTGTACGCCATGTACAAGGACGCTCCGACCGACGACTCCAAGAAGGATGACAGCAAGCCGGCCGACACCACCAAGAAGAATGACACCAAGGGCAACACCAAGAAGACCGTTGCCCAGAAGATCAAGAAGGCCGTTCTCGGCAACACCGGCGCTACCGTTGGTGGCGTTGCGGTGTTCGCCGTGATCGCCCTGCTCGGCTTCGCCGGCATCACCGTGCTCCGCAAGCGCGCCTGAGTCTAACTCAGTCAAGGTGGCATTCGCCTGAAAGCGATTAATTTGGCTCCGTGCAACGACTTCCCCTGGAGTACTTGCGCGGAGCCAAATTGCCGTATTTAATGGCACGTTATGGCTTCATTGAACACACCCTGCAATAAGGTCGCCGACATAGCTAAGGGTGTATAAGATAAGACTTGGCTGGCTGCCGGCGAGGGCTATACCTCAAACGCAGTTGATAGGTGAGGAAGAGCCTTCGAAAACACTTCTTCACCCTGATGCGCTGCCCTAGCCAGCGACCAACCATCCACCCCTGGGAATCGTACGATTTCCAGGGGTTTCCTGTATTCAGCGGAAAACCGCCGAACCTCAGCATACCGTAGAGCCAATTCCCGCGAATATGCTCACAGCCCCCTCAGAATTTCCTGTCAGCCCAACAGTCCTTAAGACAGTAGGCAAATCGGAATCATCAAGGTTGTTCAACACGCCCACGCAAATTCGCGCTACGCATACTCATCATTTTAGGGGGGGGGGTGACAACTGAGGTCATTTGCGGTATATTACCGGTGTTTTACATATGAATAAACAGTTTTCGCCGTGCCATCAGGCAGGCATTGACGTCACCAAGCCACCCCCCTATATACAACCCTCTCCATAAAACACGCACGACATGCGCACGGACGTGAATTCCGTGGTTTGGGGTACACTAGACATATTCGAACAAACGTTCGTATTTTGGGGAATTCTGGGGAATTCCCCACTATATACAGTGAGGAAACTCACGACACACCACTACCTGTAGTGTGTATGCTAGATAGTGGCTTGCGTAAGCGAGCATAACCGAAGAACGTGGCCGACACGGCTTTCGCAAACGACGGAAGCCATTTTTGCATAGGGAGGAAATCGAATGACCGTGACCGTCTTCACCAATCCGAGCAACCCGCAATGCGAAGCCACCGAACAAGAGCTCGCAAAGCTGGGCGTGCGTTACGACACCGTTGATCTGACGAAGAACCCGTCCACCTTCGAACAGATCAAAAACGCTGGCTTCAAGCAGATTCCGGTCGTCATCTCACCGAACTCCTCATGGAGTGGACATAGGCCGGATCTCATCCGCCAGCTCGCGCAAAGCTTCGCCGCCTAAGCGCGTAGAAGTCGCAGGGCACCGAGTCCACAAAGGCAGTGCGGGCACAGGTCACATGCAGCCGTGCACGGCGCAACCAATAGCGGACGCACCATACACGTTCTTCCACAAAGCTTCGCCATCTAGCCCATAAAGCAGTCATCCATAAAACAGTCAGACACTACATGCGGCTGGCCGTGGACGGGTCGAGCGTCATGGTCTGGAACCGATTGGCCATGAAGTCGTCATCGAAATACGTGGCGAAGAATTGCGAAACAGGCGAATCCTGCGCAATACCAGCCATACGCGAATACCAGGAATCCAGCGCCATCAACGTCATCACGCCGTCAACGAAAATCAGCGCGAAACACACCGCCGTCAACGTATAGCGAATCTTCCACGGAATACGCTGAATCATCGCAAGCAAATGCGGCAGAATCAGCTTCACCCACACCAAGCCGAGTATTCCCCAGAAAAACATGTATTTGCCGGATGTGCGCCCATCAATCGACAGCCATTGACCCGTGTAATCCCACGCGCGAATACCGAACGCAACCTCCATGAACCAGCTGGTGAAATATTCGAACGCGCCGCCAATCACCGCGCTGGCGCAGAAGATCAGCATCCAATTCGACCGCCACAAGTGGTTGAGCAATACCGTCAGGATCACCGCGCCAAAGCCGTAGATCGGCGAGAACGGCCCCCACAAAAATCCGGCGCGATCCTGCCATTCGCCGAACAGCACATAGTGGTATAGCGTCTCCACTACCAAACCGAACACGCATCCGACCACAAACAGCCAAAACAGGTTGAAGAAATCAAGCGAAATATAGCCCTTGCCGGTCAGATCACGGCCGGCCATACCCTTCGAAACCGCCGTCTCATACTCGCTGCGCGCATCCAAACGACGAAGCGCGAACTGCAAACGTCGCTCCTCGCGCAGCGACGGATCAGCCGTGATATGCAACGCAACCAATACAAGCAGCTGCACGGTCGGACTGATCAGATTCACGCCCAAACCCTGCAACGACAACGACAATAGGCCTTCCGCAAGCGTGAGCGGAATCATCAGATACGTCCATTGCGCGATATGCCGACGCTTGTTGAGAATCAGCAGCATGCCGAAAATCGCAAGGCATGCGGTGGAGACCAGCAGCACTGCAGCATGAATAACCGACAGAATAGTGGTGAGATTCAGCGCGCCAAACGCCAGTTTGCCGGAAAGCGCGGCGTGGACTGCATACAGGCAGGAAATCACGATGATCGGCAACGTCACCACGCCTTCGATCAACATGACGATGCCGTAAATACGTGCAATCAGCGGCAGCCTGCGGTCAGCAGGATTGCCGTCATCTTCCGCCGATTGCGATTGCGCAATGATGCCGGCCTCTTCGATTGCTGCGATTTCGGTTTCGTCGGCGATAGCTTCGCTCACATCTTCAATCTTGCTCATGCTTGTTCGTCCTTCCCAGAACAACGCTACCAAAACCCGATCGCAGTGCGCTACACGAGATGATTGTTTGCGCGCAACGCGCACAACCTGCGATTTCTGCCTGCGCAAGTCACATGTCATCCCGCAATCACAAGATGCGCAGACAGCAGACTCGACTTGCGCAGACACAGAAGGCAAGTTGCGCGGTCTCCAACAGCAAGATTCACAGTCCTGCCGCGGTTTGTCGTGTTTATTTCAGTCATGGACGGAGCGCATTTACGCCTGTGCCCAAATTTGTCCGAGAGCGGGTATTACGATACGGGAGGCGTAGCGCTACGAATAACGTATCGCTACGCGCGAACACGGTCGAACATCCATTGGACTGGGGAGACAATGCGCAACGTACTGCAGATTCTGCGTCGTGACCTCAAACGACTCGTCACCGTACCTGCCGCCTGGGTCATCATGATCGGCATAACCATCATTCCGCCGCTGTACGCATGGTTCAACATCTACGGATTCTGGAATCCGTATGGCAATACCCAAGGCATCAAAGTTGCCGTGGCCAACGTCGACAAAGGCACCGACAACGCCCTGCTCGGCAAAATGAACCTCGGCGACCAGATCGAAGACACGCTGAAAGACAACGACCAGCTTGGCTGGGAATTCATGGGCAAGGCCGAAGCGATGGAAGCGGTACAGTCCGGCGACTGCTATGCGGCGATCATCATCCCCTCCGATTTCAGCGAGGATCTCGCCAACGTCGTGACCGACAGCAAGAACCGGCCGACGCTGGAATACTATGTCAACGAAAAATCGAGCCCGATCTCCCCGAAAATCACCGACCAAGGCGCGACCACCGTTGATCGTACCGTCAACAACACCTTCGTCTCCACCGTCAGCGAAGTACTCACTAAAGCCGTGAACTCCGCGAATGACACCATCAACGGCAAAACCAACTCCTTCGTCAACGAAACCACAGCAGAACTCGACAAAACCCAGAAGAACGTAAGCCTCATCCGCTCCACCATCGAAGATCTTGACGCACAGCTCGCCAACGTGCCGCAACAAACGCAATCCGCCCGTCAGGCAATGAACGACGTGCAGCTGGCCGCAGCAAGTGCGGGCAAGGGACTGGCGAACACCGCCACCGCCATCGGCACCGCACAAAACGGCCTCAATACCTTCACGTCCAACGCCAACACCGCTTTGGAGAACGGTTCCGGCCTGATTTCGCAGGCCGCCAGCGACACCACCACCAGCATCAACAAGGTGACCACGGCCGTCTCGTCCGCAAGCGGCACCGCACAGCAGGCCGTCAGCAACATGCAAAGCGTGACCGACAGCAACGCCCGGCTCATCGAGAAGCTCAAGAACGTCAGCGACAACGCACAGTACCAAGACATCATCAAGAAGCTCGAAGACACCAACAACACGGCCGCCGGCACGCTCAACGACCTCAAAACGTTGAGCGAGAACACGCAATCCACGTCCGACAGCGTGTCCAAACTCGCCACCGACTTCAACACCAGCACGCAAAATTCGCTGAAAAGCATGGGAGATGCCCGCAACACGTTGAATTCCGGTGCGCTCCCCCAGCTCAACTCCGGTCTGAGCTCGCTCGCCATGACCGCCGGCACACTGTCCGGCACCGTAACCAGCCAGACCACCGTGGTCAACCAGACCTCCGCCGTGCTCGACCAACTCGACCAGGTGGCGAACGACACCCGCACCACGCTGCAGAACACCGACAAGCAGCTCGAGCAGGTGGAGAACAAGCTCATCACCGTCAGCACCGACCTGAAAGCGCTCGGCAGCGTTGACATGCTGAAAAGCCTGACCGGCGACAGCTCCCTCAACACGGAGAAAATCGCCTCGTTCATGCAGTCCCCCACGGTGATCGACACGAAAAACGTGTATCCGATGAACTCCTACGGTTCCGGCATGGCTCCGCTCATGACCAACCTGGCCCTGTGGGTGGGCGCGTTCGCCTTCGTGGTGATCTTCAAGGTGGAGGTCGACGATGAAGGCCTCGAAGACCTCGACTTGACCACTTCCGAAAAATATTTCGCCCGCTACATGCTGCTCGGCATCATGGGCGCCATCCAAGGCGCGATCACCACCATCGGCAACCTCATCATCGGCGTGCAGACGGTGAACGCGCCGCTGTACATACTTACCGGCGTCATCACGTCGCTGGTATATCTGAGCATCACCTTCGCGCTGTCGACCTCGTTCATGCATATTGGCAAGGGACTGTGCGTCGCGCTGATCATCGTGCAGATTCCGGGCGCTTCCGGCCTGTATCCGATTGAGATGATGCCGAAATTCTTCCGCATGGTCTACCCGTTCGTACCATTCAGTTATTCGATTGACGCGTTCCGTGAGACGATTGCCGGCTTCTACGACGGGCATTGGCTCAAGTCGATTGGCGCGCTACTGATGTTCGCCGTGATCGCGTTCTTCATCGGACTTGCGATTCGCCCGCTGCTGGTCAATCTCAACCGCCTGTTCGCCCGTCAGATCAAGGAAAGCGACATGATCATCGGCGAGGAGGTACAGCTTCCGGAACGCGGCTACAACGTGTCCCAGGCCATTCAAGTGCTCGCCGATAAGGGCGGCTACCGTGAGGCGATCGAGGAACGTGCGAGCCGCTTCGCCGAACTGTATCCGAAGCTCAAGCGTGGCGCGCTGGTTGCCGGTTTCATTGTGCCGGTGATTCTGGTGCTGATCTTCTCCTTCACCAACGGCGAGAAGATCGTGGTGCTTGCCACCTGGATCATCTGGGTGCTGCTCATCATCGGATTCCTGATGGTCATCGAATATATGCGTTTCAGCCTGCAACGCCAGGTGGAACTCGGCAGCCTCAGCGACGAAGCGATTCGCGAACAACTGGTGGAACGCCAAGCTGCAAGGCTGCGCCGCAAGAAGCGTGCGCAACAAATCAGGCGAGACAAGCTGATGCGCAAGGCACAACGAAGAAAGCACGAAACCAAACAGGCGATCGCCAACGTCGCAGACACCAGCCAAGCCGATGCCGACGGCATCGCAACACTGGTACAGGCCATGAACGCGACCGGCAACACCGGCACAGCGAGCAACACCAATCCCAACGGTAACAGCGAAAGGAGCAACGCATGAAAAACATCTGGAAACTGTTCGTCGGCGACGTTCGACGCCTGACCAGCAACATCGTCTCCATCATCATCGTCATCGGACTGGTGGTAATTCCTGGCCTGTTCTCCTGGTTCAACGTGAGCGCAAGCTGGGATCCATTCGCCAACACCGGCAATCTGAAATTCGCCGTCGCCAACGACGATGAAGGCTACAAGTCCGATCTCATTCCCGTGAAGATCAGTATCGGCGATCAGGTGGTCAACACCTTGCGCGCCAACGACCAGATGGACTGGACCTTCACCACCAAAAAAGAGGCCATCGACGGCACCAAATCCGGCAAATACTATGCAGCAGTGGTGATTCCGAAGGATTTCAGCACCCGCATGATGACATTCTTCACCGCGGACGGCGACCATGCCACACTCACCTACTACAACAACGAGAAGAAGAACGCACTCGCTCCGAAGATCACCGGCCAGGGAGCCGACACCGTGGCAGCACAGATCAACGAAATGTTCTCCGCAACGTTGACGAGCACCGCGCTCAACATCGCCTCGCAGCTGGCCGATGAGCTTGACAAACCGAAATCGCAGGCCACGCTCACCAACTTCAGCAACAATATGAACAACTTCGCGAACACGCTGAACGACACGTCATCCGCGTTGACCACGTTCAGCTCGCTGACGTTGAGCGCGCAGAACCTGCTCGACAGCTCCAACAGCCTGCTTTCCAACGTGAGCGGCAGCGCGAAGAACGCCGTCAACGAGCTCAAACAGTCGAAGAACGGCATCAACGATCTGACCGGAGCCGTCAAAACCAGCACGAATGCGCTCAGCACCGCGTTGAGCAGCTCGTCGAACAGCTTCGGCGCTGTCTCCACCGATATTGACAGCGTATTCAACAATGCGGGCACCCAAGCCGGCAATACGGCCACCGCCCTGCGCAATCAGGCTGCGAACGTATCCAAGCAGGCGCAAGGCTATCAGAACATCTACGATGCCCTCGACGAGCTCAGCAACAACAATCTGGTGCCGGAAGTCGCGAAAATCGCCATCAATCATCTCAAAACCAACGTGGGCGCGACCATTACGCAACTCAACGATCTAGCGAACTCACTCAACACCAGCGCCGACAATATCGACGCGAAAGTGAGCGACACCACAGCCGACCGCGAGCGCGTGAGCCAGCTTGCCCAGCAGGCGAAGGCCTCCATCGACGGCATCAAAACCGATTTCGACAGCCAGCTCAAGCCGCAGCTCAACGACATTTCCGATTCGATCAGCAGCACGGCCACCGCACTGAGCAGCACGGCCACCGATCTGAAGGGCGCGCTGGGAGATCTCAACAGCACCACCAAGTCGGCCGACAAGCAGCTGACCAATATTCGCACGGTGTTGGATTCCACCGCCGAAAGCCTGAACAAAGCGGGCACCGCGCTGGCCTCGTTCAACGGCACGCTTTCCGACGCGCTGAACAGCGGCAATATGGACACCGTCAAAGACGTGCTCGGCAACAACACCGATTCGCTGGCGGCGGCTCTTGCAGCTCCCGTCCAGGTGAAGCGCACGGCTGTGTTCCCTGTGGAGAATTTCGGCTCGCAATTGGCTCCGTTCTACACGATTCTGCCGTTGTTCGTGGGATCGCTGCTTATGGCCGTAACACTCAAGACCACGGTGTCGCGCAAGAATCGTGAGGAGCTCGACAATCCGAAGCCGCATCAGCTGTTCCTCGGCCATTATGGCGTGTTCGCCGTGATCGCACTGTTGCAGAGCACGTTCTCGCTGGGCGGCGGCCTGCTGTTCCTGCACATTCAGGCAGTGCACCCGTGGCTGTTCATGTTGACCGGCTGGGTGGCCTCCCTCGTGTTCTCGTTCTTCACCTACACGATGGTGGCGAGCTTCGGCAACGTGGGCAAGGCCATTGGCGTGCTGACGCTGGTGTTGCAGATTTCCGGCGCGAACGGCGCGTATCCGCTTGCCGTGCTGCCGAAGATCATCGGCGATATCAGTCCGTTCCTGCCGGCCACGCATGCGATTACGGCATTGCGTGCGGCCATTGCCGGTATTTACAACAATGATTATTGGCATGCGATCGGTTCGCTGTTGCTGTTCCTGATTCCGCTGCTGCTGATTGGCTTGCTGCTGCGTATTCCGCTGGTCAAATTCAATAGGTGGTACGTGGCGAAGGTGGAAAGCACCAAGGTGGTCGCATGATTACCGGAGTGCATGAGGCGGTTTCCGAAGCCGTTTCCGATGTGGTTTCCGACGCGGTCAGTGACGTGCATGAGGCCGTTCGCAAGGCGCAGAGCCGCCGCGAGCAGCTTCGCGAGCAAACCGATCATAAGATCATGAAGGCCACGCTTGCGATTGTGATTTCCGATGGTGTCGGTGCGGTGACCATTGAAGAGGTCGCCCGTCGTTCCGGTGTTGCGAAAACCACGATTTACCGTCGCTATAAGAATGCGGACGATCTGTTGCGCCGCGTTCAGTTGGAAGTTGCGGGATTGCCGGATTTCAGCGATGTCGAGTTGTCGAAAAACGGTCTGCTGACGATACTGCAACGCATTCAGGGCTGTTTTTTCGACAGTGAGCTTGGTTTGAAAGCCGTCGGTGTGGTGCTTTCTTCCGATAATCCTTCGTTGAATGCGATTGCCGATCAAGTGCTTGTTCCTGCGGAGAAGCGTTTTTCTGAGTTTGTTGAGCGCGGCATGAAGGCCGGAGTGTTCCGTAATGGATTGGATCCGCAATTCCTGTTCAGCACGATACTCGGCTCCATGCTCGCCTGTAAGGCGTTGCATGGCGACGCGAGTATTCCTTGGCCTGAGAACATGACGGCTGTTCTGTGGCCCGTTATGGCCGTCTGAAAGGCATTGCAGAGCAGAGTTGCACGTAGTAGTATCTGAAACTCATGAGCGCCCCCGCTACGGCCTTTAATCACTCTTTGGGTGAGGCTGTAGCTGAGGCGCTCATTGTACGTTTGCAGACTTTTCGCCGCTACTGGACCTACTGGATCGACGCTTCCTGACGGGCCACGTCCAACGCCTTGTTGAACGCTTCCGACGTCCAGCTGGCACCGGCCACCTTGTCTACCTTGAGGTCTTTGAGAGGCTTGCCGTCCACCACGCCGTTGATGGCTTCGGCGAACGCATTCTGGTGCTTTTTGGAGATGGACGTGAACGGATGCCCGATAACCTCCACATTGGTGACGGTCTGATCTTTGACCGTCACATGCACGTCGATGGTGTCTTCGCCCACCGGCCCGTACTGGCCGTTGATCGAGTAGGTACCGTCGGCGTAGTTGCCGGTGTCTTGCTTGTCGGATGTGGTGCTGTTCGGATCGTCGGCATGGTTTTTGTCATCCGAATCCGCGGAATCGCCGGAGTCGGTGGCGCTACCGCTGTTCTTCGAATTTTCTTCCTGCGATTGCACGCTTTCGCCGGAATTTCCGGCATATTCATCGTCCATCGGTGTCGCCGTGGGTTCGCCGCATGCCGACAGCAGCGCAAGGCTTGCCGCAGACAGTGCGATCACTTTGATCGCATTCGATGATTCGTTGCTCATGTTCGCTCCGTACGATTCGTCAGTGCTATGGCTTGGATTGTTCGGCTGATTTCAGCTTATTCCTCACCGCCGGTTTTCGCGGCTTTGGTCGGATCGGCGAAGCTGATGGCCGTCTCGCCGTTCTGTGCGCCTTCCGCAGTGGAACCGGTGTATGCCGGCTTGCCACCCGCATGCTCATAGGCTTTCTTTGCGGCTTCATCATTCCACTTCTCACCGACGAGCACGCCATGGTTGAGCATGATCTCGCGCTGGGCACAAGATGCGACGAGCGCATCATGGGTCACGACGATGATGGTAGTGCCCTGCTCGTGCAACTGACGAAACAGGTCAAGCACGATTTTCTCGTTCTTCTCATCCAAATTGCCGGTCGGTTCGTCCGCAAGAATCAGTTTCGGACAGTTGATGAGCGCACGTGCGATGCACACACGCTGCTGTTCGCCGCCGGAAAGCTGTCCGGGCAGATGGTGGGCACGCTCCTTCAGACCGACGCGTTCCAATGCTTCCAACGCCTGCTGCTCGTTGACTACGGAATGGTAGTACTGTGCCACCATCACGTTTTCCACAGCCGTCAGATGCGGTACCAGATAGAACTTCTGGAACACCAATCCGATCATGTTCTTACGCACGTCGGCAAGCTGCTTGGCGTTCAAATCCTCCAACTTGCGGCCTTCCAGCATGACGGAACCCTTTGAAGGCGTGTCCATGCAGCCAATCATGTTCATCAGCGTGGTTTTGCCGGAACCCGACGAACCGACAATCGCAAGCCATTCACCTTGCGGAACGGTCAAAGTCAAATCGTCGACGGCACGCAAATCGCCGTAAATCTTGGAAATATGATCCAATTCAAGCAACGTATTCAACGTATGTTCGGAACTCATGATTATTCCTCCCTCAAAACGATGGCGGGGTCGATACGGGTTGCGCGGCGAACCGGCGGGATGGATGCGATGACGGCGATGAGCACGCTCAACAGCAGCGAAGCGACGCCCAATAGCCAGTTGAAGCCAATGGCACGTTCGAATACGGATACGCACAGCACGCGGGCCAGCAGGTAGCCGATGGCAGTGCCGATCAGGCCGCCAATCAGTCCGTAGATGGCGGATTCCACATAGAATTCGATGCCGATGGCGCGCGAGGATGCGCCTAACGCCTTGCGCAAGCCGATTTCGTTGCGTCGCTGAGACACGATGGAACTGATGGTGGTGCCCACGCCCACAAACGTCAGCACGAGCACGACCAGCGACACGATCCAGAACAGGGTTTGCAGCATGGCGATGATACGAGTGTCGGATGAGGTGATTTTGGTGACGGTCTGCGCTTTCACGCCGGTTGACGGATTCGCATTGATCGATTTGACGACATCGTTGAGTTCGCTGCCTACCGCATTGACGGAATATTCGATCACGTCCGCGCCACGCTTGGAACCGGCCAGTTTGGCCACGTCAGCGTTGACCGCGTAGACGATTTCGTCTTCGCTGCCGCCCGTATCGACGATGCCTCCGACACGGAATTCAGTGCCGGTGTTTTCCATAATGTCGGACGAAACGCGGCCGTTTTCTTTGACTTGCGCTTCGGTTTGGCTAAGAGCGCCGGAATCCTGCGCATCGTCGGATGCGCGGTAGCCGATGGTTACGGTCGAACCGATGGAGACACCGAGCGCGTCTGCCACGTCACGGCCGAGCATCACGTTGCCTTTGCTGGGCCAATCGCCAGTCACGTTCCAATGATGGTTGAGCGCCTTCACGTCTTTGGTTGTGATGCCAGCCAGCGTGTATGGCGCAGAATTGATGCGCACGCTTTCATACCGGTAAGCGGCGGAACGGGCGCTGTACGAGCCTTTCACCATCTGGTTCAACGCTTTGACGGTATCGGTGTCGATGCCGTGGGACTTTTCGGCTGATTCGGACGGCGTGACGATAAGATTCGCGCCATACGCACGCATTTCCTCGTTCATCTGCTGTGGAACGGCAATACACGTCGCCGCAAGGCAGAACAGCGTGGCAGCGCCCACCATGGAGGCGATCACGGCCATAACGGCCCGCGAACGACGGCGGAACACCGCGCCCCACAGCATGGTGAAGAACATCTTGCGATTAGTCATCTCATGCCCCTTACGGACTGTCTTGAACTCACCTACCATGCAACACCTCCGCAGACGAACAGCACAGTGCGCCGTTCGTGACCGAGGCCGCAGCCGCGGCCGAGTTTACGGAACTCAAGTTGACATCAGCGGCCATGCAACACCTCCGCAGGTTTGAGTCCCAGAATCGAACGGATCGACGAGAACGAGGCGATCAGCACGGTAAGCGTCAGCAGCACAAACACCAGCACAAACACCATCGGACGCATCGTAATGCCGGAACCGAATACCACATGTCCCACAATCTGCGCAACACCGGAACCCAACAGCGCACCGACAATCGCACCAACCAACGAAATCACAGCCGTCTCAGCGAGCATCAGGCGAGAAACCGCACCATCGGTGGCACCAATCGCCTTCAGCAACGCCAATTCTGAACCGCGCTCACCAATCGAGGCGGCCATCAGATTCGCCACTGCAATAGCGGCCGCAACCAGCGAAAGCACGGTCATCAGCACCATCACCGCCTGCGTTTTCTGCAGCACATCGCCCTGTAATGCGGCCACCTGACGCACCTGCTTGGCTACGGAACCGGGAATGACCTCTTCGATCTGATAGGCGATGGACGAAGGGTACGCGGTGCAATACCATGTTTCCCACTCATCTTGCGTGAGCGCATTCGGATTCTTCGACGCCTTACGCGCCAAATCATTGTCTGGCGTGGTCAGAGCCTTGACTTCGATCTTGTCGATGGAATCAGGCAGATTCGCAAGCACCTGCGTGGTGGATGACGGAATGTACATCGCATTGTTGTCGCTATCGCCGGAATCGTAAATGCCGGTGATGGTGATCCGCTGCTTGTTGCGGCTGCCGTCGGCGGTGGTTTTGTAGAGGGTTACGGTATCTCCCTTGGTCACGCCGAGTTTGGATGCGAGCGTGGTGCCGATCAGGCCTTGCGCGCTATCGTCTTTCGGCCAGGAGCCGTCAAGCTTCCACCACGAACGCATGCCGTTCATGCCCGCCACCGTGGATTCACCGGAATCCATATGCAGGGTCTTGGCGAACCATGTGCCCACGATCGGCACGCCGGAAGCCTTGCAGGAGCTGGAATCCACCGATTCGGACGCGCAGTTCACGTCAGCATGGATATTAAGTTCGGGGGCAAAATTCGTGATGTTGAACGCCCAGAAGATGGTTTTGATCTTCGGTGCGTCCGATTCCTTCAGAAATGTGGTCGGATCGGATTCGGAAGTGCCGGAAGCGTTGCTATTCGCGTCACCCCCCGTGTTGTACAGGTCGTTGACGACGGCATCGGCCTTGGGCTGCACGGTGATGTTGGAACCGTACGTCGACAGTTCCGCGTTCAGCTTGTCTCCAACGTCGAACACCACACCCAGCATGGCCACGCTGACCGTGGCCGACAGGCACACGGTGACCGCGATCAGCAGTCTGCGTTTGAACTGCCTGCTGAACGAGCGGAAAATCATTCGAAAAAAGAACATGACTACCTCTTTCCGCTCACTGGAAATGCGTCGACAATGCGTCGAGCGTCGAAGTTTGAATTACGATTTTGCCGGATTCAACCTGATAATCGAACGGCACAGGATTGCAGCCGCCCTTGAATCCGATAGTGGCGAGGTTGATGGCGACATCGCACTTCTTGCAGATGATCTTGCCATCCTTCTCGTAATAGCCCGCGTCACCGCAGTTATCGCATGCGTCAAGACCGACACCGTACGCTCCACCATTCTTTTTGATGATGATGAAACGCATTACCGTGCCATCTTTCGCCTTGTATTGGAAGCGATGCAGGTGACCGTCGTTGATCTGACTGAATTTGATGGTGGCCACGCCGTCGCTCAGCGAATAATCCTCAGGCGGAGACAGCGTAATGACCTTCTTCGTTTGCGCCACACCATACGTGAGCGCGAACGTGATGCCGATCATCGCAACAAGACTCCATGCGCCGGCCGCCTTCGCACGGCGACGGAACGCGATATGCGATCGCACAATGGCCTCGTTTGCGCCTTCCGGCTTGATTTTGAAGCCCATCACAATGCTGGCGACCACCGGAATGATGAACACCAACACCATGGCAATGACCATATGACGCTGATGATTGATGCACCACACCAACGCCAGGAACGCTTCCGTAGGGAAATGAACGATGCGCTTGGACTGCAGAATCTGCGCAAGATCAGTGAAATGCGAGACAAACAGCAGCACAATCAGCAACAGCACGGCCGTGGTGAACGACCAACGAATCGCAGTGGAACGCATCGTACGGAAAATCAACGCTGCAACAATCGCAGTGGCCGCACCCAATGCGAAACCAAGCGCACGAAGCAGCATATCCGAAGTGAAGATCGGATCTCCTGGCTCCACGAAAATCGTCAAACGCAAAATAACATCAGGCAACGCACGGAAGGTGGTGGAGGCAATCGCAAGAGCGCCAATCGCATTCGCAATATCGAGCAACGCGCGATGATCATGCCAATTCGTAGTGATGCGACGTGCTAACAGCACAACAACGAACACTGCGATATCGAAAATCACACAACACCACAACGTGGGGTAATTGACGAACGTACGCTGATTGATCATCGCGGATGCACGCAACGCGGCGAACACAATGGCACCCGCGAATCCAATAATGAAGCCCGCAAGACGCCAGTACGCGCTCAACGGCTTGTCACGCCCCTCACCGACCGTGAGCATCACGTTCAGCGCCATAATCAGCAAAGCCGGTGCCAGCGTTCCCTGCAACACCGTGACGTACTGCGTCAGCATCTCACACCTTTCGTTGTATATCCCTGTCAAAGCCTAGTGAATTCGGCACACAAAAGGAACCCCCTTACCAAGATTCCCCCAAAAGCGCGTTATCTCCCAAAAGCGCATCCCCTCAAACGCAAGAGAGCGGTTGCTTGGATGGTTGTTCGACCGTAGGCTCGGCCAAACGGCCTTGAGTGCGTCGAACGACTATCCAGGCAACCGCGAACGCCGTACCCATATTCGCGCTACTTGCATACGTTTCGCGATACGTGAACGGCGTTAACCACGAGTTGAATCTCAACATGAATTCAGGCTTACATCCAAACCGTTTCGCTTGGCATGCGCCGGAGCTCGCGTTTCAGATCACCACTCCTGCGGGGTGTAGTTCCACTCCGGGAAAGTGACCTCGAGCGGTTCGGTCCAGAAGCGGCCCTTAACGCCGGTCTCCGGATCAACATGCAGCATCCAACCCTTCTTCTCCGGAGATTCGATCTTCAGCACGAGCTTGTAGGAACCCGCCTCGTCGAGCTTGACGTTGGCGCCGTAGTGCGGGCCGTCGGAAGCGTTCATCTGCATGAAGGTACCGGAACCAACGGTCTCGTTGTTCGCGTTGTTGATGATCTCGTAGTTCACGGTGAGGTCCGGCACGAAGTCGCCCTTGCCATAGCCGAGCTCGGTGCCCTTCTCGTTGGCATGGATGTCGGCTTCCAGGTGGAAGGATACATGTACCAGATCCAGCAGGATCAGCTCAAGAGCAACGGCGACTACTCCGAGCACTGGGCGACCCGCGACTACACGCTTGACGCGGAGAACATCAAGTGCCCGGCGCTGATCGTGCACGGCCTCAACGACGACAACGTGCGCACGAAGGAATTTGACCTCATGTATCAGGCCTATCAGAAGGCCGGCGTGAACGTCAAGCTCCTGCTGCATCAGGATGCGCACCTGACCCCGAGCTACCCCGCCGGCAACCTCGAGTTCTACATTGACGGCGAGAGCTACAACAACGTCCTCAACCGCTGGTTCAGCCACTACCTGTGCGGCGTGGAAAACGGCGCCGAGAACATGGCCGCCGTCACCGCGCAGAGCAATGTCGACGCCTCCGTCTGGAACACCTATGACAGCTGGACGACCGACGAGAGCATCGTCATGTCCAATGCCAATGACACCGGCACGACCACCATCAACAGCGACTACGCCACGCAGGGCATCAACCGCAGAAACTGGCGTGACGCGCTGACCGCCGGCTCCACCGACGTGAGCGCCATGTACACCATAGATGTCGACGCCGACACCGTCATCAAGGGCAGCGTGGCCGTGAGCTTCACCGCCAGCGCTGATAACTATGACGCGCCGGAGACGACCAGCCCGCGCGGCACCGTCGACCACGACAACTATGTCGGCGAAGAGACGAACGCCCTTGACCACGACAACTACGTTGGCGCGGCGAGCGCTGACGGCGCTGTGACCGTGTCCCTGCCGGACGGCGCCGATCTGATCGACCGCGACGCGCTCATGGTCAGCGCCATGCTCGTCGACATCGCGCCCGAGGGCACGACGTTCCCGGCCTACAACACGCAAATACTCCCAAGTGGTGCAGATGTTTGAAGAGAACCAGATAAAGGACTTTTCCCT
>OKRY01001961.1_pt1 | contig 16538 bp, 6 predicted proteins | sample 1601121 | NCBI WGS metagenome assembly OKRY01 (sample SAMEA3541546, study PRJEB24748) | human gut metagenome | biome: human gut; feature: human-associated habitat; material: faeces | place: China | collected 2012
CTGATCGCGGAACATCAGATAATGTGCACGGAGCGCAAGGATCACATTATGCTGGATCTCCAGGTTCTCCGGATCTGCCAGGTTATCAATATGGAAAAATTTCTCAACCTTTTCCACACCCTGCTGTGTCAGATTCACCAGTTTGTCCTTTTCATTTACGATAAAGTCTCCGGTTTCTTCCTGCTCAATTCCCATGATGGCATCCATCTTGGAATACTCCGGTACATCCTCACCACGTGTCAGCTGCTGCGCTAAAATATCACATGCTTCATATAATTTGGTGGACTTTCCACTCTGACCGGAAATAATAAGAGGTGTACGCGCCTCATCGATCAATACGGAATCGACCTCATCGATGATCGCATAGTGCAGACCTCTTTGTACCAGCTGCTCCTTGTAGATCACCATGTTGTCACGCAGGTAATCAAATCCAAGTTCGTTATTTGTAATATATGTAATATCGCAATTGTAAGCGTCACGGCGCTCATCGTTGCTCATATCATTCAATACAACACCAACGGTCAGTCCGAGGAATTCATGAACTTTTCCCATCCACTCGGAATCTCGTTTTGCCAGATAATCATTGACGGTGACGATATATACCCCTTTGCCCTCCAGCGCATTCAGATAAGCCGGAAGTGTAGATACCAGTGTCTTACCTTCACCTGTCTTCATCTCTGCAATACGTCCCTGATGCAGGATAATACCACCGATAATCTGTACTCTGTAATGCTCCATGCCAAGCACACGGCTTGCTGCCTCACGTACGGTCGCATACGCTTCCGGAAGCAGATCGTCAAGTGTCTCTCCTTTTTCCAGACGCTCCTTATATTCTTTTGTCTTTCCCCGTAATTCTTCATCCGAAAGTGCCTTCATCTCGTCACGATAAGATTCCACTTTATCTACGAGGGGCGTAATTCGTTTCAACTCTCTGTCACTGTGTGTACCAAAAATTTTAGTCAATGCACTCATAATATATTTTGCTCCTAACTCGCATAGAATATAGGTATTGTACCACTTTCTCCACATTTACACAACTCAAAGGCCATGAATGTTTTATAAACTTTTTATGAACGAACAGGATTCTGCTATTGAAAATTTGTAAACAGCTTGCTATGATAAGAGGACGATTATTGTATTCCAAACACAAGGAAGAAACAGAAAGGAAGGGAAAAACCCATGTCTTATATTTATCCATTTTTCCTTCTGTTATTGTACCAGTCTTATCAAGGCAAATAACGTCTACTCTTGCTAAAGACTCAATGCAATATAAATCTTGAACTAATACCTTTTCTTTCGATAAACGAATAACAGAAACAGCAAAAACTGTTGAAGTAAGTAATACTAGTCCTTCTGGTATCATTCCAATAATAGCTGCTACCGTGTTAACAACGGCATTTTGTAATGTATTTCCAGTTAAATAAAGTTGTCTTGCAAAAAGTAATATACCGAGAGGAACGATAATGACAGAGATGGTTTTAACTATTTTATTAAGTGAACGCATAATCTCAGAAGATATTGGTTTAATATACTTAGTATCACTTGATATTTTAGCTGTGTAATTGTCATAACCAATATGTTCTACTCTAGCTTTAGCATTACCACTGACAATAAAACTACCTGATAAAAGCATATCACCTGCTTTTTTAGTTAAAGTATCACTTTCTCCTGTTATAAATGACTCATCTACTTCTACTATTCCAGAAATTATTACTGCATCAGTTACTACTTGGTTACCTAGTTCTAATAAAATAACATCATCTAAAACTATTTCATCTAAATTTAGTTCTTCTTCTTTTCCTTCTCTTAGTACTTTAATTTTTGAAGCGGAAACTACTGAGAGTTTATCAATAACACTTTTTGAATGCAATTCTTGAAAAGTACTAATAACTGTATTTAAAACAATTATTAATAAAAATCCTAAATTTTTATAACTACCTACAGCAATAATAGCAACTGCTAAAATTACATTGATTATATTAAATAGAGTAACTGTATTTTCTAAAATTATCTCTTTGGCCGTCTTAGTTTTTACATTAGTATTAAAATTAACTAAATTATCCCTTATTCTTTCGCTGACTTGTTCCTTAGTAAGTCCTTTGTCTTTGTCTGGATTATATCTTTTAATCATCTGTATCACTTCCTTTTCATCTAATTATAACACGATTTATAGCAGATTTTATTAAAATATGCTATAGTAAGGGTGAGGTGTAAATATGAAAAAATTTTTAGCTATTTTGTTAACTATAATAGCAACTGCTACTACTATTGTTTTAGTAGGATTATTTGCAATTCCTTATGCTGGTAGCGAAACTATCAAAGTAATTGCTAATAAAACAATTGATGACTTTGTAGTAGATAGTAATGACTTATATCAAGAAGCAGAAGACTTAGGTATCAGTCAAGATAAGATTGATAAAGCTTTATCAAATGATGAGATGAAAGAATATGTTAATACTATCTTAAAAGAAGTAATTAATAAGAAAACTAGTAATAAAAGCAAAGTTGATGAAGAACTTATCAAAGAAAAAACTAAAGAATTTTTAGAGAAAGCTAATAAGAATTATGATATTAATTTATCAGATGAAAAACTAAAAGAAATTAGTGATAATGCTAGCAAAGAAGTAATTGAATCATCTAATGAAATGATTGAAGATAAAGATAATGATATATCTGGATTCTTAGATGTTATAAGTTTTTGTAGTAATTCTAAAATAAGAAGTTTAACTATTATTTTACTAATCATAGAGTTAGTAGGTATTGCTCTTCTTACTATTAAAAAGTTAAGTTTCTTCTTATATTATACTTTTATATCTTTATTCACTGCTAGTTTAATTGCTATTTTAACTTTCTTAATAAACTTTATACTTAGCAGTGAAAAAGACTTAAAAATACTAGTAAGTCTTATAAGTAAAGGTTATAAATTAGCTTTAGGTTTCTTAATCATAGGAATAGTATTTATAATCATTCATAATATTATTAAGCATTATAGTAATAAAGAGATTGTTCCTTTCTAGAACACCTCTTTTTTTTAACTATCTATGCTTAGATAAATACATTTCTCTTGTAATTAATAATTGCCTAGCAATGCTTTCTTTTCCAAACACCAATTCTTTTTGGACAAAATCAGTATGAATGAATCCTGCTTTTTTGAATGATTTAATAGCTCCTACTCTATCTACTGGAACAATATCAGACAATTCGCCAATATTATTTTTTTCAAAAGCTATTTTTTCCAATTCTAGCAAAGCTTCATACGAATAGCCTTTATTACGATACTTACTTTGTATTACTATTCCCATACTATGAATATTACCATCTAAATAATAATACACTTCACCAATTGGTTCTTCTATATTTTTATCATAAATATATGCAAAATATTTATCTGGTTCTTTATTTATCCAATTATTAAACCAACCTATCATTTCTTCATCAGTCTTACTAATAGTACCAGTGGCAATATCATAACCTTTTAGGTTTATATCATATCCAGCATTATAAGACATAGTTTTTATATCTTTCATCCACTCTTGTCTATAATGTAAATCTTGTATAGTAGGAATTCTTAAATATACTTTTTGCACATTACTAATCTCCTTTACTGATCATTTTTGCAAAAACACTATTAAGTTATTTAATCTTTAGTGTCAGTGGTTGTCCATATATGTTGCAAACTAATTTTTCATAAATCTACTTTTTCAATTTCCATATAATGGCTGGAATCACCACTTTTTTAATTACCATTTTCGGCTGGTTTCACCACTTTTTTAGTTTCCATTCAGAGCTGGATTCACTCGCTTTTTTGCTACATAATAGCATTTGCACCACATAATCGCTTATGTAGCAATAATATAACATATTGTTTAATAAATGTATATCTAAAATCATTCGGTTCATATTTACTGACACTTTTATTCTATTTTAATCTTAAAAATTAACTCTTATAATATGCAAGTGGTACTTTCTCTTGTTCTATTTTTTGCTTATACTTTCATTTATTTTTTCAAAAACACTAGCTAAATCATCATGTATTACTATATCTGCTAAATAATCGTATGGTGTTTCATCTTTATTAATAAGGACTAAATGTTGCCCTCTAAAGTATGTTACTAAAGAAGAAGCAGGATAAACCTGGAGTGAGGTTCCACCTACTATTAATAAATCTGCTTCACTTACTTCTTTAATAGCTTCAGTTAGTATTTTATTATCAAGTGCTTCTTCATATAAGACAACATCAGGTTTAATAATGCCACCACAAATACACTTTGGAATACCTTTAGATTTAAAAACGTACTCACCACTATAAAACTTATGACAATTAAGGCAATAGTTTCTTAAAATAGAGCCGTGTAATTCTAAAACATTTCTACTACCAACCATCTTATCAAAGCCATCTATATTTTGAGTTATTATAGAACTTAATAAGTTTTTATCTTCCATTAGTTTTAAAGTCTTATGAATAATATTAGGTTTATAATTAAGACTATTTAGTTTTTCTTTATAAAATTCATAAAATAAATCAGTATGTTTTATAAAGAAAGTATGAGATAAAATCTCTTCTGGTGGATACTTTCTTTTTTCTTTATATAGTCCATTACTACCTCTAAAGTCTTGTAAACCACTAGCAGTAGATACTCCTGCTCCACCAAAAAATACTGTTTTTTTAGACATATTTATATAACTAATTAATTCATCTATTTCCATTTTTTATCACCTATAACCATCTTTTGTATTTTTTAATATACATTTTCTTAACTATTTCTTCTACTACAATATATAGTAATGATAAAAAGATTACAAATATATAAAAGTTAAGTGGTAGATAAGTGAAATGGAATGATTTAATAGGTGCTAACAAAATTGGTAATATCATAGATGCTATTATACATAAGAAAGTAGAAATTAATAAATATTTATTAGCAGTTGATTCTATAAATGGTATCTTAGCAGTTCTTACAAAATGTACTATTAAAGTTTGTGAAATAACTCCTTCAATAAACCAAGCCGTTTGAAACATTACTGGATTATTAGCATTAAAATCTAATAAATAATAAAAACCAATAAATGCTACTATATCTATTGAGGAAGCTACAACTCCCATAATATTCATAAACCTTCTTAAATCACTAGTATCCCACTTATGAGGTACTATTAAAAATTCTTTATCTACATCATCAAATGGTATCATTGTTTGTGACATATCATACAATAAGTCTTGAAGTAAAAATTGAATAGGAAGCATTGGTAAGAATGGTAGGAAAATACTGGCTAAGAAGACACTAAAGACATCTCCAAAAGCAGCTGATAAAGCCATTTTCATATATTTCATAATATTTCCATAGACTTTTCTACCTTCTAATACTCCTTCATAAACCACTTTTAAACTTTTCTTAAGAAGAATTATATCACTAGCTTCTTTAGCAATAGAAGTAGCAGTTTCTTTGTTATCACCAGTAATCATTACCACTTGAACACCAGCTTTTCTTACTATATCAACTGCTCCTTTACTCTCTTTTCTTAACTCATCTTTAATTAATAAAAGAGAAAGAAGTACAATATCAGTTCCATCATTTCTACTATAACCAGTTAAAATTACTCTAATACCAAGTCTTGTATACTCTTCTAATCTTTTTAACAAAGAAGAAGAACTAAATCTTATCTCTCTTCCATCAAGTGATAAATATTTATTACACTTCTTTAATAGCAACTCGGGACTTCCCTTAATATAAGTAATATTCCCATTATCATTAACTGTAACTTTTGAATATTTATAGCTAATTAATGGTTTGATAAAGTCTACTATACTGTCTCTAAATGCTGGATATTTTTGATTTGTTGAACTGTCTCCTTTTTCTACCCATTCTTTATTTCCTACAAGAATTGTAGTTTCTAAGTTAACATTTCCTGAATTATCTACTATTGTTCCTGCATCTATTACTATTTTTGTAACACCATTTATTTTGCCGAAATTTCCTAAAGTTAATTTATATCCTATAAGTTTTACATTATTTACATCTGGAAGTCCTTGTTTTGTTGCTAGTTGTTTTAATGTTGCTGTATCTGTAATTGGTACTAAGTCTTTTGTAATTGATGATTCTAATTTATCATCTACATATACTTTAATTTTATCCTTTGTTAGTGAATTAGATTTATAGTATTTATCACTACCGATTATTGTTAATTCAACTGTATCTGCTGTTTTTCCATCTCTTATTCTGTTTATGCTACTTGTTCCATATGTCCATACTGGATTTACAACATCGACTACTTCTGGTTTATCATGGTCTTCGTGATTTCCTGGGTCATCTATACCTATTGTAATTGTTTTTGCCAAACTCAAGTTACCACTCTTGTCCACGATTCCTTTTTTTATTGTTCCATCTGTATTTAATTCACCAGCAGGGAAGGTTATTGTCATAGGACCACTATAACCTTCACCATTTTTGGTTTCTAGTCCATTTACTATAAGTTCATATCTTTCACCGATTTTTACTTGTTTTCCATTTACTGTTGTGTAAATATCTCCATTTGCTCTATATATTATATTTCCTTCTGTAACATCTGCTGCAATTTGCTTTTTCTTAAATGTTCTTGTTACTTTAGTCCAATCAGGTTCTTTTCCATCAACTTTTATTGTCATTGTTGTTAAATCTATTTTTGAACTTTGGAAATATTTATCTGTTATATCAAATACTACTGTTACATTTTTCTTTCCTTGGTCTATTATAGTATTTGCCGCTTCATATGTAAATTCTGGTCTTATATAGTCTGTAAACATTGTTGTTGTGCTTGTTTTATTGTTTGTACTTTCTGTTCCAGTTCCTTTTAATATAATATCTTCCATTGTTCCAGATGTGTCTATTGCTTGTAAGTTTTGGTTTTGATATGTTGTGTCTTTTAATGTCTTTTTTGCAATTTTTAATGAAACGTTACCACTCCATTCTTTGTAGTTCTTTCCTTTTTGTCTTAATGCCTCTTCAAAGTTTGATAGTGTTAGTACTTGTACTACGTCTTTTGCCCCTGTTGTTTCATTTGTTGCTTCTGTTGCAGTTGCAACTTGTTTTGTTATACTTGTTGCTTCTTCTCCATCTATGTATACTTTTATTTGGTCATTTATTTTTTCATTACTTAATGAACTTTCTACATTGCTTGTAAAGTCTTTTCCTGCATCAGGATTTGTCATTCCTCTTAGTGTTATGTTTATCTTGCTATTTGCTAAGTCATTGTTATCTATCGCTATTTGTGATGCTTGCTTTATCCATTCTGTTCTGTATTTTGGATTTATTGTTCCTCTTGTATAATTTATTGCTGATGTTGTTGCATCTGTATTTAACTTGAAGTTGTTTTTGTCTAGGTAGATTTGTTCTGAGGCATAGATTGTTGTTTTTGCAGTCGTTCCATCAAACATACTCTCATGTTGACTCGCTATTTTTGTAAATGCAGGACCTAAATCCAAATTTAAAAGTGCATGTGTTCCATAAAACATCTTATCCATATTGGTTACATTGGTTGTATAGAATTTATCTCCTAAATCTAGATTTTTCAACGTATTGTTTCCAATATTATGGAACATATGTGACATATTTATTACATTTCTGGTATCAAATTGAGTCCCTAAATTTATTGTTTCTAATTTTACTGGTCCTGTTTCAAAGAACATATAACTCATATCTGTAACATTTATTGTGTTAAATTTATCTCCTAAGTCTAAGCTTGTTATTAGCCAAAACCCTGTTCTATAAAACATTTCTGCCATATTAGTTACTTTACTTGTATTAAATTTATCTTCTAAATTTAATGTCTTCATTGCTGTATATCCTGTGTTTTTAAACATCGCTTGCATATTAGTTACTTTACTTGTATCAAAATTACTTCCAAGATTTAATGTTTCCATTGCTGTATATCCTGTTTCTTCAAACATACTATGCATATCTGTAACATTGCTTGTATTAAACTTATCGCCTAAGTCTAATTGAATCATTGCTGTATATCCTGTTTGCTTAAACATTTCATACATAGATGTAACTTTACTTGTATTGAAATTACTTCCTAAGTTAAATGTAAGCATTTTGCTATTTCCTGTATAACTAAACATAGCCGTCATATTTGTTACATTACTTGTGTCAAAATTATCTCCTAAGTCTAGTTTAGTCATAGCATTATATCCAGTTTGTCTAAACATATAACTCATATTAGTTACACTTCCAACATTAAGTAATCCGATACTTGAAATTGTTTCAGTTGCAGTAAATTTGTCTTCTTCTGAATAACCTATATATGCAAACAAATAGCTAGAATCATAATTTCCAAATATTTCATCATCACTACCAATATAAACATTTAAAGTTCCATTTGCGTTAGTTGTATACCAAGCTAGTATTGATTTATCCTGTTGTGCTGAAACATCCCATGCAGTTGTATCAACATAAGCTTTAGCCGACTTGTCATAAACTGATGATGGTATATTATCCATAAATGTTACATTTTCAATGTTCTGTCTTTCTATCTTGCTAACATTAGTATTTTCACTATTTTTGCTTCCTAAAAATCCACTATTTGACGTCACTTCTGAACTTGTGTTTACCAATGTATTATATAGTAATAAATCTGTTGCTTTGTTTGTGTTGTTTGATGTGTCTGTAATTGCATTTGGTTGAATTTGAATTTTTATCTGTTTAGCATTTTTAGTAAGTCCTGCGCCACTAATTGTAATCGTATATTGATCACCTATTCTTGTCGTCTTATCTGAACCATATGCTGGTGAACTTGTTCCAACAGTTTTAGTAATACCTGTTGTAACTTCTTCTCCATCTACAAAAACTTTTATTAAGTTTGCATTCAAACTGCTTGCTTTAAAATATTTATCAGTACCTTTAACAGTTATTGTTGCAGTTTGTTCTGCCGCACTTGCTGATGAACTTACCTTTTCCCATATTGGGTCTACTACATCGACTACTTTTCCATCAGTACCTAATTTTTCCCCTGCAATATTAATTCCAGAAGTAATTGTAAATGCATTATTCTTATTTCCTGATGTATCTGCAAATTTATCTTTGGCAACTGCTACTGTAATTACACCACTGTAATCCATCGTGTCTTTTCCTTGTAATTTTTCTAATTGCTCTAAATGTGATAATTTCAAAGTATAGCGTTTACCTATAACTTTTGTTACAGCTTTTACTACTCCATTTTCAGTGACACTTATAGAATTGCTCCTATCTGTAACTGAAAGTTCTTTAACTACTCCATGAATACCTGTTGAATCCCAGTTTGGTGTTTCTCCATCAATTTTTATGTCTAAGTCATTTATTGAAAGTGTTCCTGAACTATAGAATTTATCAGTCACATCAAATATCATTGTAAATGTCTTACCATCATAATTGATGTCTGATTCAGAATATTTGTATGTTGCATTTGGCTTTGCAAAATCCACAAAATCTTTTTTAGCATCACTATCGTCTGCTTTAATTTCAGTTGCTTCATTTTTATTAGGTGTTGGACTATTTGTATCTTTAACCGCTCCTTCTGCAATTTTTATCTTAACATTACCGCTCCAATCTGAATATTCTCTATTGTAATTTATTGCTGTTCTTTTTTGTTCAAAATTTGAAAGCACTAATTTGTATTGATGTCCAATTACTTTTGTTGTTTTATTAACAGTTCCTGTTAAATCTGATATTTTTGTCAATGTTCTAGTTATTTGTGAACTTGGTACTAGCTCACCATCTACATATACTGATATTTCATCTGTTGTTACTTTGTCACTTACATCTAAGTATTTGTCTATTACATTAAATATTATCGTTTCTGTTTTTGCTGTTGAATCTTTTGCAAAAGATACTTTTTCGATTTTCGGTTTTATAAAGTCTACATGTCCTAGTGTAAATTCTTGCTTTTGACTCTTGTTTGTATATTGGTCAGTGATCGTTCCAGCTGCTACTTGAATTTTAGTTGTACCACTCCATTCAAAGAATTGTTTTCCTGTTTGTTTTGTGACTTCTTCCCAATCTGATAATGTTAATGTATATCTAACACCATATTGTATACTTGTACCATTTCTAGTTTCTGTTAATGGTGTTGCTGCACTTAAAGATTTTTTTACATTTGCTGTTGTAGTAACTTCTTCACCATCTATTATTACCTTGATACTATTTGTTGTTAGACTGTTGCTTGCATAATATTTATCAGTTCCAACTAAATCTAATGTTACCACTTTATTTGTGTGGTCTATATTAATATTTTCTGTTTTCCATAATGGGTCAACCACATCAACTATTTTTTGGTTATCACTTGAACCACCAGGCTCGTTTACTCCTATTGAAAATGTTGTTGCTATACTTTTATTTCCAGATTTATCTGTTGCAACTCCTGCTGGAATAGATATGCTCATTGGTCCACTATAATCTCTATATTTTCCATCTGCTGTCTGCTGTTGCAAACCTTTTATTACCAATCTGTATTTTTCTCCTATTTTTACGTCTACTCCATCTCTCTTTTCTGTTACATCACTTACTTTGGTTAATTCTTTAGTTATCTTCGCATCTGGTATTTGACTTGCTGGGTTTGTATCTGTCAAACTTACCTTTATCGCATCAGCTGCATTTTGTGCACTTAATGTTGTACTTGAAAAATATTTGTCGACTACTGAAAAATCTACTGTTAGTGTTTTATTCGTTAAATTTATGTTTCCATTTGAATATACATATGTAAATTCAGGCTTAATGTAATCTGCAAACATCGTACCTGAAGCATTTTTATCTGTTTTTGCATCCTCAATCTTAACATCTATCCAAGATGAATCTTTGCCGTCTAATTCCATCATGTTTTGATTTTTATATTGGTCTGTTAAAACATTTGCATTGTAAGTAGTTTCGCTCTCCCCTCTACCTCCAATTTTTAATGCTATGTTTCCTGACCACTCTTTATATTGTTTTCCTGCTTGTCTTGCCGTTTCTTCCAAATTCGCCAATATTATATCATATGTTACTTCATCTTTGTTTGATACAGCATTGTGAGTAACTGTTTTATTTGCAACCGTTATCTTTGGATTCGTCTTGCTCGTAACTTTTACTCCGTCAAAAAATACCGTAATATTTTCTGAACTTAATGTACTCTCTACATCACTTGCATAATCTATCTTGGCATTTGCATTTAATGTCTGATTTTCATATGCGTATCCTTTTACCTTTACTGTTAACGTCTTTTTTGTTGTGTCTATTGAACTTGATATTTTTTCCCATTTTGGCCTATATATCGGATTTATTGTTCCATGTTCTAGTCCTATTGTCGTCGCTGCTAATCTGATTTCTTCCGCTGTTGCCAAGTTCATCGTTGGTGCATATGTTTCTTTATTTATATCTATTTTCTGACAATTTATAAAAAGACCTAACGCCACAATTAATGCCATTATCGTCATTATAATCTTTACTTTTTTTCTCTTTTTTAACATTCTTTTCCTCCGTTTTTTGACTCAAATCCTCTATCTTATATCTCTACCTATTTTATATCATAACGTCCTCTTTTTTTCAACGTTTTTCAGCATTTTTTTCAAAGAAATTTATGGCATTTTTTGCACACGTGAGATCGCTTTTTTTCGGTGCAATGCACGAAAAAAAAGCGAGATAATCGGTGCAAAAAAACGAGGCGCATAGTGCGTCTCGCTTCTTTGATTTTTGCTATTAGTTTCTTGTTCTATTAGCTATAAATGTTGTTACATTTGAGTAAATTGACTCTGGTGCATATACTACAAGTGCTGCTGTTCCTGTGTTCTTAAACATGTCTGTGTTTGTATCTGGTATTCTGTCAAATGCTGGACCTAAGTCTAGTATTGTCATTGCTGTTGCTCCTGTGTTGTTAAACATTTCGCTTGTATTTGTTGCAGCTGTTGTATAGAATGTATTTACTAAGTCTAGGCTTGTCATGGCTGTAAAGCCTGTATTTTTAAACATTTTTGACATGTTGGTTACTTTGCTTGTATTGAATTTTTCTCTTAGATTTAGTGTTGTCATTTTCTTATATCCAGTTGCTTCAAACATGCTTGACATGTCTGTTACTGCACTTGTGTCAAAGTTTGCTCCTAAGTCTAAAGTTGTCATCAATTCGTGTCCTGTTGATGCGAACATTCCTGACATGTTTGTTACTTTACTTGTGTTGAATTTAGCTTTTAAGTCTAATGATGCCATTTTTGCATATCCTGTTGAATTAAACATGTTTGACATATTAGTTACTTTACTTGTATCAAAGTTTGCTCCTAAGTTCAAACTTGTCATGGCTGTATATCCTGTTCCTTCGAACATACCTGACATGTTTGTTACTTTACTTGTATCAAAGTTTGCTCCTAAGTTCAAACTTGTCATAGCTGTATAGCCTGCGTAAGCAAACATATATGACATATTTGTTACTTTACTTGTATCAAATAAGCTTCCTAAGTCTAAACTTGTTAATGAATTATATCCGCAATATACGAACATTCTTGCCATATTAGTTACTTTACCTGTATTAAATTGACTGCCTAAATTTAAAGTTGTCATTGCTGTATATCCACAGCCATTAAACATATTATTCATTTCATATACATTGCTTGTGTTAAATTTGCTTCCTAAGTTCAAACTTGTCATTTTTTTGTTTCCAGTATTGCAGAACATCCATTGCATATCAATTACTTTAGAAGTATCAAAATTATTTCCTAAGTTTATTGTCGTCATTGAATTATATCCTGTTTCTCCAAACATAGCTTGCATATTGGTTACATTTTGTGTATTAAAATTGCTTCCCAAATCAAGTTTTGTCATTGCATTCATTCCGGTGTGTCTAAACATCCATTTCATATTTGTTACACTGCTTACATTTAATAAATTCAAATTAGTAATAGTCTCTGCTGATGTACAAAGTGTCGAGTCTCCTACATAATGGAATAAACTTGTTGAATCTGTATTTGCAAATATTTCGTAATCACTTCCAATGTAAACTTTAAAGCTTCCATTAGAATTTTTAGTATACCATGCAAATATTGATTTATCTTGTTGTGCTGATACATCCCATGCTGTTGAATTCTTTCCTGATGTACTAGAAACAAATGTTATGTTATCAATATTCTTTCTTAAAATTGCTGAATTTCCTAAGAATATACTACTATTTGCTCCATCTGTTGTTGCTTGAGCCTCTGTTGCTGCACTTTTTAGCACATTATACACCATAATATCAGTTTGTTTATTTCCATTCTGTTTTCCATCAACCAATTTGTCCTTAATTAAGCCTGCTGGTATTCTAACTTTAATCTGATTAGCATTAGCTGCAAAATTAGTAATGTTCAAAGTATATTCAATACCATATTGAACAGTTGAAGTTTTACCATTTTCAACTCTTGTTTCAGTTAAGTTTGTACCTGTTAAAGTTTTACCAACAGAAGTATTCACAGTTCCATTAACTAAAACTTGAATATTGTCTTTTGTTAATGAACTTGAATCAAAATACTTATCAGTAACTTTAAACTTAACAGTTGATGTCTTAGCTGGTGCATTTATTGTTGAGCTTATTTTTTCAACTAATGGGTCTACAACATCTACTACTTTTGAGTCTGTTGATACAGAACCTCCAAGAATATTAACACCTGACGTTAATGTTGTAGCATTATTTCCATTTCCTGTTATCTTGTCAAGCATTTTATTTGCTGGAATTGCAACTGTTATAACACCACTGTAATCTAAGTATTTATCTCCACTCTTAACTTGAAGTTGCTCTAGTTTTGATAAAGTTAATGTATAGCGTTTTCCAATTATTGTTGTTGCTCCATTTACTTGTGCTGAAACATCCTCTACTCTAAATCCTCTCGTTACTTTTGTCCAATCTGGCACTTTACCATCAATTTTGATTGTTAAATCATTTACTTTTAATGTACTTGATTTCGTTGAGTCATAATATTTATCAATCATTTCAAATACCATCTTGAATGTCTTATCTGTACGATTAATATCTGTTGTTGCATATTTATAAAAGATTTCTGGTTTAACAATATCTGTATGGTCTGTTATTGTTGTTGTTTTCTTATCAAGAGTATTTCCTTTCATATCTTTAGCTGCATCTTCATTTATTTGAATCTTCAAAGTACCACTTAATTCTCTGTATTTTCTACCTGATTTTACAAAGTCTTGGTCAGTTTCTCTGATGTTTGAAATTTCTAAAGTATATTGATGTCCTACAACAACATCCGTTTTACCATCAACATCTGTAATTATTTCAACTGATTTTGTAATAGCTATATTCTTAGAAGCAACTGTTGTTCCATCAATAGTTACTGTCATTTCACCTGTTGTTATTGGGTCTGCTGGGTTATAGTTTTTGTCTGTTACATTGAAAATTACAGTCTCTTTATTTGCATCAATTGACCTATTTTTTTGTATATAGTAAATTGCTGGTCCTGTTCCGTCAATGTTTCCAATATATAGATCTTGTTGTTTAGTTGAGTTACCATTTGCATCTTGTACTACTCCTGCATCTATTCTTAATGAAATATTACCACCATTTTCGTTCTTATATTTAGCTTTTCCACCTACTATTGGTTTTTTTGGGGTAAATTCTGTGTATCCTGCATCACTAGGTGCAATATTTGTTAGTGTTAATGTATATTCATATTCTTCGTTTGCTTTTACTTCTACTGGATCAGATAATGTTTTTACAATTGCTGTTGATACCTTATTGTTTACAATTACCTTTATGCTATCCTTTGTTAGAGTAAACGTACTACTTGCTTTTGTTAAATATTTATCTTTTACTTTTAGCTTTATTACTCCTGTATCTATGTTTACACTACTTACTTCCCAAACTGGGTCTACTACGTCAACTACTTTTCCACTGCCTGTTCCTCCTGGTTCGTTTTTACCAATTGTAATTGTTTTTGCAGGACTCTTATTTCCTGATTTATCAGTTGCTGTTCCTTCTGGGAAGGCTAATGACATATATCCACTGTAAGTATAACCATCACCAATTCCATCTTGTCCTTTTTGCTCTAAGTTACCTATTACTAAACGATATTTTTCTCCAACTTTTACATTTGCAACTCCATTTACAGTATCTGTTACGTCTCCAATTTTTGTTAATGTTTTTGTAATTGCATTATTTAATTTTGTTTTATCATAATTGTCGATTCCTACTGTTATTGTATTTGCATAATATTCATTTCCGGATTTTAAAGGAAATGCTGCTGCTGAATAATATTTATCTGTTAGTATAAATTCTGCTGTTAGTGTTTTATTTGTGTGATTTATATTTGAATCTACATATGTGTATGTAATTTCTGGTTTAACAAAGTCTGCAAACATTGTATTTGATGTATTCTTTTCTACCTTACCATCTGATAATGAATGTACTGTTCGTGCTCCAGCAGATGTTAATGCCATATTCTTATTTCCATATTTTGAATCTGTTAATGTCTTTTGGTTTATTTCTAATCTAACATTACCACTCCACTCTTTATATCCTTTTCCACTTTGTCTTGATGCTTCTTCTAAGTTTGATAATGTTATAACTTGTAATACATCTTTTGCTCCTGTTCTTGTATTTGCAGTTTGTGTCGCTGTTGCTACTGATATTGCATTTAATTTATTTAATGCATCTGTTGCATTTACTCCATCAATGTATACCTTAATATTTCCTTTTGCTAAACTACTTGTTAAGTCACTTATGTATTCAGCTGATGGTGTTGTTCTATTTGTTGTTCCTCTTAATGTTATTTTTAGATTTTTATTTGTTGCATCAAATGTTGCACTTTCTTTTACCCATTCTGTTCTGTATTTTGCATTAATTGTTCCTCTTGTATAATTTATTGCACTTGTTGTAGCACTTGTATTTAACTTGAAGTTGTTTTTGTCTTGATAGATTGCTTCTGGTGCATAAATTACACAGCCTGATTTTCCTGTATACGTATTAACCACATTGCTATTGCTATCTGCTATTTTTGTAAATGCTGGTCCTAAGTCTAATGATGCCATTGCAGTTTGTCCTGTTGCATGGAACATATATACCATAGTAGTTACATTTGTCGTATAGAATTGATCTCCTAAATCCAATGCTGTCATTTTGCTTTGTCCACATCCAGCAAACATATATGACATATCAGTTACTTTACTTGTATTAAAATTCGTTCCTAAATTTAAACTTTGTAAACCTTGACATCCTAATTGATAGAACATGTTACTCATATTAGTTACATTACTTGTGTTAAATAAACTTCCTAAATTTAGTGTTGTCATTACTTTAAATCCACATTCTCTAAACATATTTGCCATGCTTATTACTTTACTTGTATTAAATTGATTTCCTAAATTTAATGTTGTCATTGCCATATATCCAGTTTTATAGAACATGTATTGCATATTTGTTACATTTGATGTATTAAATTTAGTACCTAAACTCAAACTTGTCATTGCTGTATATCCTGTTTCATTAAACATATATTGCATATTTGTTACATTGCTTGTATCGATGTGATTTGGGCGCTGAATAAAGAAAGACTGATAAACAGTGGCTTTTACGATTTA
>OKRY01001970.1_pt1 | contig 16490 bp, 17 predicted proteins | sample 1601121 | NCBI WGS metagenome assembly OKRY01 (sample SAMEA3541546, study PRJEB24748) | human gut metagenome | biome: human gut; feature: human-associated habitat; material: faeces | place: China | collected 2012
CATTGAAAATAATCTGGACGGCGAAATTAACATTGAAAAGGCGGCTGAAAAAGCGTTTGTTTCAACGTTTTACTTTCAGAAGATATTCTGTGTGCTGTGCGGCTTCACAATAGGCGAATATATCCGATACAGGCGGCTTTCTCTTGCCGGCGAGGAACTGTCGCAAGGAAACGCAAAGGTTATTGACGTTGCGTTAAAATACGGATACGACTCGCCCGACAGCTTTGCCCGTGCGTTCACTAAGTTTCACGGAATTACCCCTTCCGCCGCAAAGGAACACGGCACTGTACTGCGCTCCTTTGCACCTATAAAGCTTAAACTTACACTGGAGGGCGGAACTATGATTGATTACAGAATTACCGAAAAGCCTGCATTTACCGTTGTAGGCGTGACAACACCTATTGAAAACGACACTTCAATATCCTATAATGTTATCCCAACGCTCTGGGACGAGCATTATAAAAACGGCGGCGGTGAAAAAATCCGAGGAGATTTCGGAGCGTGTATATATTGCGACGAGAAAACATTCACTTATATGATAGCGGACGCTTATCTTCCGTGGAAGGACATTCCCGACGGTTGCGAAACGTATACCTTTCCTGCCGGAACGTGGGCTGTATTTCCCTGCAAAGGCGCATTACCAAACGCTTTGCAAAGCCTTAACACAAAGATATGGAGCGAATGGCTTCCTAATCTTAAGGGCTATAAGCTGAGCGGATATTACAACCTTGAAATGTATACTCCGCCCGCAGACAAGCCTGAGGATACCTACTCGGAGATATGGATACCGATCGAAAAAGCATAACAAATAAAGCGACAGCACCTTTTGTTTTCAAAGGGTGCTCATCGTGTCGAAAAAGTATTTTTCGGCACGATGCAGACGTCGAGAAACACACGCAGACAAGGAAATCGCCCCGATAAGCGTACAAAGGTACGTTGAGGGGCGATTGACGCTATAAGCAAAAATGCTTTCGCACAGCCGTTTTTTACGGCTGTGCGAAATTCTATTACTTATCCTATTTTAATTTTGCGTCAGATTATTTATCTGTATTTTTGGCGGTGCGTGGGTTTATCGACAGACTGAATCACCCGATGCATTTTAGCATCGGGTGATTTTTACATTATATGGATTACTGCGTATTTTGCTTTAATATATTCTCCGCCTCGTCTTTCACCCTGTCTTTCAACCACTGCGGTGAAACGACCTCACAGTGACTTCCGAACCCCATCACAAAGCACATAATATTCTCTTCATTCTGCATTGTGCAACGAAGCTCTGTTGTATCTTCGTCTATCGGCGTAACCGTCTGATTTCTGCCGTAGATACGTTCACGGGCGAGCATCGCATATCTGCCGTGCAGCAGCATAACTATCTCATACCATTCGCCGTTCTTTTTCATACCGAAATCGTCAAGATAGTCGCTTTCCTTGTATGTCGCAAGAATTGTGAAGCGGTTTTCCGTGACAACCATTGACTGAATACGGCTCAGCTTGAAATAGCGGATCTCGTACGACTTTTTATCATACCCCAGCACAAACCACGCATTGTTATACATAAACAGCTTATACGGATCAAAGCGGCGGTGCGACACCTTGTTTGACAACGACAGATAATCCATCTCAAGCTCTTTTCTGTGAGCGATGCACTGCGCCACCGTATCATACCGTCTGCTAAGCTCCTGCTCGTCAACGGCAAGCGGAAAACGGTTGGCAACGGATATTTCCTGCGGCTGTTCGTGCTTTACCGCCGCAAAGACCTTTCCCATCGCTTTTTCATAATCGCTTGAGTAAGGGAAATCGTTGCGGCTCTTAAGATATTCCGCTCCGGAGGATAACGCACGCTGTTCGGCTTCATTGAGCCTTACCGTAGGAATCACGCTCTGCGTTATCAGACGGTATCCGCCGTATTTGCCGGGGATGCCCTCTATATAATAACCTGCCATTTCAAGCTCTGTGCGGTACTCGGCTATATTTCGGACGTTTGTTTCAAGAATATCAGCCAGTTCCTGCCCCTTATACACTCTGCCCGAGCTTAAAATCTGCAGCATTTTAAGGCAGTTTGACGTTTTTCCCATTGCCGTTCCTCCGTTTGTGTATATCATAGTATATATAATTATATACTATTTATGGCAGGAATTCAATCGCTTACAGCCGTTCGAGGAACTCCTTCTTCTTTTCTGCAAACTCTTCTTCCGTCAGTATACCGTTTTCTTTCATTTCGTGAAGCTGTTTTATCTGCTCCATGATCGCTTTCGGATCTTCCTTCTTTGCAGACGCTGTGATTGAATGATTCTGCATATTTGCCGCCGCCTGTGACGCTTTATCCTTGAGATTTCCTGCCGCACCTGCGATGCTTCCTGCGGCATTCTGTGCCATATTCTTTATGCTGTCGGCATTCACTGAACCTATCGCCGATTTTATTCCGTCAGCGTTTATTGACGGCAGAGATACGCCCGCAGTGCCGTTTTCATCTTCGGCTGAGTTTACTGCGTCAAATACCTTGTTACCCTTAAGCCCTAAGAACTGTATTACCGACATTGCTATAAGGGCGAGCATAAGAATAAGTATTATCCAGAAGCCTATAAGATAGTTAAGTTCTACCTTTGCGGATACTCCAGTGCCTGCGGTCGCTCCGCCTGCCGCCGCATTTACTGCCGATGCCGCCGAACCGGGCGCTATGAACAGGCAGACGATACCTGCCACTGAGCCTATAGCGGATATAATCTTTCTGAAAGGCTTCAGCTGAGGGATATAACAGCTTGCCGCTACTGCCGCAAGGCAAAGTATAAACGCAAAGCCGAAAAATCCGCCGTCTGTCACAAGCGAAAAGCCGTTCATCGACTGATCGGCGCTTCCGCCGCCGAATCCTCCGACAGAAACCTCCGTCTTTACCGACATAAAGGGAAGAAACAGTGCAAGAATTATCACAGCACATATAATTCCCATAAGATTTTTAAGTATAAATTCCTTGTTCATTTTCATAATAACGTTCCTCCCGAATTAAAGTCCTTCTCTGTAATATTCCTCTTCCTCGCATATTACTATGTTTCCACTGCCGATAAGCGTTGAAGAAGATATTTCAGCATCTGAATCAAAACTGAAGTATATAACATATTTTCCGTCATCATATAAACTAAATGTACCATCATCTCTGAGTGTTATATAATCGCCGTAATTTTTGTACAGATAATCGCTGAAAGCTCCATATGTCACATAACCGTCAAAATCCGTAAAGAAAGATATTATAGGACACTCGACCATAATTGCCTTGCCTCGTCCTAAGATCGGGTGGTCTTGAATAAAGTCTTTTCTGCAATAGTAGATATCAAGACCATCCTTTTCGTAGCAGGCATAATATCCGGTATAAATGCTGGCTGTAATTCCCCATACGTCGGCAAAATCGTTGTCAAAATAATACTGTATATTGTCCGGAAGCGCTATTGTTTCATTGGTAACAGCAGGAGCTTCAGCCTGTGTTTCGGCAGGTGTTGTTTCCGGTGCAGGTGTTGTCTGCACTGTAGTTTCGGGTGTTGTCTGTGCTGTTGTCACCGCTGTTGTCTGAGGCGGTGCCGTTGTGGTATCTGGAGCTTCGGACGGCTCGTTTTGGGAAACATCGGGTACGGAATAATCCGCTCCGTCCTTGTCGTAGATACCGCCGAAAAGCCCACTGCCGTTTGCCTCAGTCACGAGCGACATCTGCTTTTCGTTTACGTTTGCTATGCAGGTGTCACTGTAGGTCTGACCGCCTGCAACTATTGTAAGTATCAGCTTTCCGTCCGTAATATCGTATGTACCCTCGTCGGATTGTGCCGTGACCGTGCCGTCTGCCGCCGTCTGCTTATATGACAGCTCCTTGTTGTCCTTGAATCTCAGCTCGTATGTGCTGTCGCCTGCTTTCTTGTACCAGGCACCGTAAATGTTGACGGTGTTCAGTTCCATTGTTGCGCTGACCGCAGGCTGACCGTTATCCTTCTGACCGCTTATTACAAAATAGGCAACCAGTGCGACAGCTATTACTGCAATAACAACACACAGTACGATTATGTTGTTCTTCTTCGAACTTCCATGTTCCATACTTATTCCTCCTCGTTTTTCTTTTTCAGAAGTTTTCTTATAGTCCTCTCCGAATAGTTATACTCGGCGGCTATCTTATTAAGCGAATCAGATGTGCCGTCATAGGTTTTTTCCGCCTCCAGTGCGACATATTCCTTAGAATAAAGCCGTGTGGGGAAATTTATCTGACTGCCTTTCATCTGATTGTACAGCTTAACGGTATTTTCGAAGCCGATAATTTCACATATCGCCCCATACACACCGTTAAGTGATTCCGATTTGTTATTCTTATCCATGTCATCTCCCGAAATCTGTAATTTAATAACTTTATTATATACTGTTGACTGCATTTTTTCTTCTGCCCTTTTCCACGCAAAAAGACTTGGAAAAGAGCTTTGAAAACCGCTTGAAAACACATTGCAATGTTCGTTTTTCAAGTATATTAAACCACCGTTTGCTACATTATTTATGTATGGATTGAAAACTGTTTGGAAAAAGGGATAAAAAAATTCCCGACCTGCCATAAAACAGATCGGGATGTATATTGGATTTTACTTTGCCGCATGTGAGGACTTTATCATAATCAGCATACTTCTGAACTGAACGCTCAGCATATCAGAAATCTCGTTTTCGCTGAACAGACAGATGTTGGATGAAAGCAATACACCTATACCGTAGGTGAATATCCAGACGTGCCTGAATACACAGACATTCCGAGGGATGAGCACGGCAGGCCGTTGTTCACTCATATCCGCAGCTACACCGACACGGCGGACACCGGCGCGGACTATCTTTGCAGCATCATCTACGGCGAGTATAACCACGAGGCCTATGTGCTCGACATCTACTACACCAAGGACCCGATGGAAGTGACCGAGCCGGAAACCGCACGGCGCTTGCTGGCGCACAGCGTAAACCTTGCGAAAATCGAGAGCAACAACGGCGGCCGCGGCTTTGCCCGCAACGTGTGTACGGCCTCGTCTATATGGAGCGTCATCAGCAAATCGATGCCTCCTAGCGGAATGGTTGGAATCTGCCGTTTCCGGATATCTGTCGTATCGTTGAAATTGACGAATGTAACAGTTTCTCCCAACCGGTCTTCAACGGTAAGAGGAGAATCTTTCAGGATATAGGTAAAGTCACTGCTTCCCAGAATATTCATATTACCTCTGACTACCAGTGCATCCACTCTTCCTTTGACTCTGGAATTGAAATCGACGTTCAGTTTTCCGTAGACCAGTGATTCTTTGGTGGACTCCCCTTGGGGTGCTTTCCGGCACGGAGGAGCTTTTTGTTTTCATACCGCCGCAGCATGAGAGCTTCCATGTTGTCGGCGGTGTATTCCAGACCATTCTGGTTCAGCACCCGGGCGCACTTGGCAAGGCACATACTCGCAAGGCCGTAGTCCTGTGTTACGACCACATCCCCCGGCTTTACCCGGTTGACGAGGGCAAAGTCCACGCTGTCAGAACCTTTATCGAACACCAGCGTCTGCGCACCTTCTCGTTCGATTTGGTGAGAGGTGTCGCACAGGATGATGACTGGAACGCCAAACCGCTTTGCAATCTGCAACGTCAGATCGACGACCGGGCAGCCGTCTGCATCGATCAAAATATTCATCGGCTTTCCTCCATCACCCACCGAAATGCTCTTGCGGTACGCAAATCGGCGTCTTTGAAATGCCCGCCGCTGTTCCATTCAAAGGTGCAGTCTGCGCCACGCTCTGTAAGCCGACTGTGCAGGGTGCGGATGTTATCGCCCACCACAGCCATGACGGCGTTTTTCGTGTTTTCCTCCTTGTCGCCAAGGCTCAGATAAACGCGCTGCGTCTGTATCGGGTGCCGCTGTTCAAACTCCATCCAGCCCGGGAACCACACCGAGGGGGAGGCGGCAGCAACACCGTAGAACAGATTTGTCTGGGTGGATGCCCACAACGCAAACAGCCCGGCCAGCGAATAGCCACCCAGAATGATTTTGACGTTTTTCGAGAGTTCAAACTGCTGCTTCAGCGTGGGGATGACCCGCTCTGTCAGAAAGCGCAGGGTGTCCGCGGCATTGCCACCAAACCCTTGCTTTCCCCACACGGCAGGGGCTTCCCACGGAGAAAGTGCATCGTTCCAGCTTTCCACCGGGATGGCTGCAAACAAAAAATTTCGGCTGTTTTGTGCAATCACCGACACTTCATAGTCCATGCTCTGCTGCTCGTGCTCGCCGGTCATTTGGAGCAGTAGGCATTCTGCATGGGCTTCACCGTAAATGAGGCAAGGTCTGTTCCCGATTAGCATTGTCTGTGCAGTCACTGCGGCATCCTCCCGAAAAAATTTTGATAAGCCCAGTATAGCAACTGAAAAATCATTTTGCAATTCAAAAAGGCTTTCATAGCCGTGGCAATTGGCACAAAGATACTGCCCCTCTTCGCTCAAGTGGGCGATTTTTTTTCATGGAGCAGTTCGTTCGCAGCTCACTTCAGCTTGCTCAGATAGCGGTAGATGGTGGCCTCCGAGGAGCCCAGCTGGGCGGCGACCTCGCTGACGGCACCCTTCATATAAAAAATGCCCGCGTGGTGCAAAGACTCCACAATGCGGATCTTTTCCTCCATCGTCAGCCGGTCGGGCGGCAGCCCGGCGCTGCCGGTCACCTCGGCAATGGCATTCTGCACGGCGTCGGGCAGGGAACTGACAAAGTTCTCCACCCCGATGCCGGTGGAGGAGGGCTCGGTGTGCGCCCCGCAGAGGGCAAGCAGCTCCTGCGCGATGCGGCTGTACTTGCCGGCATCAAAGTTGATGCAGAGCATGCCGATGAGCTGGCCGTTATCCTTGATGAACATGGTGGAGGAGCGCAGCCGCCCCTTGGCCTGCGAAGAGCCCTGATAGCCCGCCAGATAATCCTGCTTTTCATACATCCGCTCCTGAATGAAGCGCAGCGCCATGTTGGAAAGGGGCGCACCCTCGGTGCGTCCGCTGATGTGGTTGTTGACGATGGCAACAATGGTGCCGTCCTCACTGGTAAGGTCGTGCAGCACTACCTCGTAGTCCGGACCCAGCGCCTCCCCCAGAAAAGATACCACTACGCGATAAGGCTCAAGTCTTGCATCCATCCCGTTCACCTCTTTTGTACTGCTGGAGCGCGTGAGAAAAAATTCTCACGCGTGTTCTATCACTATCATAGCAGAAATGACAGTTTTTTACAATAAGAAGGTGCGTTGTATCCATTGTTTCGTCAAAGCGATGACATTTTTCTGGAGTTTTTGTCATGAGCGACAATTTGTTCTCATGATAAGAAAATATTATTGACAAAATATTCTCAGTGCGCTAGGATAGTGTCAACAAGGGAAGGACAGCCCTCCCCAACAAATGGAAAAGGAGAAAATCGGATGAAACAGGTGATCGTTACCCCCAATGCTCCCGCCGCCATCGGCCCCTATTCGCAGGGCATCGCTGCGGGGCAGACCGTCTATGTATCCGGGCAGCTGCCCATCGATCCGGCCACCGGCCTGATCCCGGAAGGCATCGCCGCCCAGACTGCACAGTCCCTCAAGAACATCCAGGCCATTCTGGCACAGCAGGAGATGACGCTGGCCAATGTGGTCAAGACCACGGTGTTTCTGGCGGACATCAACGATTTTGCAGAGATGAACAAGGTGTACGGCGAGTACTTTGCGCAGCCCTACCCCGCGCGCAGCGCGGTGCAGGTGGGCAAGCTGCCCAAGGACGCTCCGCTGGAGATCGAGTGCATTGCTGTAAAGTAAGTTCCCCCGCACGGGAAGAAAAGAAACGGTGAACCAAATGGATAAACAGATGTTCGTTCGCATCCTGAACAGTGAGATGGAGCTGGCTACGGGCTGTACGGAGCCCGGCGCAGTTGCTCTCACCGCCGCAGAGGCGGGCGCAGCACTCCGCAAGGCAGGCGGCACACGGGTAGAAGCCGTGACCGTCCGCGCCAGCATCAACATTATCAAAAACGCCATGTCGGCGGGCATTCCGGGCACCTCGTATCAGGGCATGGATTACGCCGCCGCCATTGGTGCCGTAGGCGGCGACCCCGTCCACCTGCTGGAGGTCATGAACTATGTGCCCCGGGAGCAGATGGAAGAAGCCGCAGCCCTTGTCGGGGCAGGCAAGGTCAGGGTAGAGGTGGCACAGGTGCCGCAGAAGCTCTACATTGAGGTGCTTGTCACTTCTGACGGCCACACCGGCCGCGCAGTGGTGCGGGACCTGCACACCAACGTGGTGCTGGTGGAGCAGGACGGCGTGGCTACGCTGGACAAGCAGCACACCGACTCTGCCGCCGCCGGGGACAGCGATGTGGTGACCCCGGAGCAGATCGCAGAGTTTCTGACCGTCCGCTCCATCTGGGATTACTGTACTGAGGAGCTGGACCCCCTGCACGATCCCATCGACATCATCCGCAGCGCCGTACAGGTGAACACGACCATCAGCAACGAGGGTCTTTCCAAGGAATACGGCCTTGCCATTGGCCGCAATCTGGAGCTGAACTGCCGCAAGGGTCTGATGACCCGCGATCTGACCACCAACGCCATGGTCATTGCTTCTGCCGGTGCGGACGCCCGTATGGCAGGCGCGCCGGTTTCGGTGGTGGCAAACTCCGGCAGCGGCAATCAGGGCATTACGGCTACCATGCCTGTCGTAGCCACTGCCCGCTGGCTGGATATCGACGAGGAGAAGATGCTCCGCGCCGTGACCCTTTCCAACCTGATCGCGATCCGCATCAAGGCAAAATTTGGCCGCCTGAGCAACCTTTGCGGCGCTACCGTTGCCGCTACCGGCGCGGCCTGCGGCATTGCCTATCTGCTGGGCGGCGGCTACCACGAGGTATGCTGCACCATCCAGAACATGGTGGGCAACATCACCGGCATGGTCTGCGACGGCGCAAAGGCCGACTGTGCGCTGAAGATCTCCACCTGCGTCAACGCCGCCTGTCAGGCAGCTGCCATGGGCGTGCGCGGCGTGCGGGTGCAGAGCACCGACGGCATCGTGGAGCACAATGTGGAATATACGCTGGACAACTTTGCCACCCTGAGCACCCACGGCACCAGCGACAGCGTGATCCTTGATCTGATGCTGAACAAACACCTCCCGGAGACGGAATAAGTCTCCCCACCCGGCCCTTTCCGGGACAAAAAGAAAGAGGTACTAAAGTTATGAAAAAGCTATTCGATAGTCTGCCCTTCCGGCTTCTGCTGGGCATTTTTGTTGGTATCATCCTTGGTCAGGTGTTCAACGAGAGCACCATGGGCGTTGTGGTGACCCTGCAGTACATCATGGGTCAGCTCATCACCTTCTGTGTGCCGCTGATCATCATCGGCTTCATTGCCCCGTCCATTACAAAGCTGGGCAAAAACGCCTCCCGCCTGCTGGCAGTGGCCATCGTCATCGCCTATGTGTCCTCTGTCTGCGCAGCCTTCATGAGCATGGGCGCAGGCTACGGTCTGATCCCCCACCTGTCCATCGACAACAATGTTGCCGGTCTGCGCGAGCTGCCGGGCGTCGTTTTTGAACTGAACATTCCCCAGATCATGAGCGTCATGAGCGCTCTGGTGCTGAGCGTTCTGGTGGGTCTGGCTGCCACCTGGACCAACAGCAAGCTGACCTGCGACTTTTTGGCCGAGTTCCAGAACATCGTGCTGGACATCGTGAGCAAGGTCATCATCCCCGTGCTGCCCTTCTACATTGCCGCCACCTTCTGCGGCCTGAGCTACGAGGGCACCATCACCCATCAGCTGCCCGCCTTCCTGCAGATCATCGTCATCGTCATGGCCGGTCACTACATCTGGCTGGCTGTGCTGTACCTGCTGGCCGGTGCTTACTCCGGCAAGAATCCCTGGGAAGTGCTGCGCCACTACGGCCCCGCTTACCTGACCGCTGTCGGCACCATGTCCAGTGCTGCTACGCTGGGTGTGGCGCTGGAGTGCGCCCGCAAGAGCAAGGTGCTGCGTAAGGACATGGTCAGCTTTGGCATCCCCCTGTTTGCCAACATCCACCTGTGCGGCTCTGTGCTGACCGAGGTGTTCTTCTGCATGACCGTTTCCAAGATCCTGTACGGCAAGCTGCCCAGCGTTGGCACCATGATCCTGTTCTGCCTGCTGCTTGGCATCTTCGCCATCGGCGCTCCCGGCGTGCCCGGCGGCACTGTCATGGCTTCTCTGGGTCTGATCACCGGCGTTTTGATGTTCGACAACGCCGGTACGGCTCTGATGCTGGCCATCTTCGCCCTACAGGACAGCTTCGGCACCGCCTGCAACGTGACCGGTGACGGCGCGCTGACCCTGATGCTGACCGGCTACGCCGAGAAGCACGGCATCGCTGATACCGGCGACCTTAAAAGCCCGATCCTGTGATAAAAACCTGAGCACTCCTCCTTAATTACAAGAGACTGTGAACAGACAGTCCCAAAATCTCCGAAAAGCCCCGGCGACCGCATGGTCGCCGGGGCTTTTTGTGCGGCAACCCGGTTTGATATCCGGCGTAATGGGATGAAATTTTTGAAACGCCTTTAAAACCATAAAGTAAAATGCTATACTAGAAGGACATTGGGTGCGCTGAAAATGCGCAGCCTGAAAGGAGCTTTTATGACGCAGCTTTTGATCCGTCTGTTTATACGCCGTCCCAATTCTCCGCAGGACCCCCGCGTCCGCGCCGCCTATGGCAATCTGGCCAGTGTGGTGGGCATGGTGTGCAATATCCTGCTCTGTCTGGGCAAGTTTGTGGTGGGTACCCTGTTCGGCTCCATCGCCATTACTGCCGATGCACTGAATAACCTTTCGGACGCTTCCTCTAATATCGTCAGTCTGGTGGGCTTCAAGCTGGCTGCCAAGGCACCGGATGCCGAGCATCCCTACGGACACGCCCGCTTTGAGTATCTGGCGGGGCTGGTGGTCAGCGTGACCATTCTGGGCATCGGCTTCTCCCTGCTGAAGGAATCGGTCACCAAGGTGCTGCACCCCACCCCGGTGCAGTTCGGCTGGCTGACCGTGGCGGTGCTGGTGGTGTCCATTCTGGTCAAGCTGTGGATGAGCGGCTTCAACCGCGCCATTGGCCGTATCATTTCCTCCGAGACCCTCATCGCCACCGCCGCCGACAGCCGCAACGACGTGCTGAGCACTGCTGCCGTGCTGGTGGCTGCCATCCTCTGTCGGGTGACCGGCTGGGATGTGCTGGATGGCTTGATGGGCGTAGGCGTGGCGGTGTTCATCCTGATCTCCGGCTGGGGTCTGGTGATGGATACCCTGAGCCCGCTGCTGGGCGAAAGCCCCAGCGAGGATCTGGTGGAGCATATCGAACAGACCGTGATGGGTTATCCCGGCGTGCTGGGCGTACATGACCTGATGGTGCACGACTACGGCCCCGGTCATCAGTTTGCGTCCATCCATGTGGAGCTGCCTGCCGAGCAGGACCCGCTGGAAGCGCACGACCTGATCGACAACATCGAGCGGGACTTTATGAAAAACGACCATCTGATGGTGACCATCCACTATGACCCCATCGTCACCTCGGACGCCGCCGTGGGGGTGCTGCGCAGCCGCCTGACCGAAAAGCTGCGCCAGCTGGACCCGGCGCTTTCACTGCACGACCTGCGCATCGTGCCGGGCAAGACCCACACCAATGTGCTTTTCGATCTGGTGCTCCCTGCGGGCTATGCCGGGGACAAGGTGGAACTGCTGACCCAGATGGAGCAGTTCATCAAAGAGCAGGATCCCACCTATAACTGCATCATCAAGCTGGAACAAAGCTATACGGCTGCGGCGCATAAATGAGGGGGAGCCGCCCCGCACAGGCTTTGCGATATAAGGAAAGCAGAGGGAAAGTAGTATGCTGAACGAGACCTACCGCGCCATGCTGAACAACAAAAGCGTCATCCGCGAAACCTTCATGTATGGCAGACAGCGCGCTGCCCAGATCGGCAACGAGAATGTGTTCGATTATTCACTGGGCAACCCCAGCGTGCCCTGCCCGCCGGAATTCACCGAGGCCATGCAGACCCTGCTGGCACAGGAAGAGCCGGTAAGCCTGCACGGCTATTGCCCCAGTCAGGGCGACCCGGGCTTCCGCACCGCAGTGGCGGCGCATCTGACCGAGACCTTCGGTCTGCCCTACGCGCAAAAACACATCTTCCCCACCACCGGCGCGGCGGGTGCTATCGCCCATGCCATCCGGGCGGTGACCCAGCCCGGGGACGAGGTGCTGACCTTTGCGCCTTACTTCCCGGAGTACGGCCCCTATGTGGCGGGCACCGGCGCAGTGCTGCGGGTGGTGCCGCCGCAGGCACCCACCTTCCAGCCCAATCTGGATGCCTTTGCACAGATGCTGACCGAAAAGGTCACCTGCGTGCTCATCAACACCCCCAATAACCCCACCGGTGTGGTCTACTCTGCCGATACTCTGACCCGCATGGCGGCGATTCTGACCGAAAAGAGCGCCCAGTACGGCCACAATATTTTTCTGGTCAGTGACGAGCCCTACCGGGACATCGTGTTTGACGGCAAGACCGTGCCTTACCCGGCGGCGTTCTACCCCCACACCCTGACCTGCTTCTCCTACTCCAAGAGCCTGAGCCTGCCCGGCGAGCGTCTGGGTTATGTGGCAGTGCGCCCGGGGTGCGAGGGCGAGGACATCCTTGTGGACATGATGAGCCAGATCTCCCGCTTTACCGGCCACAACTGCCCGCCCAGCATCATCCAGCGGGCGGTCAGCCGCTGCCAGAAGGTGACCAGCGACCTTTCGGTCTACCAGACCAACATGGAGCTGCTGTACGAAAAACTCACCGCGCTGGGCTTTGAAGTGGAGCGCCCGGGCGGCACCTTTTATATCTTCCCCAAGGCACTGGAAGAGGACGCCAACGCCTTCTGCCAGAAAGCCCGGGAATTTGATCTGCTGCTGGTGCCCAGCGACAGCTTTGGGGTAAAGGGCTATGTGCGCCTTGCCTATTGCATCGACACCGAAAAGGTAAAGCGCAGCCTGCCCGCCTTTGAAAAGCTGGCAGCCGCCTACCGCAAGTAACCGGAACGCCCCTGCTGGGGCATAAAATACACAACCGATAGAGGAAAGGGAACCCTGCTATGGAAAAGATCAAGATGACGACCCCGCTGGTAGAGATGGACGGCGACGAGATGACCCGCATTTTGTGGAAGATGATCAAGGACGAGCTGATCCTCCCCTTTGTGGACCTCAAGACCGAGTACTACGATCTGGGCTTGCCCAACCGCGATGCCACCGCAGATCAGGTGACCATGGATGCCGCCCTCGCCAACAAGAAGTACGGCGTGTCGGTCAAGTGCGCCACCATCACCCCCAACGCCCAGCGCGTGGAGGAGTACAAGCTGCACGAGATGTGGAAGAGCCCCAACGGCACCATCCGCGCTGTGCTGGACGGCACCGTGTTCCGCGCACCCATTATGATCGACAGCATCCATCCGGTGGTCAAGAACTGGAAAAAGCCCATCACCATCGCCCGCCACGCCTACGGCGATGTGTATAAGTGCACCGAGTTCCGCATTCCCGGTGCAGGCAAGGCCGAGCTGGTGTTCACCGGCGCAGACGGCAGCCAGCAGCGCGCCACCGTCTTTGACTTTGAGGGTGCCGGTGTGCTGCAGGGGCAGTACAACAAGGACGATTCCATCCGCAGCTTTGCCCGCAGCTGCTTCAACTACGCACTGGATGTGAAGCAGGATCTGTGGTTCGGCGCAAAGGATACCATCTCCAAGAAGTACGACCACACCTTCAAGGATATCTTCCAGGAGACCTACGATGCCGAGTACAAGGAAAAGTTTGAAGCTGCCGGCATCACCTATTTCTACAGCCTGATTGACGATATCGTGGCGCGCGTCATCCGCAGCGAGGGCGGCTTTGTCTGGGCCTGCAAGAACTACGACGGCGATGTGATGAGCGATATGGTCTCCACCGCCTTTGGCTCACTGGCCATGATGACCAGTGTGCTGGTCAGCCCGGATGGCAAGTACGAGTACGAGGCCGCCCACGGCACCGTCACCCGCCATTATTATAAGTACCTGAAGGGCGAAAAGACCTCTACCAACCCCATGGCTACCATCTTTGCGTGGTCGGGCGCCTTCAAGAAGCGCGGCGAGCTGGATAACCTGCCGGAGCTGGTACACTTTGGCGAGGCACTGGAGGCCGCAAGCCTGCAGACCCTGAACGAGGGCATCATGACCAAAGACCTGTGCGGTCTGGCAGAGGGCATCACTCCCACCGCCGTGGACAGCGAGGGCTTTATCAAGGCCATCCGTGAGCGTCTGGAAGCCAAGCTGGCATAAAACGATTTTCAATATAACATAAAAACCGGAACGATCCACCCGAAAAAGGGAAGATCGTTCCGGTTTATGTTTTGGGCAGGATGTGCGACAAACTGGAATTGTTAATTTGGAACTGGTCCTATAATGCCAAATGCTATTGCATCAATAAAAAGCACGAACGCTATCACACAAACAATTAAAATAGTTGCAATGACTTTAATAACAAGTTGTTGATTTTGTCTTAAATTACTCTTACTAACAATCCTTAAGACAAAAATCAAAGCAACGATGATGATAAAAGAAATAATATTATAAAGAACTACTGTTTTCATCTATGTGTCCTCCTTTTTTATATCAATTCCGATTTGTTGGTTACAAATGCAGTGCATTCAGCACTTCATTTACGATGTCCAGTGATACCTGCCCCGGGGCACTGGCCTGCCCGGGGTTGGCAAAGGTCATGGCAGAGCCGAAAGTCTCCCCAGCCAGACGGCTCACCGCGCCCAGCGCCCCCATGCTCATGGTAATGACCGGTGTTTCCGGGTGAAGGTCTGCCATCTCAGCGGTGGCGGCCAGCAGCTCCAGCACATCGCTGCGGCACCGGGGCATCACGGCCAGCTTGGGCAGGTCGGCTCCGGCCTGCTGCATCTGCACCATGCGGGAGATGAGCTCTGCCCGGGGCGGGGTCTTGGCAAAATCGTGGCTGGAACACACCACTGCGACTCCGGCGGAATGTGCCTGCTCCACCAGCTTGGGCAGGTCTGCCCCGGCGGTGAAGAACTCGATGTCCAGCAGGTCGGCGCAGTCGGTATCGAGGATCAGATGCAGAAAGGCAAGGTATTCCGGATGGGAGAGCGCCTGCTCGCCGCCCTCTGCCTTGGTACGGAAGGTCACCAGCAGAAGCTTGTCCCGCAGGGCGACCCGCAGTTTCTGTACGCAGCGGGCAATGGCAGCGGGGGACTGAAAGCCCTCGAACCAGTCTGCCCGCCATTCCACACAATCGGCCAGCAAGGTTGAAAACTGCGCAGCCTTTTCCAGAATAGCAGCTTCGGTGCGCTCCACAATGGGCAGAATGACCTTGGGGCGGCCCTCCCCGATGCGGCAGCCGCGGATGTTGACACAGGACATGGTGCTTCTCCTTTATATAATAAGGCATTTACATCTGGTTTCTTTAGTGTGTTTTCGGTTAAAGGAGTAGGGTGGTTAATCATGATCTTCAACATCTCGCCGTAAGCACGATAGGTGGCTTCCAGAGTATGACGTTGCTGTATGTTGTTCAATTGTTCCACTTTTACAGCATCCAAATCGGCTTGATTGGCAATGCCATTCTTTACATATGCTGCAACATTGTCATAATTCCTTTGTAATTCTTCCTGCATAAGCTGGTTTTGCTTCAATTGCTCTTTCAATAACAGGATGCCAAAAAAAAGTTGGTTTACCCGTTCGTTGATGGCATACATGTCCACTTCCAGTTTCTGTTTGTCTACTTCGGATGTGGCACGGGTTACCTCTTTCCGTGCCCGGATGTTACCACCGTCCCATACCACTTGGTCCAGTTGCAACATAGCTTGGTATTGATCCTTGCGTATGCCGCGAATATCAATTCCGGGCAGGTCAACGGGTATTTCCGTTACATCCGATTGATAACTGGCTTTAGCGGACAATGAAACCTGTGGCAGATAACCCTTGCCGGCGTTAGAGATGTTGTATTCTTTCGTCTTTTCAATCAGTCCGTACCGTTTAATCAGCGGATAATGCGCCTGGGCTTGCTGCTGACACTCTTCCAGCGTGAGTTCCTGTGCATTCAAACAAATGGGACTGATGCCGAGAAGAAAGGTTGTGAGAATGAATAACCTTTTCATATTCTTAATCTGCTTAATATGATTTCTACATTTTCTTGTTTTCTGCGTTCCATATATTGATGATATTCTTCACCTTTTTCTTCTACAAACAATTGTATCAGTGGGTTTGCCACAAAGACAAAGATATTGAGTGAAATGGCGCTGACCATTAAATCTTCCGCCTTGACGGGGCGTATTGTGCCCTTCTTTATTTCCTCTTGCAGTGACCGGTCGAGCAGACTGATTGCTAACCGGAAATTAGGGAACAAGGTTTTACGGCAAATTTCTTTTCCGCATTCATTGGTCAGAATCTCCCTGTATATAAATAA
>OKRY01001985.1_pt1 | contig 16378 bp, 19 predicted proteins | sample 1601121 | NCBI WGS metagenome assembly OKRY01 (sample SAMEA3541546, study PRJEB24748) | human gut metagenome | biome: human gut; feature: human-associated habitat; material: faeces | place: China | collected 2012
CCGGTTCGTCCGGACCGCACGACACCGTCCTTGGCCCGGAAGATATTCTGGAAAATGCTGTTGGACACCGCCGCCTTGTGGACGATCTCCGCCACGGTGGTTTTTTTGTAACCCTGCTCCAGAAACAGCTTGACGCAGACCGTCAGAATCCGTTTTTTGGCGGGCAGACTGGCGCTTGTGATGGTCGTAATACGCACTTCCTTCCATGTGTTTGGCATGCATGCCATAATTGTAACAGAGATTTTCGGAAAAGGCAAGGGGGATTTGGAAAAAAGCCCCGCGCCCCGGACGGGACGCAGGGGGCGGGTCAGAACAGGTCCAGGGTGTTGTCCAGATACAGGGCCTCCCGGACGTGGATATGGTACTCCGGGCGGGTCAGGTAGTGCAGCAGGAACTCCAGCAGCAGGGCGGTGCCCAGGCTGCGGCCCTCGATCTTGAACTGGGAAAAGCCCATGGGGAGATAAACGTCCCGGATATCGTTCACGCCGATGAAGCCGGGGTTCTCCCTGGCCCGGGAGAAGCGATAGCCCCCGGCGGCGTCCGGGGCGGTGCAGCGGTGAACGGGACCCTCCAGGCCCAGGTTCTCCCGGCTGACGGACCGGTAGCAGGCGGCCCGGTCCCGGCAGCCGAAGGCGCAGCACTCGTTGCACAGAAGCTCCGTCTTGTCCCGCAGGGCCTGGGGCAGGGTGTCCAACTGGCGGAAGGCCCTGTTCAGCCGGAAATCCGCCACCACATAGCGGAACTCCGGCCGCTCCAGCTCCCGGCGCAGCAGGGAAAAATCCGTCAGCACCTTGGTGGTGGAGGAGACGAAATACAGCCCGGGATAGGTCCGGCGCAGATGCTCCAGCAGCAGGTCCGAGTGGACGATGACCCCGTTCTGCGGACCGGGGCTTTCCGCCAGCAGGCGGCACAGCCGGTTGCAGCGGGGGTCTTTCGCTTGGTGCGATCCACCACAGCATTTTTAACCATCTCTTTGAACTGGTTAAGTTTTGCCAGTACGGACGGGCGCTCTGTTTTCGTTGCCTTTTTGACCTTTTTGTTGGTGTACTCTGTAAAAGCTGCTGTCAGAGCATCTGCATCACGGCCTTTGAAAAAAATCAGGTACTTTGGCGGAGAACTGCTGCGGTCCTTTTTCACCGCATAATCCACACCATATTTCCGGGCGATTTTCTCAAACTCCTTGATAGAGGGGTCTGTGATCTCAATGTTGGATATTCCCTGATTCTGCCCGACAAGCTGCTTCACAGTCTGTTTTCCATGCGGAACAACCGGCGCATCACGGCTTCTCTGTTTTTCCAGCTTCTTTTCCTTTCGATGTGCCATGTACTTGCTTATGGCAGCCTTAAACATTCTGCCGGTAAACTTTGTTCCACTGACAACCAGCGTCAAAGTTCTGTTTTCCACTTCTTCCTGCATTTTCTCGCCTCCTTTCCACGAAGTTTGCAGGGAATCTCTTTTTTTGCTAAGGCGGAACCACCAGCCGCCGGAGGAGGTATTTTTTCATCGCTCCATCCCGCGGCTCTTTTTCTTTACCGGCTTCTTATCCGGCAGATTCCACTCTTTCCGGAACTCTGCCACACCTTTGGGGTCAAATGCCTTCAGCTTCTCCAGATCAAAGGCAACAGCAGAATATTTTCCATAACCGGACTGAACCTGATAGGGAAGCACCTTCCCCAATTTGTTCTCTTTGATGAATCGCAGCAAATCCTTGCTGATGTCACCGGAAATAAACGCCTCTCCGGGGTCCAGGGAATATCCTGGTAGGTTCACCGTCATATCTGCAAACGCCTCTGCTCCATCTTCTGTATGGGTAATCATGCCGATATAAAGCCGCTGATTATTCGCATACATTCCAAGTTGCAGCGATATGGTTTCTTCCCCATATTCCCACTTAAAGGGTACTTTCTTTTCCTCATTCATATCGGATTCCTCCTATCGTATCTGTTCTTTGTGGTCATAAAACAAATCTCCATTTCTGACCTTTGCATGGCTGAGAATCTTGATCTGCCCATTTGCCTGACTGTCCAGAGCTTTTTCATAGCCTATATCTGACAAAAACAGGCGGGTGCGTTCTCCTTTCCAGCCAACCGGGGAGTCATGCGTCAGTACATCAAAAATAATCATGTGCCGGGTGTTCTCCGCAAATCGCTGGAGATCCATGTAGTCATGACCGTGATAGTTCTGCGCCCCGGCTTTCTGGCGCATTTCCTCCATCAGCTGCCCGATTGTTTTGCCTTCCTGCATAAAACCCACTTCCTTTCCGTTCTTATGAGACCAGCAAGATCATCTCCCGCAGCTGAGCAAAGTAGAGCTTTCCCTTTGGCGTAACCAGCGTGTAGGAGCCGGTATGCCCGTGATTGCAGTAGTCTTTCACACAGAACAGCCCCGTATTTTTCACATTGGCATAGGGCAGCACATTGCCGGATGCTGTGCGGTACACAAACCGTCGTTCTATCAGAAACCGAACAAACCGGCGCTCCGGGACATCCAACTCTTTGGCGGTTGTCCTGAGATTGGTGCTGTGCTTTAAGTCGATGAACAGGTCATAGAAAGCGGCTTTGCCCTCCAGCTGTGCATTTTCCTTACGCAGAGAAATATTTGCTTCACGCTCAGCCAACAAGTCTGAGCAGAGCTTCATCAGAGCCTCCGGGGAAGTAGCTACCTCCCAAAGCTTCTCTCTTGTGAGATAGGCCCCGTGCTTGCGAATGGTAGGCAGAACCTCATCGAATACCCACTGTTCAAACTGTTCTGCCGATGGCAATTTGCTGTGAACAATCAGGCGGTACAAATCTCCTTCGGGGATAAAAGTCATACTGATTTTGCGGTCGGGGCTTTGTGGGTGAGGTGCGTCGCGTTTCACGACATACCTACAATGGCGGATAATTGCATCGCGGGAATTGCTGTACCCCAGCGCAGCGGCCACATCCATTCCGCAAAACAGGTATTTGCCGTTTTCTTCGATGACCCGGATACTGCCAAACTCCGGGTTTTTGAAAATTTCCATCTGGTTCATGTCGTGCCTCCTTTGGCATGATAAAAGGCGGCCTTTACCAGCCGCCTGCGTGCATATCGTGGTTGACCAATGAAGTGAAGTGATTATTCATGGTGGTAGGCGCATTGAACAGCACCGCAAGCAGGTACTGCTTCATGTTGCGTACCTGGGTGGTATTCTTTTGCAGACAGTCCATGACAAACTCGATGTGGGAGCTGTCCAGTTTCAAAAAACGGGAACGCACGATCTCGTGAGGAAAGTCTGCCCCAGAGATCCGGGTGGTCTTTCGTCTGGCACAGACCGTTTCTACCAACAGCTCTACGATCTCATTCAGGTCATCCAGGTAGAGAGGATAACGCTGCTTCAGACAATCATACTCGATATTCTCCAAAATCAATTCCCGATAATTTTCTATCTCTGTGACAGACATCGCATCCCTTCCTTTCCGTTCCGGCGGTATTACCGCCGCTGTTTCCCGGAAGGGAATGGAATCGGTATTTGATCCATGAGTATTTTGTTTTTGGGTATTTGATTTCTTAGTATTTAATTGTGTTGGATTTTCCGGTAACGGATTTACCGCTGACGGGTTTACCGTTATCGGGTTTTCCGACAACGGCTTATCCAACATCGGTTCTCCCTCGATGGGACGCTCAAAAATGGTATACTCATTGGCTGCGAATTTACCAGAAGCATCAGTTGTCTGTCTGCGCCGAATGTATCCGGCTGTTTCAAGCTCATTGACAGCAGAGCGGATTGCATCTTTGCTTTCTCGATTGATATAGCTGAGTCCTGACAGCGTATAATCCCAGTCATCAGGCAGAGATAACATTTGCGACAAGAGACCCTTTGCCTTCAAAGAAAGTCGTTTGTCTTTTAGATGAAAATTGCTCATAACCGTGTAATCGCCAGTGCGTTCTACACGAAAAACAGCCATTTACTTCACTCCTTTCATTTCTCAGGTATGAAAAAAGCCGCAATTCATAAAAGAATTGTGGCAGCGGTTAGGGTCTGTCTGTATCTTTTTTCTTGCGTCGGTAGGGGCGTTTTGGCATTGGTGGTTTATCAAACAGATCCCTTTCCTGAGAAAATGGTAAGGTTTGAAAAACACGGTCAATCTCGGTGGATTCCATATCACGCTGTGAGCGGCAATCTTCTTGAATAGCTTCTCGGATTTCTCTTACAGTACACATATTCATTCCTTTCCTTTCGTTGTATCGGTTATGAACGACGGTGTTTTTTAGGCTTGAAGTCGAGGATATGCCCCTCAATAACATGGGCATATCTCTTAATTTTGATTTCTCGACGCTGCTGGCTTTGCAGAGCTGACTGATACCCGTCCTCTGTGAGAAAAAGCCTCATTTCGTCACCAGGTTCTCCATAAGCAGTAGGGCGCAAGACAGTAAACTCAATCATCCAGAAAGTGCTGTCCCAAAATCGCTCCACTGCAAGAATGTTGTGGCCTTTCAGTTCCCTTGCTGCAATATCTTTCATAGGCTCTCCCTTCATCGTTCCTGATCTCGTTGGCGTTTTTTCTGCCATTGTTCCAGCAGTTTAATAATGGTTTCCTGCATTTTGGCCGGTGTATAGCTTTTGGGGAAATACTTTCGCAAGGTATCGCTGCTCAAGGTCACTTTATCCAGATCACCCTTTTTTTCCTCTGACATGATGGCAAGCATCACATCTTCTGACAATTTCCCTTCCTGGCTGAACTTTTTCATTCGCTGAGCCTGAGAGAGAGAAGGGGTAGCCTGCTCATAGTCCATTGTTTCCACCAGCATTTGCTGTTCGTCCGGTTTCAAAAAAGAGAGTTCATAGGCTGGGTTAAATGCGATTTTCTTTTCATCCACCATATCCAAAAGCTCTGGAATCAGTTCAGTCAAACGAACATATCGCATTACCTGGATACCGCTTCGTTCACCGGCTTCTTTTGCCACCTGGTCTCTGGCGCTCAACTTCTGTTCAACTTGAACAGAAGTCAGGTCTGTTCTTGCTCCTTGATGTTTAATGGCTTCCAGCTTCATTTTGTAGGCAAAGGCCCTTTCACTGGGGAGCAGATTTTCTCGCTGCAAATTGCTGTCAACCATAATAATTGTGGCAGCATCGTCATCCAAGTCGCGCACAATGACAGGCATGGTTTCTTTTCCGGCCAATTCGCTGGCTCTGCGGCGTCTGTGACCGGCTACCAGCTCATAACCGCCATCAGGCAGTGGTCTGGCAATCGCAGGAACCAAAACTCCATACTTTTTGATGCTGTCTGCGGTTTCTATCATTGCATCATCATCCTTGACCTTGAAGGGGTGATCCTTGAACGGATGCAGTTCAGATAGGGGAATTTCCTGAATTTTTTCCAGTTGCTCGTCTTGCCGACTTTCTTCAGTAGAAAACAGGTCATCTACTGAGGCCAGCTCTATTTTTTTCGCGCTGCTTTTCAAGTTTCAATACCTCCTTCGTCAGATTTTTGTAGCCCTCAGCCACTTTGCCATTAGGATCATGGGCATAAATGCTTTTTCCTTCAGCACTGATTTCTTTAGCCCTGACAGAATGAGGAATTTCTGATGTAAACACCTTGATCTTACTGCCATAGGTTTCGCGCAGAAGAGCGGAGATTTCTTTGGCAAAGTTGGTTCGGCTGTCTACCATCGTCAGCAGAATCCCATCAATTTGCAGCTTGGGATTGATTTGTCTGCGAACCTTATTGATAGTTTGCAAAAGCTGCTCCAAACCTTTAGCTGGAAGATACTCTGCCTGGACGGGGATTATAACCCTATTAGCGGCAGCCAGTGCATTGACCGTAAGCATACCCAGGGAGGGCTGGCAATCAATAAGGATATGGGAGTATTGCCCCTTCAGCGTGTCCAGATATTGTCGCAGAATGGTTTCTCGGCTCATAGCGTTTACCAGAGATACCTCCATACCAGATAGCTGGATGTCCGCAGGCATCAGGTCTACGCCCTCAGGGTGGTGCAGGATACCCTCGCCGGGACGAATTGGTTCATCCATCAAAATACGGCCCATAGCGTCTGACAGTGTAAAGGGCAGCTTATCAGGCTGAGGATTGCCCAAGCTGATGGTCAGGCTTCCCTGTGGGTCTCCGTCAATCAGAAGGACTTTCTTCCCGGACTGCGCCAGACCAATTCCAAGATTGGCACAAGTGGTTGTTTTGCCGACACCACCTTTTTGGTTGGCTATGGCAATAATCTGTGTATTCATAATTTCACCTCATTTCTTTCTAAGTTTAGATATGAAAAAAAGTGCCTGCTCTACCTTTCCTGAAAAAGATAAAACAGGCACTTTTACTGGCTCTATACCTCTTGTAATGAACCTCTATGTATGGTAAACTATGTCCACGATACCATGAATATAATTAAGTCTCGACGGGAATTGAACTTTTGGCTAACGCCAAATTTCGCGCCTTTGCAAACAGAGTGCAAACAATAGGGGGCTAAAATCCTTTGTTTTTGCTTGATTTTGCTTGTACAAGGTTTATAGAGAACATGGAGAAAAGCCTTGATATAACTGCATTTTCTTTATCCCTGTTGATAGGGAATATATGCACTGGGTCCATCTCCTAAGCCCGAGGCCCCCGGTTCGAGCCCGGGCAGGCGCACCAAAAGCGCTGTGATCTCAAGGGATTGCGGCGTTTTTTCTTTTTGCTTATCAAGCAAATTTCACAGCTGTTATCGTGTCAAACGCCTGCATGGCACCACCAGCTGATCTCGAACCGTTTTCTCTATTTTCCCATTTCCGGCACACTCCTTGCCTTGTGCATCGTGTACCTTGCTGTGTTGTTTTTCCAGTCTACCTCCGCAAACAAGCGCAGAGGATCGACCTCTCGGTCCACCAGAACCGCAAATCCCAAACTGGGATTTTTAGGCTTATTCGGTTTTGCCGGATTTTTAGGGTTTTGGACTTACCGCGTCGACCAGACCATTTTCCCCTTCGTGTTTTTTGTGTTTTTCGGCTTTTTCGGATTTTTCTATGAGGGGAAAATGTCAAATACCCTGATAGACGAACGGTACAAAGAAAGCAAAATGAGAGCGCAAAGCACAGCGAACAAAACTGCTCTGTCCATTATTTTTTTGCAATACTGATTCTGGGACAGGGAAGGCTCATGGGGCGCCTTGAATACACCCTAATTGCTCTTGTTATTGTGATCGCTCTTTCCATAGCGCTTGAACTATTCCTCAGTGAGTATCTGCTATATCATTATGACCATGATGAACCGTTTGATGAATGTGAGGAATAAACGTGCCTGATTTTGAATGCCGATTAAAAAAGTACAGGCTATTAAAAGATTTGACCCAAGAGCAGTTGGCGGCGCAGGTAGGCGTGCGGCGGGAAACCATCATGCGGCTGGAAAAGGCACAATACAATCCCTCACTTAAACTGGCGATCGATATTGCAAGGGTTGTCGAAGCGCCGATCGAAGAAATCTTTGTTTTCAAGCGATCTGTGCGGAACTAACCGGCCGGCAGTAAATGACGGTGTACTGCACGGCATGAAATGAGATAGCTGGCTTCTAAGCGTCAGTCCGCCAGTTAGCGTCTGGTCGGGGATGCCAAAAGGCCCTGGAAGCGCTGCTTCCAGGGCCTTTTTATTTTCTCTTATTTTATCGCACTGGGCGGGGACTCACGCCTGCATATCGGTCTGTCTGCGGTAGCTGCGCAGGAACAGGAGCGACATGACAAGGCACATCGCTTCGGAGAAGATCGGCGTATACCACACTGCGTCGCCGCCGAAGATCGCCGCGAGGAGAAGAAGCACGGCACTTTGCAGCGCCAGCCCGCGGCCGACCGAGATACAAATAGCGGGCACGGGGCGCTCGATGGCGGTCATAAACCCACCGATGACGATGTTGAAGCCCAGCAGCAGATACGAAACGCTGTAGCGCCGGAATGCACCGATGGAGTAGGCGATGAGCTCATCGCCCGCGTGCGAAAGGTACGTGCGCACGATCTGCGGCGCGAAGAAAAAGACGAGCAGAAACAGCGCCGGCGCGAAGATGCAGACGGTCGTGAGCGCGTAGCGCAGAAGTTTTTGACAGCCCGTGTGATCCTCTTTGCCGTAGTGATAGCTCACAAGCGGCTGCGAGCCCTGCGAGATGCCGACCATGAGGTTAATGACAATGGTCGTCACGTAGGCGATGACCGTGTAGGTCACGACGCCGTCCGTGCCGATGCACTTGAGCACCGTGCGGTTGAAGAGGAAGATCATCAGCCCCGTGCACAACTCTGTCACGCCGTCGGACAGGCCGATGGGCAGGATGCGCGCGTAAAGGTGAGGGTCGAAGCGAAATTTGCACAGCCGGAACGTGCACTTCTTGCTGAAAAAGTGGACAAAGTACGAGATACAGGTCACGAGCTGCGAGATGCCCGTGGCGACCGCCGCGCCGAACACGCCCATGTCGAGGTGAAAAATGGCGATATAGTCAAGCACGCAGTTCGTCAGGCATCCGCCGATAACCGTGAAGAGCGCGTAGCGCGGATAGCCGTCTGTCTTGACGAGCACTTCGAGATTGTAGGACACCAGGTAGCACACGCTGAACGGCGCGATGCCGAGAATATACTGCTTGACATAGTCAAGTGTGATCTCGTCTGCGCCGAGAAGGTACGCAAACGGCTCCAAAAAGAGCAGCACGAGCGCAGTGATGACCGCGCCAAGGGTCAGCAGCGTGGCAAAATTCTGAGAAAAGAGGGCGTTGGCCTCGCGCCGCTTCTCCTGCGCGATGAAAATGGCGATGAGCGTCGACGAGCCGACGGCGAAGAGCACGGCGATGGAAAAGAGCGCGTTGGTGAAGGGAATCGCGAGATTGACGGCGCTCATGGCATATTCGTTCACACCGATCGAGACCATAAGCCCGTCGACCATGGAGTAGAGCGAGAACACGACCTGTGAGACCATCGTGGCGGAGACAAAACGGATGAAGTCATGTTTCAGACTTTTCCCCGAGAGTAACAAAATAACACATCCTTAAATTATAATATTTTATTATGCGTTGATCTGACCGATCCCAAAGCTCCCTGCGCGGAGGGCTGCCGCCGCATCATAGACGGTGTGCGCCATAAGCATTACCATCCGTTTCCGGCGCTGCAAAACGCGTGCGGTCATGTCCTGAAGAAGTGACTCACCTCCATAGAAAAAATCTCCTTCCAGCATTTGGTGTGATCTGAAAACGGCGTCTGCGGCAAAAAGCGGCCAAATATAAGAAAAGCAGCCGCAAAAACGGCTGTATCTTCGACGCCAAGGCGGCTTTTGATCGGTCTGTAGTTTTATTGTACCATAGGTTTGCCGGTTTTGCAATCACCTGTTCAAAACCGAAACACAAACGAAACACCTGCTCTCACCGCTGTCCTGCTCCCCGCTCCGTCCTTGTCAAGCGGCAGAGGAGGCGGCCTGCATCGGCAGGCCGCCTCCTCTGTTTCCGTTTGGGCTTATCGCACGCTTCCCTCGCCGCCCATGAGGGCGGTCATCTCCTCAATGCGCTCGAGGGGGAACGGCGGCGCGCTGAGCGGCCGCATGGCGATGCTCATGAGCTTCATCGGGTTGTCGTCCGCCGCCACACGATTCGAACTGAGCGCTCCGCAGCGCTTGCAGCGGTGGATGATCGCCCACTCGCCGCCTCTTCGCACCCAGACGGCCACGGGCTCCATGATGCCGCCGCAGTCGCTTTCGCGGTCGCCCGGCTCAATGTCCACGTGCAGGCTCGATAAGCAGTTCGGGCAGTGGTTGCGATGGTCGCTGCCGGCGTTTTCCGGCGTGCAGAGCCGCCCACAGACCTTGCAGGTGAAGGTGTCACGGCAGACGTGGGTCTTGTAATAGCCTTTTTCAAAGGTTTTGCGTTTGTTCTCGCGGTTCATGTAGTCCTCCTGAAAAGCATGGCTCTCGGGAGGAACGGCGTGTGTCAGTAAATTTGCCGACCCTCCCGGTCAGCGCACACGCTCCAGTAACATCGTTTTAGACTTCAAAAAACGGCTCCTTCATTTTAAAAATTCCGGCAGCCTGGAAAGGCTTGCCGCAACTATCGTAACGCCGGAACGCCCCGCTGTCAAGCGCTCCGCATTTTCCCCTCATTCCGCCGCACGCAGCAGCAGGACGGTGACGTCATTGACGTTCGTGCCCGTCGCACCGGTTTTGAGAAGCCCGCCGACCGCGCCGAGCGCATGGTAGGCGTCGTTATCATTGAGCGACTGCACAGCGTCAACACCCTTTTGGCGCATCAGCTGCGCGGTCTCGCCGTCGGCGATGCCGCCCGCGGCATCGGTCGGTCCGTCCGTCCCGTCGGAGCCAACGGAGAAGACGAGCGCGTTCGAAAGTCCCTCAATGCCGAGCGCTGCGGAGAGCGCGATCTCCTGATTGCGCCCGCCAAGGCCATTTCCCCGCAGATGAACGACCGTTTCGCCGCCCATGAGGAACGCAAGGTTTTTCCCGTCACGCGCATGCGTGCGCGCAATGGAAGCAAGCATGCTCCCCGCCTCGCGCGCCTCACAGCAGAGGCAATCGGTGAGTATCATCGGCTCGTAGCCGAGCGCTTCGCACGCCGCGGCGGCCGCCGCGCAGAGCTCGCGCACGCTGCCGGTGATCTGCGTTTCGACATTTGTAAGCGTTTTCGGTGTTTCCTGCGCCAGAAGCGCCCACGCCCGCTCCGACAGGCGCAGGCCGTACCTTTTCGCAATATCGAGCGCCTGCGCGCAGCTTGAGCTGTCGGGATACGCGGGGCCCGAGGCGATCATGTCGAGCGGGTCGCCCAGAATATCGCTCAGCACGACAGCGAAGACCTGCGCCGGCGCGCAGTGCCGGGCGAAGCGTCCGCCCTTGACGGCGGAAAGCCGCTTGCGGATCGTGTTGATCTCCACGATGTCCGCGCCCGCGGCAAGGAGCTGATTCGTGACGTCCTGCAATTCCGCAAGCGGAAGCAGCGGCTTTTCAAAAAGCGCGCTGCCGCCGCCCGAGAGCAGAAAGACGACCGTGTCGCTTTCGGTCAAATCTTCCGTCAGTGCGAGCGCGGCGTCCGTGCCGCGCAGGGAGTTTTCGTCCGGCACGGGATGCCCGCCCTCAAAGCACGCGACATTCGCGATCTCACCTTTCACGTGACCGTACTTCGTCACGACCACACCGCCGCAGAAATTATCCTGCAAACACGCGCGGGCGGCGTGCGCCATCTGCCACGCGGCCTTTCCCGCCGCGACGAGGTACACCCTTCCTAAAAAGGTCTTGCCTTTCAGCGCGCGCTCGACCGCCGCGTCCGGCAGCACCGCCGCGATGGCGCGCGTGATGATCTTCTCCGCGTCCGCGCGCAGGTTATCCACAGGTTTCGGCTTTTCCTGCATAAGCGCCCCTCCTTTTGAAAAAAGCTGCCGAAAAACGGCAGCTTTTTCGTTATTTTTTGATTTTACCATGCCCGTCTTGCGGACACAAGCGGAATTCTCAGAATTCCAGCTTCTCCATGCGGTCGAACGCCTGCTTGAGCTGGTCAATGCCGACGGTGCAGGCGATGCGGAAGTGGTTTGCGCCGGTCTTGCCGAACGGGCTGCCCGCGCTGACGAGCACGTGCGCGCGCTCAAGTAGCTCCTTGCAGAACTGCTTGTCGTCGAGGCCCGTCTTCTCCACGCCGGGGAAGAGGTAGAACGTGCCCTTCGGGCGCACGAGGCTCAGATACGGGATCTTCTCGATGCGGTCGGCAGAGTAGAAGATGCGGTCGCGGTATGCGGTCACGTACTTCTCGCGAATTTCTTTGCGCATTGCGAGCGCCTGGATGCCCGCGCGCTGGGAGATGGACGGCGCGGAATAGACGAGCGAGCCGTTGATACGGTTCATCACGTCGAGGAATTCCGGCTCGGCGATGATGACGCCCACGCGCCAGCCGGTCATCAGGAAGTTCTTGGAAAAGCTGTTGAGCGTGATGGTGCGCTCGGCCATGCCGGGCAGCGTGCGGATGGGGCGGAAGTCGCCCTCGTAGATGTAGGTCGTGTAAATTTCGTCCGCCGCGATGAGAAGATCATATTCCTTTGCCACGCGGGCAAGCATCTCCATTGTGGACAAATCGTAGCCCATGCCGGTGGGGTTCGTGGGGTTATTGAAAATGATGGCCTTCGTGCGCGGCGTGATGGCAGCGCGCAGGCGCTCTTCGCTGATGGCATAGTCCTCCTCGGCGTAGGTCGGCACATCGACGCACACGCCGCCCGCCAGCTCGATCTGCGCGCGGTACAGCGCGAAATATGGGGAAAAGACGATGACCTCGTCGCCGGGATCGAGGATGGCAAACATTGCCAGCGACATACCGAGGCAGCTCGACGCGCTCACGAGCACGTGGTCGCGCGGAAGGCTCTGGTCGAAGTCCTCTTCCCACGCCTTGCAGACCGCGGAAATGAGCTCAGGGTCGCCCTTGGGGTCGCCGTAGTGAGTATGGCCGGCCTTGGCGTCGCGGAAGGCAACGTTGATGATGGCCTCGTCGGTTGTAAAATCCGTGTCGCCGATGCTCAGGTCGACAATGTCCTTGTATTTGGCCAGCGCCGCAGTGTCGAGCGTCAGGCCGGTGCCCGCGCTCTGGAAGCGCTTGGCAATAAAGTTTCGCTTCATGGGTGACTCCTCCTTGCAGATCGCCGCGGCAGCCCGATTTTTCAAGCGGCGCGTAGAAATGCTGAATTTTATTGCAGTATATGGCAGATTCCGACAGAATGCAATCGGTAATGTCGATAGAATTGCAGGCCCGCGGCCCTTTCATTTCGTTAACATGATAAAGCGTCATCGAACAATGAAAACAGAGCCGGCGTAGATTACGCCGGCTCTGTCATATTTCGTTTACCACGGGATGGTTTTGAACTGCTCGATCTCGTCTTGATGCTGCACGCAGCGCACAAAGCGCTTGCGGTAGATCGTGCAGCAGCCGTTGCAGGCAAGGCATTTGCTCCCGTCCTGCGCGCCGCTTTTGAGCTTTGCGGCAAAGTCCGGCTCACAGATGAGCGCGTCCAGATAGAACGGCGTCTTCTGCCCCGCGCGGCGGTTGAAGTCGATGCCGCTGACCTCCGCTCCGTCCACGCCGCGAAGGCAAACTGCTCAACCAGACGGTCGAGCTCTTCCCGAGTGAAATCCTCGGGGGGGCTTCGGCGGCGCGCCGTTCACGCTCTCGACGCCCTTGATGCCGCTGTGGCTGAGCTGGAAGAAAAGTTTACCGCCGTACCGGTGCACGCCGTCGCAGGCGCGGCGGAGAAGGGACTCGTCCGTCGTCTCGTCCAGCACGGGCTGGCCCGCGTCGGCACGCTGCATCTTGTCGACGCAGAAATGGCCGGTGATGACAAGGCCCACTTCGTTTTCTGCAAGCTCGATGAGCGTATCCGCCCAGAGCGGCGTCACCTGACCCTTTTCATCAGACAGATGCCCGTTCGTCGCCGAGCGGACGATACGGTTTTTAAGCTCGCACGTGCCGAGCTTTGCAGGGATAAACAGAAGGCCATAATCGTCTCTCCTTATAAGATCCGTTCGGCGATGAACATCATCAGCGGCATCGTGACCGGCAGCAGCAGATTCGATTGCAGCACGCTCTTGCTCGCCATCTCGGGCGAGCGGTCATAGCGCACGCCGAAGATGCTGATGACCGTCGCCACGCTGCATCCGAGCACCATTACGATGCACAGGCACACCGTGCGGTTCCAGCCGGTAAAGCGCAGGATCACCGCCGCGATGAGCGGCATGACAAGGCAGCGCAGAAGCGTGATGAGGTACAAAATGGGCTTTTTGAGCACGTCGATGAGCGGGCTGTCGGAAAGAAGGCAGCCGATAATGATCATGGACGTCGGCAAAACGCAGTTGGCAAGACTGCTCAGGAATTGCAGCGGCGCACCGGTAAATTTCCATCCCGTGGCCAGCATGATGATCATAAGAACAGCTGAAATGTTCATCGGCGTAAGCATGCTCTTGAGCTGCTGCTTGAGATTATGATCTTTTTCGCGCCGGAAGCTCTGCATAATGAAAAGGAACATGTAGAGTGTGGCGCAGGGCACGGAAAGCGAACCGAGCACCGTGCCCTCCGTGCCGAAAACAGCCGTGCAGAGCGGGATGCCGACAAAGCCGTTGTTTGGATAGGCCACGCTGCGGGTGAAAACAAGCGAATCGTCCTCATTCAGCCGGAGCAGTTTTGCGATCGGCTTGGCCAGAAGTGTAAACAGAATGAAGCAGGACATATAAGCCAGTGCGATCTTAATGACCTGAGAAAACGGCATATCGCCGAAATCCCCGCTGGCCGCCGCCAAAATATTGCAGGGGAAAAACACATCCAGCAGCAGCATGGACAGAATATCTGCTCCCTTCCGATCTATTTTGCCCCGCTTTCCCAACAGGAAACCAAGCATCATCATCGCCGCAAGAATCAAAACCTGCTGCAAAACCGTCTGTGCCATGTTATCCTACACGTCCTTTATCTTGATCTAAATTACTTGAAATTCTCCTGCGCGTACTTCATCAGCTCCTCGCGGAAGTCGGGGTGCGCGATGGAGGCCATCGCCTCGGCGCGCTCGCGCAGGGTCTTGCCGGAAAGGCTTGCGATGCCGTACTCGGTCGCGACATACTGGATCATCGTGCGCGGGGCGGAGATCGTGCTGCCGCCGGGGATGGTGGCAAGGATGTTGCTCTTGCGCTCGCCGTCCTTTGTCACACGGGAAGAGTTGATGCAGATGAAGCCCTTGCCGCCCTTGGAGCGGTACGCCCCCTCGAGGAAGTCCATCTGGCCGCCGACGCCGGAGAGCTGGCGCGTGCCGGTGCTCTCGGCGTTCTCCTGACCCATGAGGTCGAGCTGCACGCCGCCGTTGATGCTGATGACGTTGCTGAACTTTGAGATGCGCTCGACGGAGTGGATGTAATCGAGATCGCCCGGGTGGAAGAGCTGGGGTTCGGCGTCGAGCCAGTCATAGAGCTCCTGAGAGCCCATCGCGAGGTTCCACGCGGAAAGGCCGGTGTCGAGCTCCTTGTGCGCGTTCGTCAGCTTGCCCGCCTGGTAGAGCTCAAGGAACGCATCGGAAATGGTGCCGGTGTGGCAGCCGAGGTCCTTCTTGTCGGACTCGGCGAGCATCTTGGCGACCGTGTAGGGCACGCCGCCCACGCCGAGCGACAGCACCGCGCCGTCGGGGATCTCATTCACCACGATCTTGGCGATGGCGATATCGGTCTCGCTGGGCGCGCGGTAGGAGCGCACGGGCAGCGGCTCATGCTCGCCCTCGACGATGTAGTCCGCTTCGGACAGGTGCACACGGTGCGAGCCGTCCACGCCCTGGAGCTTTGGATAGTGCTCGTTGATCTCGAAGATCACGGTGCGGGCGCTCTCAAAGATCGTGCGCCAGGCATAGTTCGAAATGCCGAGGCCGCAGTAGCCGTTCTCATCCGGCTTGGAGACGGGAACGAATGCCACATCGCAGCGGATGTGCTTGTCGCGATAGAGGTACGGCAGCGAGCGCAGCATGACGGGCATGAATTTCACAAGGCCATTCTTCTGGAGCTTGCGCTCATAATCGCCGACGTGCCAGCTGTAATAGCTGAAACTCTCCTGCTCGGGGTCTGCTTCGACAACCTCGATGCGCGGGCGGATCACAAGACCGCCGCGGACCTTGACGTCCTTCACTTCACCCTTGCGCGCGGCGAGGGCCTTGTCCAAAAGCTCGGGAAAACCCGCACCGAAGCCATAGTCCACCCAGTCGCCGGACTGCACAGCCTTGACAGCCTGCTCCGGCGCAACAAATTTAGCCTGATAGTCATTCATAAAAAACAGTCTCCCTTGGTTCGAATCGCTTTTAATGTAGCAGAATTTTCACCGCTTGTAAATCGTTCCGAAGCGGAAAGCGACCTCAAATCTTGCCGTTTCGCGGCGTGGCGCATTTTTCTGTTGCGCCTCCGGCGCGATTCTGCTATGCTTGGTTTCGTATAACATTCCGCGCCAAAAGGAGGCAAAAGCGCCATGGTCAAAAATTATCAGGAAATGCTTTCGAGCGAGCACAGCGGCTTTATCCGTCACAACGGCATCCGCGTCGTTTCGGTCGACGAGGAAAAAAGCGTGCTGACCGCCGACGTCACGCCGGAAAGTTCCAACATCTGGGGCGGCGTGCACGGCGGCTTTCTCTACGCGATGGCTGACACCGCCGCGGGCGCGTTCGCGCGCATCAACTACGGCCAGCACAACGTCACGCTGAACGGCTCGATCAACTATCTGCGCTCGACGGTGCAGTCCAAAGCGCTCACCGCCGTCGGCCGACCGGTCAGGGTCGGCGGTCACATCGGCTTTTTCGAGGTCAATATCACCGACGACACCGGCGCGCTGATCGCCCGCGCCGAGATCAACATGTATTTTCTGAAAAAGTACGAATGCGGGAAAGTCGTCGCTGATCAATAAGCTGACGGGCAGAA
>OKRY01001994.1_pt1 | contig 16313 bp, 29 predicted proteins | sample 1601121 | NCBI WGS metagenome assembly OKRY01 (sample SAMEA3541546, study PRJEB24748) | human gut metagenome | biome: human gut; feature: human-associated habitat; material: faeces | place: China | collected 2012
TTAACATCAAAGAATCTTTTTTTAAGCCAGTGGTGTTCATTCCCATTTGTGTTCATGTAAGGTCGTTAATCTTACACCGCTTTCGCAGCTCATTGTTACCAATGAGATCAGACTATATCACCATCTTGAATTTTTAAGATGCCCCCCATTTCCGCTCACTTGAGCGTACTCCATTAAAAAAACCGCATTAACTGCGGTTAGGATAGTCGTTAAACTTTTTTTATTTTCATTCCGTTAATAACACATTCGTTTGATTTAGATAATTTATTTATTAATTTAGTTGATAAATTATATCTCTTTTGTAATTGATATCCACTTATAAATACTTCACCTGTTGTCTCGTTTATATACTTTCCAGTTAGTTCGATTTCTATAAGCTCTCCAGATTCAACCATTTTATAAACCTTATGCCTTGTAACACCTAAACAATCAGCAGCTTCTCTCATTGATGAAAAACATTGTTTTCCATCTGGTGTAGAAACAGGCTTTCTTATTGAATTGTTTAGATCTTCTTTTTGTTCACCAGTCCATACATTTGCTATGGTCTTTTTGTGCTTTTCTGTATAAGCGATTTCTTTATCTATTGCATCTTTTTTTGTGCTTGCAGTATCAACGATTGCTATTTCAACATCTTTGAACAATTCAAGATTGTTTGCAATCATGTATTTATGTATTGGCTGTTGACGTGTTTTATCTCTAAAGCCTCTTCTATGCTCATTGATACGAGCACCGATTGTCCGTGTGCTTCCTACATAAATAATCTTTTGTGTTTTAATTTCTCGAAATAGATATATGTAATAAAATGGTGTTTGTTTCATATCTATATTTTACCATTATATTCCATTCCAAGCAACAAACGAAAATAAAACTTAGCTTTTGATTGCCCTCTCTTTCGAGTAGGGTTTTCCAAAAATTAAAGGGGTTTTCATATAAAATCACTTTTATATGCCGCAAAATCTACGGGTTGAAAGTAATCATCCACTGTTTCCAAAGATAAGGCGGTAGCTCACCACGAATCGACTCATCCAATGTATCAAAGTCTTTTTCGCTCGTTATTTCATAAGCTTCTTCGAGCCATACCCAACATAGAAACCCATAATCTACAGTGATGGATGTTATTTTTAATGGATCATCAAGTCCTCTAAAGAGAATCTTTTGTCCAGTCGGAAGATAAGTTGCTTCTAAAGGAGAATATTTAAATTCCCATAAGTGTTCAACCTCTAATCTTCTTGTTGCCCATTTCAAATCCGTGAAGCACGAATCTTTAAGCGTTCGATAAGTCTTACGAACTACCAATGTATTCGACTTATCATACTTCATCATGTTGTAGATGATTCGCAATGCAGTTGTTTTTGACTTCTTGGAAGCACGAGAACCTTTGCATGCTGCATAACGTCCCCTGAAGTTCCAATAGGATTTATATCCTTTTCCTACTATTTTAGGTAAATTGATAGATTTAGTCTTCAAGCTCATCCTCTCCTTCAAACTTAGGTACTACGATTTCTGCTTGAACTTTGTCTGTAAACAGTGAATATCTTTTTCCAAGTAATTCCGCAGCTTTATTTGCATCAGAAAGCTTTGCAGGAATCTCAACGATTTGAGGAACTTCTTCTTTGACTGTCTGCTTTCTTGGTCTGCCATCGCCTGTATTAACATACTCTGAGCGTTCTTTTGTCACTGTAACAACAACAGATTCTTTCATTTCTCGTCGCATTACTTTTGTGAGGTATTCCATGACTTCTTGAACATCTGCCACATTGTTACTGTGCGCTTTCTCAAGACACTCATCCACATATTCTCTGATATGCGGTAAAGCTAATAACCTGGATGCATGCTTTGATGCATTATCTCGGCTCTTGCAATTCTTATAAACTTCCAAATAAGCATCCACTGCGTTCATCGTTATCAAATACTTCTCACAAAAAAGCTTTTGCTTTTCTGTCAACTTAGCCATAGAATTCCTCCTTTCATTATTTTGAAATTAAATATCTGTCTTAGTGCCCTTTCCATCCTTTTCTTGGTGAGCCAGCTCCTCTTACCCACAATTGATCTACTTCTTTTGCTATTTGTCTTTTTCGACGACGTTGTTCTGAATCTTTATTAGCTAAATCTCGGCTTGTAAGCTTTTGTACTTTATAACCCATAGATTTTGCCCTAGAAGCTATATCGGATAAGGTCCTAGGAATTTCCCTACTTCCACTATCAGCAAATGATGCCCCAGAAAAAGAAAATACTTTCTTCCCTTTTTGCCTATACTCAAATACAGTTCCATCTCCTGTGGTAACAGTTAAACCAACTGTCCCCCCCCGATTTACATATTGGCCTCTTCCACCCATATAATATTTCCTCCTTATTCATGTATAAAAAAAGCCAAGACCTCTGCCTTGACATAATTTCTTATATTACTAGTTTACCACGGAATTCTTGTCCACTAGGGGACAAAATGCATTATTCGTAACTTTTTACCTCAATAACTGTATAACTGATTGGATCACCATTCTTTAATCTTACTCGCATTTTCGCATTCAATTTTGATACTAGTGGAAAGCTAATCTCTTTTTCCTTTACTTTTTTCAAAAAATTCTCATCCTCAATATCTGCATTGATTGTTCTTCCAAGGAATTTAAACTGCCATTTACTGTTTCCTAATAAATCAGGCTTCCGAACAGTTAGTACTCCTGTAGCTTCTTGTTCGGTGATATCACCATTTAGTGATTCAACATCAATAGGATTCCTAGTTCTAATTAAATCGTCTTTATCCATTTCAACGGTCTTTACTGTTTTATCATCAGTAACTGCAATAGAAAATCCTGTCCGCTCACCATCTTCTGAAATAGTTTTTGATAATTCTGATAAGCACTTTTCTATTGAGGAATCTCTTGTGTAAAGATTATATGTTCTGTTATCAATATAGGTTACATTACCAACACAAGACTTGACTATAGTATTATTCCCTTCATGAATTACTTCTACAGGCATTTGTCCACCAAGATTTTTCTTCAGTTCAACAATACTATTAAACGATTCTAGGATAGGTGGCATCAATGGAAATAATACAGTAGCCATATCAACAATCTGCTCTATCGTTATCATAAAGCTACCTTTTTCGATATTCTTTACTTTAAATTTACAAAAGTCATTTTCGCCTTTAAACCTTAATGTAAGTGTTTCTTTTTTCATGACATACCCTCTTTTAATCAACATTATTGTACCACCTCTTCTTTTAAACACTAATACCTATATGAACATTATCAACGTCAATTAAACTAATTTACCAATTTCTCTGCGGATATGTTTGTACATTCCGTTCTTTGTATAACCATATTTTTCCGCTACATCCCACGCATTTAGATTCCAGAAGTATAGTTCAAACAGAATATTCTGATCTCTCAAAGATAAAAGTTCGATTGCTCTGCATTCATTTAACCGCCTACGATAATAGTTTATTTCTTCCACTTTTAAAGTTTCTTCTTCCATCATCCCTAAAGGACTTGTATAAGAACCGTGAAAGGTCGGCATAGGAGCATTTGATTTCTCCTGCTCCTTTGTCAACCTAATTGGATTATGACTCAGCCCTAACATTTTATGATTCAGAACCTCAAGTTCTTCGTTTAATTCAATGATTCTATGGCAGCAATAATTAGCCGACTTCAAATCATTCAACATTTGATTTACTTTTAATTTGTTCATTTTGTCCACCTACTTCTTCTTTGCGACAGCTGACCCTCTGTGCCAAGATTCCTCACCACCGCGATATCTTCTCTCGTTCGCTTTTTCTTGGTGTTTCTTATACTCTTTTAGCCCAAAATTCTCACGTTCTAATTTGACGATGTAATTCGTAATTTGTTCTAAGCATGATTCCATAGAAATAAATCTAGTACTAAACCCTATCAGATCCCATATCTGTCTATCTAAACGAGCACATGCTTCTCTTACAAATTCATCATGAATGTCATTTATGTTTTCTACTAAAAAAACTTTCATCATTCCACATCCTTCAAATACTCAAACTCTTTTAGCAGCTCATCTTGTTTCTTTAGCATTGTCTCAATCATGCGTAGTTCTGAGTCTTTCATTACTTTTCCTCCTTGTTGTCTTTTGAGAAAATCCATTCAAGTGTTTTGAACAGTTCTTCGTTTTGTTTTTTCTGCTCTTTCAGTAAGGCTTTATGCTTTTTTAGATCCACTCCGCCAAACCATGCGTCCATATTGCTCAGGCCATACATGATTTGTTCTTCTTGAGTGAAAGGAAGGTTGTTCTGGTCATGCCCTTCTGGATCTAGAACGAAATCATATTCATCTGGAGTTCCGCAGCCATTCTGCAGATTGAAGTACTGGATGTGTCCATCGTCATCCAGGTACAATCTGTCGTGTTCGTTTGTTCCGACCATGTGAATGCATTTCGTGCAGTAATCTCTCACGTAGATGGCCGGCATCTTTATACAGTCAAAAATCATCATTCTCGATTTCTCCTTTAAAACTTCGCCATTCTTCGTCAGAACGGAAGGTCGTCTGATGCAATCTCAAGAGCATCAACTTCGGCTTGTTGAGTCAAACTTTGCGCATACTGCACATTCGATTGATTGTGATTCCTTGTCTGAGCTCCATACGATTGATTCTGAGCGTAACTTTGAGTGCCATAGGTATTTGTAACTCCTAGAGTGTTCTGCCCGTTAAAATCATTTCTAGGTGTCAAAAACTGTACATTCTCTGCAACAACTTCTGTGACATAGACTTTTTGCCCTTGCTGGTTGTCGTATGAGCGTGTATTGATTCGGCCTTCAATGCCTAGCTGATTGCCTTTCTTCTGGTACAGTTGGATATTGTCGGCCAGTTTGTTCCATGCAACGCAGTTGATGAAATCAGCATCTTGTGTTCCGTCTTGATTCTGTCTTCGATTGACTGCCAAAGTAAACGAACAGACACTCGTTCCGTTTTGTGTCTTTCTGAGTTCTGGATCACGTGTCAATCGGCCAATCAGAACGACTCTGTTGATATCTTGCATAGGCTCACGCTTTCAATCCGCAATCATTTGCGATTGCCTGCATAGATTCAGCCATCATCTGACGCATCTTTTTTGTATCGGCAGTAACCAAGTCGACCAGGTCGTTGAATTCCACCATGTTGATCGTGCTCTTGAAAGCTTGATACTTCTCAACAAGTGTCGGCTCGACATCTGGTTCTTCTTCCTGGATGGATTCAACGACCTGGTCGACTTGGTTACTGCTTAGGTTCTGCATTGACTACGACCTCCGTTTTTTCTTCGATTTGCTTTTTGGCAGCGGGTCTTCCACGTCGCTTTGCCACTTTCTCAACGATATCCGATTCTCGAATGTTCATTCCGTTGATTCGGTATGGTGCTACGTTGTCTGTGTCGTCAACGTATGCGATAAGTCCTTCTCTGTCCACTCCAGCACAGTGATAAACGACTTTATCACCAGGAGCGTATTTGAGTTCTTGTTTTTCGATTTGTTTTTTAGTTTTCATTTTCACAGTTCTCCATTTTTGATTTTTTCCTGCAGCTGCGCTAATTCGCTTTGCAGCTGCTCTTCTGACATCTGGACTGGTTTAGCATAGAATTTCTCATCTAGCTGGATCGCTTTGATTCCTGGATTGTCTTCTTCGCGTTCCGCTTTGCTCCATTTCTTCAAAAGTCCTTTCCAGTCCCTGATAGGGTCATTGCCTGTCTTCCATCCGGTGGATTCGTAGTGTTTCCAAAACTTTTTGGCATCTACGTTCAAGTTGTGTTCCTGGATGTAGTCCACGATTTCTGAAATGGACGGTTTAACAAAACAGTCAGTCCAGTCAGTCTGCACATTTTCGTTTGTTGCACTTTTTGACGCAGCCACACTATCTAACTTCTGACTACTGACTGACTTATTTCTAGACTCTAGACTCTTATCTCTAGACTCTAATCTCTTATCGGACAATGTCCTTTTTTTGTCCGGGACAATGTCCTCTACTTTGTCCTTCGATTTTTTCTCTGTTTTTGAGCTCGTTTTTCGAGCGCTTTTTGAGCCTTTTTTAGGACTCTTTTCAGACGGATTTTTCTTTTTATTTTCACGATACAATCTCTTTTTTTGTGCCCATCCGGTTTCTGATCCAATCATCGATTCATAGTTTGCAATCTTCATCACATTGTTCTCAGACACTACAATCAGTCTTAAATTCTGGAATAATTCAAGGGCCGCTCTGACTGTGTCTGCGGAAAAAAACTTTGTGTCACGTGCAATTTTATCGACAGTGTATGGAACTAATATATTGCCAATTTTTGTAGCTAAAACACCATCTGTATTTGATGTCATGGTGCACAATTTAATGTATAGGGTTACGTATTTACATCCGTCTTCCTGAGATAAAAGAAAATCGATTGCGTCACTTTCGAAAAAATCAGTCTTCAACTTGATCCAATAATAAACTTTGCTATTATCCTTGATTTCCGACATATGCAATCCTTTCTATTCTTCTTGTTCTATTTCATTTATAACTACCATTACACATGGTTTCTGAGCATATCTCTTGAAGACATGCAGGTCTGATACTTGCTTATCATCTTCGAAAGCCACTTTATTTAAAGAGTCCAGTACAACCTTTGCAATGTTGTCGGAATCTGGCTTCTTTTGTGGTTGGATTTCATTTGCGAGCATCTTATTTAGTTTCACTTTTGATACATTCTTAGGTGGCGAGAAATACGCGAAAATCTTCACTTCCAGGGACCCTTCCAGCATGCTTGGAGTACCACACTGTTCCATGAAGCTTAATCGCACTAGATTCTCATATTCAACTGTTTTAGGTGGTGTATGCACACTTACATACTTACCACGATTAGAGAATCGAGGCCTTCCTTTGGACCCCGGTTCTCCTGGTACTACAAACTGATAACGCATTATTCTTTGATTTCTCCAGTCACTGGATCTTCACCAGGTTGTTCCTGATATTCTGCATCAAAGAATTCGTTTGGAACTTCTGTCATATCTTCTTCAATCGTTGTCTTGATTGATTCATCTGTATTCACTTGCTTAACGAATTCAGTCTTCAAAGGAGCATATTTAAGCAACTTCTTCAAAACTGTTTTCTTGGCCATTTCATCAAAGTTTGTTTTCCATGGTCCACTCGAAAATGATTTTGAATATTTTTTCGCATGATCAAGAACATCTTCATACGACATGACCTGGAATCCTTGGCCACCATTCACTAATTTGAATGTTGCATAATAATAGATTGGCTTACCTCGATTTGTTCTTGCAGGCTTATGTTTAAGCACTGGATCCATACCAAGCTCATACTCAAACTCATCATTTTCATAAACGACCTGCGCATCAATCATCTTGACTTCGCCTGAACGATATGCCAGGTCAATCAATCCTTTATAGCCAATCTGGAACTGACAAGCTCCACCATACGGAATCAAATAGGCTTGTCCTAACGGAGTGTTAGGTTCCAATCCTAATTGTGCTGCATTCATCATTGCAGCCAAGAAGGACTGTGGAGTACATGATTCTAGCTTGGCATTATTAGATACTGCAGATAATGCGATTCGTGTAAATCGTTCTGGAGTCATTACACTAGGCAATGCTTTTGCGATTTCTCCTGACATCACAGAAATATAGTCTTTAATTGTTTGTGGCTGTTTTTTGGCCACTTTATTCGACTGCGTCTTTGCAATCATTCCTTGTTGATTTGTTGTCGTCATAAATATTTATCCTCCTACTGTTCTTTGACTAAAAATCTTCTCATTTTTCTTTGTGTTAAGTATTGATCATAAAGATCAGGTTCATCTTTTCTGAATTCTTTAGTATCGAATGTATTTGATACCGATGTTTTCCATGTAACTTTGAACTTGTCGGATGTTCCGATACCAGAATCACCTAAGTAGTTCTTTACTTCATTCTCATGCTTCTTTTGAATATCCTGAAGCTCCTTGATTTTATCTTTGACCATCTGCAAAGCATCCAGTTCCGTCTGCAATGGAGTTAGATCCACAATGTTGTCTTCATCATTTTCTACTGGATGAAGTTCACTGATTGCTTGTGCAGTGGAATCCGAACCATCGATTGTCGGTTCAATGTCGTTCTCAACACAGTTCCAGAATTCTTCTTCTGCCTCAATCAATGCACTTACTTCATCATCGCTTCTTAAAACCTCGTAGCAGTACAAGTCAACTCCTGGAATATAAATAGCTATATACCACTTAGAAAGACCCGTAACTGCCATATAATGCATACACTGTGCATAATACTGAGGCGGAATATTTCCCTTCTGATACATATCCTTGTTGTATTCAGACGTTGTCTTGATTTCAAGACCTGCATCCTCTCCAACAACCAATCTGTCAACGTTGGCCAACATGAATGGATGATCTACAGATTGAAATGAAAATCCACTCTTTCGACATTTCTTGCCAGTTTCTTCTTCCCAACGTCTGGCCACATAAGCTTCCGCATCTCGACCAAATCGCATACGCTCATTGTCAATGTTCTTGTGGATTCGGCCAGTCTTTTCACACCACAATGCGTAAGCTGATTTGTATTTATTCAAGCCTAATACGGAACCGGCATCAGAACCACCGACTCCTTTTAGACGATTATCCAGCCACTCTTCATGGGTAGCTGGTAATTTATGCTTGATCACATTCTTCATCTTCATTTGATTCATCCTCTCTTTCTTCTTCTGGTTCACCAGAATCATCTATATAACGGTTGTCGTTCCATTCTCTCCAATCGTCGATATCATTAAAGAATGGCATCGCTATTCCTCCTTGGATGGTTCATGTTCTTTTAGAAATCTGTCCGTTTCGCCATCGTAACATTCTGCACAGACTGCAAATCCAAATCCATATGCAGTATGTACTTCTCTCGATGTGTACATCTCACCGAATCTGAATATTCTTCCACATTGTGCACATGGCACCATCTTTCCCATATCCTCTTCATACGTTCTGCATTCATCAGGAAGAAGAACATCTTCATACTTATGCAGCTTCGTGTTGTATCTACCTGCTCTAATGGACATTGTGCTTACCTGTTTTGTTCATATTGATTTGTCTTTCAAGCTCTTTTGAAAAAGCCTGCGTGCACGCTTTGAAGCATTCAGTGATTAGATCAGGCTTCATGTTTGTAGTAATTCCAAAGATTAAAGCACCGGCTTTTGATTCACCAGTTACAACTGGAGTATCGAATCCAGGAATCACTCTCAATTCAAATGCTGCTCCGCAATTCTTAACTAGATTCTGGAACTCTTCTATAATTGCGTCACCCTCTTCTTCCGATACATCACCTTGTAGCTTTTCAAACAACTCATTAAGCTTGTCATTCATTTCATTATATTTTTTCGACTCTTCATCGAATTCATTTCCGTTCTTTTTTAACACGAACTGTTTCATTTTTGATTTTCTCCTTATTCATTCATACTCAAACCCTGCAACCTGGATATCACAATCTGCTAATTATTTATGCCCAAATTCAAACGTGTTTTTTTTGCTTTATCTTAGGAAGTTTAACCAGTTACGATCATGGATTTTTTTGACGTGCTTGCATTATTTATGACAATTTTTTAAGAAGGTATTGAGATATCGGTCTATTATGAAAAGAATGATCCTTTTTCTAGCAGACCACGTCACTTACGGCAATACCCAGGTTGCAAGATTTGAGTTATTTGTTTATAATTTAGTTGTTAAATTTTGATTGACCACTTTCCTAATAAGTGGTCTTTTTTATATCCTTCTTGTGCTACGCAGCTTGATCAGGTTATCCAAATAAGGCTGCAAGCCAAGAACATTAATTACCTTTGCGGTTGGCCATCCGAAACAATTGGATTGAACGCCAAGCTTATTCAACTCAGTCTTAACCGTTGCGCTGCAACATCCAATAATCTCTGCCAAGTCTCCCTGCGTGATATATGCATACTTTGTAAGCTTCTGGATCTTGTCCTCAACTTCTGCATCATATTCCATACAAGAGACTGTTCTAATATTCTTCATAAGCTGAACTCCTTTCTACAGTCGAATAGACTGGATGGTCGCACATACAAACGCAGTAGCGATCATACATCCAATCACTAACACAACACTCGCAAATAACATCCAGTTTGCGAAACGCTGCTTTCTGCGCACTGCCTTCTCTCTTTTATCTAGATCAGCATAACGATGCATCATCTTTGTATATTCTGTTTGATGTGGATTGTTTGCAAACGGAGCCAATTCACATTGTTGTTCTTTGATTTCATCTGTTTTTTTTACAGTTCTTTTTTTCGCAGCTGTTGCTTTATTGGCTGATGTGTTTGCTCTTGGCATGTTTATATCCTTCACTTTCTATTTTTTCGATTGCTTCATCCAATTTGAATCTGAAATTGAACTCTTCTATATCCTGCATTCCTAGATAATAAAGAAGATCAATATCATCGTGATTGAATACGTAGCAATGTTCCTTATCCATATAGCCTTCTGGCCATGGACATCCTGCATAGTCATAGAGATTCTTTGTTTTAGGATTTGCTTGAAGTCTTCCGATAATCATCAACTTCTTTGTTCCTTCTTTAAGAACTACGACACTTCCGATAGGTAATGATTCTTGCATGTTCTACTCCTTTCTACTGCGTTCTACTACGTTTTACTATGTTCTACTTCGTTCTGGTGCAGCACTTGAGGTGCCACTTCTTACTGATCAACATGATTTGGTTACTGTTTTGTGTGCGAACACTTTTGTCCGATTAATTTTTAGATATTAGATCAATAATTAGTTTTGGAGGCGATTCTTCACCTCATTCTTTTATGATAAAAACAAAACAGCGTCTATTTCTTTTGATTTGCGAACAAGAGATATTTTCATGTCATTCAGATTTTGCCATGTCAATATGATAAGGGGACCTCATATTTTAGAATCTAGATTCTGCGAATGTTTGTAGGTAGCGCTAGAACTATGATTCTTGACGATAGCAATGAGCACTAATGGAATCTATTCCTTTCTATGCTTGAAATGACACCTCAAGTACTGACCAGAGAAATTTTTTATTTATGTGCGTTAAGTAAGGGTTACACTAATCTTTACTTTCTTTAAAAGCTGGATTTCATTGTGAAGTTCAGCTTCTTTTTGTTCTACCAAGGCCACATTAAAGCCTCCGTCTACGAACATTTTATGAAGCTCCTGACTTAACTTTTCGATTCTTTGATAATTGTCGATTGTAATATCAACCTGTTTGGGTTCTACTTTTAAGCTCATATTCATTCTCCTTTGTATGCTCGTAGCATACTTTTTCTGATTTTCTATGTGATACAATCTCCTTTTGGAAGGAGGTGAGTATACTTATGTACAATTTGATATCCGTACGATCAAGTAGAATGAATGCTGTTGGATGGGATGAAGGCACCATGTACATTCAGTTCAAGAATGGAGCCATATATGCTTACTACAATGTCAGTGAGACTGAATACAAAGCCTTCATTTCTTCACCGTCATTAGGACAGGCACTAAATACGTTCCAGCATAGACATCCATATCGTCGTGTTTAATCTGTTGGAGTAGACAATTCCTTGCTTACAACAGTTACTCTGTCTACATCTACAACTACAGAACACATAGGGTTAAAGTGACTTGTTAAGTACTCTTGCAAAGGTTTAGCAAGTACCTTTAATTCATCTGGATCAATTCTTACTTCCGGAACCAATCTAACATTTAAATGAGGACTAGTTATTTCAACACCGTCACTGTTGATAATGACTAGTTTTTCTTTTGTTTTTTCATCCTCAACAATCAATTCTTTCCAATCATTGGATAAGATCATTTTTGATTCATCTTCTTCCATATAATTTCTTCCTTTCCTCCCATCCTCAAGTACCGCGCCAATGTAAATTGGTTTACCCCCACATCTCCTTACATGCTTTTTTGAATTCAGGAAAAACGTTGGTAAACATACTGATAGGAACCTGTTTGGCATCACAAATAACCTTAGATACATTTGAACTCTTGTATTCCTCAGATTCCTGAACCATATGAATCATTCGATATGCCATTACTTTATTGATTCCTAGTGACATTACGTCTTTGTATCCTAATAATGTCTTTGCCATGCGTCTTCCTCCTTTCTGTGGTAGTCGTTGGTAGTATTCTTTATTCTTAGAAGGTTAAATAAGACCTTCTTTTTTTAATGCCAAATAAATTGCCTTGCTTCTACAAACTTCTATCACCTGCTTTAAATACTCAATATCATTACAATCATTCAATTTTTCTAGAAATGATTCTCTTTCAATTGGATCAAGTGATTCACTATAGTTTTTTTGCTCCATGATGATTCTCCTTTCTGTGGTAGTCGTTGGTAGCATTCTTGATATCGACTTATATAGTTTAGTTTTCTAAACTTCAATTGTAAAAAAATATGCAGGTATTTCGGATGGTTCAAACTCTAATACGTCACATGACTTTCTTATTTCTTGTTGTGAAAACTCCAATTTTCCAGAAAGTCTTAGAGATAAAGAAGTTCTACTTAAGCCTATTTTTTCTGCATATACTTCTTGCGTGCCTAAAACTTCTTTGATTCGACCTTTTAATTTCGAATAATCAAATTCGTAAGAATCCATTTCATTCACCTCCTTATGAAGTTTAGTTTTCTAAACCCATTAACAATATATCACTGTAGTTTAGCTTTGTAAACATATTTTTAATATTTTTCATACTTTTGTTGTGTTTTCTAAACAAACCCTATATCATATATATAAAGAAGGTGAAAAAATGGATACTACATCAAACAGACTGAAACAAGTCATGGAAGAATTAGATATCAGTCAATCAGAACTGGTAAGAAGAACAGGAATTAATAAAGGAGCATTAAGCAGCTACATTAGCGGAAGATATATTCCAAAGCAAAGAGCAATTTACGCACTTGCTTCAGCATTGGATGTTAGCGAGCCATGGCTAATGGGCTATGATGTGCCAAAAAATAGAGTTGAAGATAGCAACGCATCACTCTCCCCTAACGAAAAAAATCTCTTGGACATATATCGTGTTTTGGACGACAAAGGCCAGCACACAGTGGATACGGTTGCTCGTATGGAACTGGATCGGGTTAAAAAGGATAATAAGTAATTTAGGTATGTAATTATATCTGGATTTTGATTATAAAAAAATAAAAGGAGGAATATGATGTCAACATATAAGCCAGCTAAAACTTTAGATGAACAAATCAAATACTTAAAAGAAAACAAGAGAGTCTGTTTTAATATCATCGACGAAAAGAGTGCTAAAGACATATTGTTTAAATATAACTATATCAATATCATCACTCCGTTTAAGCATCACTTTGCTAAACTCTCGAATAAAAAAGAGGTCATCAAAGAAAATGGACATCATGTATATGAAAACAATATAGAATTTAGTGAATATTATGAATTATACAAAAATGAGCGTAAAAATTATCCAATCATTTCAAAAAATATCATTTTCTTTGAAACAATATTTAAATCAATATTTTCTTATAGGATACTAACTTCATATACATTGGAATCAAAAAGCGACATTTTAAGCTTTTTAGATGCAGTTCGAACGAGAATACCTAATAACAATCATTATAACGAAGAGCGTATCAATCACATGAATAGACACATTGATGAAATAAAAGCTAATATCAATAACTATCATGATGTGTATTGTTTCTTTGACAGAATGTCTTTGGGTCAAACTCTGACAGTTTATTGTGGCTTAGAATATAGAGAGCAAGACAAAATATTTAAGGATTGTAAGAACGTTGGAATTGATTTTGGTGTGGATAAAACACCGGATTTCATTTCGAAATTCTTTACTTTAATTGCAGTTCGTAATTGTGTAATGCATTGCAACAGTTTAGAAATATTAATACGCTTTTACAACCCAAAAACAAAAGCTCTTCGTGATAGCACAAACAAAAAACGATTTACAACTATGATTAAATACTTGAGTAAAGAAAAAGGCTACACCAATATGATGTAACCTTTCTTCCGACCCTAGGTCAATTTACATTTGTATTTTAAATGACATTTTGTTTATTGTCAACAAAAAACGTGTTCATTTATATTATCAAAACTTGCACGGACGTCAAATTTATATTTAAAATCAACAAAAAAAGCACCTGGACTATCTAACTTTTTCGATAGCTCATGGTTATAATCTAAACGCTTAAAAATAAGCGTTTGCGCTGCGTTGATATGAAATCTCCTATATATATCAACTTCATAGTAACTTTTCAAAAGTTATCTTTCGATTTTAACAATATACCAGGAGTAAATTTTTGGCTATCTTTTTTGTTTCCATGTATGTTATATTAAGTATTGATTGGAGACTAGAAATGAAAAGATTAATTACATGTTTATTTACGTTTGTAGTAGTTTTGGGTTTTTGTACACAATCTATATATGCGACAAGTGCAGGTACAGATGAAACAAATAATAATAGTTTTGTTGGGTTTGATGAAAATGGAAATTTGATTCAATATGATCCTGAAGAATTAGAGGAAGAACTAGCTTCTTCTATGGTTTCAACTGTCATGCTTGCTGAAGAAACTAAAGATGTTACGTATGGGGTTGTTAATTTTAGAACTAAGGCTTCAGCTAATGAAATCACAACCTATACGAATTGTACAAATGGTGAGCAAGGCTATATCAATGGGTATATGATGAGTGATGGTGCTTATCTTGGTATGGTGAATGGGAAAGTAAAATTTAAGGCAGCTGGTGTTACTGGTTTGGTGGATGCTAGTGAAGTTCAAATTGTCGATTATGCAAATGCTAATACAATTAGTTGTTATAAGACAAGTGGTGGTTCTTTATATCATTATGTGGCGAATTTAATTTCACAATATTCAAATTATTATTCTAAAACCTATGTAGGTAATAAGCCGGCTTCTTTAAGTGATAATGCGACATATTATAGTTATGATGGTCATTATTTTTATGCAGACTTTAAAACAATGATTCAAGATTATAAAAATGTTGTATATACAAATGCAGTAAATTCGAATGCACCTTATTATAATTATTTTCAGTATTTGCCGGCTCGTACAAAGACAAGTATTACGGCAGCTCAATTTGATCAATATACTTCAAGTCAAGTATCGAGTGGTAAATTGTTGAATGCTGGGGCTTCTTTAATTTCAAATCAGAATAAGTATGGTGTAAATGCTTTGATGATGTATAGTAATGCCGTACTTGAGAGTGGTTGGGGTCAAAGCCAGATTGCGATGGACAAAAATAATTTATTTGGTCATGGTGCAGCTGACAACAATCCTTATTATGGTGCTAATGGCTATTCAAGTGTGGATGATTGTATTCAATATCATGCGAAGGTATTTATTTCGGAAAGTTATTGTGACCCAAAAGATTATATTGGACGTTATTACGGTTCTCATTTAGGGGATAAAGAGAGTGGTATCAATGTTAAATATGCTTCAGATCCATATTGGGGTGAAAAAATTGCCAGTCTTTGTTGGGAAGTACAAAATGGTTTGGGTATCAATGAAGTAAATGCTTATTCTATTGGTATGGCAAATGGTAGTGTTTCTTATTATACAAATCCGGGTTCAAATTTATTATTTAGTTCTAAAAATGTTGGGGCATATCCAATTGTTTTATTAGCTAAACAAGATGGGTATTATAAAGTACAGTCGGATGCTACATTGAATTCAAATCGTACAAGTGTTACTCAGGATAATGGAGCCTATGATTTTGACTTGTATTATGCTTATATCAGTGAAAGTGCAGTGACTCCTTTAAACTCTGTTAAAGAAGAGAGTAAATGGGTTCAAGATGAAAATGGTAATTGGTATTGGTATGAAAACAATTCATATGTGACTGGTTGGAAGCTGATTCAATCGAAGTATTATTATTTTGATTCAAATGGTGTTATGCAATCAAATAAATGGATTGGTAACTATTATGTAGGTTCGGATGGAGCTATGGTTAAAAATCAATGGATTGATGATCGTTATGTAGATTCAAATGGATTATATACACCAGCCAAATGGATTTATAATGGAAAGTGGTGGTATAGACATTCGGATGGATCCTATACAAAGAATGATTTTGAAGATATTGATGGTCAAACGTATTATTTTGATGGTAATGGCTATATGGTTACAGGTTGGAGACAAATTAAATCCGATTGGTATTTATTCAATGGTTCTGGTGTAATGGTAAAGAATTCTTGGTCAGGAAACTATTATCTTGAAAAAGATGGTAAGATGGCTAAAAGTAAATGGGTAGGCACTTATTATGTGGATGCGAATGGTGTTTGGCAACAAGATCGTTGGATCTATAATGGTCGTTGGTGGTATCGTTATGGAGATGGTAGTTAT
>OKRY01001998.1_pt1 | contig 16293 bp, 11 predicted proteins | sample 1601121 | NCBI WGS metagenome assembly OKRY01 (sample SAMEA3541546, study PRJEB24748) | human gut metagenome | biome: human gut; feature: human-associated habitat; material: faeces | place: China | collected 2012
AATCGATACTTGAGAATCAAGAAGTTACATTGACATAGGCTGCAAGTTGGGTTAAATTTTTCGTATGGAAAACTGATTGTTCTCGTTGAGATTAAACATAAAGCTGTAAATTTTCGGCAAAGGTCGGGAATTTACAGCTTATGGGAAAGACGGCCTAAATAGAATGGTTACTGTTGCAGGGTATAGTCCTGGTGGGCAATGGCGTTATGCATCACCTCGCGGATAGTATACTCGTCATACTGCTTCATGGTATCGGGAAAGAGCGTACCTCCTGGCAGCTCGCGCATGGTCATATTTCGTATCTTAGCCAGTACCTTATCGACGGTCAATATAAAAGAGACCATAAAGGACAAGATCCTGGCCAATGCCCTGGTAGACAGACTTACGCACAACACCGCTTATAAATATGAGCGGAGTATCATATCGTCTCAAGGAAACGAAGAACTTTAATCAAAAAAATACAGAAAAAAGATGGAAAGTAAAATGAATTTCATACCTTTGCAAAAGTGACCCGCGATTGGGTCACTTTTAGATTAGCCAAGGGGTTACATCTCGACTCGCGCATACTTCTTGACCAAGATGACCTAAATGACCTTATGAATAAATAAAGCTATACATCATGAGAAAAATATTATTTCTTATTCTCCTTGCTTGTTCCATTTCTGGCTTCGCGCAAAAGCCAGAAGAGATGCAGAACAGCTATAACTTTAAGCGAGGCGTAGAACTGTTTTCGGCTGATACACCGGACTATAGTGAGGCAGAGACATCATTCTTGAAAGAGGTGCAAGAGCATCCCAAGAATGGTTATGCGTACTATTATCTTGCCGTCATCTATGATAACTATGACAAGATAGGTGACGCGCTGGAAAATGTCAATAAGGCAATCGGATACCTTAAGAAAGACAAAGACTGGATCTCTTATGCCTATCGGTTGAGAGCAAGTATCAACCTGCAACTGAGCCATGAAGACCTGGCCCTTGACGATTGGAAGGCTTCTCTAAAAGAAAATCCCAATGACCGGCAAACGCTTAGTGACCGTGCAGAATATTATTATAACAACAAACAATACGATTTGTCCGATGCTGATTATGACCGAATGATAAAGGCATATCCAGGTGATGGTCTTGGATATAAGGGTAAAGGGCGTAATGCCGATGCGAGGAAGGACTATCAAAAAGCGATAGACCTGTTCAGCTATGCCATAACTCTTGACCCAAAAGATGACACGGGATACTCCAATCGAGCTGATTCTTACTTAGCGTTGGGTAAATACAGTGAAGCAGCTGATGATGTAATCAAAGCCCTCGATTATCAAAATCGATATGTTTATATTCTGCTTAGTAAATTTAAATCACAAGGTAAAGATGTACTGCTTGCAAAGTTGCGCATTCAGCAAGCCAAGGACAAGAATAATAACTTGTGGTCTTATGTACAAGGAAATGTATATGAAAGCAATAAAGACTATGATGAGGCAATCCGTGCCTATACAGCCGCTTACCAGTTGGGAGCAAGTGATGTAACAATGAATAGAATGTCGGTGTGCTATGCAGAGTTAGGCAATTACAGTAAAGCATTGGATTGTATCCAACAAGCCGTTTTGATGGACTCCACTGAAACTGATTATCTGTTAACAGAAGCACGTTACTTATATGAGCTTGGATTGACAAGAGATGCAATAACTACGGTCAACAAGTTTATAGAAAAAGTGCCCGATGATGCCAATGGCTACTATTTCAAAGGTGGCTATGAGGAGGCACAGGGTAAGGACGACGAGGCTATCACCGACTACACAACGGCGATTGTCTTGGCACCAAACTTTGCCCAAACCTATGTACTGCGTGGAAATGTCTATAAACGTCAGGGTAAAACAGACATGGCGTTGGCAGACTATCGCAAGGCCGTGGAACTTGATACGGTATACACAGATGATGATTGTGCCAAATATGCTTACTATGAGCTTGGTGACAAGGCCAAAGCGGTTTCCATTCAGGACAGTACGCTTGCCAAAAGCGAGGAAGATGGAGATTATTATGATGCAGCATGTCTCTATGCACGCATGGGCGAATATGATAAAGCCATAGCCTATCTGCGTACTGCTTTAGAGAAAGGTTATCGTGATTTCGTGCATCTTAAGGATGACCACGACCTTGATCCTTTGAAAGAGCGTGAGGATTTCAGGTCACTTGTCAAGAAATACAAGCAGAAAGTTCAAGAAGAAACCGAAGAGAAGTTTACGGCTCCGGTTATCCACGCTGATGATGAAGTGATGCCAGAATCGAGCGTAAGGCAGGGTGTTGGTATGAAACAAGAAAGGCGTATCAGTGAAATTCCTTTCACGCGTACCGAGGGTGGTTTGTGTAAGGTAAAGTGCAACATCAATGGTCTGCCTCTTAACTTTTGGCTTGATACAGGAGCCAGTGACGTGTCGCTGTCCATTGTAGAGGCCACCTTTATGATGAAGAATGGCTATTTGTCCAAGGATGATGTGGTAGGAAATGCATATTATCTGGATGCCAACGGAAACGTATCGGAGGGAACTAAACTTATTCTTCGTAAGGTGACCTTTGGAGATGATGTGCTTACCAATGCGCAGGCTTCTGTCGTCCGTAACCAACGGGCTCCGTTGCTATTGGGACAGAGCGTCCTTGCGCGCCTCGGAAAGGTGGAAATTGACAACCAAAAGCGTGTCATCAGGATATCTAGATAGAAGATTGTCTGTTGAACAATACAAAAAATAGGGTCACCGGCAATACCCTGCGGGGTGAGGGCGGGGATAAATCCCGTCCCTACGGCACAATACCCGTTAAACTCTACGGGTAGGGCCGGGGTAGAGCAATTTTATGCGCCTTGGCGCAATTTTTATTTTATGCGCCTTAGCGCAACTTTATGCCTTGGCAATTTTCGTCAAGGGCATCCAGCCCATGACCATTTTCCTAAAAATTTGATATGCAGGCGAAGCCTGCGAGCCACACGCATTTATGTCAGAACACCGAGATATTCCTATGCAACATTTGCCATATACCCCAATCTGCAACTTCCATTCAAACAAGACGTCAGAAGCGACAAGTCCAACATTTTCCCACTTCCTTATTTGGCTAATCAAACATTTTTATGTAAGTTTGCAAGCGAGATGGTCACCTAAAAGATAAAACTGATGATGGAACTCGAAGAAGCACAGGATTTTAGAGGTAATTGCAAGGGATGCAGACGGAAGCGTCATATTGCAAGGTATAAGAATATATCGTTAGCACTATGTCTCTACCTCGGCATGCTCTGCACCTTGCTGTCGTCGTGCAGCAAGGACGAAGCCAAATACCATATAGGCTTCTCACAGTGCGTGGGCGGCGCTTGGCGTGAGAAAGTTAACATGGAGATGCTCTCAGCACAACATCTTTATAATAATGTGGTGGATGTGGACATCAAAAATGCCGACAACATCTCTGAGCGACAGGTAGCGCAGATAGACAGCTTTGTCAACGCTGGTGTCGACATCCTCGTTGTGGCACCTAACGACTATCGGTCAGTAGCCCCCGCCATCGTGCGGGCACGAAAGCATGGCATCCCCGTTGTTCTCTTCGACCGCAAGGCCAACACCAATGACTATACCGCATATATCGGTGGTGACAACATCGCCGCCGGCCGAGCCATGGGCAACTATGCACTGTCGCTACTCAGTGAAAGACTCCAAGGACAGAAGGGGCATATTCTGGAGCTTACGGGAGGGACATCCTCCTCACCAGCAATCGACCGTCACCGCGGGTTCATGTCTGTCATGAAAGGCAACAAGCATGCCGACTATCGATTTATCAATACAGACTGGACACCAGAGAACACCTACCAAGTGATGAAAACCTATTTGAAAACGCATCCTGCGCCCGATGTTGTTTTCTGTCATAGTGACCTTGCCGCGCTCAACGCCCGTCAGGCCGCTGAGGATATAGGGCAAGCAGATAAAATACGCTTTCTCGGCATCGACGGACTACCCGGTAAAGGCGAGGGAATAGAATGTGTCGACAAGGGAATCTTGGCAGGCACCTACACCTATCCCACCAATGGGGAACAGATTGTAAAACTATGCCTAAACATTTTGCAGAAGCAACCTTATAAGCGCGACAACATCATGCAGGGTGTCATCGTCACGCCCGACAATGCCTCGGTACTCCTCCAGACGGGTAAGGAGATGGAGCAGCGCAGCCACGACCTGCTGACACTCCAGGACAAGATAGAGAGTCTCTTCGGGCAGTACCATACCCAGCGCATGCTCATCATCATCAGCGCCATCGCCATCGTCCTGCTTATCACGGCATTGCTGCTCATCTACCGCCTCGTCGTCATCATGCGCCGCATCAATCGCAAAGAGAAACAGCTCAACCGCGAGCAGACACTTTTCTACACCAATGCCCGACACCAGCTGCGCACGCCTTTGACGCTCATCGCCGGACCGCTCTCGGAACTGTCGGCAAGCAAGGACCTGCAGGAACATGACAGAACACTGGTGGACATCCTGCAACGAAATGTAGACCAGCTTTCAAAGATTGTCTACGATGTCCTCAATTTCCGCAACGACACACCACCCGCCATCGATGACAGCAACGCGGCCAGGAAGATGGAGGAAGAATATACCAACATAACTACCGAAAAGAAGCCATCGCAAAAACCCAATAATGCCGTCACCGATGACAGCAGTCTGCCCACCGTCCTCGTCGTAGACGACAACGAAGATATGCGCCGATACATCCGCACCCTTCTTACCGACAAATATTATGTTACCGAGGCTGTAGACGGCGAGAATGGCTTGCAGGTAGCCCACGAGACCATTCCCGACATCATCGTCAGCGACGTGATGATGCCCGTTATGGACGGTCTGGAGTTCTGCCGCAGGATAAAGGCCGACGCCATGACCTCCCACATCCCCGTCATCCTGCTCACAGCCCGCAGCACGGAGGAGCAACAGCTCGAAGGCTTAGGCAGCGGTGCCGATGACTATATGACCAAGCCCTTCAGCGCCCAGCTGCTCTTGGCACGTATCGACAACCTGCTGAAGTCGCGACTAAAGCTCCGCCATCTCTTCAACGGCAAAGTGAAGAGCGAGCCGGAAGTGAAAGAGGCCGAGGAAAAACTCAGTCCTCTTGATCGGAAATTCATCGACCGACTGAAAGCAGCCATGGAAAAGCACCTTCCCGAGAGCGACGTCAAGGTCGACGACATCGGTTCCGACATCGGCTTGAGCCGCGTACAGCTCTACCGAAAGCTGAAAGCCATCACAGGGCTCTCCCCTGCCGAGCTTCTACGTCAGATGCGACTGCAAAAGGCCCACGACCTGATTATGCACTCCGACCAGCCCATCTCTGCCATTGCCTACGACACTGGCTTCAGCTCACCCGGATACTTTTCCAAATGTTTCCGCGACGAATATGGTATCTCACCGAGCGATATACGTAAACAACAGGAGGGCGAGAAATGATGCATTCGGGTCTCGTCATTGCCGTGGCTACGGCAGCCATCAACTTTGGTATCATCCAGGAGCAAGACGGAAAAGTCTCCCATCGTTTCATGCTTCACAACGAGAATCCCGTTGCTGTAAGAATATGCCAGACCTTTCCCTCGTGCGGATGTACCACCATCTCCTGCGACACAGGGCTTGTCGCTCCCCACGATTCTGTTGCTGTCGATGTCTCCTTTGACCCTATAAACCGTGGTGGCGATTTCTACGAGACAGCATCCGTGGTGATGGCGTCCTCCACAGACACCACCGTGGTCACGCTGTCCGTGGAAGGCACCATCGTCACCAGTGAAGAGACGCTGATGAAGCAGTATCCCGTCAGACAAGGCGAGGTAAGGCTGACCAGCGACACACTCAATATGGGTGAGGTGAGGCGAGGGGAGTCAAAGACCATGTATGTGGGTGTACTGAGAAATCTCCGGACCGGACAGCGCGAGTCGCTGCCGGTCACCTTTACCGCCGACAATACCGTGCAATGGGGAGCTGTGACCAAGACCAGGAGAATAGCCATCGACAAGAAGCATAAAGATGTAGCTATCGTCGTCAAGGCCATCGTACTTCCCAACTTTTCTAACCTGGCGCCCCCTCCTGCCGGGCTGCCCCAGATATCATGCCCCCGCCGTATGGAAAAAACAGCAACCACACTGCATGTCTCCAACAGTGGGAAAAGTTCTCTTCTCATCTACCGCGCATATACTGATGAGGAAACAGACCTGGCGGGGAAATATCCCATTACCATTCCCCCATCCGGCTACCACGACCTTTCTCTCGGCCATCTTCCTGCGAATATACATCGTATTACACTTATTACCAACGACCGGCGGAGACCACGCGTCAACGTCTTCCTGCTGCCTTAACCCTTTTTCTTTCCTATTAGGCCTAATTACTAACGCTGTTGTTACATCGGCAGGCAAAATGGTTGCAATCTTAATACTTTTGTAAGATTTGAAACGATTTTGCAAGTCGAGGAAACATTTCTTATACCCTTGGAACTTGATTTATATTAATTTTGCGGCAACCAATCTGAAGAAAGATTAATAGCTTGACTGCTTCTCATTAATATAATAAAGGTATTAAAGAACCAATAGTAAACCAATATGAAAGAAAAATTCCTTTTCTGTCTGATGGCTTTAGTGCTCAGTGCATGGAGCGCGATGGCACAGACCAAGATTTCCGGAACAGTAGTATCAGCTTCCGATGGTGAACCATTAATCGGAGCTACCGTTAAGGTCGTAGGTGCCAACGATGGTACCATCACCGACATCGACGGTCACTTCACGCTGAACGTACAGCCCAACGCTAAGCTCAGTGTGTCCTATGTCGGATTCAAGACCACCGAGGTGGCCGCCTCCGACAACATGGTCATCAAGCTTGCCGACGGCGAGGAGCTCAACGAGGTTGTCGTCACCGGTTACCAGGTGCAGCGCAAGGCCGACCTCACGGGTGCCGTCTCCGTCATGGACATGAAGAACCCCGTCAGTGCTGGCGACCCAAACATGCTGAACTCTATGCAGGGTAAGCTCTCGGGTGTGAACATCATCACCGATGCCGCACCAGGCGGAGGCAGCACGTCCATCCGGGTGCGTGGTATCAGCACCGTCAACAACAGCAACCCGCTCTATGTCATCGATGGTGTGGCTACCAATGAGAACCTCAACTCCCTCAATGGCGCTGACATTGAGTCCATCCAGGTCCTCAAAGATGCCTCATCGGCCAGCATCTATGGTTCACGTGCTGCCAATGGCGTCATTGTCATCACCACCAAGAAAGGAAAGAACGGTAAGACAAAGTTCAACTTCGACTACACCGCTTCTCTCAACACCGTTGCCAAGACCTACGACATGCTCAATGCCGAGGAGTGGGGTCGTGCCTACTGGCAGGCTTGTGCCAATGACAAGACAACTCCAGACTCCCGACTCTACGGCACCGGCAGCACGCCTAAGCTCGTAGACTCCTATAACGGCATCAAGACGGCCGACACCGACTGGCAGAAGGAGGTCTACAGCCCCGCCTGGACACACAACATCTCGGCCAGCGTAAGCAATGCCACAGACAAAGGCTCTTATCTCTTCTCTGGCAACTATATCAACCAGCAGGGCTTGATGGAGTACACCTACTACCGCCGTATCACCGGCCGTGTAAACACCACCTTCAACATCAACAAGTACTTCCATGTGGGTGAGAACCTGATGGTTGCCAACTGGCACGACCGCGGCTTTGACACAGGCTCCGATGCCGGCATTCCTTACATCGCCATGCGTCAGCACCCCGCTCTTCCCGTCTATTCCGCTGACGGCGTCTTCGGCAGCGCACAGCAGCTATTAGGCTCTGATGTTGCCAACCCCATGCAGCTTCTCTATAACGGCCGTGACAACGATAACAACTCCTGGCGTATCTTTGGCAATGCCTATGCCGAGCTCATCCCTGTCAAAGGCCTGACTTTGAAGACAAACTTTGGTTTGGAGCATATCCAGTATCTCAACAAGGCTCTGTCACGCAAGATTGAGAGCAGCGATAAAAACAGCGTCAGCCGTGGCTATGGCCAGGGCGACACCTATACCTGGACAAACACTGCCAACTATGTCGGTCAGTGGGGAAAGCACGGACTCAACGCCCTCTTCGGTGTCGAGGCTATTAAATATGTCTTCGAAGGCTTGAGCGCCTACCGCGACAACTATGCTTTTGAGGATAAGGACTACATGCAGATTGATGCCGGTACAGGCACACAGACCAATGGCGGCAACAAGTCGGAATGGGCACTGTTCTCACTCTTCGGTAAAGTAGACTATAACTATGCAGACCGCTACTTGGCTTCCTTCACCCTCCGTCGTGATGAGACCTCACGCCTTGACAAGAGCAACCGCTCGGGTGTCTTCCCCGCTTTCAGTGGTGCATGGCGCATCAGCGAGGAGAAGTTCTTCCCAAAGAACCAGCATATCGTCGACGACCTCAAGCTCCGTGTGGGATGGGGACAGAATGGTAATGCCGCCATCGACAACCTCTATGCAGGATATTCCACCTATATCTATACCTCCGGCAATGGCTCTTACGACCTCAACGGCTCCAACAGCAGCGAGGTGAGCGGTGTCATTGTCAGCACCTCTGGCAACAAGAACCTCAAGTGGGAGACCACAACCCAGACCAATATCGGTCTTGATGCCACACTCTTCGGCAGTGCTGTCACCCTCAGCCTCGACTACTACTGGAAGAAGACTACCGATATGCTCACCATTCCCCCGACACTGGCCGTAGCTGGTGAGAATGCCGCTAAGTATATGAATACCGGTACGATGAACAACAAGGGTTTCGAGATGAACCTCGGCTACCACTCACCTATGTATGGTGACTTCAGCTGGGACGGCAGCCTCAACATCTCGGCTTACCGCAACAAGCTCGTGGCTTTCAACGACAAGGTCAGCTCTCAAGGCACTGACATCCGTATCATGGAAGGACAGCCTTTGGGCGTATACTACGGCTGGATATACGATGGCATCTTCAAAGACGCCGAGAGCGTTGCCAACCATGCTGACCAGCCGGGTAAAGGCGTAGGCCGCATGATATTCCGCGACATCAATGGTGATGGTGTGGTCGACGACAACGACCGTTGCGTCATCGGTGACCCCAACCCCGACTGGACCATCGGCCTCAACCTCTCCGCTTCCTGGAAGAACTTCACACTGAGCACCTTCCTCTTCAGTGAGTTAGGATTCGACATCTACAACGGCACGAAGAAGCAGCTCGATATGATGAGCTACGGCAACCTCTACACCAACCGCAGCAAGGACGTTCTGAACGCTTGGACGCCAAGCAATCCCAACGCCTCCATCCCAGCCCTGTCGCTCAACGACAACAACAACGAGACACGTATGTCCACCTATTATATAGAGGACGGTTCTTACCTGAAGATGAAGTATCTGAAACTGGCCTACAACTTCGACCAGAAACTGGTTCAGAAGTTAGGACTCGGCAGCCTGAGTGTCTTCGGACAGGTGGAGAACGTATTCACCATCACAGACTATTCCGGTCTTGACCCAGAAGTGCCCTTAGGTGTCTATGGCAGCCGTGTTGACAATGGCCCTTATCCGAGAGCAAGAACCTTCAGCCTCGGTCTCCACGTTGACTTCTAATCATTTCTTTCACTCATTAAAACGCATACAATCATGAAACTCAAGATATTTAGTTTACTGCTTTGCGCCGGACTCTTCACCACGTCATGCTCCGATATGCTCGACACAGTGCCACAGGGTAAGTTCACCGACGAGCAGCTCAACGACAGCACTGTCCAGGGACTTGTCGCTGCTACCTACAATGGTCTCGAAGCCCACTTCTTCGGCAACAACGAGGCCTTCTCCGGCCCATCCACCAACTGGATCTTCGATGTCCGCTCCGACGATGCCCTGAAAGGCGGAGGAGCAACATCTATGGAGCAGAACATTCACCAGCTGGAGATTTCCAATATCACATCGGACAACGTATCCAGTGATTATAAATGGAAGAACAACTACTATGCTATCGTCAGGGCCAACCGTGCCATTGCCGGTATCAACAATGCCAAGAGTATTGCCAACCCCCAACAGCTCATCGGTGAGATGAAATGCCTGAGAGCCTACTTCTACTTCGACCTCATCCGCGTCTTCAAGCGCATTCCGTACTTCACCGACCCCAACGAGGATGCAAGCTCTAAGTCGAACATGGAGTTTACCCGTGCTGAGATTTATGACAAGATTATCGGCGACCTGACCGATGCCTACAATGCGCTGCCCGAGGCGCCTACTGCTCCCGGTCGTGTCTGCAAATACACTGCCGCCGCCATCCTGGCCAAGGTATATGCACAGGACACCGAGAATGGCAGTTGCGACTGGCAGAAGGTGAAGGAATGGGCAAAGAAAGTCATGGACAGCGGACGCTACTCTCTCTATCCCAAATGCCAGGACATGGCAAAGATAGACAACAACAACAAGTATGAGTCCATCCTCGCTATCCAGTGCTCAACAGCCAACAACAACGCACATATCAACTGGAGTAACCTCCTCAACACCACCAAGTCGGATGGCAACCTCTATGGTAATGGCGATGACTTCTTCTATGGCTCACAAGACCTTGTCGACGCCTTCGCTACCGATGAGAACGGTCTGCCTTATATCGACAAGACTAATCCTAATGGAGAAGTCGTGTCCAATGGCAACTACTATGGCAACGTCGATCCTCGTCTCGACTTCACTGTCGGCCGTATCGGCTTCCCCTTCCGTGGTCACACCTATACCAAGGGATGGTGCCGCGCCTATGACATCTATGGAGAATATTCCAACAAGAAGAACCTCTGCGACCCTGCCGACCCACGTATGATTAAGGGATGGCCGTGGGGTGGCTCTCCGCTGAACTTCTGCCTGATTCGCTACTCTGACATCGTACTCCTCTATGCCGAGGCTTGCGTTGAAACCGGTGACCTCGAGGAAGCCCGCACATGGGTCAACAAGATTCGCCAGCGCGCCGAGAACAGCATCGACCCTTCTTACACACCGCAGGACCTTTCTACTGCTATGGCTGACTACAAAGTGGGCCTCTATCCTGCTGCCGGATGGACACAGGACTATGCGCGCAAGGCCGTCAGACTGGAGCGTCGTCTGGAACTCGCACTCGAGGGTAACAGATGGTTCGACCTGCAGAGATGGGGAAACACCGTTGATGTCATGACAAAGTACTTCGCTAAGGAGAAGAAGTTCCAGTCCTACTATCAGGATGCCTCCATCTCTGACAAGGACCTCTTCCTGAAGATTTATGTCGATGAGGTTACCAACTCGCATGGCCTCTACACACAGTATTAAGCGAGGATTCATCACAATATAAACCTACCATTAATAGCGTTGCTATGAAGAAGATTATTTTTGCTATCATATCACTGATGGTGCTTGTCCTCGGATCGTGCTCCGATGTTGATCTCCCCGAAGCCGTCACATCACAAGCGCCCACTGATTTATCCTGGACCAACAACGGCCGACAGCTCACCCTGACCTGGACCCTGCCCGCCAATGCCATCGGGTCCATCGTCTATAAGGACAATGTGGAACTCGCACAGCTCGATGCGCCCACCAACTCCTATACCATCAAGCGTGCGGAAGCCAATACCGACAACCTCTACACCGTAAAGGTGAAATATGACAATGGCCTTGTCTCTGAAGGTGTCACGGCAAAGGTACACATCAACTATGACGTTATCCAGAAGGCCGGATTTCTACTCTTGGCGGATGACTACAACAGTTTGGACGATGATGACGAGCGCGCCGCTGCAAAGTGGTTCAATGACAACTATGTAGCTAAAGGTACAGGAGCCTTCGTCAAGCCTGCTGATCTGGCTGACATCGACGTTGACGAAATTCCATGCCTCATGATTACCATCGACCGCGTGGGAATGCCTGCCGGTTGGCAGAATCTGCCTGCTGATGTCGTCGCCAATATCGACAATCTGAAAAAATATGTTCAAGATGACGGCAAGCTGCTCCTGACCAACCATGCCACACAGCTCGTAGAGGCCATAGGCCGCACCCAAGGCTTCGCACCCGGCATCTATGGCAATGGCGAAGGTGGTGACAACCCTGATGTTTGGGGCATTCAAGCTGTCATCGGCAATGTTGAAGGCCAGATCTACGACCATACCGGTGACGCTATCTACAAAGGTCTGGAGACGGGAACGTTCAACTATGGTCACAACATCTTCCCGCTCATGAGTGCCGGCAAGAAGGAGGACCACAACTGTATGTGGGACCTCAACTCTTATGGCCTCACCGGAACGCCCAATGTCGTCAAGGCTTTTGAGGACAAGACCAACTCTACCGTGCTTGGCACTTGGCAGCATGTTGTAGACTATTGCTGCGCCGCTGTTGTAGACTTCAATCCTACAGACACCTACACAGGACGCATCGTGGCCATTGGTCCATCTGCATACGAGTTCAACCAGCCGGGCAACCAGTATCAAAGCAACATTGATAAGCTGACAGCCAACGCTATTGCTTATCTGATGAAATAAACTCATAAAATACGAAAAACATGAAGGGTCTTGTTTTTACAATCGGTACACTATTGTGCTCGGCATCCGTTGCCGGCCAGACTCCGGTAGTCAACTTTCCCATGGAGCCAAAGGGCAATACCATTACCGAGACGGTGAAGGGTGGAGTCTTTAATGTGAAGGGTGCGTTGCCCGCCTATTCCGTTGACGGAGCCAAGGGCAAATGCCTGCGCTTCGATGGCTACAGCACCACCATCCAAGACGCCACCATCGAGCCGTCGGCCCTTTCCAACCAGGATATCACTTTTTCTCTCTGGGTGGCGCCGGTGATGTGGCCGCTGATGAATGTCGATGAAGACCGGGAAGACTGGACGACACTCTGCGGTAACCTCGACGACGATGCGAAGACGGGCTTTGCCTTCTTCCTCTCCAACCGAGGCCATTACACCTTCGAGTGCTGGACTGCCGACGGCAAGAAAAAAGCCGTCTGCGATACCACTACCTTGCCTTGCTACAAGTGGAGCCATCTCGTCGGTGTCATCCATGGCTCAGCCACATCACGCGCCGACAGGGTTATAGCCCTCTACAACAATGGCAAGCTCATGGCCTCAACCGTAATTCCTACGAATTTTGAGACCGGAAGCAGCAAATTCTTGATAGGGAAGTCGGCCCAGGACATCAAGTCGGGTGATTATCTTCTCAATGCCTTCGATGGGCTCATCGATGATATAGAGATTTTCAATGGCGTGCAACAAGCTGTCATCGCCGACAACACCCCGGAGCATGCGCCAGAACTCTCTTACAATGTTGCCACACGCTATGCCGACAACATCTACCGCCCGCACTTCCATGGTGCGCCAGACGGGAAGTGGAGCAATGAGACGCATGGACTGACCTATTATAACGGTCGCTGGCATCTGTTCTATCAGTGCAACCCCGGACTGGCTGGTATCAACAACCAGAAGTGGGGACACATGTCATCAGCCAACCTCTACGACTGGCGTGAGGAGCCCATAGCTCTCTTCCCCTCGGAGTGGTATGACAAGAAAGGCTGCTGGAGTGGCTGCGTCTTTGAGAATACTGCCTTCAACGACGGCAAGCCTACCATTCTCTACACCGGCGTCGATTACGCTAAAGCTATGATTTCCATGGCTTCGCCTGCCGACGACGACCTCAGCACATGGACGAAGTCCAATGCCAATCCCATCATCAAGGGTGTCCCCTCCGGGTTCAGCAGCGACTTCCGCGACTGCTATTTCTTTGAAAACAATGGCCAGAAATACATCATCGTGGGATGCGCCAAGAAAGGTATCGGCTGTGCCACACTCCATAAATATGTCAATGGTTCCTGGACCAACAATGGCGATGTCTTCTTCCAAGGCACCAATGCCACAACACACGGCACGATGTGGGAAATGCCCAACGTCACACCGATGGGCAATGGCAAATGGCTCTTCACCGTCACCCCCCTCGGTATGGGGTCAGGAACAAAATGCATCTATTGGATTGGCACGATAGGAACTGACGGCAAGTTCACACCTGACAACACCGAGGCACAAGACCTGGAGATGTCTGGAACGTCAAAGGATGGGTATGGCCTGCTTTCGCCTACCATATACCAAAAGGATGGCAAGACGATTCTATTAGGCATTGTTCCTGACAAAGTCGATGGGAAATACAACTACCAGTGGGGTTGGGCGCATAACTATTCTCTGCCTCGGGAAATATCGCTCAGCAGCGACGGCAGCACGCTCATCCAGAAGCCTTACAGCGGTCTCGAAACCATGCGCAATGCCGGCAATGCCTATTCTGGCGCCAATATAGCTGTCAACAACGCTTCGGCAGACTTAGGCAATGTGAGCGGACGACAGCTCGAGCTCTATGCTGAGTTCCCGATTACATCCTCGAATGCTACAGCACAGACGGGCTTCCGCTTGCTGAAAGATGGAGAAAGCTATGCCAGCGTGTATTACTCTGGAAATGCCGTAAACGTAGATTTGAGCAACCTGAATCGTATCAAGAACGACGATGGTGTCTTCGACGGTATTTATACGGGTGGGTTCCATAATGAGCGGATGCGTCCTGGAAGCACCGTCAAGCTGCATGTCTATCTCGACGGATCCATCCTCGATGTCTTCGTCAACGACCATTATGCTTTCTCTACACGCGTCTACCCCACCGATGACAATGCCATTGGTGTAGAGGCTTTCTCTACAGCCAATACAACATTCACCACGCTGAAAGCATGGGAACTCAATCCCAATCAGACCACTGCAATAAGAATGATAGAATCCACAACATCTGACAACCGCTCCAATAGAATCTATAATCTCTCCGGACTGCAACTCAACTCAATACCGGACAGTGGTATCTACATTCAAAACGGAAAGAAATACATAGCAAATAAAAAATAATACCATGCGTATCCATAGAATCATCGTATCCGCAATGCTGGTACTTGCCGGAATAGGCGCTAAAGCGCAGGACCTTAAAGTCAGCACACTCGCCGACGACCATGTCCTGGTCAAAGTGGCCTGCAACGACCGCTACGTCCTGCTGCCCGTGGAGGAGAGCCAGAACAACGAGTTCCCAGACAGATGATCGCCGAGAGCGCGAACCAGTACCAGTTGGCCAGAACCATCTGAATCAGGTCGTGGAGCGTGATGCCGTTCGTGTTTTCGGACTCTTCGTTCAGCAGATGCGGATTGATGTTCTGTTCTGTCATGGCCGGTCTTATTTGGTCAGGGTTATGATGAGCGTCGCCACGGAAATAGCCGTACCCACGAGCGAAAGGTAGAAGTTTCGGTTCTGGCTGATTTCACCGGCCTGCGCCTTGTATTTGTTGGGCTTGACGTAGATCACGTCGTTCTGCTGGATGTAGAACGCGGGGGAGTTGAACAACTCCTTCGACGTGAGGTCGAGGTACTCGATGGTGCGCACTCCGTCCACTTCGCGGGCCACGGCCACGTCGGTGCGGATACCGTAGATCGTCAGGTCGCCGGCCATGGCCAGCGCGTCGAAGATCGAGAGTTTGTCGCGCGTGACGTCGTAGTGTCCCGGACGTGCCACCTCGCCGATTACCGAAATCTTCATGTCCGCGAACTGCACGTTTACCGTCGGGTCGTTGATATACCCGCCCTCGACGATCTTGTCGGCTATGGCCTGCGCCAGTTCGCTCCGGGTTTTGCCCTTGCACTCGATCTTTCCGATCACGGGCATTTCGAGCATGCCGTTCTCGTCGACGGTGCGCATCTGGAGCGCCTGCGAGTTTGCTGCGCCGGAGATGTTGGTTCCCGTGAGCGAATTGTAGGAGGTCGCCGAGTTGAACGGCACTGCCAGTTCGGGGTCCTTGCTGTTGACGACGATCGTCAGCCTGTCGAGGGGCTTGATGCGTATCTGGCCGTTTTCTGCGATCTGTTCGGGCGTGAACGGCTGGGCATCCTGCAGGTACCATGCACGCTTTTGCGAGGCGCATGACGTGACGAGTAGAGCCGTCAGTACGACCGGCATAAGGAGACGTAAATGTTTCATATTTGATTAAGGCGTTTTTATAATCGTGCGCAAAGGTAAGAATTTTCCATGAAATAAATGCGCCCTGAGTCAGCTATTTCCGTCGAATTATGCCTGTTTTTGATCGGGGCGGAGCGTTTGTCCGGAAAAAAACGTACATTTGACACCCCGAAAACCGAAAACCGACCTTTTTATTTAAGCTATGGAAATGTTACATCCCGAATGGAGTTATCAGGCTGTGCTCTATGAAATGAACGTGCGCCAGCTCACGCCCGAA
>OKRY01002000.1_pt1 | contig 16284 bp, 9 predicted proteins | sample 1601121 | NCBI WGS metagenome assembly OKRY01 (sample SAMEA3541546, study PRJEB24748) | human gut metagenome | biome: human gut; feature: human-associated habitat; material: faeces | place: China | collected 2012
ACCACCATGACAAGGATCTCAATGGACTTCATAAAGCCGAAGGTGGAGGGGTTCAGCACGCCGATGTAGCAGGCGTACAGGCCGCCCGCCAAGCCTGCGAAGGCAGCGGAGAAGGCAAAGGCCATCACCTTATAATAGGTGGTCTGGATGCCGCAGCTCTCGGCGGCGATCTCGTTGTCGCGGATGGCCAGCACAGCACGGCCGTGGCGGCTCTTCATCATGGCGTGGATGAGGAAACAGGTGATGACCACGCACAGGAACACGTTGGTAAAGTTGGAATACTTGGGGATGTTTTTCAGACCCTTGGAGCCGTAGAACAGCTTGAAGCCCAGCACATCATCAATGTTGTTCAAGGTGATGCGGATGATCTCGCCAAAGCCCAGCGTCAGGATGGCCAGATAGTCGCCGGTCAGGCGCAGGGCGGGGATGCCGATAAGCACCCCGAACAGCCCGGCGATCACCCATGCCAGCACCAGACCGATGGCAAAGGCGACGCCCTTGGGCAGGCCCGAGGATTTGGTGAACAGGGCGCAGGCATAGGCACCCACCGCCATAAAACCGGCATGACCCAGCGGCAGCTGCCCCAGATAACCGGTGGCAACGTTCAGCGAGACGGCCAGAATGATATTGATGCCCACGGTCAGCAGCACCTTATTCTGGTAGGTGGACAGCATATTGCCGGTCACATAGGAAAGCCCCACGAACAGCAGCCCCACCAGCACCAGATTCATCAGGTAGCGCACGGGCATTTTGAGGGTCTTGCGTTTGATATTCATCGTTATGCCCCCTTACACCTTTTCCTGCACCTTGCGGCCAAGGAAGCCCGTGGGCTTGACCAGCAGCACGATGATCAGAATTGCAAACGTAACAGCGTCCTTCCAAGCGGAAAGGCCGATGGCGGAAACAAAGCACTCGCACAGGCCGATGGCGATGCCGCCGACCATAGCACCCGGGATGGAGCCGATGCCGCCCAGCACGGCGGCGACGAAGGCCTTCAGACCCAGCATGGAGCCCATGGTGGGGGTGGCCTGCGGGTAGGAGCAGCAGTACAGCACGCTGCCGATGCCCGCCAGTGCCGAGCCCACGGCAAAGGTAAAGGAGATGGTGCTGTTGACGTTGATGCCCATCAGGCGAGCAGCATCCATATCCTCCGAGACGGCGCGCATGGCCTTGCCAAGCTTAGTCTTTTGCACCAGAAAGGTGAGCACCAGCATGGACAGCACGGTGACCACCAGCGTGATGATCGAAGTAAGACCCAGCGGCACCTTGCCCAGACGGAAGGTCTGGTTGGTGTAGTAGGCGGGGATCACCTTTGCACCCGAGCCGAGGATCAGCTCTGCCGTGTACTCCAGAAAGAAGGAGACACCAATGGCGGTGATCAGCAGCGAAATACGGGGTGCGCTGCGCAGGGGCGTGTAGGCGATCTTTTCGATCACCACGCCCAGCAGCGTACAGGTGATGATGGTGGCGCACACAGCGGTGACCGGGCCAAGACCCAGCTGGTTCATGACGAACCAGGACATGTATGCGCCCACCATGATGACATCGCCGTGGGCAAAGTTCAGCAGCAGGATAATGCCGTACACCATGCTGTAGCCCAGTGCGATCAGTGCATAGATGCTGCCAAGGGACAAGCCGTTGATCAGCTGGCTAAAGAACACTGTCATGGTTGGATACTTCCTTTCTTTGCGGCGTTTACACTTTTTGATATAAAAAACGGAGAACGCCTGACCAGAAAAAAGCTGTTCCGGCGTTCTCCAAAAAAATCATGGGGTTTGCTCTGTGCGGGCGGCTCCATCACCGGTGGATGGAACAGCGCGGATCAGAACATTTCCTTCAGCTCGGGCTTGCCGTCCACATAGGTCAGGATGGCAGTGCTCTTGACGGGGTTGTGGTGCTCGTCGAAGGTAAAGGTGCCGGTGATGCCCTCGATGGTGCCGCCGGCAATGGCATCGATGACGGCCTGCTTGTACTCGTCGGAGCCGGCCTCGAGACCCTGCTCCTCGGCAGCCTTAATGCCGTACACGACGGTCATGGCAGCATCATAGCCCAAGGGTGCAAAGCCGTTGGGATAGGCCTCGCCGTACTCGGCCTTGTAGGCATCCTCAAACGCGGTGCTGGAGCCCTTAGCGTAGCAGGCGCAGAAGTAGGAGTCCTTCAGCTGGTCGGCGGTGGCGTAGCCCTCCAGACCATCCCATCCGTCGCCGCCCAAGAAGGGAACGGTCAAGCCGACGCTTTCAGCCTGAGCCAAGATCTGACCCACTTCCTGATAGTAGTTGGGGCAGAACACCATCTCCGGGTTCTTGCCCAGAATGCTGGTCAGCTGGGTCTTGAAGTCCACATCGCCCTCGGAGTAGCTCTCCTGATCGACGACCGTGCCGCCCAAGCTCTCGAACTCGGTCACAAAGTTCTCGGCCAGACCCTCGTTGTAGTCTGCGCCCTTCAGGAAGATGACAGCTGCCTTGGTGTAGCCCAGCTTCTTGTAAGCGTAGTCAGCCATCTTCACGCCCTGGAACGGGTCGGTGAAGCAGGCGCGGAACACATTCCCGTTCACGGTGTCGGTCTCGGCATCGTAGGTAACAGTCTCGGCAGTAGCAGAAGCGGTGACCATGGGCATATTGTAATCGGCGCTCTCAGCGGCAACAGCCAGCGTCGGGGTGGTGGTAACATCGCCCACCAGAGCGGTGATGCCCTGATCGCACATCTTGGTAAAGCTGGTAACAGCCTGCGTAGCATCGCCCTGCTCGTCCATGGTGATGATCTCCAGCTGCTTGCCGTTGACACCGCCATCTGCATTGACCTGCTTGATATACAGGCTTGCACCGTTGATAACAGCCTGACCGTAAACAGAATTGTCACCGGTCAGGGGGCCAAGCACGCCCACCTTGATGGTGCTGCCGGAAGCGGCAGCACCGGCTGCAGAACCTGCAGTGCTTGCGGAGGAACCGCCACAAGCGGTCAGGGCACTTGCTGCAACAGCAACACCGGCAGCGGCCATGAACTGACGACGAGTGAACACCTTTTTCATAAAAATCTCCTCCTTCGGAGTAATTTATAGGCTAGAATAGAATCAAGGATAAAAACGGAAGCAAGGCCCTTCCCCTCTAAAAGCGGCCTTGCTTCTGTTCTTGTCTGTTATTATAGCTATCTGGGTTCAAATCCGCAATTCACAAACCGTCCATACTTTTGGGCGCATTTTCTCGGCTTTGTTGATACTTTATACAAAAATTAAAGCGTGATTTTGTGCACTATTTCAAATTGTTCATTTTGTTTATCTGTGACATGAAACAGATTCACAGGCTGCAAAATGGTTACAGGGTCTCCATCTCGGCGTCGGCGGCAAATTCGGCCTCGGCGCGGACTTCGGCGGCCTGTCCCTCGGCCTCGGCAACAGCCAACGGCTCTGCCAGTGCCTTGCGGATGGCGGTGACGTAGAACACCATGGAAAGCGCCGTACCGATGCACCAGCCCACAGGCCATGCCATCCAGATGCCGGTGGAGCCCAGCGCGGTGGCGCTGAGCACGGCGGCAATGCCCACGCGCAAAATCAGGTCGGTGAAGGTGGCGATCATGAACCGCACCATCAGGCCGCAGCCGCGCAGGATGCCGTCTGCCACCAGCTTGACCGACACCACAAAGTAGAAGGGAGAGAGGATGCGCAAGAACAGCATACCGGTGTCAATGGCAGGGCCCTGCGGGTCGTTCATGAACAGCAGCAGCAAAAAGCGGCCAAAGAAGAAGTACAGCACCACCAGCGGCACGCACAACAGCCACACCAGATTGCGGCCTGCGCCAAAGCCCTCCTTCACGCGGTCCATCTTGCCTGCACCCATGTTCTGGGAGGTGTAGTTGGAGATGCCGTTGCCCAAGGTGGTAAAGGAGGTGATGACCATGTTGTTCAGCTTGACGGCGGCAGAGTAGCCTGCAATGACGCTGGCGCCAAAGGTGTTGATGATGCTCTGCAGGATGATGTTGCCCACCGAGACAAAGCTCTGCTGCAGGATGCTGGGCACAGCCACCACAGCCACCTTGCCCAGCATATTCCACGAGAACAGCTGCACATGACCCTCGGTGTGGAAAGCGCGGATGCGGCGGAACACCACCACCATGGCCAGCACGCAGCTGACACCCTGACACAGGAAGGTAGCCCATGCCACACCGGCGATGCCCATCTGGAAACCTGCCACAAACAGGATGTCCACGCCGATGTTGGACAAAGAAGAGACTGCAAGGAAGTAGAAGGGGGTCTTGCTGTCGCCAAGGGCAGAGAAGATGCCGGTGGCAATGTTGTAGAAGAACATGAAGGGCAGGCCCAGAACGTAGATATCCAGATACAGCGCAGAATCTGCAAGGATCTCCTCCGGGGTGTTGATGAGCTCCAGCAGGGCGTCGCAGCCAAACAGACCGATGCCCATCAGCACGGCGCACAGCACGGCAGAGCCGATGAGGGAGGTGTAGACCGAGGTCTTCATCTCGCGGTATTCCTTTGCGCCAAAGTAGCGGGACACGATGACCGAGCAGCCGATGTTGCAGCCAAAGGCAAAGGCGATGAAGATCAGGGTAATCTCGTAGCTGTTGCCCACCGCAGCCAGCGCGTTCTCACCGATGAACTTGCCCGCTACCAGACTATCCGCGATATTGTACAACTGCTGGAAAATGATGCTGCCGAACATGGGCAGACAGAATTGCCACAATACCTGTGACGGCTTGCCCACCGTCAGATCCTTATTCATTGCAAAAATCCTCCTCTATAACGACTATAAATGGGAAAACAGCGAAAACGCCGCAACCAGTATAGAACCGAATCGCCAAAAAGTAAAGAAAATTTTTGGCATATATGCCATATAAAAAACACATGGTAAGCATAACGTATCCCCGCTGCCGCAAGGGGGCAGACTGTAAACGGGTTTTCCACGGCGGTTTGTGTTCCCGTTAAAAATTTAGGTCTGCAAACATACGCACCGGCTCTTGCGCCGGGGTGCAAAGCGTGGTAGGATATTGACGGTTAGTTATATATAACCATCTAAATAGAGCAGTTCCCCGTCTGCCCGCCCGGGCAGTACGGGAGAGAAAATGATATTCAGGAGGGTTTCAAGATGAATTATCTGGAAATTGAAGCTGTTGTTGGCCGCGAGATCTTAGACTCCCGCGGAAACCCCACTGTGGAAGCCGAAATCACGCTGGCGGACGGCACTGTGGCGCGCGGCTGTGCCCCTTCCGGCGCATCCACCGGTGAGTTTGAGGCACTGGAGCTGCGGGACGGCGACAAGAGCCGCTATCTGGGCAAGGGTGTGACCAAGGCGGTGGAGAACATCAACACGGTCATTGCGGACGCAGTGGTGGGCATGGATGCCTCCGACATTTACGCCATCGACGCCGCCATGATCAAAGCAGACGGTACCAAGGATAAGTCCAATCTGGGCGCAAACGCCATTCTGGCGGTGTCCATTGCAGCCTGCCGCGCAGCAGCCGCTTCGCTGGAGATGCCGCTGTACCGTTTTCTGGGCGGCGTAAACGGCAACCGCCTGCCTGTGCCCATGATGAACATTCTGAACGGCGGCGCACACGCAACGAATACTGTGGATACACAGGAGTTTATGATCATGCCGGTGGGCGCACCCTCTTTTAAGGAAGCGCTGCGCTGGTGCGCCGAGGTGTTCCATGCGCTGGCTGGTATCCTGAAGTCCAAGGGGCTGGCTACCTCCGTGGGCGATGAGGGCGGCTTTGCACCCAACCTTTCCAGCGATGAGGAGACCATCGAGACCATTCTGGCTGCCATCGAAAAGGCGGGCTATCTGCCGGGCAGGGACTTTATGCTGGCAATGGACGCCGCTGCCTCCGAGTGGAAGAGCCCCAAGGGCAAGGGCTTTTACAAGCTGCCCAAGGCGGGCACCGAGTTCACCTCTGCCGAGCTGATCGCACACTGGAAGAGCCTTGTGGAAAAGTACCCCATCATCTCCATCGAGGACGGTCTGGACGAAGAGGACTGGGAGGGCTGGCAGCAGATGACCCGCGAGCTGGGCGGCAAGGTGCAGCTGGTGGGCGACGACCTGTTTGTGACCAACACCGAGCGTCTGGCAAAGGGCATCCAGCTGGGTGCGGGCAACGCTATCCTGATCAAACTGAACCAGATCGGCTCTGTCTCCGAGACCCTGGAAGCCATCAAAATGGCACACAAGGCCGGTTACAACGCCATCAGCTCTCACCGCTCCGGCGAGACCGAGGACACCACCATTGCGGACTTGGCGGTGGCGCTGAACACCTGCCAGATCAAGACCGGTGCACCCAGCCGCACCGAGCGTGTGGCAAAGTACAACCAGCTGCTGCGCATTGAGGAGCAGCTGGGCGAAAGCGCCGTCTACCCCGGCATGGAAGCGTTTTAAGTAAGACGATTCGGAATGCCCTCCGCGCTGCTATGGGCATTTTCAGCGGAAATAGTATTTTTGATTTGTTGCTCAGAAACGCCTGCGGGCGTTTCTGAGCAACTTTTTCACGGGAAGGGGTCGTAAAGGCAGACGGCAGCTGCATTACTCCCAATATTTACCACCACGGCATTTGCAATCCTGCGGCGGGCTGGTTCGTATATAAAGCAGACCGGCACCCGGCAGCAGTCGGGACGGAATGAAACGAAAGGAGCAAACCTTCCATGTTTCAAGGCCTTGGGCCGCTGCTCAGCCTTTTGGGCGGCGGCAGCTTGACTAAGCTGCTTCTGTTTTTACTGAAGGGGCTGTTCGGCTGAAACGGACGGTCTGAAAGGAGAATACCATGCTGATCGTATTGGAGCATCTGCTGGGTCGGATCAACCTGCCCGGTATGTGGTGGATCATCTCTGAGCGCTGGCTGTGAGGTGACGCCCCGCAAAGCCGCTGCACTTTTTGTGCGGCGGCTTTTTTGCGTTGCCTTACCTGCCTTTCCATTGGCAAAAAATGCTTGCATCTAGGCAGTTTTGATGATAGAATCAAAATGTTACAGTATGCCCAAAAGCGGGGCGTACAGGAAGGTAAAGTTTGAAATTGCGGTAACAGGGGGTACTGCGTGCTGCAATGCGCGGAGAAAAAGGCAGGAAAGGTAAAATGGAAACAGACGAGACAATAAAAAAGGATTTCTGCGGCTGGAACGCTATGCACAGAATATACCGGGCGGCTTTCACTGCTGCGCAGAGGATCCTGAAAACGGCTATCCGTTTGCTTATGTCAGTGACCGTTTTCTGGAGATACTGGGCTGGGAGCGGGAAGAATTTGCGGCAAGGTTCGATAACCGCTATACAGCGCTGATACACCCGGATGATCTGGCGGCCGGGCTGCGCTACCGGAATGCGGAAAACAGCGCGACTTACGCCAAGAATGGTGACAGCATCTTCCGGCTTCTGGGCAAAAACGGCTACCGCTGGGTCACCAACGCTGCCAATCAGGTGGAATGGTACGGCAAAGGCTATATCGTGGGCACGATCACGGATATCACCCCCTATATGGAACTGCGGGAAAAGCTGGAACAGCAGAACCGTACCCAGCGGGAGGCGCTGGAAACCGCCAACCATAATCTGCTGCGGATGATGCAGCAGATGGAGGAGCAGAAGGCGCAGTTTGCCCAGACTACTGCCCGGAGCATGGAAAAAGAAAAGCGCTACCGGCAGCGGCTGAACCACGACGCCCTGACCGGCACCTACAACCGCCGCTTTTACGAGGAAGTGGTGCGCAATAACCTCGGCCCGGCAGGCATCGCCCTGATGGATATCGACGATTTCAAGATCTGCAACGATACCTACGGCCACCACGCCGGAGATCTGGCACTGGAAACCGTTGCAAAGGCCATCCGCAGCTGCATCCGGGAAACAGATCTGCTGATCCGCTACGGCGGCGACGAGTTCTTGCTGGTGCTGCCCGGCATCCCGGCGGATTATTTCAAGGTAAAGCTGGAGCAGATCCGCACCGCCGTGCAGCAAACGGTGGTGCCGGGCTACCCCCACTTCCGGCTGTCGCTGAGCATCGGCGGCGCGATGCAGACCCTTGCCGACCCCATGGAGAATGTGGTGCGCCGGGCAGACCTTTTGATGTATCAGGCCAAGAACCACAAGGACGCGGTAGCGGTGGATGCGCAGGGCAGCCGTCTGGCGGCACAGGACGATGTTTTAAAGGAAAAGCCCACTATCCTGCTTGTGGACGATGCCATGATGAACCGCATGATGCTGGCCAGCATTCTGGGCGGGGACTACCGCATTCTGGAAGCCGAGAACGGCAAACAGTGTCTGGAGCTGCTGCGGGAAAAGGCGGGGCAGATCTCGCTGGTGCTGCTGGATATCAATATGCCGGTCATGGACGGCTTTGAGGTGCTGCGCACCATGAACACCAACCACACCATCGAGGATGTGCCGGTGATCATGATCTCCAGCGACGACTCGGAAGAAGCCATCCGCAAGGCGTATGAGCTGGGCGCAAGCGATTACGTCAGCCGCCCCTTTGACGCCAAGATCGTCTACCGCCGGGTGGTCAACACCATCAAGCTGTATGCCAAGCAGCGGCGGCTGGTGCAGATGGTGTCCGACCAGATCCGCGCCCGCGAAAAGAACACCGATGTGCTGGTAGGCGTGCTGAGCCAGATCGTGGAGTTCCGCAACGGCGAGTCCGGCTCTCATGTGCGGCACATCCGCGTCATCACCGAGACGCTGCTGCACCGGCTGATGGAGCTGACCAGCCGCTACGACCTGACCCCGGAGCAGCAGGATGATATCCCGCTTGCGTCGGCGCTGCACGATATTGGCAAAATAGGCATTGACGAAGCCATCCTGAATAAGCCCGGCAGGCTGACCGCAGAGGAATTTGCGGTGATCAAGACCCACAGTATGCTGGGCGCAGAGATGCTGCAAAAGACCGAAAGCTTTGCAGACCAGCCGCTTTTGCAGACTGCCTACGAGATCGCCCGCTGGCACCACGAGCGCTGGGACGGCAAGGGCTACCCGGACGGGCTGAAAGGGGACGATATCCCCATCAGTGCGCAGCTGGTCTCCATGGCGGATGTGTACGATGCGCTGACCAGCGAGCGGTGCTACAAAAAGGCGTTCCCGCACGAGACTGCTGTCCAGATGATCACAAACGGCGCGTGCGGGGCGTTCAACCCGCTGCTGATCCAGTGCTTACTGGACGTGCAGGGGGAACTGAAGCAGGATATTTTACAATGGTAATGTGAGGAAAATTACGCGTGACAAAACAGAGATCCAACCATAAAATACCCCGCCGCACCTTTTTAAAAGTGTGCGCGGCGGCAGTGGCAGCCGGGCTGACCGCCTGCGGCAAAACGCAGGCGGCGGCAGCGCTGCCCGAACTTACGGTGGGCAGCGATTCCTACCCGCCTTTTGTCTACCTGAGCAATGACAGCACCCCCACCGGCATTGATGTGGACATTGCCACCGAAGCCTTTGCCCGCATGGGGTATGCGGTGCAGATCGAGATCATTGACTGGGAGCAGAAAACCAATCTGGTGGAAAGCGGCGCCATCGACTGCATCTGGGGCTGCTTTTCCATGGACGGGCGGGAGCAGCTGTACCGCTGGGCAGGGCCGTATATGACTAGCCGTCAGGTGGTGGCGGTCAATGCGGACAGCGGCATTGAAACGCTTGCCGACCTTGCGGGCAAGACCATGATGGTGCAAAGCACCACCAAGCCGGAGGAAATTTTCCTTGCCGGTACCGACCCCCGCATCCCGCAGCTGGGCGAAGTGCTGAGCACCGAGGACCGCAGCGTGCAGTACGCTATGCTGAACTGCGGCTATGTGGACGCCGTTGCCGCCCACGAGACTGCCATTTTGCAGTATATGCAGGATTGCAATGCCGATTTCCGCATTCTGGAAGAGCCGCTGCTGGTCACCGGCATCGGCGTGGCTTTTGCGCTGAACGACACCCGCGGGCTGGACGAACAGCTGACCAAGACCTTTGCCGCCATGCGCGCCGACGGCACGATGAAGCAGATCGTAGGCAAGTATCTGCCGGACCCGGAAAAATATCTGGAGGTGGACGCCCTTGAACCGTAAAAAGAAAACGTTCACTCCCAATATGCGGATGGCGGCGCTCTATCTGCTGATGGGCGTGCTGCTTTTGCTGACAGTGACCCTCTTCTCCGGGCAGGAGTCCATACGTGCTACCGAGGATTACTTTGCCCGCACCATCAGCTTTGTAAAGGTGCAGTCCACCAGCTTCGAAAAACATAACGACACCATCACCGCAAAGGCGCTGCGCCGGATGGCGGTGGCGGTGCGGCAGCTGGCTGAAAATGATGCCTTAGACCTCTACGACCCCGAAAACCTCCGGGCAGAAACGGAGTCCCTCTGGCTTACCGGCATTGCCGTACTGGACGAAAACGGAAAAGCACTGTGTGAATATACAAGTGGTAATGTTAGCTATGCGCAGTTTGCGGAGTCGCTGCGGGAGAAAGCCGCGCTGAACGTGCTGCAAAACCCGCAAAAGACCTATCTCAAGCGCATTCTGTTACAGGATGGCACGGCGGTGGATGTTGCCACCCACCGCGCCGCAGCAGGGGATGCCATACTGCTGGCTTACCGGGTGACCCCGCCGGAGTTTGTGGAGGGCGCAGCCCTGTCCATCCAGAGCGTGCTGGACGGCTACCCGCAGGACATCAGCGGCACCATCTTTATCGTGCAGGATAACAAGGTGATCGCCGCAAACGACCCGAGCCTCATCGGACTGTACACCACGAACAGCCCGCTGGTGCAGGGCATCCGCAAGGCCGGTGCGCCCGATACCTTGACCCATACCCACGACTGGGCAAATTCCGGCTGTTATTTCGGGATGTACAGCAACGGACAGAATTTTGATCTGTATATCTATATCGGCGAAAAATTGGTGTTCCGCAATGCCAGCAGCGCACTGCTGGCTGCGCTGATCTTCTATCTGATCTGCGTGGCAGTGCTGCAAACGCTGCGCCATCGCTCCATAAAGGCTGCGGAGCAGCAAAAGCGGGAGCAGGAGCAGAAATACCACGCTCAGCTGGAGGAGCAGAACCGCAAGCTGGAAAAGGCTGTCCGGCACGAGGCAGCGGCAAACCGCGCCAAGCGGGAGTTCTTGTTCAACATGAGCCACGACATCCGCACCCCGATGAACGCCATCATCGGCTTTACAAATATTGCATTGCATCAGGACTCTGTGCCGGAAATGCACAACTGTCTGAAGAAGATCGAGGAAAGCTCAGATCATCTGCTGTCCCTGCTGAATGATGTGCTGGATCTGAGCCGCATCGAGAGCGGAAAGGTGGAGTTTTCCCCTGTTCCGGCGAATATCACCGCAGTTACAGACAGTGTGATCGAGATCGTGAAGGGGATGATTCTGAACCGGGAACTGAACTTTGAAGTGCATCGTGAACCGCTGCAAAATCCCTATGTCATGACGGAACCCGTCCGTATCCGGGAAATTCTGGTCAATATCCTGAATAATGCCGTGAAATTTACCAAGGATGGCGGCACCATCCGTTTTGATGCAGGCAACCGTCCGGGAGCCGATGCACAGCACATCGTAATTTGCTATCGGATCAAAGATACCGGCATCGGTATGAGCGAAGATTTCCAGAAAAAAATCTTTGACGAATTTGCGCAGGAAGAAAATGGCGTACGGACACAGTATAAGGGCACGGGTCTGGGAATGCCCATCTCAAAGAAGTATATTGAACTGATGGGCGGCACGATCACAGTAGACAGCCGGAAGGGCGTCGGTACGACCTTTACCGTAGAGATTCCCATGGAACTGACAAATGCTGAGAAAGTCGAAAAAACAAAGCCGCTTGTACAGCACAATGACCTGAAGGGGATCAAGGTGCTTCTGGCAGAAGATAATGATCTGAACGCCGAACTTGCCACGATTCTGTTGGAAGATTTGGGAATGACAGTAACGCGTGCAGCAGATGGGCAGGAAGTTGTTGATCTGTTCGCAGAGCATCCGGCGGGCACTTATGATATTATCCTGATGGACATTATGATGCCTAAAATGGATGGACATCAGGCGGCAAAGGCGATCCGAGCAATGTATGCTGACCGCCCGGATGCAGAAGAGATTCCCATCATCGCATTGTCGGCAAATGCTTTTTCGGAGGACGTTCAGGCATCTCTGGACGCAGGCATGAACGGTCATGTTTCCAAGCCTCTTAACATGGAAGAAGTAACCAAAGTTATTGAGCGTAACTTGAACAGGCCGTAACTCCAGCGGATTATAGCAGTTTGCGTTTTTAATGCACAAGCAACATCCGCAAACTGCATATCGCAAAGATGCCGTTTTGATTAGCACTATTTTTGAAAATTGCGATAAAAAAGAAACGGCCGAAAGGCCGTTTCTTTTTTGCACTTAGCCGACATCCGAATGCGCGGCGCTGGCAGCGCGGATGACATCCAGCGCTTCGGAGGCGATGGGGGAGGGCACGGCTGCCGGGCGGCAGAGGTAGTAGCCCTGCAGCAGGTCCACGCCCAGGTCGATGACCTTGCGCAGCTGGACCTCTTCCTCAATGCCTTCGGCGAGGATCTGCATACTGCGGGCGTGGGCGTAGGCCACGATATTCGAGACGATCTGCTGCTTGTCGGGATCCTTCTCGATGCCGCGGATGATGGAAATGTCGATCTTGATATACCGGGGCGACAGTTCCAGCAGATTGAGCTCGTTGCTGTAGCCGGTGCCGTAGTCATCCAGCGCGAAGGCACCGGAGAAGCCCGGCATGTTCCGCTTCCGCTCCAGACATGCGCGGTCCAGGTCTTCCTGTTCGGTGATCTCCACGACGAGCTGTTTGAGCAGGTCGGGGTAGCGGCGGTGATATTCCTGGCGGTCTTCATCGTTCAGGTCCACATTGGCGATGGAGTTGACGAAGAGCAGGGCGTCCTTCCGGATGAGGCCCCGGCTCTGCAGCTTCTCGAATGCCTCGCTGGAATGGAACATGGTGATCCGCTCGATGTCGTACAGGCGGTCCAGCTCGTGGGCCAGCGCCATCACCTGCGAAGGCGAGGTGAGGGTGGGCGTGTTCACCCGCATCAGCGCCTCGTAGGCCACCACCCGCCCGGTCTGTGCGCTGAAGATGGGCTGGAAGTAGTAGTACACCTGCTCTTCCCGCAGCAATTGCAGGAATTCGCGCTGGGTCTGGGCGGCATACTCCTCGCGGTGGTAGACGCCGATGTCAAAATCGCCCACCTGCCCCTTGCGGGACTGCTTGACCTGATACATGGCGAAGTCGGCGTATTTTTTCAGGGTCTTCAGGTCTTTGCCGTCCTCCGGGTACCAGGCCACGCCGCCGGAGATGCTGATGTTCAGCGTTTTGCCGTTGGGCAGGGTGGAGCAGCTAGCCCGCAGGGCGGCGCTCAGCTTGTCCAGCTCGGCGCGGATGGCGTCCTGTGTGTCGTACCCGTAGAACAGCAGCAGGAACTCGTCGCCGGACAGGCGGGAGCAGACGGTGTTCTTTGGGATGTTGGCGGCGAAGCACTGGCCGGTCTGTCGGATGTACTGGTCGCCCCAGTCGTGGCCGTAGGTGTCGTTGATCTGCTTGAGGTTGTCCAGATCCATCATCAGCAGAGCCGAGCAGTGCAGCTGGGCCGGGTGGGCAAAGAGGTCGGCGCAGACCCGGTTGAACGCCTGACGGTTGTACAGCCCGGTGAGGATATCGTAGTCGCGCTCCCGCTCGATGCGCTGCTGTTCCAGCATGGCACTGGTCACATCTTCGAGCAGGCCCACCTCCGAGGCGGTCTCGCCGCAGATGCGGGTTACACGGAGGATCACATACCGCACCTCGTCCTCTCTCTGGACGAGGAAGATGGAGCCGCCTGCATCCGTGGTGCGGTAGAGGCTGGAATGCGCGATCCGGGAGAGGGCGTTGCGGAAGCTGCGGGGCGTGAGCGGCTCCGGGGTGGCCAGCCCCAGCATCTGGAAGAAGTTGTCGGTGGCAAAGACACTGTCGCTGCGCAGCTCGTAGCCGCCCAGCTCCACCGTGGCCATCTCCATGATCCGCAGAAAGCGGGTGGAGGAGGCCAGCACATCCTCCGAAAGGTGGGTGATGGCCGAGGCAAACTGGTCTACTTCCAGGATGCCGGTAGTGGGCAGCTGCGGCATGGCCACGGCGTTTTCCTGCGCTTTGGCCACGGCAGCGGAGAGCCGATGGATGGGCTTGGACATCCGCTCACTGACCAGAAAGCTCGCCAGAAAGCCTGCGATGAGGGTGAGCAGCACGGTGAGGAAGAGCAGCTGCTGCACCCGGTCGGAGAAGGCCGAGAGGTTGGCCGTGGGCACCATACCCACCAGATACCAGCGATCCCCGGAGAAGGGGGCGTTCCGGTTGTAGAGATTCAGCGACATCACGGAGGCTGTGTAGGGCACATGGTCCTGCACCAGATGGAAGCAGCCGGTGCCGCGCCGGGATGCCACAGCGGTGGTGCCGCTGGCAAACGCCGAACTGCCGCTGCACAGGACCGGTGCAAGATCCAGCGAGAGGGTGTCCAGGTTCAACATCATATTGGAGCAGGCCAGCAGATAGAGGCCGGAGCCGTCGCCCTGCAGTTCGGCGCAGGGCAGCTTCTCGGCAAGGTAGCTGGTCAGAAGCTCCACGCCGATGACGCCGTAGATGGTGCCGTCCGGCAGGATGAGGGGCTGGCTGTAATAGATGGCCTGCCGGTCGTCACCTTTCAGAGCATAGGGGGCGATGGTCCAGTGGCCGTAATCAGCAGGGCTCAGCTGGGCACCATCGTCATAGGCCGCCTGGAACGGCGCATAGAGAAAGCCTCTGGCTTTTGCCCGATAGGCAAGAGCGGGGGACCAGCTCTTGTCGGTGGCGATGCTCTGCTCCTGCACCAGCCGGGCCGGTGCCCGCTCGAACAGCAGGTCGGAATTGTTTTCGGAGGGCGAGGCGTCGGGGTCCAGATCCCGCAGATAGATGGAGGGCAGGTGATTGCCAGCGGAGCGACTGTTCAGGTCATGGGTGTTCAGCACCAGAAAGATGCCGGTCACCGGCCTGCTGCGCAGAGCGGCGATGAGCTTTGGGGTGGCGGCTTCCAGCAGGGGGTAGGCGGTGATGCTGCTGCTGTCCAGTGTGGCAAGGTCGATGCTGCCGCTGTCCAGCAGCTCCTGCGTCAGGGTGTTGATCTCACTTTCCAGAGTGGAAAGCTCCTGCGCATCGTGCAGGGTGGTCTGGATGTATCGGCTGCGGTTCTCCACCTGCATGGCGAGGATGTCCTCTGCATTCTGGTCCAGCTGGGGGCCGACCCGCATCGCATAGATGGACGCGACGAGCAGTGCGACCTCCACCAGCAGCACACCGACCATCGCGTTGAAGATGGTGCCGAAAATGGAGCGCTCTGCGCGGGCCCCGGACAGTTTGTGTCGGGTGAAGTGTTTCATGGGCCGGTGCTCCTTTCAAAAAGGGTTGGGGGCGGCAGATGGTCAGCCGGCGTAGGCTTCCAGCGCGGCCTTCGTGGATTCGTACCACTGGTCAAAGTATTCGTCGGTCAAAAACTCGGCTTCGGCCTCTTCGGCCGTCTGCCCGGCGGCGAGCCGCTCTTTCACGATGCCCCGGTCGGCCTCCGCCGCATCGGTCATGGCATTTTGCAGGGTGGTGCGGGCCGTGGAACCCTCCAGGAAGGCGTGGGTCGTGTACAGGGCGTCATGCTCCACGGCATCCAGCGAGAGGTCCAGCACCTGGGTGACGATGTCGGTCAGCTCCAAACCACTGGCCTGAATGGCGTTCAGGTTTGCGGCGGCGTGGGTCACGGGCAGATAGCCGGAGTTCACGGAGAACGCGATGTTGTTTTCCGGCTGGGTGAACCACTTCAGAAATTCAACGCAGGCCCGGATCTGGGCGTCGGTGCCTTTGGTCACGATCATGCCGGCACCCTGCTGGGCGGCGACCGGGCTGCAGCCCGCAAAGGATGGGCAGGGCAGGATGGCCGGTTCGATGGCGTGGCTCTCGGCGTCGTTGGTCATCACCTGGGCGGGGAAGAAGGGGCTGCTGGCCGACGAGCCGACGTAGGCCAGCAGATTGCCGGTCTTCACGTCGTCACTGCGGAACCTGCCGCTGGCACCGAACCAGCCCTTGATGTAGGGCACATAGAAGTTATCCCACAGTTTGCGGATGACGTCTTTGTCAAAATGCAGGGTCATGACGCCGTTCTTGGCATCAAAGATGGTCAGGCCCATCTCCTGAGCACCGCACAGCAGGTAGTTGGCCAGCGCATCACGGCCGAAGAAGGCCTTGCCGTCGTTGGGGGCGTTCGTGGTCATCGGCCCGGATAAGCTGCCGGAGTACGCACGCAAGCTCGGCA
>OKRY01002007.1_pt1 | contig 16247 bp, 10 predicted proteins | sample 1601121 | NCBI WGS metagenome assembly OKRY01 (sample SAMEA3541546, study PRJEB24748) | human gut metagenome | biome: human gut; feature: human-associated habitat; material: faeces | place: China | collected 2012
GCAGGCTCTTGGGGTTGGAGATCAGGGGTGCGAAGTCGGTCATGGTGCCGATGCCGAGGAAGATCAGCGGCGGGTAGATGCCCAGCTTGACGCCCATGTAAAGCATGTCAGCCAGACCGCCGTTGTTCAGGATCTCGACCCACATCGGGTGCTCGAGGCCGTCACCGACGAAGTACTGCATATGGATGACGCCGCTGCCGGGGAGGTTGGCCAGGATCATGCCGAAAGCCATGGGCAGCAGGATCAGAGGCTCGAACTCTTTGACGATAGCGAGGTAGAGCAGGAAGCAGCCCACGCAGATCATCACTGCGTACAGCCAGCCGCCCGGCTCACCGAACTTGGCAAAACCGGAACTCTGGAAAATACCGACCAGAGTCTCAATAAACTGAGTCATGTTTTTCCTCCTGTGTTAAAAGGGCGCGGTGGTGTCGTTGACGCCAGCCTTGCCCCAGCCATTCTTGCCGCGGCGGACTGCCTTCAGCACATACTTGCCGTTGCCCATAGAGTAGATGGCTGCCATGATGGCTGCCACAACGTCGCCGGGGATGCCGGCCTCGACCTGCGGGGCAGCAGCCTTTGCAGGAGCGGGCGCAGCGGCCTGTTTCACAGGAGCAGCCGGTTTTGCAACAGAAGCAGCCTTGGCAGCTGCCTTCTTGCCGTTCATGGCGTCAAAGATTTTACCCTCCAGCGTGATGATAGCCATCAGCAGGACGAGGATCAGAAACACCAGCACAATACCGGTTATGGTAACGATCACATCATAACCTAAATCCATGGTCTTCCTCCTATTTACTTTTTTCTTTGCCGCCCGGGGGGCGGGCGGCAAAAAGCGATTTGAAGATATTATACAATATTTTCCGGGTCGATTCAACAACTATGAACAAAAATCATATTGTTTTTCACGGTTCTGTGAACAGCACTTCCCTCTCAGCGGCGGCCCATGCGGGGGGTGGCGTCCATGAAGCCGGTCTCCAGCTTGTCGCCCAGACGCAGGCTCATGGCCGTACCCAGCGCGACACAGTTGACGGGGTCAGGCGAGACGGTCACTTCCACCTTCAGCTCCTGGCTCAGGTACTCAGGCAGGCCGTGGAGCTGTGCGCCGCCGCCGGTGAGGACGACGCCGTTGCGGTAGATGTCGCCGGCCAGCTCCGGAGGAGTCTTCTCCAGCACCTGATGGGCGGCGGTGCCGATCTGCTCGCTCAGGCGCATGACCGGCTCGTAGAGGTCGGCGGTGGAGACATTGACGCGCACGGGCAGGCCGGTGAGCAGGCTGCGGCCCTTGATCTCCATGGTCTCGTTGAAATCTGCCTTCTGGGGGCAGCAGGCCACGTTCTTTTTCAGGTTCTCAGCGGTGCGCTGGCCGATGGCGATGCTGAACTTGTTGCGCACGAACTTCAGGATCTCTTCGTCGTAGTGATTGCCGGCCACGCGGACGCTGGTGGCCTTGACCTTGCCGCCGAGGCTCAGCACGGCGATGTCGGTGGTGCCGCCGCCGATGTCGATGATCATCCGGCCATCCGGCACGGTGATGTCGATGCCGGAGCCGAGAGCTGCGGCGATAGGCTCATCAATGAGGTAGACCTGACGCGCACCGGCAGCCATGACGGCCTCCACCACAGCGTCGCTCTCGATGCCGGTGATGGCGGCAGGCACACAGACGGCCACACGGGGCTTGACCATGTGGGAGCTGTAGACCTGATTGACGAAGCGGCAGATGAGCTCCCGGGTCATGGTGTGGTCGCTGATGACGCCATCCTTCAGCGGGAAGATGGCGGAGATGTAGTTGGGCGTGCGGCCCACCATTGCAAGGGCCTTGTCGCCGGCCTCAAGCACGCAGTTCTTGCGGGTATCCACCGCCACCACGCTGGGCTGGTTGAGCACGACGCCCTGCCCCTCCTGCGCGATGATGATGGTCGTCGTACCAAGATCGATACCGATGTCGTTCTGTGCCATAATCGTGATATTTCCTTTCTCTGCTGCCCATTCTCTATTTCCATCGCCCATCTCCGGGCGCGGGTCATCAAAACACATTATAGTATAACACAGGTGTATCCAAAAAGAAACCCTTAAAGGTTCTCCTGCTCCGGCGGCAGAGCCTGAGCCAGCAGAGCGGCCAGGCCGCTGTACCGCAGGTTCTGGCGGATGTTGGACATCATCCGGTTCACCACGTCCCGCCGGCCCACCACGATGCAGAGCTTCCGCCCGCGGGTGACGCCGGTGTAGAAGAGGTTGCGGTAGCACAGGCGGGGCGGCACCTGTGCCGCCGGGAGGATGACCGCCGGGAACTCGCTGCCCTGGCTTTTGTGTACCGTGATGGCATACGCAATTTCCAGCTCGTTGAGGTTCTCCGCCGGGTAGACCAGCCGCCGGTCGTCCATCCGCACCACCATGGAGCGGCTGCGCACGTCGATGGACTCCACGATGCCGATGTCGCCATTGTAGGCACCCACACCCTGTTCCCCGCCGATGCGCTGCCACGTTATCTCGTAGTTATTGCGCACCTGCATCACTTTGTCCCCCACCCGGAAGACCCGGGCCGCGCTCTGCAGCTCCGGCTTGCCCTTCCTGGGCGGGTTGAGCATGGCCTGCAGCTCCGCATTGAGGGCCTGGGTGCCGGTGGGGCCGAGCTTCGTGGGGCAGAGCACCTGAATATCCTTCACCGGGTCGAACTGGTAGCTGCGGGGCAGACGGGTGGTCACGAGGTCGCAGACCAGCTTCTGGGCTGCGTCGCCGTCGGCTTCGAGGAAGAAGAAATCGTCCGTCTTTCCGCCCTTTTTCAGCGGTTCGCCCGAGATGATGTGGTGGGCGTTCTCCACGATGAGGCTCTGAGCGGCCTGCCGGAATATCTCGTTGAGGCAGACCGTCGGCACCAGCCCAGAGCGGATGATCTCGCCGAGGATATTGCCCGGGCCGACGCTGGGCAGCTGGTCGGCGTCGCCTACCATAATAATACGGCAGCTGTACCGCAGTGCCGCAATGAGGGCCTGGAACAGCTTGACGTCCACCATACTCATCTCGTCGAGGATAACGACGTCGCACTTGAGCAGGTTCTTGTCATTATGGATGAAGCTGACCACGCCGCCGGTGTAGTCCACTTCCAGCAGACGGTGGATGGTGGAGGCTTTCCGGCCCGTCAGCTCGCTCAGGCGCTTGGCGGCGCGGCCTGTGGGAGCGCAGAGGGCTACCCGTTCGGCCTCGTTCTCGAGCAGCTGCAGGATGGCGTTGACCGTGGTGGTCTTGCCGGTGCCGGGGCCGCCGGTGAGGACAAGGCAGTTCTCGGTCATGGCCTTACGGATGGCTTCCTTTTGGAGCGGCGCGTAAGCAAAGCCCTGCGCCAGTTCCAGTATTTGGATGTTCTTGTCGAGGCCGTGGGCCGTCTGCTTCCCGCGCTTGGTCAGCATGGCCAGACGGTCGGCGATGTCCTGCTCTGCAGCCAGCAGGTCCGGCAGATAAATATACGGTGTGCCGTCGAACATCCGCACCGCCAGTTTCCCGGTCTGGATGCAGCTGTCCAGCGCCGCCGCCAGCTTTTCGGGGGGCTGGTGGATGAAATTCGACGCCGTTTCCAGCAGCTGCGCCCGGGGCAGACAGGTGTGGCCATTGCCTGCGTTGTGGCGCAGGGTGCGCAGGAGGGCGGCTTCCAGCCGTTGGGCGCAGTCCCCTGCCATCTGGTAATACTGGGCGATGCTGTCGGCATGGCGGAAGTCCAGCTGCAGCGGCTCCCCGCAGAGCAGGTAGGGGTTCTGCTGGATAGCCTGCATGGCCCCCGGCCCGAAGGTGCGGAAGACCTCCATCGCCCGGCGGGGACTGATCTCGAACTGAGCCAGATAAGCGATGAGTTCCCGCATTCCGAACATCCGCTTGAACTCCTGCTGGATACGGTCGGCCTTGTCCGCCGAGATGCCCGGGATGAGGGTGAGCTGGGCGGGGTCGTTGGCGATAACTTCCAGCGCCGCCGCGCCAAATTTGTCAATGATCTTATCCGCCGTCCGAGCCCCGATGTAGGGCAGCGACCGGCTGGCGAGGAAGGCGTAGACGGCCTCGAGGTCTTTGGGCATATCCGTCTCGCACTCCTGTGCGTGGAACTGTCGACCATAGGTGGCGTGGTTCTCGTACCTGCCCCGGCAGACGACGCTCTCACCGGCGTGGAGCTCTCCCACCACGCCGCACACAACGGTGACGACACCGCCGCCCGACACCTCGAACACGGTGTAGCCGTTGTCCTCGTTCAGGTAGATGATGTCCTCTACCGTGCCTTCCAGCCGTTCCAGCTCCTGCTCCATCGTCCCGCCTCCTCGTTTTGACACAACTATATATAGTATAGCGGTTTTGGGGGGATTTGTAAATACAACAAAAGCTCCCCCGAAGGGGAGCTGTAGGCGAGGTTTAATCCCCCACCCCATATACATTTTCCTTCGTCAGCCGCTTGCGCACTGCAAAGTACGCCGGGATGAGGAAGAAGCAGGCAAAGAACCATGCCACAGGGTTGGCGATGCAGGCCGCAAAGTAGCCCCAGAGCGGCACGAACCAGAAGCCCACCATGGCACGGGCGACCATCTCGGCCACGCCCGCGAACATGGCAAGGCCGGAATAGCCCAGGCCCTGGATGGTGTAGCGGTAGATGATGAGGACGGCCAGCGGGATGTAGAACACGCTGTTCCAGAAGATGAAGCTTCGGGCATTCGCCATGATCTCCACCTCGCTGCTCTCGAGGAAGAGACTGATAAGCGGCACATCCAGCACACGCAGGATGAGGAAGGATGCCACACTGTAGACGCAGCCAATTCCCAGCGCAGTATTGACGCCCCGGTCCACACGCTTGAGGTCGTGAGCGCCCATGTTCTGGCTGGCGTAGGTGGTCATGGCGGTGCCGATGCTCTCCAGCGGCACCGAGAGGAACTGGGCGGCCTTGCTGCCTGCGGTCTGCGCGGCCACGATGCTGCTGCCCAGACCGTTCACCGCGCCCTGCAGCACGACGCTGCCGATGGCGGTGATGCTGCACTGCAGGCCCATAGGGATGCCCATGTTGCAGAGCTTGAGGCAGTGGCTGGCGCTCAGACGGCCCTCTTCCCTGCTCCATTTCAGCTCCGGGTAGTGGTGGCCGATGTAGATGAGACTGCCGATGCCCGCCACCGCCTGACTGAACACGGTGGCGAAGGCCGCACCGAACGCCCCCATCCGGAAGATGAGGATACAGAGCAGGTCGAGGCCGATGTTCAGCACGCTGGCCACCAGCAGGAAATAGAGAGGCCGCTTGCTGTCGCCCAGCGCGCGCATGAGGGCGCTGGTGACGTTGTACAGCAGGGTGAAGGGGATGCCCCAGAAGATGGTGCGGATGTAGATGTCCGCGATGTCGATGATGTTGTCGGGGGTGTTGGTCCAGACCAGCACCGCCCGGGTCAGGGCCACCGTCACCACCGTGAGCACGACGGCGAAAAAGAGGCTCAGCCAGACGGTATTGGCGGTGTAGCGCCGCATCTCTCTGTAGTCCTTCGCGCCGAAGGTCCACGAGATGGGGATGGAGAAGCCGCAGGCGATGCCGTTGACGAAGCCCAGCACCAGATAGTTCAGGCCGCCCACGCTGCCCACCGCCGCCAGCGCATCCACGCCCACGAAGCGGCCCACGATGATGGTATCGGCCAGATTGTAGAACTGCTGGAACAGACTGCCCAGCATCAGCGGCACCGCAAAGGCAAGGATGAGCTTGAGCGGGCTGCCCTGTGTCATGTCTTTTGTCATACAAAGCCCCTCCCCGGGCGGTCACTTAACATTTCTTTGCCAAATTTTTACCGACAAAAACGCCCTGCCGGACGAGGGGCAGGACGTTTTGCGTTTCATGAGTGGTATTATACTCAGCTCATCGTGATTTTGCAAGGGGTTTTTCTCAGATTTCTTCGTACAACATTACTATTTTCTATCGGTGGTTTTTGGTGATTGTGCGCAGGGGAGCGGCAAGGCCCTCCTGCTGCACTCCCTCTCAGCCTTCATAATCGTACTTCCGTATGGAGTCATAAAAGGAATTCCACCAAGCAAGATCCGGCGACTGACTGACCCTTACCCATTTTCTTGTCTCCCAATCTCCTCTCAAATCCGGCGGCTGACTGTCATCCTTGCCCGGCTGCCACATCCACAAATTATCGTCGCTGCTCCCCATCCATTTTCTTGTATCCCAATTTCCTCCCCAATCCGGCGGCTGACTGTCATCCTTGCCCGGCTTCCACACCCAGTCACCCTGACTGTCCGTTACCCATCCGCCTGTTTCCGGCTGCTGGGTGCTTGTCTCCGGCTGCTGGGTGCTTATTTCCGGCTGCTGGACCGTGGTGAGGCTGTCCGGCGAGAGAGTCGTCGGCCCGCTGAGGCCACCGACGGAGGGGGCCGGGTCGTCCTTCTTGCTGTCCTGCTTCCCGCCCACGAGCTTCACGATGTTACTGGTAAATGTCTTCCACACCGTCGGGTTGGAGGCGGGCTGCTCGGACGGACGGACCGTGATGGAGCCCATGTCGAGGATGGTGGGATCCTTCGGGTTTGCGCTGAAGCCGGTCGCGCTGCCGACGGTGTCCGTTCCCGGCTGAGTCAGCCCGGGCTGTCCGCTCAGGGAGCCGCCTTCCAGACCGGAGAGGACCGTTCCCCATTGCTTTTTCTCCTGCTTGCGGCGGGCGATCGCCTCCTCCACCCGGGCAGCCTCCTGCGCTTTCTGCTCCTCGTCGCCAACGCGGTACACGAGGATCAGTTCCTTGCCGCTTTGGCGCAGGACGGTCTCATCCGAGAATGTTTTTCTATCATATCCCGTCTGCCCTACAACATGGAATTGATAACGCCCCTCATGGGACAGCTCGAGTTCGAATGCGCCATTCACGCCGACCAAGTCTTTTATCCGGGCCAGCGGAATGACCGCCTCCATCTCCCGCCCTTCCCCATCAAGGAACCGGATGCGAAGCTCATGGACTTCCTTTGCAAGCTCCCGCAGCGAGTCGCCTGTCATCCGAAAGAGTGTGCTGTGGGCATCGAAGCTCAGGACCTTGTTGACCGGGTCATACTCCGCCGTGGCCACATTACCAAGCTCCTGTGTGCCATCCAGATGGGTGATCACGCCGACGGTCTCGTACATCTGCTTCACACGGTCCGGCACCTCGCCGGCCTGCACGCTTGGAGCGTCGTCCTCGTCGTCGTCGTCCTCGTCGTTCTCGGTATCATCGGGCTGCTCCGGCTGGGAGGGCATCCGCTGGTCGTAGCTGTAGTCCTCCATCTTCTTCCCGTCGGGGTCGTAGCGGGTCAGACTACCGCCCGTCACCTTGTGGTCGTCGTCGGAGAGGGCGTCATTGGAGATCTCGCCGACTATGCCGCCGCCGATGGCCGCAGTTTTGCCGCCGGTTCTTGCGCCCGCCTTGGCCTCCACCTCGGCGTCGCCGGAGATGATGATGTGATTGGGGTTGCTGGGGTTGCTGGGCGGTGCATCCGGGTCTATCTCGCGGCCTTCCGTGCCTGCGCCGTCGCCGATGCCTGCCGCGCCGGGGCGGGAGGCATCCAGATTTTTATCCGCATCGCCGCCCGTGGCCGACACCTTGCCGCCGGAAATCTCGATGTCGCGGCCCGGGCCGTACACACCGCCGCCGATACCGGCAGCACCCTCGCCGCCCACGGCTTCTACCGTGCCGCCGGTGATCTCGATGTTTCCGGCACCGCTTTCGTAGCCGCCGCCGATGCCTGCGCCGTCTTCGCCGCCTTCGGCGGTGAGGGAGCCTTTGGTGTCGTTGTCGTCCTTGATGGTCAGCTTGCCGGAGGACTCATGGCCATTCTTCTCGAGGCCCGCATTGTGGCTGCCGCTCTTCAGCTCGTTGGCACCGTCCAGCTCGATGGCGGCATCGTGGTCACCCTGCACGGTGACGGCGGCTTTGCCCGCATCGACTGGGCTGTCACCGCTGTCATCCACCTCGGTCTTGCCGCTGACGTCAATTTTCAGGTCGTCGAAGGTGACGTCCACGTTGCCCTCGGAGGTGTCGATGGTGACGGTGTTCTTATCCGACTCGCCGGTGATGACGGTCTCCCCCTCATCCTTCTCGAAATCCTTTTCACCCTGCTTGACATTGTTATAGTTTCCTCTTTCATCGCTCGCACCTTTGACCGTAATGTCGCCGTCGGCGATGTTCCATGTTTTCGCATAGGCCGGGATGCCGGAACTCACCACGATGCCCGCGATGACGGCGGCGGCCACGCCCCGCCGGAGTGCGCTCTTCAGTCTCATAGTACATCTCCTTTCGTTTTGTGTATCATGCAATGCCGTCGATGCGGCTCAGGCTCTCCTTTGAGGGGCTTATGAGATGCTCCAAGTCCTCCGGCAGCCAGATCTTTATCTCACCCTGGGTATCCGGCAGGTCGTCCCAGTCGTCACCAAGGTCGGTATAGCTCCGCAGGTCACTCTCCAACAGATTGGTATACTTTGTGCCATCCGGGACGGTGGTTTCCAGCAGGAAAAGCCGTGGCTTATCCTCCTCGGGAGCGATGGCCTCAAATCGGGAAGCCAGCTGTTTCAGGGACTCCTCAAGCCCGATTCTCGGCGTTTCCGTTCTCGCAGGCTCGAGCCACCAATCCAAACTCGGGAGATCGTCCCTTTTTTTCGCGAGTTGGAAGTCCATCATATCCAGCTCTTGTTTCAGGGACTCGTCATGCCCGATTCCCGGCGTTTCCTCTCTCGCAGGCTCGAGCCACCAATCCAAACTCGGGAGGTCGTCCCTTTTTTTCGCGAGTTGGAAGTCCATCATATCCAGCTCTTGTTTCAGTAATTCGTCGCGTTCACGTCTGAGCTCTTCACTCGTTTTTTGCTCTACCTCTTTGTGGGTCAATATCAGCCTCTCCTGTGGCTCTGGCGTCTGCACCGGCACCCACTCCTGATAGCGCTCCGACAGGTCGTCCCGCGTTTCGCCGTCCAGCCGGAGGCTGATGTCCTCCCTGTTCTGCTTCAGCTCCACGTCAGCGTCCTCGCCCGCCGCGTCGGCCATCTTGTCCACGCTATAGTGGGTCATGGTGTCCTCATAGCGGAAGAAGATGTCCTCCACGCCGTCCTCCCGGAGGCTGGAGATGTCGGTGGTGACGGTGGAGCGGGGAGCGGCGCTCTCAATAAGCACCACACCCCCCGGGGTGAGGACCTCTCCGGCGTCGCCGGCCATGGGGTCGGTGCTGCTCTCCGCGACCACCGCAGGGTCCATCCACTGGACGACGGCGGCGGCGCCGGCCTTTACGCTGCCGAACACGGGGACGATGCCGCTCTCCGCGACCCCCGCAGGATCCAGCCGCTGGATGGTGACCCGGTCGGCGAAGAAGGCGTTGACCACCATGCCGCCGGGCAGGGGTTCGGGAGCGTTCTCCTGTGCCGGGGGCGGGACGTCATCATCATCGTCGTCCTCGTCGTCGTCCGGCTGGGGCTTGGGGGTGGAGGTGTAGTCGTAGCCCATCCCCTCCATCACGGTGCCGTCCGCGTTCAGACGGGTCAGCCGTCCTCCCGTCACCTTATGTTCATCGTCAGAAAGGTTCTCCGTGGGTACTTCGCCGTAGCTGCCGCCAATGGCCGGGGCCTTGGCGTCCGTCATCTGGCTTCCCGCCTTGGCCGTCACCTCGGCGTCGCCGCAGATGTAGAGGTCTCCCGGGTTCGGGTCGTCGGTGTCGTCCGACGCGCGGCCTGCTCCGTCGCCGATGCCTGCCGCGTTGCTCCCGCCCACAGCCTCGATGGTGCCGCCCCGGATGGTGATGCTGCTGCCAGTGCTCTCGATGCCGCCGCCGATGCCTGCACCGCCGCCGTCGCCGCCCTCAGCGGTGAGGGAGCCGTCCTTGCCGTTGTCGTCCTTAATGGTCAGCGTTCCTTTCGACTCGTGTTCGTTCTTCTCAAGACCCGCATTATAGCCGCCGCTCTTCAGCTTGTTGTCGCCGTCCAGTTCGATGGTCGCATCGTGGTCGCCCTGCACGGTGACAGCGGCTTTGCTCTCCTGGGCAGGGCTGTCATCGCTGCCATCCCCCTCCTTCTTGCCGCTGACGTCGATCTTCAGGTCGTCGAAGGTGACGTCCACTTTGCCGCCGGAGGTGTCGATGGTGACGGTGTTCTTATCCGACTCGCCGGTGATGACGGTGTTGGTGTCGTCCTTGTCGATGGTCTCGCCCTGTGAGACCTTGTTCTTTCCTTCGGCGTCGCCCGCTTTCACGGTGATGTCGCCGTTGGCGATGTCCCACCGGGCCGCATAGGCCGGGATGCCGGAACTCACCACGATGCCCGCGATGACGGCAGCGGCCACGCCCCGCCGGAGTGCGCTTTTCAGTCTCATAGTCTGTCCTCCTTTGGTCTGTTTGTCGTTCGAGAGCCGGTCTTTTCTGATGCAAATTTACCAAAAAATCAAGAGGATGTCAATAAAACCTGCGCAAATAGGGGTGTTTTCGGCGTGAGTGGCACAAAAGGAGCTAAACCTCTCCGTCACGCCTACGACGTGCCACTGCCCGGGTTGCGGCTCCCAGCATCTGCTTCGGCCCTTGGTGCGGGCCTCGCATCCTGCTGGCCGCGGCCCCAACAGCGACTCCCTGTTTCCGCCGCTGGCGGCGGTCGTCGTTGTTGCTCCTAACGAGGGGAGGCCTTGGCATACCGGAAAGTTTCGCCTTTACCCGGAGACCTGTCCTCTTCGCCAGAGGCTCCCCTACTAGGGGAGCTGGCGCGAAGCGCCTGAGAGGTTGTACGAAGGACAGCCTGACCATGCGCCGCATACGCAAAAAAGCCCTCCCGAGCGGGGAGGGCCATAGCCTGTCTTATTCAGAGTAGTGCGCCAAAAACTGCTTGGTGCGCTCCTCCTGGGGGTGGTCGATGAGCTGGCGGGCCGGGCCTTCCTCCACCACGACGCCGCCGTCCATGAATAGGATGCGGTCGGCCACGTCGCGGGCGAAGTGCATCTCATGGGTGACGATGATCATGGTGGTCTTTCGGTCGGCGAGGTCGCGCAGGACACGGAGGACTTCGCCGGTCAGCTCCGGGTCAAGGGCGCTGGTGGGCTCATCGAAGCAGAGGATGTCCGGGTGGAGCGCCAGTGCGCGGGCGATGGCCACCCGCTGCTGCTGACCGCCGGAAAGCTGGTGGGGGTAGTGGCCTGCCCGCTCCGACAAGCCCATCTGGGCCAGTAAATCACGGGCCTGTGCTTCCAGCTGGGCGTGGATGGCCTTTTTGTTGGCCTTGTAGTCGGGCTGCTCCTTCGCCAGAAGCTCCCCCGCCAGCATCACGTTTTCCAGCGCGGTGTACTGGGGGAAGAGGTTGAAGTTCTGGAACACGAGGCCGAAGTGGAGGCGCTTTTTCCGCACCTCGCTCTCCCGCTGGGTGGCAGGGTCGGCGGCGTCCCACATGGTCTCGCCGTTCACCCTGATGACGCCGGTGTCGGGACGCTCAAGGAAGTTCAGGCAGCGCAGCAGCGTCGTCTTGCCCGAGCCGGACGAGCCGATGATTGCCAGCGCCTCGCCCTGTTCCAGTGTGAGCGAGATGTCCTTGAGAACTTTCGTCTCGCCAAAGTTTTTCCCGATGCCGGAGGCTTCGAGTAATGCCATAATTCAGTATCCTCCTTAGCAGCGGAAATAGTCCATCTTTTTCTCGGCCCAGTCCAGCAGCAGGGTGAGTGCGCCGACAAAGACGAGGAAGAAAATCGCGGTGGAGAACAGCGGCCAGATGAGGCCCTTGGCGCTGTACTCCTTTGCCATCATGATAATCTCCTTGTTGGCTATGACATTCGCCAGCGAGGTATCCTTCACCAGCGTGATGACCTCGTTGCCCATCGGGGGCAGGATGCGCTTGACGACCTGCAGGAGCGTGACCTTGAAAAAGATCTGGCTCTTGGTCATGCCAAGCACCTGACCGGCCTCGGTCTGGCCTTTCGGCACAGCCTCGATGCCGCCGCGGTAGATCTCAGAGAAGTAGCAGGCGTAGTTGATGGCGAAAGCCACCACCGCCGCCACCAGACGGCCCGAAGAGCCGGAGGGCCAGGGGTTGGTCATACCCAGCAGGCCGGGGCCAAGGTAGATGACGATGATCTGGAGCATCAGCGGCGTACCGCGGATGACCCACACGAAGGTCTTGACGACGCCCCGCAGCGGTGCGCACCGGCTCATGGAGCCAAAGGCCACCACAAGGCCCAGCGGCAGCGAAAACAGCAAGGTCAGAAAGAACAGCTCACAGTTGAGCGCGAATGCGCCGGTCAGACGCTCCAAAATCACAGTCACAGAATCACTACACCTATCCGTTTATAATGTAAGTTACTCAGCCAGAGTCAGGCCGTACTTGTCGGCCAGAGTCTGCATGGTGCCGTCAGCCTTCAGCTCGTCGAATGCATTGTCCACAGCCTCGGCCACGTCGCTGTCCTTGCGGAAGGCCACGCCGTACTCCTCGACGTTCAGCTCATCCACCATCTTGAGGTTTGCGTAGTCGGTACCCTCGCCGATCATGGCAGAAGCCAGAGTCAGGTCGAGGATGGCGGCGTCAGCAGTGCCAGCGGCGACTTCCATCAGGCAGTCAGTCTGAACAGCCTTGGAGATGAAATCAGCCTGAGACAGGTCGGCGTTCTCGGTGATGGTGGTCTCACCGGCAGAGCCGGCCTCGGCCACCACGGTCTTGCCGATGAGGTCGGCGGTGGAGGTATAATCGGTGCCGTCCTTCACCACGACGACCTGGGCGTTCTTGACGTAGGGCTTGGTGCAGGCCATGTTCTCCTCGCGGTCATCGGTCAGGGTCAGGCCGTTCCAGATGCAGTCGATGCTCTTTGCAGCCAGCTCGGTCTCCTTGGTGTCCCAGTTGATCTCCACGAACTCCGGCTCGACACCCAGCTTCTCACAGACAGCGGTGGCCAGCTCGGTATCGAAACCGGTGAAGTTGCCGTCGGCGTCGGTGTAGTTCATCGGCTCATACACGGTGTAGCCGATGACCATCTTGCCGTTGGACTGGATGTAAGCCAGGTCGCTGTCAGCGGCCACGGAGCTTGCCGGGGCGGCAGAGGCGGCGGCAGAAGAAGCAGCCGTGGAAGTGGATGCAGAACCGCCGCAGGCGGCAAGGCTCAGTGCCATCGCACCGGCCAGAAAAGCAGATACCAGACGTTTCATATACAAATTCCTCTCTCAGTTTCAGCAGAAGCAGCGCCTCGTTTTACCGCTTTACCATGCTAAATTGTTAAACTGTGACTATAGAATAGCGCGTTTTGCCCCGTTTTGCAAGAGGAAAACCGATTTTTTCGCGTTTTGCCCGCAGACCGCCCCTTTCCGATAGGGTTTTCGGTGTATTTGTACAAAGGACAAAAAGAAAACCGCCACCTCACGGTGACGGTCAGACTTTCCGTTCAATTTATAATGACGCATTCTCAAACGCATCCCCTGCGGCCTTTTGCAAAGCGTCGATGGAGATGGTGCAGAGGGCCGCGAGGTCGGCGTCCGAGCCGTCGGCAGGGATGTCCGCCACCTCTTCCTCAGTCTTGCCCTTGAGGTAGCTGCAATAGCCCTCGCTGTGCTCGTACCACTCCTTGCCGAGGCTGGATGCGTTCCGCATCCCGTAGCTGTCGCCCAGCTCAAGCTTAGAGCGGACGGTGTCCGGGGCGGTGACGCCGCCGTCTGCCGCGATGGTCAGCGCAGGCTCTGCCATGTCGCCGATGGCGCTGGTCACACGGCCATCGGCATCCAGAGTCAGGGCCACGACGGTAAGGTCAACTTCTGCGTTCACATCCTTGTCGTCGGTGGCGGTGATGTCCGAAGAGGCATTCTCTGCCTCCACGCCGAGGCTCACCCGGTCGCCCTTCGCCGCGCCGAGGGCGGACGCATTCGTGCAGGCTTTCGCCACGGCGTCGCGGTACTTATCCACCCGGATGGTGCAGCCGGACAGCAGGTCGGCGTCCACAGCCTTGCCGTCCTTATCGGTTTCCAGCATGGATGCCTGTTCCGGCGTCATGCCGATGAGGTAGTCGGCGAAGTCATCGGCCTGCTCGGCCCAGCCCTTTTTCAGCGAAGATGCCGCTGCCAGCGGGTAGTCGTCCCCTTTCTGGCGCTTGGTGCGGTAGTCGGTGGGCATGGTGACGACGCCTTTGCCGTCGGCGGTAACTTCCACTTCCAGCTCATCCAGCATCACGTCGGCCAGCTTGCCGTCTCCGTCCAGCAGGACGGCGGCAGCGATGGTATGAATGGTGCCGGTACGGGCCTCATCGGAAGCCTCGGTCAGGATGCCGAGGCCGGTCTTCCAGCCGCCAGTCTGGGTGGTGCTGGCGCTGCCGGACGAGCCGGACATGGCGTTCGAACTGCTCATGCTGCCGGAATCGCCGTTGCCTTTGCGGCAGCCGGACAGCAGCAGTGCCGCCGCCACGGCACAGCTCAGAAGAGCTTTTTGTCTCTGTGTCATAAGCGTTACGCTCCCTTTCATCTCTTTGGGAGTAGTATAGCCCGGCAGGAGTCTATTTATTTATATATCTTTTTGTTGGAAACTGTGTTATACTTGTCCTGCGGCCTACCCCGCCCAGTTTTATGGGAAGGGAGGTGAAGGTAATGGCACCTATTCTCACGATTTTGGAATCTGTTGTGGCAAATGTGATCTCGCATTATATTTGTAAGTGGCTTAACAGATTCGACAAGGACCGCAAGCCCGACTAAACGGAAAGCCCCCGGGGAGCTGCAACTCCTTGGGGGCTTTTCTTTTGGTGAAGCCAATGGAACTTCTCACGATTCCATTTCTAGTATATGCGATTCCCTGCAAAAGTCAAGCACCGCACAGAAAATTTACAACTGTGCTCTGAGACCGACGTATTATCTGGCAAAGTGGGCCAATATTGACGTTATATCATGCAAAATCGCACTTTGCCACTGTGGCAATCTGGTAAACAGCTGGCACTCTGACCCCACTTTGCCAAAAGGGGCAGAATGCCAAGTTGGCAAACTGGCAAAATATAACGTATCTATATTATTAAATAGCCATATTGCCACTTGTTCCACCACAGTATCGCTCACATCAGCGGGCTCAGCAGGCGGAGTACACTGTCCAGGAGCGTCCCGGCCAGCGAGGTGCGGCAGTCGGCCAGCTGCACTTCCCGGCACTCTGGCAGGGTGCGGAGCACATCGTCCCGCAGCGCAATGACCTGACTGTTATAGAGCAGCAGCGCCCCGCACTCAAAGTGGAGGAAGAGGCTGCGGTAATCCATGTTGATGCTGCCCACCACGGCGGCGCGGTCATCGCTGACGTAGCACTTGGCGTGGAGGAAGCCGGGCGTGAACTCGTAGATGCGCACCCCCGCCCGGAGCAGCGGCACATAATAGGAGCGGGTCAGCCGGAAGATGAGCTTCTTGTCCGGGATGCCCGGCAGCACCAGCCGGACGTCCACGCCCCGCTTTGCCGCCGCTTTGAGGGCTTCCAGCATGGTCTCGCCCACCGCGAAGTAGGGCGTATAGATATAGACATACCGCTGGGCCTGATTGATGATATTCAGGTAGACCGTCTCGGCCAGAGCCTCTTCGTCCAGCGGGCTATCCCCGTAGGGCTGTATCACTCCGTCCGACTGGGCGGGCAGGGACTTAGCCTGAGGCATAAAGGGCGCATAATCCTCCTCGCTGGGGCGGAAGGCGTTCCAGTGGTCGAGGAACATCACCGTGAAGTTCCAGACCGCCGCGCCCTCGGTGCGGAGAGCTGCGTCCTTCCAGTAGCCGAACCTCTCTTCTTCATTGATATACTCGTCGGCCAGATTGATGCCGCCCGTATAGGCTGTATTTCCGTCCACCACCACGATCTTCCGGTGGTCGCGGTGATTCATGACCAGCGACACCAGCGGCACCACCGGGTTGAACGGGATGCAGCGGATATGCGCCCGCTCCATCTTCACCACGAAATCGGACGGCAGACCCAGCAGACTGCCAAAATCGTCGTAGATGAGCCGGACATCCACCCCCTGCGCCGCCTTGCGGACAAGGATGTCCTCTACCCCCTTCCACATCTTGCCGGTGCGGACGATGAAGAACTCGAGGAAGATGAAGCGCTCTGCCTTTTCGAGGTCGGCCAGCAGGTCAGGGTACATGGCCTCACCGCAGGGGTAATATTTTGCCGTGGAGTTTTTCCATGCGGGGTACGGCCCGTACTCCGAAATATACCGGCTCAGTCCCCTGCTGGCGGGGTCGAGGGCGTCGGTCTGGCCCGGCTGCTGGGCGAGGTCGGCGGTGTGCTGGCGCTCCACCGCCTGCATCCGCTGGCGCATCCGCTTGGCGGGGGCCTTGTTGCC
>OKRY01002010.1_pt1 | contig 16232 bp, 13 predicted proteins | sample 1601121 | NCBI WGS metagenome assembly OKRY01 (sample SAMEA3541546, study PRJEB24748) | human gut metagenome | biome: human gut; feature: human-associated habitat; material: faeces | place: China | collected 2012
TATCCAATTAAAACAATGTTCTTAAGTAAACTAGTTGATGGAATTATATGAAGGAAACTATTTGTTACAACTGCAAATGTTCCCATTATAATAAGCGCAAGTTGATATGTAAAAAAGTTTTGTAAAAGGGCATTACCAGAATCTGTAACTTTAATACCCTGTTTTTTTAATAAATACATTTGAAATGGTTGTCCACCTGATGAAAAAGGTGTAATCGCATTAAAAAATTGTGCTGAACACATAAGAATAAATGTATCTTTTATTTTATAATCTTTTTTTATAGACTTTAAATATAGATGAAGTGATAATGATTGAAAAAATACATAAAGTCCCATAAGTATAAGCGCAACAAATAAAAACTTTATATCTATATTTGTAAGGGCACTCATTATATCTTTAAAATCATCTTTCATAATTAAGTACATTATAAGTACTGAAATTAATATTAATATTATTATATTAGTTTTATATTTTTTCATATTATTCTCCTATATTTTCAAATCCAGGCATATCTTTGCCAGATAAAAATTCTAAAGATGCTCCTCCACCTGTTGAAATATGATAAAAAGAATTTTTATATCCAAACTTTATAGCGGCTGATGCGGAATCTCCACCACCTATTATAACTTTTGCACTACTATTTTTTAGTGACTTTAATACTTCTTTTGTACCATATGAAAAGTTATCATATTCAAATGCACCTGCTGGGCCATTTAAAAATACTGTTTTAGTTTGTTTTAAAACATTATCTATATTTTCTATTGTTTTAGGTCCTATATCAAATGCTATATCATCATTACCAATTTCATTAATATTTTTTAAAACTTTATCATTACTATCTATCTTATCAGATACATATACATCTACAGGTAAAATTATTTTATCAGAATATTTATCTAGCAAATTTTTTGAATATTCAATGTTTTCTTCATCAACAAGTGATTTACCAACATTTATTCCTTTTGCTTTTAAGAATGTAAATGCCATTGCTCCTACTATTATAATATTATCTACTTTTTCTATTAAATTAGATATAATACCAATTTTATCAGATACTTTTGCGCCACCCAATATAATGCAAAAAGGTTTTTCTGGATTATTTAATAAAATACTTAATTTATTAATTTCTTCTTCCACTAAAAATCCAACTGCGCTCTCTAAATATTTTGAAACACCGGTAGTAGATGCTGCTCTTCTATGAGATACTCCGAAAGCATCATTAATATAAACATCTGCTAGTGATGCATAGAATTTTGAAAGTTCTTCATCATTATTACTTTCCTTTTTACCATCTAAATCAAAATATCTTACATTTTCAAGCATTACAATTTTATTATTTTGAACTACATTTTTAATATCTTCATCATATGTACAAAAATATATTTTTTTACCTAGCAAATCTGATAGTCTATCACAAACTATCTTTAAAGAATTTTTCTTTTTGTCTTCTTCATTTTTTATTCTTCCTAAATGAGACATTATTATTACATGTTTTGCATGTTTTAATGCATACTTAATTGTTTCTAAACTTTTAACTATCCTATTATCATCTTCTATATTACCATCTTTTATTGGTACATTTAAATCACATCTAATTAATACTGTTTTATTATTAATATCTATATCTTTTATTGTTTTCATTTTCTACCCTCTTATAAGAATTATAACACACATATATAGAAAAAAAAAGAACCATATAGATTCTTTTAATTAACTGTTATTCTACATACTCCAGTTTTACCATTTGAAGATGTAACTGTTATTACTGCTGTACCTTTAGATTTTGCAGTTACAAGTCCACTTGATGTTACACTAGCAACATTTGAATTTGATGAAGAGTATGTTACAGATTTGTTTGTTGCATTACTTGGGAAAACTGAAACACTTAATTGTGCTGTTTGTGATATAGTCATTGTTTTTGCATTTGGGGTAACAACAACACTTGTTACAGAAACTGTTGTATCTGGTTTTTGAATAGGATTACCACAAGTTCTTACAGTGAATTGTTTAGATGCATTAGCTCTATTACCTGAACTATCAGTTACTGTGTAATATAAGTTATAAACACCTGGTGTATTAATTATTCCTGTATCTCCTGTTATACTTACTCTTGATGTTATATTACCATCTACATTATCTCTTGCAACATATCCATAAGGACCATTAACACTTATATTAACACTATTTCCTGTACATATATTTTGATATGCATCACTTATATTAAATGTTATTATAGGAGCTATTGTATCTCTGTAATAATTATTGTTATCATTATTAGTATTATTGTTTGTACTATTGTTTGTATTATTATCCGTATTATTATTTGAATCATTATTAGTATTATTATCAGTTGGTGTATTCTTATTATCATCTTCTTTAGATTCTTCTTCCTTCTTTTCAACAATAACTTTTCTTTCCGCTGTTGCCTTATTACCAGCTTTATCTGAAACAGTATATTTAATTACATATTCTCCCTCTTTTTTAGTGTCTACTTTACCAGTTATTTTTATTTTCTTAGTGATATCACCATCTACATTATCAGTAGCAACTGCACCAGGTTCTTTATATGTATCTCCTACTTTTATTGTAATAGTTTTGTCTCCGAAAAGTTCAATTACTGGTTTTTCAGTATCTTTTTGAGTTTGAGTTTCTTCTGTATTCTTTTTAGCACTATCAGGTTTTGTACCATATCCATCTGTAGTATATGCATTTTTACAAGTTATATATGCTTTATATGTAATATTACTACTTACTCTTTTATTAGTTGTATCTTCTTTTTTAGTATCTTCGCTTGATGATTCTGTACTAGTTTGATTGGATTCAGTAGTATCAGTTGCATCAGTTTCTTTAATATTTTCAGATACATTTGATGTACTTTCTTCAAGATCTAAAGTCTCATCCTTTAATGCCTCAGCAATAACATATCCCTTGCAATCTGAAGATCTTTTGTTTATAACTAATTTTTGTTTTAAAATATCAGTTATATTTATTTCTCTCCATTCATACTCATATAATTTAATTTTTTCTTTTAATAAATAGTTTGGTGCTGCATATTCTAATTGTTTTTCAAATTTAACATAATCATTTTTTAAATTATTTTTATGTACTATAACACCAACGACTATTCCGGCAATTAATAAAATAACTACTACAAATGTTATTATTTTACCCTTTGTTAGCCATTTTGTCTCTTCCATACATATCCTCCTATTTCATATATTTTATTATAACATATTAAGAAAAAATAAGTAAACATTTTTACTTATTTTAATACTCACTATAATTTGCAGTCATGTATTTTCTGCCACATTTAATATATGCGTTATAAACAAGTTCATATTTATCACTAGAAAGATCTTCCTCATTTGTTATTATTACATAACCATCACATTTATCTTTCAAATCACTATATACTAAATTTGAACTTGATAATGTTTTTAAAGTAATTTTTTTCTCTTCACCTTCATCTATGTCTAAATTTTTAATTACATAATAGTTTTGAGCACCAGTTACAAGTTCTTTCTCAAAACTTTTATATTTATTAACGTTTGTACTTTTTCCAACATTTATAATAATAACAATTGCAAGAACAATAATTAATATTAATGCCGCAAGTATTGCCATACCTCTTGTAATAACACCTTTGTTATTCATTATCTTCACTCTTTTCTTTATCATTATCGTCTTTATTAGTATTTTCATCTGTTACAGGATTCATAACTATTGTTTCTTCTTTTTCGTAACCATATGAAAAATCTTGTAATTCAGATGTATTTGGAACACCTACTTCATCAACATCTAATATACTTGCTTCTGGTTCTTTATTCTTATTTTTTTTATTTTTAGATATAATTCCTATAATTATAATCACTATTATTAGAACAACTATTGCTATACCTATTATGATCTTACTATCTAACATCTTACATCACCTATAATAATATTACAACATTTTTACTTTTTTAGCAACAACTTGCTACCTTTATAATCAGATTATTACTATCAAACATATACAATAAAAAGAATATATGCTATAATATACTTAATAATAAGAGATTTTATAAATAATCTGCTTCTTGTTAATAATGGAGGATTTATGGAGGAAATTAAGTTATATGACCATAACGAAGAAGGTTATCAATCAATTATTAAAAGTTTAGAAGATAGTAACTTTTCATTTATTGAAAGAGCCACAGGTACAGGTAAATCATATATACTAATAAAATATTTGGCAACTCAAATGGCTGGCAAACGAGTTTTATTTGTTACTACACATGAGCCTATGTTTGATCAACTTGTAAATAGAGATATGCCTTTACTTGGAACATCAAAAGAAATATTTGATAAACTAGATTTAGTTATATATCCAAATATTAATAAAAATTCAGCAAAATATTATTTTGATAATTACGATTGCTTCATATTTGATGAAGCTCATCATTGTGGCGCTACTGTATGGGGAGAAACAATTGGCGAACTAAGAGATTTGATAAAAACTTCAGAAGATAAAGTTATGATTGGTGCAACTGCTACCGGCACAAGATATCTAGATGATTATATGGATGTAGCAAAAGTATTATTTGATAATAATGTTGCCAGTAGATTAACATTGTCTCAAGCAATATTAAAAGAAATATTACCTGCCCCTTTATACATTAATATTAATTATAGTGCACAAGAATCATTAAATTCTATAAAATCAAAATTAAAGAAGTTACCAAATACTGAAGAATTTATACCATTACGAAAAAAACAAGAAGAATTACAAAAAAAATTAAATATTGAATGTGATGTTAATAAATTATTAAAAGAAAACGGAGTTAAAGGTGGAGAAAAATATATTGTTTTTTGCTCAAGTATATCAGAACTAGAACAAAAGAAAAAAGAAGCTGAAGAATGGTTTAAAGGAATAGGAAAAATATCAATTTATCAAGCACATAGCAAACAAAACAAAAATGAAAATCAAAATCAAATTAATGATTTTTCAAAACCTAGTGATAATAATGAAATAAAACTAATGTTTGCTGTGGATATTTTTAATGAAGGAATGCATATTAATGGCGTAGATGGAGTAATTATGACTCGACATACAACATCCCCTATTATTTACTTACAACAAATAGGTAGAGCATTATCATTTTCTGTAAGAAAAAAACAAATAAAAATATTTGATTTAGTTGGTAATGCAACAGATATAGATGTTGTATATGAATTATATAAAGAACTGTTGCATGAAGCGGAAAAAATGATAAAAGAAAATCCAGAAAATAAAAAACATTACGAAAATATAATTGAAAGGTTTAAAATTATTGAACAAAATAGTTCATTAATCGATTCTATTAATGAACTTGAAAATTATTTAAATTGCAATTATATTATTAAAAATAAGTTAGAAAAAGATATTAACTTCATGGAAGCATATACATCAATATTAAAAGAACCATTTATGGAACTTTTAATTAATAATAAAATTGATAAAGTACATATGAGTATTTATAATGAATTAGTCAAATATGCAAACTATTTATCAATAGATGATTTACTAAAATTAACTTCTATAGGAGTAATTATATCTAATTGGCAGCGAGATCAGGAAACATTAGATTTAATTTCTAAATATGGTTCATTAACCCAATCTATTAACGCTGAATATATAAATACAATAAATAAATATAATGAATTTTATCTAGAAAATAAACGAAGACCTGATGGAAGGAATGAGCAAGAAAAGATTCTAAAGGAAAGATATAGATATTATCTAACAAACCTAAGACCTAGTAAATTAAAATCAAGTTTAAAAAAAGTATCTTATAAATTAAATGTTGAAGAAATTTTAATTAATAATGGTTATCCAGAAAAAGAAGATATAAATGACTACTTAGATATGATTGAAAAAAAATATATAAATGGTCAAAAAATTGATTCATTAGAAATAAAAACATTAAATAAGATAAAATTAATAGTTAATTTAAATAATAGACAGATAATTCAGGATTTAATAAATAATAAAGTTCTTAAAATAGATAATTGTATTAAAATTATACAAGAATTTATTGCAAATCATCCCGATGATGATAAATTAACGTTAATGTTAGCAATATTTGATAAGGATGTCGCTGCAGCATATAAGTATATAGATAAAAATTATAAATATGTAACAAATGAACAATATGATATTATTTGTGGATTAAATATGGAATTACCACCTTCATTTGATAAAAAACGTGAAGAAAGATTAAAAAATTTAAATGGATATGATTCTTATTATGAAAAAGAAAATATTTTATCATATAAAACATCTAAAGATATTGTTAATTTTATTAAACTAAATAAAAGACGACCCGATCCTAATAATAAAAATGAAGTTATGCTTTATAAAACATATAATAACTTGTTATCAAAAAATAGTAGATGGTTTAATCTTATTAGTGACAGCCTAATCGAAAACAGTATTGAATTATCATTGGAAGAAAAAATAATAACTGGAAAAACTATTAGCAATACCGAATTAAAAGAAATATACACATCTGTTTTAAACAACATAAGAGATTGTAATAAGGATTCATTTGTTTATTCAATAGAATTAAAAAAATTAAAGGTATTAAAAAAACATAACGTAATTGATTCAAGAGAATATAAAATATTAAACAGAACCATAAATATGATTAATTCAGTATTTGCTGATGATTTAAATGAAAAACAAATAAAAGTTTTATCTGAAAGTATATGGTCAAATAAAGATATCATACCTTATAATTTAATATATTATATTAGAAATAAAGGTATCACTCTTCCAAAAACATACATTAGCATTATTGCTGCGACAAGTAAAGATGGTATTAACAGAGCACATAATATATATATGAATGATACTAAACAATATAGAGATTTCTTTAAATATATAGAAAGTAATGGTAACAGACCAGAACATGATGATTCTTTATCTTCATTTATTAGAAATTACTTGTTAAATTGTTCTGGACATGATAGAAATGTATATATACACGCATTAAATAATTTAAAGGTTCCTATACTAATGGAAGAATTATATATAGCAAATCAATTAAGCGATAATGCCATAAATAATTTATATAATAAATTATTATTAAAGAAAGATAATGATATACCATTTGATATATTAGAAAAATACTGTTTTGATTCAATATCTTTAAGAAGAGTTGATAAATCAACTAAAGTTCGTTTATATGACAATTATACTTATGATACAAAACAGAGTATTTCAGATGAAGTTATAGATCAAATAAAAAAGACAATAATAAATAATCCACATGTTGATTTAGATTTTAATGGAGAATTATCTATACTGAGTGATTCAGATAAAAAAGAAATATCAGAATTCCAACTAGATTTGACTGCTGGAGAATTTATTTATTCTTTAATACAAAGAATAAAAAGAGAAAATAATACTTTAGATAAAATATTATCTTTTGATGAAACACAAAAGTTGAGTGATATTAGAAGATTATCAAAGAAAAATAATAAAAATGAAGATTTATTAAATGAATTAGACAGCTTAGATAAGGAAATTTTATTTAAAAAGAATGAAGCAAACATTTCAGGTATGATTGATGAATTAATTAATTTTGTAAAGACAAATAAACGAATGCCAAATAAATCTTCAGATGATCCAACTGAAAAAAAGATTGCAGAGGATTTGGAGATTATTAAAAATATTATATCTGAACAAGAATATAGTAAAATATTAACATTAGCAAGAAAAATATTATTAACAGAAAAACAAGATTCATTTTATGATGAGTTCGTAAGTTTCATTGAAAGAAATGAAAGATTTCCAACAAAATTAAGCAATGATCCGGAAGAAATAAAATTAGCTGAACAATATCAAAAAGATGGAACAAAGTTTAATTTAGAACAAAAAAAACATATAACAATGTTACAAAAGAAATATCAGTTAAATAATATAGCATTATTAAGAAAGATGAAAGGAAGGTAATAAAAATGGCTATAGATTATAGAAATGAAGTAGATTCAGGATTTGATAGAAAAATAATAGTTGAAAAAACAATTAAGGCTTTATTAAACATGGGATTCTCTCCTGAAATTATAATTGAGAACTCTGACTTTAACCCAAGACATTTAGAAATGTTAGGTAATTTACAAGATTCTCATTATATAAAAGAGGATGAAATAAAAACATTATATGATCGTTTTTTAAGAGATGATTTGATTGAAGAAAGTTATTCAGAAGGAAGTAGTTTGGGTATTGATCAATATGCGACACCTATTCATGCAATACAAGAATTATATCCAATGGGTAAAGAGGAAGAAAAAGAAAAATTTAGTAAAAGAGATCAACTAAATAAAACTATAGATAAATTAAAAAATGCAGAAAAGAAAAAAATAATAAAAGAAAGAGATAAGATATTAAACAAAATCGTTAAGTTTAAAGCAAAATTTCCAGTAATTGATAATATTATAAATTTGGTAAATGAACTTGATGAATTGATGAGTAAAGGTGAAAATTAATCTGAACAAATAACTGCTCTATTCCACAAATATGGTTTTGATCAGAAAAAAATGACTACATTAAATTTAATTTATAATGATTATATGGCATTAGTAAATAAATTAAATGAATATAATGAAAAAATTATATTATGTGAACAAGGAAAAGTAATGACTGATGAAATTCAAGAATTAACTATGGAAAGAAATGATTTAAATAATGAATTATTTCAAAGAAATATTAAGTTAGCAAATTACTATATTAGAAGTAGATATAAAAGTTTATTAGTTGATTCAGAAGATTTATATTCAACTATGGTTTCTGCATTATATGAAGCAGTTTTAAAATTTGATGTAAAAAAAGGTTATGCTTTTTCAACATATGCATATAAAGGAATGGATTTTGCAATACACAAAAATTTTAAAGATTTAACAGGATATAGTTGGAAAAATTATTGGGCAAAGATTAAAATTCAAAAAGAATTAGAAGTTGTAAGTGAATTATTAGGTCGAAATGCTGGTATTAGTGATTTGATAGATTTAGGTTTTTTAAATATGCGTGAAAATACTGCAGCTGCATTATTAAGTGGAACACTATTAGAAAGCGCTGTTTACGGAGATGAACCATTTTCTGAAAAAAATGCTTATCCAACAACATTTGAGGATTATGAACAAATTGATGAATACGAAGATGCAAAATATGGAAATAATGCAACAGATGGTGATGAAGTTGAGAATACTGCTGAAGCGACAACTATGTCTGAAACACTTGAATCAATACTTGTAAGACTAACTGATAGGGAAAGATTAATGGTTATTTTAAAATTCGGCTTAGATCCACATAAATATATGACTGAAGATGAGCAAAAATATTTTGGTGCTGAAGCAAAAGTTAGAACAATGAATGAAATTAGTAATATATTTAATGTTAGTACTGAAAGAGTACATATGGTTATTGCAAAAGCTCTAAGAAAACTTCGTCATCCAGTTCATTCAAAAAAGTTAAAGGGCTATTATATTTAATTGGAAAAAAGGAGAAAATATATGAAAGATAATTTGATATATTCACAAACAACTAGAGTTGTCGGTGAAAAAAATAATGTTGACAATTTTAAATTAGGAATAAAAAGATTAGAAGATTCTAAATTCAATTATGCTAATTTAAACTTTTTTGAAATACAAGAACTACTTGATAAGGACAATTATAAAGAAATATTTAATGATTTAATTAATTTTTTAAATACTTCATCTATAACATTTAATATAGCACATGCACCTATTCACTACCCTTTCTTCTTTAATGCTTATTATAATAGAGATGATATAAGTGTACTTAAAAATAGAATTTTAAAAGCAATAGATGTATCAAAAAGAGTTGGCGTAAAAAAAATAGTTATTCATGTAGGAACATATTTGGATGAAAATTATAATTATGATGTGGAAAAATCTATTGAACATAATATTAAATATCTTGAACCATTTGTAGAAAAAGCTGTGGAAAGTAATATTTTAGTTGCTATTGAAAATGGTACTCAAATGGAAAAGGATGAACCACTATTTAAAAATACAGCTCCTTATATTGATGAACTTATTAAAATAGTTGAATATTACAATAAAAAATATAATAAAGAAGTATTAGGAATTTGTTTTGACTTTGGGCATGCAAATGTTGGTAATTTAAATATGTACGATGAAATTATTAAAATTGGTAATAAATTAAAAGTAACTCATATACATGATAATTATGGAATAGATTCCCATAATCAACCATTTGATGGAACTATAAATTGGACAGATGTTAGAAATGCATTAACAGACATTAATTATGATGGAGAATTAACATCAGAAGTAAGATACACAGTTGACGAACTTTCAGACTCAACAAATATTAATAAAACTTATGATCTAATTCAAAAAATACATCAAGGATAATAAAAAACTTAAAATTATTGAAATATAAAAAGAGGATTAAATTAGTTTATAATTTTTCCTCTTTTTTTGATAAATTTTTTCAATATTGCAAAAAAAGTTGACTATTACTAATTAATTTAATCATTAATGTTACATAGATGCTACAATTTTATCTTATAGAACTAATAACACAAAATTATTAATTTATATTACTAAATTTTTAAAATTAACAATTGTATGTTATAATTATTTAAGGGGATGTTTTTATGAAAAATGATATACATAATGTTTTAGGAGATAGTATTGCTAATTCAATCGAAGGTATCGTTGATTGCCTTGATAAGATGGATTTAAAACCAGAAGAAATTGTAGATCGTATAAGTGACATGCACGAATTAGTAAGAGCTGGAATGCATCTTACAGCATTATCTAAAGGTAATGAAGAATTAGCAGATAAGATTGATAAAGCAAACGAATTAATTAAACTTAAAAGAATTAATGAATTTAAAAAATCTGTTACGAATGGCACTCATGAAGAGTTTTTAGCTAACATTTCATGGAAAGATAAAATTTCATTAGAAGTAGATATGGAATTATCTAGATTTGGACTTTCAAATGAAAAAGACTTAACAGAAGAAGAACAAAAATACTATGATATAATTGAAAATTCTATCAAGAAAGATTTAGAAAAAGAAGCATTAAGTAAAGGGTTTGATAGTATTGATGCATGGAGAAATCATAATGCAATGCGCACTGAAGGTGTTATGTTACTGCTACATTAAATGTAATACAGATTATTGTATACAAAAAAGAGGATTAAATTAGTTATAATTTTTCCTCTTTTTTGATATTATTTGTTTAAAATAAAAACTTACGAATAATTAAATTCGTAAGTTGATTTCAAATGGAGCCTTAACTTTTCTTATATTCGAAAAAATATACTCCCAAGACTGATTAAATCAACTAAATTGATTATATCAGTTTTTGATATTATTTCAATAGGATTATAGAAAAATATGCCTGAATATAGTATAATCTTATTGATTGATTAGTTTGTAGATTAAGGAGGTTATTCAAATGAATAAAAAAGATTTAGATACAAATTCTACAGATATTATTGTTTCGGGGGTATCTGCTGCTGTAGGGCTTATTCCTATTGCAGGTGGATTTGTGTCTGAAATAGTTCAAAATGTTATCCCAAATCAAAGAGAGGATAGAATTGTAAAATTAATTTCGGATTTAAGTGATGAATTAGAAAAAACACAGTTTTCATTAGAAGAACTAAAGAAGAAATTTGAAAATTTAAAATATGGAACTTTTACCTATAATTGCTTACGTGATTTAGTGAATGATGTTTATGATGAAAAAATTAATTATTATAAAAATTTGTGCGTTAATGCTATAACCAATGATGAAAAAAATTTAATTCATTGTGAAAGAATATTGAAGATATTAAATGAATTGGATTATTATGAAATTTTATATTTGAAATTTTATTCTAATGTGAGTATCGTTGGAACAGAAACTATGAAAGAAGTTACCACAAAGCTTGGTTTTGATATTTTACAACCTAATTATTATATGTCTATGGGTGAAAATGAGAGAGATGAAGAAACTTACAAGCAAATTACATTAAATAATTTATGTAATACAGGTTTATTACAAAGGGAAGTAAAGTTAGTAAGTAATGGAAAAAGAGAACATATTAGTTATAAAATAACTACATTAGGAAGATTAATTTTGAAAAAAATCGGAGAAGATGTTAATTACTAATACTTATGATTTATTATGTGATATGTACAATGAATTAAAAGAAAATATATTATATCATTTTTATCTTTATAGAAATGTTGAAACTAATAGAATCGATGGTTTATTAAGTATATTATTAGAACATCAAAAAATTATTTATTGTTCTGAAGAAGAAAAAGTAAATCATCATCCAATATATTCTATTTTCCATAATAAAAATATAAAATAAAATTAATTGAGGTGAAGTATGATTAGAAAAATAGTAGAAAAAGATTATGAAGAATTAAAGAAACTTGTTTATCAAGTTCATGAATTGCATTATTCAAATAGACCTGATATTTATATTGATGGTGATCCTTTACCATTAGAATACTTTAACGGGATATTAAATGATAATACTGCTTTTAATTATGTTTATGTAGAAAATGACAAAATTTATGGTTTATTAATAGCAACAAAGAAAAGCAATCGTGCTATCCCTATTTCAAAGCAAAGAACTACCTATTTCATAGAAGATATTGTTGTTGATAAAAATTATAGAAGGAAAGGTATTGGTAAAAAATTATATTGTTTCTTAAAAGATAAAGCAAACGAAGAAAATATTGACGCTATTGAACTTAATGTATGGGCGTTTAATGAATCAGCAATAAAATTTTATGAATCCTTAGGTATGTCAGTAAAAAACATGAAATTGGAACAACTATTAATTAATGAATGTATTAAAACTAAAAACATAGACTTAAAAATTACAAAGAGGATTGGTGAATAATATGTCAAAAATTTACTTAAAAGTGCCTAATATACATGAACTATACTATAGACAAGAATGGATGAAAGATCCTAAAACAATGTCATATAATTCAGGATATGATATGGATTTAAAAGGTTATAATAAGCAAACTGGAACTATAACTAGAACTGATGAAGAAATGATAACTTGGTACAATAATTGGATTAATAAGGAACCAGATAGATATTTTGCTTATATTTATGACAAAGATATAGAAGAACCTATCGGCGAGGTATATTATTATTTGAATAATGATGTTCATAGTATGGGAATTTTAATACAAAATAAATATCGTGGGAAAGGTTATTCTTATATATCACTCTTAGAATTAGAAAAAATAGCTTTTGAAAAAAATGGTATTAATGAATTATCTGATATTATTCCACTTGATAGAATGAATGCAATTAAATCATTTAAAAAAGCTGGATTTATTCATACTGATTTAGAACAAAAAGAGTTAGTTTTTGGCAAAGAAAGTATAGCAAAGCAACTTTTAATAACAAGAGAAATGTATATGGAGATGAGATAGAATGAGAATATTTTTATGCGGTGGCGGTTGTGGACAGCAAACAGTTGATGCAAATAAGAAATTAAATGAAGTTATAGATCATAATAAACCTATATTATATATTCCGCTTGCTATGCCAAGTGAAAGATATCCAAGCTGTTATGAATGGGTTAAAGATGAATTAAAAGGTATTGATGTTCCAAATATAGATATGGTTGTTTCGGGTACCGATTTATTTAATAAAAATTTAGAAAATTATTCTGCATTATTTATTGGTGGTGGAAATACATTTAAATTACTAAAAGATTTGAAAGATAGTGGTTCATTTGAAAAAATAAAGGTTTTTATTGAGAATAATGGTATTGTTTTTGGAGGTAGTGCTGGTGCTATAATTTTAGGACAATGTATCGACACATGTAAATATGCAGACAAAAATGAAGTTGACCTTAAAGATTTAATGGGTTTTGATGTAGTAAGCCATTTTTCTTTTCTTTGTCATTTTACAAATCAAGATGAAGAAAAGACTAAATTAAATAAAAACTATCTGCTAGAATTATCAAAAAAAGAAAAAATAATAGCTCTCCCTGAAGAAGATACTATTTATTATGAGAATGGTAAATTTGAAATTATTGGAAATAGACCATTTTATATTTTTGAAGAAGGTAATATTATTTCGTATAATGTAAATCAAGATAGGTTAACTGAATTTTTAAAGTTAAATAGTGATACTGATTTAATGAATTTTATGAATCAAAATATTACATATGATTGGAAAGATTGTAATCAAGGTTTGCATTTTAATAACTTAAAAGGTTTTAGAGAAAGTTATAGAATTAGTTCAATTAACGAAATGTTGGAAACAGGATTAGGTACTTGTATTGAGCAAGCAAAATTAATAAAATATTTTTTACAAAAAGGAAATCAAGTTCAGTTATCTACAAAAAAAGAAATTTCAACAAATGAAATGGCTGATATACAAAATTTTATAAAATATTACGGACAATTGGTTGTATTTCTTAGTTCAGCGACAATAAGTAAACATTCTTCAGTTGAGCCTAATACAGATGAACCTCAAAAAAGATTTAGAACATTTAGATTAAAAAAAGAATTAGGTATACCAACAGTATTATACATAAAACCTGTATTACAGGGGATTACAATAAATGATGTTGAAGAATATAAAGAAGTTATAAGAAACTATGGAATTCAAGATGTAGTTGTAGGTAGTTTATTTACTGAACAACAAAATAGTGAAACTGTACATTTTTCAAATGAAAATAAATTATTTTATAATCCTGTTTCAGATGAAGAAGTAATAAAAAGGCAATTATCTGAATGTGCTAGAGTTTATACAAGAAGTTCGCAAGTAATGCAGCAATATAGAGAAAAAGAATTAAGCGAAAGGTAAGAAAGGAGAATTTTTATTATGAATGATTCAAATGGAGACATTATAATATATCAAACAGAAGATGGTTTAACAAAGATAAATGTTAAAATTGAAAATGAAACAGTATGGTTATCACAACAACAGATGGCAGAACTGTTTAGTACATCAAGAACTAATATTATAGAACATATAAACAATATTTATGAAGAAGAAGAATTAGATAAGAATTCAACCTGTCAGAATTTCCGACAAGTTCGAAAAGAAGGCAACAGAAATGTTACAAGAGAAATACCTTTTTATAATTTAGATATGATAATTTCTTTGGGATATAGAATAAAATCTAAAGTTGCAACAAATTTTAGAAAATGGGCAACAGAAAGATTAAAAGAATATATGATTAAAGGCTTTACAATGGATGATGAAAGACTTAAAGGAAATGGTGGAGGTAATTATTGGAAAGAATTACTTGCTAGAATTAAGGATATTAGGTCATCAGAAAAAGTATTATATAGACAAGTTCTAGATTTATATGCAACAGCAGTAGATTATGATCCAAAAGATGAAAAATCAATTAAATTCTTTAAAATTGTTCAAAATAAATTACATTATGCAACTCATGGACATACAGCATCAGAAGTAATATATGAAAGAGCAGACGCAGATAAACCATTTATGGGGTTAACAACATTTAAAGGTGATATTCCAGTATTAAGTGATGTTGTAATTGCTAAAAATTATTTAAGTGAAAATGAATTGAAAGTTTTAAATAATTTGGTATCAGGATATTTTGATTTTGCTGAAATTCAAGCAATAAGACATAATCCAATGAATATGGAAGATTATATTAAACATTTAGATATGATACTTTCTTCTACAGGAGAAAAATTATTAACTGGAGCTGGGAAAATAAGTCATGATAAAGCACTTGAAAAAGCCAAAACAGATTATTTTCATATAGATGTTATGGATGGAAAATTTGTAGAAAAAAATACATATAATAAAATGCTAGAATATGCATCATATATAAAAAGAATTTCAAATTTACCACTTGATATACATTTGATGGTAGAAGATGTAAATTCAGCAATAGATGATTTTTTAGCTGTTGAACCAAATATAATTACATTCCATTACGAGGCTTGCAAAGATAAAGAAGAGGTTATGCAAATCATAAAAAAAATAAAGGATAATCATTGCAAAGTTGGATTAAGTGTAAAGCCTGAGACAAAAATAGAAGAAATTTATGAATTTTTACCATATATTCATATGTGTTTGGTTATGACTGTTGAACCTGGTAAAGGAGGGCAAACTCTTTTGACAGATATGGTTGATAAAATTTCAGCTTTAAAAAAAGATGAAATAATTGCATTGATTCGCGAAAAACGTGAACAGATTGC
>OKRY01002012.1_pt1 | contig 16220 bp, 14 predicted proteins | sample 1601121 | NCBI WGS metagenome assembly OKRY01 (sample SAMEA3541546, study PRJEB24748) | human gut metagenome | biome: human gut; feature: human-associated habitat; material: faeces | place: China | collected 2012
TAATAAAAAACGCAGAAAAAGTAAGGGAAGTGTTATGATTTTCATAATCGTAGCACTGCTTATCGCAATAGTAAGTGCGATTATCGGCTATAATATGATGGCACCGAGTGACAACGGATTAGGCACTGCTCCTACTTCAACAAATTCGCCTGCAAGTGCAACGAATACGCCGACAGATACAGCAAACAACGTATCATCAACATCATCGCCGTCAAATTCAGCAAGCAAAAACGGTTATTCAAAAATGACAATAAGCGGTGTGACGTGCGTTTATCCGTCTACTTTTAATTCAAATCCGGCAACAGGCAATCAAAAACTTAACTTAACTGACGCACTTGGCGGTGCAACTATGACTGTTTCGCAAGAGGGAAAGAGCGGTGCTCCGTCTGACCTTATGCGTGACTATGCACGTCAAACGGGCGGCGAAGTTTCATATTCTCGTGCCGGTGACGATTGGTATGCAGTTACTGTGACAACAGATGATACTGTTTACCACAGAAAATGCGTATTGAAAAACGGAATTGCGGTATATTATGATTTCTCATATTCTTCGATGACATCAACAGCTCAAAAATATACTGAATATATTGACTATATGGACAGCAATTTCAAATAATTTAAGAAAGATATTTGATTGCAAAGCATATTGACGCAATCAAAATTAAGCAAATCAATATTTTTAATATTTTAGATTTCGAGCGGACAGCCTTTGTGGGTTGTCCGTTTTTTTGTATTCGTTCGATGTAGCGACTGACTATTGTTTCCGCGTCCGCTATTGCTCTGCTTTCAAGTTTTGGATTATAGTCTTTGAGAATTATTATTGCTTGGCTCACATACGGTGATGAAAAATTATTTAAAATAACTACTTTCTTTGTCAATTCTTTCATTACTAATCTCCAATCATTTCAATTTATTTTATTTCCATTATCTCCGACTATGAAAAAGTATATACCTACTTTATTTTTGTAACATTAATCAAAAATAAATGTAATAATATGTAAATATCGTGCATATAAATAGTAATATATGGCAAAAGTCGAGTAATATATTTATTCATATTGCAACATTTGAAATTATTTTGTAATAAAAATGTAATAAAAAGCTTGACAATGTAACAATTCTGTAGTATACTATGGGACAAGTAATGAAAGGGGTTTAACTTTTATGACTACACAAGAGATGACAAAACAAGAAATGTTAATGAATTTGCGTGAAAAACGCGAAGAAAAGAAAAAAGCAAAATTGAAAGCAAAGCACAGAAGATGTACGATTGCAATTATTACGCTTGTGGCAATGATGACGGTAATATTCGGTACTGTATACAGCGCATCGGCGAAGGAAATCACAATTACGGAAATAAACGAATTTGCGGGAACAAATGAAACAAAAACTGTAAAGACAAGAAGCGAAAGCGTTGAGGGTGCTCTTGAAGAACACGGTGTGAATATTTCGGATACCGATAAGATTAATGTTTCAACAGAAAAGCCTGTTGAGGATAATGAAAATATTGTTATCAAGCGTGGTAAGCGTGTTACAATTAAAGTCGGTGAATCGGAAGAAGTTGTAACAGTAACAAAGGCGGACGTTAAGGACGCACTTGTTGAGGCAGGATATATTCCGGGTGAATATGACCAAATTTCAGCCAACGGCGACACTGTTGCAAGCAGTGACACAATCGAGCTTGTATCGGTAAGCCATACAGACGAAACAGAAACGGAAGTAATTCCTAAAGGTGTTGAATATGTTGATGACGCGACTTTGATTAAGGGACAGGAAAAAGTCGTTGACGAAGGACAAGACGGTGTGAAAACAATCACTTACAAGGTTACACGCATACAGATTAGTGTTGCCATTATCACTTATTGTCTCGTGGCTATTGTGCACCATGATATGCAATTGAAACGCTCGACATATGAAGTTTTGCAGATTCTAAGCATTTCATTGACGGACAAAACCCGTCTAAGAGATCTATTTGATAAGACTATTTTCAACGATGTCAAAGAACTCGATTATCCCCTTTTTAAGGGACTATTTGATTAATTAATTAACGTGTCCAATTTTTATTGGACACTAATGACTTTATCACTTATATTATGTGGCAAGACCCTCTATCCGGAATCCGAGATACAAGCACTTCTCACTGGTAATTACCGCAAGCCGATAATCGACGGCACTGTTTCACAAGGGGAGGGTACTGCTTCATAATAGCGAAACAAAAATAGCGTACAGGGTACAACGACAAAAATCGTTCCCCCTGTACGCTATTATATTATAAAGGTGTAGGAATCTTATTAAAAGATGAGAGATTCTAACTTGCACCACTTGGCATCGTTCCGTTCATCACAATAATCATCGGATACTCGTGTTTTACTTGCTCTGCTTGGCAATCCTTGCAGTTCACAACCTTACTGATAAACCATTGTCTGAACAACAAGGCTTGGTATGTATCCATTTGAAGTGCTATGGCGATAATCACTTCCATATCATAGACATGCGCAGAATATCCATTTTCAAGTTTGATGTATTGAGAATGCTGGAAGTCTTTCAGAACACTTTGTTTCCAAATGCGCTTGATGGTATTCTTCACTGCTGTCCCTGTTACATTCAACAGTTCGGCAATCTCCCAAACTGTCATCCACACCTCACCATGATGTGGGGCGTAGATGACCATGTCTTCTTGTATTGTTATCACTTGTCGTTTCATACTCTGCCATTTATTGTGTTAGTATTATCGTTGCAAACATTTCCAAACGTGAATTCCTCAATGTTATTTATTTGCTGAGACAACTTTTCCACGTCTTTGCTCAATTTCTCCTTGGTAATCTTGGCATACACCTGGGTTGTCTTTATGTCCTTGTGACCAAGCATTGAACTCACGGTTTCTATTGGAACTCCGTTGGAGAGGCAAACCGAGGTTGCGAACGAATGACGGGCGAGGTGGAACAGAACCCACAAAGCAGCCGCCAGCAAACAGGTAACAACGAAACGTAACCCGTTTGAAATGAGCGGTTTTTCATTATTCTGCCAGATGCCGGAAACGCAACGGAGTGCGGAATATTGAGCCATTTCAGTTACCAAGCCGTTAGCCGTCAGTTACCGAAGCAAGGACAGGTAACGCACGGAAAATGAAATTGTTGCAAGCCCGTGCCGATTGCGCTGATACGCACCGTTCTGCAAATCAATGGACGCTTACTCATAAGTTAATTTTGCAACAAAAACAGTAAGCGTATGGAAGTTGAAAAATTCAAGTTGCTGCTTTACCTGAAAAAGAGCGGAACGGACAAGTCGGGCAAAGCCCCGATAATGGGAAGGATAACGGTGAACCGCACGATGGCGCAGTTCGGATGCAAGCTGTCGTGCAGGCCGGAGTTGTGGAACGCGAGGGAAAGCCGTCTGGACGGTAAGAGCCGCGAGGCGGTGGAAACCAACGCTAAACTGGACAAGCTGCTGCTTGCGGTCAATGCGGCGTTTGACACGCTGATGGAGCGCGGGCAGGACTTTGACGCTACGGCGGTCAAGGACTTGTTTCAGGGGAGCATGGACACGCAGATGACCCTGCTTCGGATGACCGACCGCATCTGCGAGGACTTGAAGGCGCGTATCGGCATCGACCGTGCCAAAGGAACTTATCCCGGCTATTACTACATGAGAAAGAGATTGGGCGAGTTCATCCAGTGGCAGTTCAAGACGAAGGACATCGCTTTCGGACAGCTTTCCGAACAGTTCATCCACGATTACCAGAACTACGTCATGGACGTGAAAGGTCTGGCGGTGGATACCGTGCGACATTACCTCGCCATCTTGAAAAAGGTATGCCGCATCGCCTACAAGGAGGGATATGCCGAAAGGTGTTTCTTTGCCAATTTCACCCTGCCCAAACAAATGGAACGTACACCGAGGGCGTTGAGCCGTGAGGACTTCGAAAAAATACGCGATGTGGAGATACCCGCATGGCGCACCACGCACATCCTTGTGCGTGACCTTTTCCTGTTTGCCTGCTATACCGGAACCGCCTATGCGGATGCGGTGAGCGTCACCCGTGATAACCTCTACACGGACGATGAGGGCAACCTTTGGCTTAAATACCGTCGCAAGAAGAACGAGCTTCGGGCAAGCGTGAAACTGCTGCCGGAAGCCCTCGCCCTGATTGAGAAGTACCATGATGACAACCGCCCGACGCTGTTCCCGATGGTATACCATCCGAACCTCCGCCGGCACATGAAATCACTTGCCGTCCTCGCAGGGGTGAGCAGCACCTTGTGCTACCATCAGGCACGCCACTCCTTCGCCTCGCTGATTACGCTGGAAGCCGGAGTGCCGATTGAAACCATCAGCCGGATGCTGGGTCATTCCGACATCCAGACCACACAGGTCTATGCCCGTGTCACCCCGAAGAAGCTCTTTGAGGACATGGACAGATACATCGAGGCGACCAAAGACTTGAAACTTGTTTTGTAACCAATTAAAATCAGAATTTCATTATGCGCAGTACATTTTCCATATTACCGTACATCAACCGTAACAAGGTAAAAGCTGACGGCACGACCGCCGTCCTCTGCCGCATCACCATAGACGGCAAGAGTTCCACGATAACCACCGGCATCTATTGCAGACCGGAGGACTGGAACAGCAGCAAGGGAACCATCCGTACCGTCCGCGAGAACAACCGCTTGCAGGAGTTCAAGAAGTCCGTCGAGCTTGCCTATGAGGATTCGTTGAAGAAACAGAACGTGGTGAGTGCCGAACTGCTCAAAAATGCGCTGGCAAGGAAAGCCGTCATCCCCACCAAGCTGTTGCAGATGGGCGAAAGGGAGCGTGAACGGCTGCTTGCCCGTTCAAAGGAGATAAACTCCACATCGACATACAGGAACTCCAAATACTACCAAAAATATCTGACGGACTTCCTTACCTCACAGGGTAAGGATGATATGGAGTTCGCTGACATCACGGAGGAGTTCGGCAATGCTTATAAAGCCTTTCTGAAACGCTACAAGAACTTCGGACCGTCACAGATGAACAAGTGCCTGTGCTGGCTGAGCAAATTGGTATATCTTGCCGTAGATTATGAGATACTCCGTGCCAACCCGTTGGAGGACATGGAATACGAGAAGAAGCCCGCGCCGAAGCACAGGCACATCAGCCGTGCGGAACTGAAAGCCATCCTTGAAACCCCGATGCTCGACCCGTTGCAGGAACTTGGGCGCAGGGCATTTTTGTTTTCAACTTTCACGGGCTTGGCGTATGTGGACATCATGCTGCTCCATCCGCACCATATCGGCACGACGGCGGACGGCAGGCGTTACATCCGCATCAACCGCAAGAAGACCAACGTGGAGGCGTTCATCCCCCTGCATCCGATAGCGGAGCAGATACTCGACCTCTACAACACGACCGACGACACGAAGCCCGTGTTTCCGCTTCCGAGCCGTGACGAGATGTGGTTCGAGATACACGAGTTGGGCGTGGCGATAGGACGGAAAGAAAACTTGTCCTACCATCAAAGCAGGCACTCGTTCGGAACTTTCTTGATTTCGGAGGGCATACCCATTGAGAGCATCGCCAAGATGATGGGGCACTCAGGCATAAAGACCACCCAGCGGTACGCGGAGGTGACTGACAAGAAGATTTCAAAGGACATGGACAACCTGATGGCGGTCAGAATGATGTACGGAACGGGCAAATGGTACAAAAGACAAGAACTGCCAAAAGAAACAAACATTGATAATGAATAATATGAGGCATGACAATGGAACGGGGAATAATCACAATCACAGAAAACGGGGCGGTTGCCATGCCGACCGCTCCCGTCTGGATGACGCAGCAGGAAATGTCCGATGCGTTCAATGTGTTCGGCTGCCACATCCGCAAGGCTGTCCATGCCATATACAAGAATGGCGAATTGTTGGAAAGCGAAACGAAGCGGTACATCAGGCAGGACAACGGGATAAACTACGATGTTTACAGCCTTGAAATGGTGATAGCCGTTTCCTTCAAGTTAAGAGGTCGGGAAAGCATGGCTTTCCGGCGGTTCATCATGGGCAGGCTGACCATGAACAACAGACAGTCCGTCAACCTTTTCTTTTCGCTCTCCCCGTCACGTGGAAAGAGAGCGGGAAATTGAGCAGACCTCAGACGGCGTATGAGATACCCTCAAACGGCGTGTAAGGCTATCTCTTACGCCGTTTGAGGGTAACACCGTTTTACAGGGGATTTCCGTCAGCCTATCTGAACGCTTCCCGGTAATTGGCGGCAAGCATACTTTCGATGTCTGATTCCTTGTACAGAATCTTGCCGCCCAACTGGTAATAGGACACCACCCCGTTGTTGCGGTAATCCTGCAAGGTGCGTCGGCTCACTTTCAGCCGTGCCGACACCTCCCTGTCCGTCAGGAAGCGTTCACCTCCCAATGTCGGACGGCTGTTTGCCATGAAGTTCTCGATGCCGTCCAGAAGACGGTCAAGGCTGTCGCCGAACTCGGCGACAAGCGCATGGTTCTTGGTAATCATTTCACTCATTGTTACATTGGATTTAGTGGTACAATAATAATCAAACGGCTTTGTCTGCCAGCTTACGTTCAACGGGCTTGACGATGCGCAAGACATCCTCCGGTCGGTAAAACACCTTGTGGTTTATCTGCGAATAAGCCAGCGTGCCGTTGTCGCGTAGCGTCTGCAAGGTGCGCGGACTGATGTTCAACTGTTGGCAGACCTCTTGGTTGTCCATCCAGCGGTTTAATGACTTGCCGCCTTGCTTGGCAAGGAGTTCGTTCACACTGTCTGAGAAACGGCTGAACTTCGCCGCCATTTCCTCAAACGCTTCTTTCTGAAAAATCAATACTTCCATTGTCAATACTGTTTTTAATGTTGATACTCGGTTTTGGACGCAAAATAAATGGGTATCGTGCATCAAACAATAGGTTGGCACAATCGTGGCAGCTTGTGGCAGGGAGTGGCACTATCTGCCGAACCCGTGACGGCTGTTCCAAGCGTCCGTGATGCAAAGAAAAGCGAAGTCCAGTATAATCCAACCGCTTCGCACCTGCGTGGCAGCATTTGGCATCGGTGTGGTAGCCTGTGGCGTTCTTCAGGTTCAAATAAGTCTGCTAATAAATCTGAGAGCTTGATGTAAAATGAAGTAAGACTTTATTTTATGGAATAGGATTGATTTGAAGAAACATAAAAGCTAACCCATCAAGGAGAAGTTTTGATGGGGAGCAAGTTTGTGTTTCGGGCATACCGAAACGGCTTGCTCCCTCATGTTTTTGGGAAACGCAAAATCCCTAAAAATAGGTATTGCCCGACAATTTCAAGCCTTGTACCTTTGCAGAAAAATTAAAAACAGACATTGTTCACTATAAATGCAAGTGCAGAAAGAAGACATAAGGGGTCGGATATTGACGATTGCCAGACAGCAATTCGGACAGAAAGGCTATTCCAAGACTTCCATGCGCGAAATAGCGGAATCGTCGAGTGTTGGTGTCGGGAATATCTATAACTACTTCACGAATAAAGATGAATTGTTCCGTGAAGTAGTCCGTCCTGTCTTATGCGCGTTGGAAGCCATGCTGCAAGAACACCACGGCATACGGGGCGAGGACATTATGATGATGCGGTCGGAGAAATACCTGAAATCCTGTATTGACGAATATGTTTCGCTGATTGACAAGCACCGCGCACTGATGGAAATCCTGCTGTTCCGTGCACAAGGTTCTTCGTTGGAGCGCTTCCGCGAGAATTATACCGACCGTTCTACGGAATTGGTCAAGGCGTGGTTCGCGTCTATGCAGCGGAAACATCCCGAAATCAATACGGCGGTGTCCGACTTTATCATCCACCTGCATACGGTATGGATGTTCACGATGTTCGAGGAACTGCTGATGCACTCCGTACCCCGGCAGGAAATGGAGGCCATCCTGCACGATTACATCCTGTTTGAAATTCAAGGTTGGAGGGCAATTATCAAGATATGAGATACAGGCAACGCACATACGGACAATCAGCCGCGTCAAGACGGCTGGCAGGGAGGAAATCTTCACGGAGGTTTCCTCCTTTTTTTATGAACAATTCTGAATATCGTTCACTATTAAATATCCCAAAATATGAAACAGAAATACGAGTTTAAGAGCATTGTAGCGGAAACATTGCTTATTCCGCTATACATGAGAGCCAAGGAAAGCCGCCGGGACAATCCCATCCTGTATGACAAGGCTGCGGAGCGGCTGGCGGACAGTCTGGAATACGATTACTCTCAATTCGACGGAGCGAAGCTGAGCGAAGTGGGATGTGTGGTGCGTGGATGGTATTTTGATTGCGCCGTGCGCCGATTTATTAAGACACATTCGCATCCGGTCGTGGTCAATGTGGGATGTGGACTGGATACCCGTTTCCAGCGTATCGGAAGTCAGAAAGCAGTCTTTTATGATTTGGATTTGCCTGAGGTCATTGCTCTACGCCGGGAATTGATACCCGAACAGCCGGACAATGTCTATATTGAAGCGTCTTTGTTGGAGACCGACTGGATGGATGACTTGCGTCGGAAGCATCCCGATGCAGAATTTATCTTCATCGTGGAGGGGGTACTGATGTACTTCTACGAGAAGCAAGTAAAAGCCTTCCTGCATCACGTGGCAAGCCGTTTCGGGGGAGGTGAATTGTGGTTTGACGTGTGCGGCACGATAATGAGCCGACATGGTGTGAAGCCCGATTCGCTCCGCAAGCACGAGGCTCAAATCCGTTCCGGCATAAGCAACGGGCATGTGGTGGAACAATGGGAACCGTCTTTAAAGCTCATTGAACAGGATAACTACATGAAGTTCTTCCGTTCACGCTGGGGATTTTTCTTCGGACAGATATTGGGGCGCATCCCTTGGCTTTGCTACAAATTCAGTTCATTGCTCGGATATAAAATCACATCAAAATAGCGTAATAATAATGGAAAAGTCAAAAAAGAAAAAAGGTTTGTCCCGTCTGTTCGAGATAGCGGGACAAAGGAAAGGCCTGCTTATATTGGCAGGTCTGCTGTCGGCTGGCAGCGCGGTGTGTATGCTTGTGCCTTATTGGGCTGTTTATGAAATTTTGAAAGAGTTGCTGTCGAATGGCTCCAATCTTTCCGCTTTGGACGGAACGGACATGATGCGTTGGGGATGGATTGCATTTGGAGGGCTTGTTGGCGGATTGATATTGCTCTATGCCGCCCTGATGTCCTCACATGTGGCTGCATTCCGTATCTTGTATGGGTTGCGTGTCCGTTTGTCCGAGCATATCGGCAAGCTCCCGTTGGGGTATCTGAACAACACCTCTACGGGAGCCATCAAGAAAACAATGGACCAGAATATCGAGAAAATAGAGGGATTCATCGCCCATACCATTCCGGATTTGGTCAATGTAGTGGCTACGGTGGCGGTCATGCTGGTCATCTTTTTCTCATTGGATGTATGGCTGACGGTGGTCTGCCTGGCGGTCGTGGTGCTCAGCCTTTTCCTCCAATTCTCCAACTTCATGGGTAAAAGGGCAAGAGAGTTCATGTCCATCTATTACGATGCGCAGGAAAAGATGAGCGCATCTGCCGTGCAGTATGTACGGGGAATGCCCGTAGTCAAGATTTTCGGGCAGAGCGTCCGTTCGTTCCGTCAGTTCAATGCCGAGATTCAGGCGTACAAGACATTCGCCTTGAAATGCTGTGACACCTACCAGAACGGGATGATTGCCTTTACCGTCTTGCTCAATTCGATGGTGACGTTTATTCTTCCTGTGGGCATCCTGCTGATGCAAGCCAGTCCGCAATCCTTGTCATTGGCGGTAGTATGGCTGTTCTTCATTATCATGGGGCCGGGTATGGCTTCTCCCGTTTATAAACTGACATTCTTGGGAGGCAACACGCGCGACATCGATGAAGGTGTAAACCGTATCGACCGCATACTTGAAAAGAAACCTGTGCCGGAGCCGGAACATCCGCAAGTGCCTGCCGCCTACGATGTGGAATTCCGACATGTGTCATTCTCTTACGAAAACACGGAACAGGGCACACGGACGGAAGCCCTGCGTGATGTCAGCTTCATTGCACCACAAGGAAAGATAACTGCCCTTGTCGGTCCGTCAGGAAGCGGCAAATCAACGGTTGCCAACCTGATACCCCGGTTCTGGGATGTGGAGCAAGGGAAAATATGTATAGGCGGTGCGGATATACGCCAAATAGCTACCGCAAAACTGATGGATATGGTTTCATTCGTCTTTCAAGACACTTTCCTTTTTTACGACACTCTTTATGAGAACATCGCCGTAGGCTCTCCTGATGCCACGAAAGAAAAGGTGATAGCCGCTGCGAAAGCTGCCCAATGCCACGATTTCATAGAGCGTTTGCCGCAAGGCTACGAAACAAGGATAGGCGATAAAGGTGTATTCCTGTCCGGCGGTGAAGCCCAACGGATATGTGTGGCTCGTGCCATATTGAAGAATGCTCCGATACTGGTGTTGGACGAAGCCACTGCTTTCGCTGACCCTGAAAACGAGCATAAAATGCAGATGGCTTTGCAGTCGCTGATAAAGGACAAGACGGTCATTGTGATTGCCCATCGCCTTTCTTCCATCATTTCTGCGCATCAGATTGTCGTCATGAAAGAAGGAAGCATTGTGCAATGCGGAAGGCATGAACAATTATCCGTGACGGAGGGTGTATATAAAAATATGTGGGATGCCTATACGAGCGCATACCATTGGACATTGAACAAAAACTAAAAGCAATATGAGAAAGAAGAATTTCTTAAACAAGGTCTTGCAAAACACAAGTTGTCCGCAAGGATTTTGGGGACGGATGATTTTGCGAGGAATGAATTGTTTTCATGCATCTTTAGCTAATCGTGGCATGAAGCAAGTGGAATGGCAGCCGAATTGGAATGTTCTTGATATAGGCTGTGGCGGTGGTGCGAATTTGAAACGTTTATTGAATTTATGTCCAAAAGGAAATATCTACGGCATAGACCTGTCAGAAGAAAGTGTTTCATTCGCCCAAAAGTACAACGAAAAAGACTTGAATAAAAGATGTTTCATACAACAAGGGAATGTTTGTTCATTACCTTATGAGGATGGATTCTTTAATGCTATCACGGCTTTTGAAACGGTCTATTTTTGGTCGCCTGTAAACATAGCGTTGTCTGAAGTGGCGCGTGTTCTCCGAGAAGGAGGTTGTTTCCTTATTAGTCTGGAAGCGAGCGACCCCGAACTTGGAAAAATGTGGACGGAACGGATAGACGGTATGGTTGTCTATACTCCGGCAGAATTGGAAGAGCTGTTGCATGAAGCCGGATTTTCATCCATCAGAACAATCCGTAAAAAGGAAGAAATACATATTATAGCATATAAATAAAATAAGATATGAATGCAATAAAGAATATTACAATAGGTCACACGGAAAGACTTTACAAGCCGGTGGGTTACACCATGCTTGCCAACTTAGTGAATATAGTACCGTTTTGTCTTTCTATAGAAGCGATACGTATCATTTTCAGTGCATTTGACGGGAGCGGACAGCCGCTTGACACGACCCGCCTGTGGTGGATATTCGGCATTATGGCTATTTATATGCTGGTCATGGCTTTGGCAGAACGGGCATCCTACCGAGCCAATTTTAGAGGAGCATACGAAATGAGTGCTTCCGGGCGTTTGTCGCTGGCGGAGCACTTGCGGAAACTATCGTTGGGCTTTTTGTCGAAACGTGATCCGGGTGATTTGTCGTCCATGCTTGTTACGGACTTCATGATGGCAGAAACCGGAATTTCGCACCACCTGCCCCAACTTATGGGTGCCATAGTCATGCCCGTACTGGCTTTTGCTTCGCTTGTATGGATAGATTGGAGGATGGCGGTCAGTATGTTTGCGGCCTTGCCGTTTGCCATGCTTGTCCTGTGGGCAAGCACAAAAGCACAACGAAGTCTAAGCGGCAGGCAAATTCAAGCGAAAATAAATGCTGGAAATCGGTTGGAAGAATACTTGCAGGGTATTCGGGTAATGAAAGCGTACAATCTGATAGGTGACCGCTTTGTCAGGTTACGCGATGCGTTTGCAGAACTTCGCCGTGCTTGCATCCGTCAGGAAGCCTTGTTAGGCCCGTTCGTCTTGTTGAGCATCACTTTGGTACGTGCTGGGCTGACAATGATGGTATTATGTGGAACTTATCTTCTGTTGGGAGGAAAACTTTCAATCCTTGTATTTGTGCTGTTCCTTGTGGTCGGTTCTCGTGTGTTCGACCCGCTGACTTCCGCCCTGACAAACTTTACCGAGTTCCGCTATTTTTCCATTGCCGGTGGACGCATCCTTTCCTTGATGAACGAGCCGGAGATGAAAGGAGAACGGCAATCCCCGGCAGCGGGCGACATCCGGTTTGAACACGTATCGTTTGCCTATCAAGACAAGGAAGTGTTGCATGATATAAACATTACGCTCCCGAAAAACTCTTTGACGGCTCTTGTCGGTCCTTCGGGAAGCGGGAAAAGTACGGTGATGAAGCTTTGCGCCCGTTTCTACGACCCACAGAAAGGACGCATTCTTTTCAATGGAGTTCCGATGAACGAGATAAATCCCGAAAGCCTAATGAGCCACATCTCTATGGTGTTCCAAGATGTCTATCTGTTTCAGGACACCATACGCAACAATATCCGCTTCGGTAAAACGGATGCGACGGAAGAGGAAATTATAACCGCAGCTAAAAAAGCTTGCTGCCATGACTTCATCATGCGCTTGCCTCAAGGTTACGACACAATGGTGGGAGAAGGAGGTTGTACCCTTTCGGGCGGAGAAAAGCAACGCATATCCATAGCCCGTGCCATGCTGAAAGACGCACAAATCATCCTGCTTGATGAAGCGACCGCCTCACTTGACCCCGAAAATGAAGTGGAAGTACAGAAAGCCATAGATGCACTCATCAAAGGGCATACTGTCATTGCCATTGCGCATAGACTTAAAACCATTAAGGGGGCAGACCAAATTATCGTGTTGGATAACGGACAGATAAAGGAAAAAGGTACGCATGAAACATTGATGCAGGCCGAAGGGTTGTATGCCCAACTATGGAATATTCAGGAACAAATTTCAGGTTGGAAACTGTAAAAACGGTATAAAAATCAATAGGATGCCTGTTTTTATAGAGCAGGCATCTTTAAAATGATAGATTCTTAAATGAATTTACGGTATAAAGTGTTAGTTGGATATTTTATCTTAATTGTACTTATCGGCTTTATGGCATCAATTCTGGTACGTGAACGACATCGAATATCAGAAATTGATTTACAAAATAGCGAAGTACAGCAAGCTATACGTGATATTCACAATGTCCATCGATATATCACTCGGCTTACCATGTTGGGAGAGAGTGTCATTGATTGGAACAGAACAGACTGTAGTCATTACCGTATCCAACGTCTGTGTACAGATAGTCTGTTACAAGCATTGAAGTTCCATTGTGCAGCATATGTGTATCCAGCGCAGATAGACACTCTTCGCTCTCTACTGGCAAGCAAGGAGGAACATCTGCGGCATATCATGTCGGTATTTGAACGGCAGGAAGAAGCCGACAGTATTTTGGTGAACCACCTGCCCGAAGTGGCGAAACGTGCGACCAGTCTGCGCACCGTACAGCAGAAGAAAAAGGGCATCGCAGGTTTCTTCGGCGGCAAAAAGACCGTACAAGTACTTCCCTCAGCCAAAGAGTTGCACGAGTTTGGCGACAGCTTGATTGCCCTGCAACGGAAACAGGCGACGGAGATGGATGCCTACACCGACAGCCTTCGCATACGTAACCGGACATTGAACACCCAACTGAACCGTCTTGTCAGCGACCTTGACAGGCAGGCTCTGGGGGCGTTCATACAGAAAGAGCGGAAGATGGCGGAGGCGCAAAGCCTATCCGTCAGGCTGTTCACCGCTACCATATCGGCAGCCATCATCCTGCTGTTCCTGTCCTATCTCACCATCCATAGGGAACTGAAACGCAACGCGGACGAAAAGAAAAAGCGTGAAAAGCTTATCGGCGAATTGCAAGAGAGCAACGCCAAGAACGAGGAACTTATACGCTTGCGGCGCAACCTCATACAGAACGTAAGCCATGAACTGCGTACACCTTTGACCGCCATCAGCGGCAACGCCGAACTTTTGCTGAACGATGACAACAAGGATAGCCGAGTGCGCCATGCGGAAACAATAAAGACTTCGGCAGGGCGTATGGCATCCATGTTGAACAGCCTCTTGGAGTATTTCAGGTTAGACAGCAGGAAAGTAGCAATCCTATCCAAGCCATTCAAATTAAACCTGATAGCTGATACTCTTGAAACAGAGTTTGCGGCACAAGTCCAATCCAAACATCTGACCTTGACTGTCCGTAACCATGCGAACGAAGTGGTGAACGGTGACAAGAACCGCATTTTGAGCATAGGCGGCAACCTGCTTTCCAATGCTATTAAATTCACAGACAGCGGTATCATCACGCTGACAACCCGATACAAGGACGGTGTGTTTACGCTAACGGTGAAGGATACGGGTACGGGCATCAGTGAAGGACAAAAGGAACGGATATTCAAGCCTTTCGAGCGGTTGGGCAATGCCGCCACGCAGGACGGTTTCGGGCTTGGTCTTTCCATCGTGAAACAGCTTGTGGAACTGATGGACGGGAGTATATCAGTGGAAAGCGAAAAGGATAAAGGTAGCAAGTTCACCGTTGTTCTTCCATTGCCGAAAACTGAAGAAGCCGTAGCGGAGGGGAAGAAAGAACAGGTGCAAGACATCATTTCAAATTACAGCGTAATAGTGATAGACAATGACCTTGTGACGCTCGGCATGATACGGGATATGCTTGTGCAGAACGGCATAGGCTGTGATACTTGCCTAACGGTAGAAGAATTGACGGACAAAATGCGCGGCAAGGATTATGACCTGCTGATAACTGACCTGAAAATGCCGGACATGAACGGTTACGAGGTGCTGGAATTGCTGCGCGCGTCCGATGTCGGAAACTCACGCACGATTCCCGTTGTAGCGGCAACGGCAGCAGGCTTCATTACGGAGGAAGAACTGAAATCGGTAGGTTTCACCGCCATGCTCGGCAAACCGTTTTCCATCGCCGAACTGCTGAACGTGATAAGCCAATATGCCAATAAAGAGCATAGACAACAGCCGGACTTCTCGGCTTTGCTCGCCTTTGGCGACAAACAACACACATTGGAACAGTTGGTTACGGAAACGAAAAAAGAAATGGAAGAAGTGCGGAAAGCTGCGGAGGCAAAGGACAGGGACGCGTTAGACGGTTGGATACACCACCTTAGAAGTTCATGGATGCTGATGAAAGTCGAACAGCCGTTGCAGGAATTATATGCCGCAATTCACAGCAACAATCCAACGGATGGAGAGATAGCCCATGCCGTCCAAAAGGTATTGACACAAGGCAAACTGATTGTGGACTTGGCAAGAAAGGAGGCTGAACGATGGGAAGAATAATCGTCGTGGAAGACAATCTCACTTTTTCCGGCTATGTATGCAGGCTGTTAAAAAGTAACGGGTTTCAGACCGTCAGCACTTCCACTTGTAATGGGGCACGCAAGTTATTTACCAAGATATGCGAGGATGATATCGTGCTTGCCGACCTGCGCTTAAATGACGGTGACGGTATCCTGCTGTTGGAAGAACTTCGCAAGCAAGGGAAACGCAATCCCTACATCATCATGACGGACTATGACGAAGTGCCTACCGCTGTTCGGTCGATGAAGTCGGGTGCGGAGGATTATATCCCGAAAAAGCTAATTGAAGACAATCTCTTTCCTCTCCTGAAAACCTTACAGAAAAGAACAGAACGGCACGACACGCCCATTTACGAACGACAGAGCGCGGCTTTCCGTGAGATAGACCGCAAGATAAGATTAGTCGCGCCGACAAACATGAGCATACTGGTGTTGGGCGAGAACGGCACAGGCAAGGAACACGTTGCGGAGAAAATACATACGATGAGCAAACGGTCGGGCAAGCTTTTCGTGGCGGTGGACTGCGGTCTGTTGTCGAAGGAACTTGCCGCATCCGCCTTGTTCGGGCACGAGAAAGGCGCATTTACGGGTGCGGACATCAAACGGAAAGGGTATTGGGAGGAAGCCGACGGAGGCACGCTGTTTCTCGACGAGATAGGCAACCTGCCGTTAGACCGCCGGAGAACTGCTGCGGGTAGTAGTCGTAGCGGGATTCCGCGTC
>OKRY01002016.1_pt1 | contig 16185 bp, 7 predicted proteins | sample 1601121 | NCBI WGS metagenome assembly OKRY01 (sample SAMEA3541546, study PRJEB24748) | human gut metagenome | biome: human gut; feature: human-associated habitat; material: faeces | place: China | collected 2012
GTTGTTGATGACGACTCTACCATCAGCTCATATATACCTTTCCGACACAAGCATATAGTGTTTTCATTTGTACCCCGAGAGTGTACAGTTCCAAACCATGATTTACATTCTAACATAAGAAACTGAAGCCGTGACCATTTGTGTATTTTTGCCAAACTAACTCCAGTACATACAACAGATGTAAAAGATTTCTGCAAAATTGACCGAAATCATAAGAAAAAAACACCAAACCAGCAAATTTCTTAAAGATTATATCTGTTTATTAAGATTATTTTTGTATATTTGCAGCATTATTTTGGTGGTAAAGCCTGTTGGCCTGCCACGTGACAATAGGACTTTACGGAGCAAGCCTATATCACAATTCTTCTCCGTAGTAACAGTCCGTTCTCTCTCACTGGTCTCTCCCTGCGCGGCAGAGGCATACGTTTTTATATTTTTCAAACACTCCAAATTGACAGCGCATGAGAAAGTTTACTTCTTTGTTACTGTTAGGCTTCGCTCTCGGCAGTTTCGCGCAAACGCCCGGAGGAGTCAGCGGAAGCGAACTGTGGTTCAAGACTGCGCCATTGAACTCAGACCTGCAAGGTTATTACCGTTGGCAGGATTTCTCTGGGGATTCCATACGGCTGATGCTATTGGACAGCCGTGGCGTCAAGTCTGAACTTACTCTTCCGAACAGTTCAGTCCATTACTTCAACTTCAATCCGAGTCTCTGGCTCGCAGACGGATTCCGTAGTCTGAGTGTCAAACTCAAGCACGGCGACCTCTCACAGGCTACCGTCATCGGTGTCTTTTCGCCGGAACTGGCAACCATCGGCAAGGATATGGTTGTCTATGCTCTTGACGGCCGAAAGGGCGACGGAGCCATTCTGAGCAAGGACAAAGCCGTAAGGGGTAGAGGTGTTGAACCATTGGACTATGGTTCAGCATCGGGTGAAGACCTGCTTTATCAATCAAGTGATTCTTTGTCCGAGAACGGTTTTAAGGAAAGCGCCCTGCGCGTTGTGTCCTACTTCAAGGTAAGCAATCCTTCAACAACATTGTGGGGAGACAACTCCAACACCACATTATTCATCGGAACCCCTTCCACCTCTGGCAGTTTCGGTACGGATTTCCCGACCTCGCTCTTCGGTAATGCTTCCATCCGGGGATATGCCCCTGAGCTTATTGTTTTCAGCAGGATGCTGACACCTGACGAGCGCAGGAAGGTGGAAAGTTACTTGGCAGTGAAGTACGGCATCACCCTCAAAGGCTCGTATCTTGACAGCGACGGAAACCTGACTTGGGACATGGCGGAGAACCAAGCCTACCACCATAGGGTCACAGCTGTTGGAACCGACATGGCAGGAAGTCTCTCCCAACCGCTTTCCGCAACATCCTATGAGGAAAGTCCGGTATATGCGGCCTTGAAGGAGAACGGAACTTATCATGACGCAAATCCATACAACCCTTCATCCGCTTCCCGTCTGCTTGTCATGGGACGTGAAAACGGCAATCCGATGCCGGACAGAGGCTTTACTTTCTGGGGCGACGATGATGTGGCACTTGCAACATATACCTCACCTACAGATTCCCTGTGGCATGTCATGAAACGTACATGGATGGTCAAGACCAACGTGCCGTCAAAGCCCGACAGTACAGTGGCAAGATGGACTGCGCAAGGACTTGAAGTGTCAAGGAATGGCTTTACAGACAATATCATCCAAGAGAAAGCCGCTTCCGGAGCTTATGCCACGACCCCAGCCCTTGTTGGAGGTGGCGGTGCTTTTGAGTTCACCTGTCCGACAAGTCACCCGACTTTTGACGTTGGCTTCGGAAGTATCGGTGGCAGCACATGCAAGTATGGATTCCGGTTCACCAATGCTGGAGTTGTTTATCCGATCATCAACGGAGCGGTCTCAAATTCATACATCGCCACGGATGTTGACGGAACGGACATTTCCATCCGCAAGGAAGGCAAAAACATCTATCTGCGTGTTGACGGAACAGGAAGTGCGGCAAGAACCATATCCCTTTCGGATGCAACTGACACAGACACAAATGTAGGCATTATCCGAACGGAAGGAGCAGAGTCCGCCTTGAATATGGCAGGCTTGAGGACAGGAGGAATAGATGATGTCGGTTATATGGCAGAGTTGAGCTATGACCTCACACCGGACAGGGAGTTCTCGGACTATTGCCGCAAGCGTACCGTCATGCTCATAGACCCAAGCGGTGAAGGTGATTTCGACATCAACAGCAACAGTAACATAAGATGCTCCAAGCCTGATATGACAAGGGGCAAGACCATATTCCGCAATATCCTATGGGATGCAGACGGAAGCGGAAGCGATGTGTTCACATTCGCCTATTATGACGGCATTTCCTATGATGCCACTCCTACGCCGTCAAGTTGCGAGAATGGAGTTCCACGCAATGACGGGTATATCGACATCGGCATCAACATCGGTACACCAGTCTATTCCTATGTGCTCAGCGTTGACACCGTTGCAGGAAAAGTAAAAGGAGAAACCATTGCCAGAGGAACATTCTTCGGTGACACGCATAGAATCACGAATCTTGCCCCCGGCGCCTATGCGCTGTCCGTATCACAAGGTGGAGGCAACGAGATTTATGCCACTGGCAACGCACTCTACACCTCATACTCGCATGACACCAGGACCTATCTGTCTGGCGACATCTCATGGACGGTGAACGATACAAAATCAAACTACCGTGTGGGATTGGAGCCAAGCCTCACGGACGAGATCACCCAATATGGCTTTGACGTGCGGGGCGACAAGGCGCATATCATAACCGGTGGATATACAAGCCTAACCAAATATGTCACTATCAAGCCGGGCGATGTGCTTAGCGTAACAGTCCGCAATATGCAGGTCACATACAAGTTGAACGGACAGACCGTGCATCATGAATATGTCTGGTCACTTCGTGCATGGCGGTTCTGCATCAAGTACGGAAAGGGCGAGACACATATCACCGACCTTACCGTAAACGGTACGCCTGTAACCTCATTCACCACAAGGGGCAACGTGCAGATAGAAACACCCAAGAAGTGTACGACAACGATGACCGTCTATGTCGGCAGCGAGTGTGATGCAAGTATGCCTAACGGAACACAGGCAAGGGAGAACCATGTGGGCAGCTCGGACAGACAGGATGACAATACCTTCATTTCTGGAGAAGACGAGGATTTCACTGTCAAGGGCAACGGTTCTACGACAGGCATCTACGAGGCTAAACTCACACAGGACAAGCCTGCTGCAGCCACATTGATGGTGTTTGACGTATCAGGCAAACTGGTAGTGTCACGCCAAATGACAGGCGAAAGCGTCAAGCAAGCCGACTTCAAGGTTCCCGCATCGGGTGTGTATGTCGTGAAGGCAATCTCCGAGAATGGGGAGCATACAAGGAAAATCTCAGTAAAGTAACTTAAAGGAAGATACGCATGAAGAATTATATACAGAAGGTGGCGTGGGCATTGGTTTTACTGCTTGCCGCCACACTGTCCCTTTCGGCAAAGGACGGGACAGCCGTGAGAAAACTCTTCAAGAAGGGTGTCTCTGACAGTATCTCCGTAGGAGGTAGCAAACTGGTCGTTCTTCAGAAAGACCTCATTCGGAACAGAAGCCTTTCCGTGAACTCTATCGGAGAGGAGAATGTTCCTGAGCTTGACTTTGCCATGACCAATGTCACGGCAGGAGGACATGGCTACCGTTTTCTCCCTCACGGAACCCATTTCACAGGCGAGGGTGCGACTGTCAAGATAAAGTATGACCGCACGAGAATACCAAGCGGCTATACCGAGGACGACATCCGTACCTATTACTACGACCCGGCCGAGAAGCATTGGGTTGCGTTGGAGCGTGTGCGTGTGGACAAGAAGGAAGAGTGTGTCGTTTCAAAGACGACCCACTTCACCGACATGATCAACGGTGTGATACAGGCCCCGGAGTCACCGCAGACCGAAGGCTTTGCCCCGACGATGATGAACGACATCAAGGCGGCTGACCCGACGGCGAAGATAAATGTCATTGCTCCTCCAAGCGCAAACAACCGTGGCTCTGCCAACTTGCAGTATCCGTTCGAGATGCCGCCAGCACGAAACGGCATGCAGCCAAGCCTTGGCTTGCAGTACAGCAGCGAGGGCGGTAGCGGTTGGCTCGGTGAAGGTTGGAACATCAGCGTGCCAAGCATAACGCTTGACACCCGGTGGGGCGTGCCTCGTTATGACCAGTCAAAAGAGACGGAGACTTATCTTTTGTCCGGTTCAATGCTCTCCACCATGGACGACAACGGACAGATGGGAGTCGCACACCGTGGCGAGAAGATGAACAGAAAGGCTGACCGCCAGTTCTACACCCGCCAAGGCGGTGATTTCAGCCGTATCATCCGCAAGGGTGACAGTCCTGCCAACTATTATTGGGAGGTTACAGACAAGCAGGGTGTCAAGTACATCTATGGTGGTGACGGAGCTGTTGTAAAGGGCAATGTCACCGATGCTTCGGGCAGTACCCGTGAGGTGATTGCCGAATGGAAGCTGAAACGTGTCGAGGAACTCCACGGTGACTATATAGAATATGTGTATGACATCGTGGATGAGGATGTGCGTGGCGGCTTGAAGGCCAAGGCGGCATATCTGAAGGAGGTTCACGCAGGTAATGCAGGACAGGAACCGCACACCGTTGTACTCTTTGATGGCAACAAGGTAAAGCAGGTAAAGACCAACAATGCCCGCTATGGATTCCTCGCCTCCTCCAACAAGCTGTTGGAGAAAGTGACCGTGAATTTCCAGGGCGAGACATTGCGCAGCTATGCCTTTGACTACAAGGAAGGTGCATTCCACAAGGAAATGCTCACAGGTGTCAGACAGTATGACAACACAGGAAAGGAAGTGGCTTTCCAGAACTTCGACTATTATGATGATGTCCAGGCTGAAAAGGGATATGTTCCGTTCAAGGACGATTCCGAGAAATGGAACACGCACGATGACGGACTTGACGCTGGTTTCGTCAATCCTTTGAAGACAGTCAGCAAGCGTTTCAGCGACAAGCCAACTGCACTTGGCGGAACGACAAGTTCTTCTGTAAGCGGTTCGTTCTATGCAGGTGTGGGTGTCGTGGACGGAAGTCCTTGGAAAGGCAATACCGTGGGTGGCTCATACAGCTATTCAAGCGACACGAGCAAGGGACTTTCCGCACTCGTTGACTTGAACGGTGACGGACTTCCAGACAAGGTATACAAGTCCGGTGGCTCTGTATATTATCGTCCACAGATTAAGACAGACAACGGAGAAGTCGTATATGGTGAGCCTGTCAAGGTAAAGGGCATCAGTAACTTCTCGACAACCAAAAGTTCTACCAACACTTTCGGTGCGAATGCCGTTGTCGGTTGGAATGTCCTGACTGCCGTTGTCGGAACGGACAAGTCAACCACTAAGACAAAGACCACCCAGTATTTCAGCGACATCAACGGTGACGGACTTGTTGACCTCGTTTCCAATGGAAAGGTATATTTCAACCATTTGGAGTTTGACGGATCAGGCAATGCCGTGCCTACGTTTACATTGAGCAGTGCCGACACGCCAAGCCCAATCATCTATGGTGGCAAGGTTGACACTTCCGTCATGGAGGTCAGTAAGGATGAGCAGGCGGAAGCCATCAAGAACTCACCGATGGAGGATATTGTGCGTGTATGGCAAGCACCAAAGGATGGAACTGTCAGCGTGGCAGGGCAAGTGAGCCTTGTCGCTCCGACTGGTGACTATGATGCTGACGAGTATCAGAAGGCAGACGGCGTAAGAATTGCCATCCAAAAGGGAGGCAATGAACTTTGGAACAAGACGATAGCCAAGGGTGACAACAGTCCATACAGCGCAGCCGTATCATCTGTTGCCGTCAAGCGTGGTGACAGGATTTATTTCCGTGTCCAGTCTGGCTCTGAGGAAACAAGCAACGGTTCTTTTGACAAGGTAAGCTGGTCGCCTACCATTACATACGCTGGCGAGTCAAATATCTTGCCTAACGGGCTTTCTTCAACAGAGTACAAGCCTGAGGATGGTGCCATCTACGATGTGAACACCTCTGCCAATGTGGAGAATGGATCAAGCGTTGAAGTTCACAGTGCCTTCCACAAGCCTGTAACAACCGACGATGTTGTTCTCAGCATCATCGGAAGCAATGATAAGAAAGACAGTGACGGAAACGACAACCCGAACTATACCAAGAAGACGGTCTTTGCTCGTACATTGAAGGCTGGCGAGGCTTTCAAGGGCGATTCTCTCAACATCAGTCTGGAGAATACAGAAAAGCTGACCAACTTCAGCTTTGAGATTTCATCTACCTCAAATGTTGATTGGAAGAATATCGGTTGGCAAGCGTCTGTGACTTATAAGGACTCTGCCAATATCGAACAGACGGTAGCCGTTCCTGCACACTACAATACATTTGCAAATGCCTTGGCAGAGGGCAAGCCATACTTGACCACAGCTACTGATACAATTATGGTTGTGTCACCAGTGCTTACCCTTTCAGACAATTCTATCAACGGTCAGATTACTTTGACCGCCAAGACAGAGGATGCACTTGTTGGCAAGAAGTCTTTCAATATCGAGAATGGCATCTTGAAAGCCGATACTCTGCGATTTGCAACTACTGCAGGAAAGAACATCTGGTTTGAATACAGCTATCCGGCAGCAATCTCTAATGAAACTGTTACTTCAGCCTCTGTTTCCATTCTGAAAGATGCGGCAGGTCTCGTAACAGAGAATGTGCTTGCTGGATTCTATGCAGAGAATGACAATCTTGGCTTCGGTATGCTTTACCGTGGCTGGGGAGGTTTTGTCTATAACTCGGCAGAGGGCAGATATGCAAAGCCTATTGACGAGTCATTGCTGAAATTGCCGGAAACCGAGAACGACAAGGTTGACCCTCTCACAATGGCATTCACTCCATTGGGTACAGACCAGACTTCTATGGACAAGTGGGTCGGTCAGCGACAGGACATCTATCTTACTGCAACCGAGGCAAGCACAGCCCGATTGACAGAACAGGATGTACTCCTTACCAATCCATTGGATAATAATGCTGAAGTGGCAGGACTTGCAGGTGAATATTTGCAGGGTACTGGTGCGGCAGCTGTAAGCCAAGTGGTATCAAGCAAGAGTACTGTTGTGCAAGGTGGTGCACGTGGCATTACCCATAACAATGCAAATGGCAGTACCAAGACGGAAGTTGCCATGATGGATATGAACGGTGACGGATTCCCTGACATCATTGCTGGTGGCACTATCCAATACACCAATTCACAAGGTGGATTGAGTGGAGAAATCTACAAGGGTATCGGAGCTAATAACTCTGACAATGCTTCTGAGGCATGGGGATATGGTGGCAATCCAGTAGCTTCTGTGTCCGATATTACAAAACTTATCTCCGGAAGCAAGTCTTCCGCACAGAACCAACAGAGTTCATGGTTGGCTCAATTCTCCATTTCCGGCAGTGCGCCGAAGAATACGGATGAAGCTGTAGAATCGTTCATAGATATTAATGGCGATGGACTACCTGACAAGATTCTTTCCGACAAGAAGGTGAGATTAAATCTTGGCTATGCCTTTACCGAGCCTATTGACTGGGAACTTGACCGCATCCAAAGCGGCAAGAGTCTTTCGTATAATCTTGGTGTTGGAACTGGTATCAACAAGGCCTCCGGCAGTTTCTCCGCAGGCTTTGGCATCGTTACCTCTGAAAATGAGGAGGAATACAATCTTATCGACATCAACTCCGATGGTCTTCCAGATAAGGTATGGAAGAACGGAAATGGTATCACTGTTGCCCTCAACACTGGTAACGGCTTTGATGAGCCTATCAGTTGGAAGGGTGCAAATGCGCTTAGTGAATCAGCCTCTACATCAGAGTCGGCAAATGCAGCGTTCACTTTGACCATCAACATCCCTGTCATAAGCATCAAGATTTCAACCAACCCTGGTGCATCAACCTCGCACAGTATCAATCGTCCTACCTACTCTTTGCAGGATGTTGATGGTGACGGCTATCTTGACATCGTTGAGTCTGAGAAGGAAAGCGAGTTGAAGGTTACACGCTCTGCCATTGGCAGGACAAACATGTTGAAGTCTGTCACCAACTCCTTGGGCGGCACTTTCACACTCGACTATGCGCATACCACTCCTACCTACGGACTTCCTGGTGGCAAGTGGGTAATGTCTGCCCTTACCGTTGATGATGGTATCCATGACGATGGACCTGTAATGACTACCGCCTTTGAGTACAAGGATGGCAAGCGTGACCGCCATGAGCGTGAGTTTCTCGGTTTCGGTGAGGTCATCACCAAGAACCTTGACACGGAGAAAGGCAATTCTGTTTACAGACAGGCTGTTGAGAGCTACGATGTAGCCAACTACTACACGCAGGGCAATGTTACCGCTACTTCCGTGGAGGATGCCAACGGCAACAAGTACACCGAGACAAAGAACCGTTACGACAGCTACTATCTGACTGCCGACGGTGACAAGTACACGTTCGCAAAGCGTGACGTGAACCTTTGGAGTGACCGTGCCTCTGCATTCGTACCTCTCCGCTATACGGCAAACTTGCAGTATGAGGGAGCGGCAAACGGTGTGGTTACATCCGAGGCATGGAACGAGTACTACCTCAATGGCTATCATGGTGAGTTGAAGTCCTACAAGTACAGCGACAAGGGCAGTCTTGGCGAGAACGGAAACGGCAAGTTCGATTATGCGACCGCTATCAAATATACCGACAATGCAGGCAAGCACATCTTCGGACTTCCTGTTGATGTGACTGTTACAGGCGGTGACGGCTCACTCTATCACCATGTGACGGCGAAGTATAATACCAACTACGCCAACCATATCACTCAGATTACACAGCAGTTGAATGACGGTGCGGCAGTTACTGATTACAAGTACGACTCTTACGGCAACATCATCCAGAAGACCCTCCCCGCCAACGGCAAGGGACAGCGCATGTGGTACAAGTACCGCTATGAGCCGGAAATGAACATGTATGTGGAGCGTATTGACGATGCGTGGGGCTACCGCAGCGAGCAAGGCAACTTCGACTATCGTTATGGTATCGCCAAGGAGCATCGTGACCTCAACAACTTCTATTATGAGACTGATGTAGATGACCTCGGTCGCATCACTGGCGTGCGTGGTCCTAACGAGTTGGCTACGGGCGTGCCTTATGCCATCGCCTTTGAGTATCAGCCTTTGGCTACCTTTGGTGAGAGTGGCATTACCGCTCCTGCTTACGCAGTGACCAAGCACTACGACATCCAGCACCCTAACGATGACTTGGAGACCGTTACGTTCGTTGACGGTTTCGGAAGAGCCGTGCAGGTGAAGAAGGACGGTGTTGTGACAAGTGCATCCAAGGGAAACTCTGCCAAGGACGAGAATGTGATGATAGTCAGCGGAAGAAACGTGTATGATGCTTTCGGACGTGTGGCAAAGTCTTTCTATCCTACAACGGAAGGAACCGGATCGAAATCAACGTTCAACAAGTCTTTCGACAATGTTTCTCCGACGGTTACAGTTTATGACGTGCTCGACCGTGCTACCTCAGTGACATTCCCGGACAACTCTACGACAACTACGGCATATACTGTTGACAACGGCAGTCATGCACTTGTTACAACCGTAACAGACGCACTCCATAATGTGCAGGCTACCCATACCAATGGCAGTGGCAAGACCTTGAAGACCATCCAGAAGAGCGGTCCTGACGGTGAGATTACCACCTCGTTTGAGTATGACGGCATACAGCGCCTTGTTCGTGTCACCGACACGGAGGGCAATGTAACGACCTCTACTTACGACATGGGTGACCGCCGCACTGAGGTGAACCATCCTGCAAGCGGAATCACCAGCTTCACTTACGATGCGCTCGGCAATGTGCTGACCAAGCAGACTGCCAACCTTGCAAAGGAAGGCAAGTTCATCAGCTACGATTATGACTATCAGCGTCTGACGGGTATCAACTATCCTGACCACCCGGAGAACAACGTGAAGTATTACTATGGTGGTCGCAATGCCTCTCAGAACCGTATCGGTAGGTTGATGCTCCGCGAGGACGGAACAGGTGCCATTGAATACTTCTATGGCAAGATGGGTGAGGTGACGAAGACTCGACGCACGATGATTGTGCCTAACCAGGCGATAGCAACCTACGTCACGCAGTGGACCTACGACAGCCACAACCGCCTATTGGAGATGATTTACCCTGATGAGGAGAAGATTACCTATTCTTACAACCTCGGCGGTCAGCTTGAGAAGGTGCATGGATACAAGTCATACGGCTACGATTATGTAAGCAAGATTGGCTATGACAAGTTCGAGCAGCGCACATACTTGAAGTATTGCAACGGTGCAGAGACATTCTACACCTACGACCCACAGCGTCGCAGATTGCAGAACCTGGCAGTGAACAGTGCAGGCAACACCATCATGGACAATGCCTATACCTATGATGCAGTGAGCAATGTGCTTAGCGTAGTAAATAGTACGTCAGTGCCACAGAGTGGCAAGGCAGGCGGACAGATGGCGCATAACTATACATACGATGCCCTCTATCGTCTTGTCAGTGCGACTGGCACTTACACTGGTGCTGACAACAAGTCCGCAAGCTACACCCTTGCAATGGGCTACGATAATATGCACCGTATCACATCGAAGCGTCAGATTCTCACGCAGAACAATGTGCAGTTCAACGGTATGTTGAATGCAGGTTATGATTTGTCATACACCTATGGAACAGACACAGGCAAGAGGTTCCAGCTTGCTAACGTGAAGGATGTGAACTACCGCACAGAGGAGACGCCTTCGGAGAGCGAGAATGTGAACAACAATCACGCATACGAGTATGATGCAAATGGTAATCTTGTTTATGTCAATACCAGCCGTACAAAGAAGGATGGTGTGGCTGACGATAAGACCACGGAACGTAAACTCAAATGGGATGAGGAGAACCGTCTCCTTGCTTCTGATGATAACGGCTTTGTGACCAACTATTGGTATGATGCTGACGGAGAACGCACGGTGAAGACATCAGGTGAGAGTGACCAAGTTTATGTAAACTCCGAGTTTGCTGGAGGTCGCACGAACACCGCCAAGTTCTCACTCTATGTATCTCCTTACCTCGTTGCCAACCAAGGCGGACGCTACACTAAGCACATCTATATCGGTAGTCAGCGTGTCGTTTCCAAGATTGGTGACTTCGACTCTTACGGCTCAGACCCACGCCGCATCCAGTATGCAGGTAGTGAGACTGATGGCTTGTCTGTTGATTATAAGGTTAAATATGCCGGGCAGTTGCAGGCTATCAAGGATAATTATGCAACCTTTGCAGTGCCGTACAATGGCGAGGATAACAACGATTATGTCGATGGCAAGGGCTTCTGCTGCAATGACGGCAGCTTGGAGGCTGCTCAGACACGAGCTTTGTCGAGAGCTGCAAAGAATAACTTCCAAGAGGGCGACGCATACGAGAAGATGCAGTTCTACTACCACCCAGACCACTTGGGCAGCAGTAGTTACATCACCAACCTTGATGGTGAGGTGGTGCAGCACATCGAGTATGTCCCATTTGGAGAGGTGTTCATAGAGGAACGCAATAACATCTGGAATACACCTTATCTCTTCAATGCGAAGGAATTCGATGAGGAAACGGGATTGTATTACTATGGAGCGAGGTACTATGAGCCAAGATTGAGTCTGTGGATTAGTTGTGACCCTTTAGAAGAAAACCATTATGAGATTTCTTCTTATTGCTATACAGGAAATAATCCTATAAAATATAGCGATCCTAATGGTGAGGATTGGCGAGATAAGGTAAAGGGGTTTGGCGCAGCAATATTTGACAATGCAACAGGGGGTGTTACCAACATACGTTCTTGGGTTGGTAAGCATGTTAATAATCCAGCAGATTTTAATGTTGGATTAACTACTGGAGATTTGGCTAGCCTCTCTATAGGAACATGGGAAAGTGGAACGGGGGCATCAATGATAGCGAGTGGTTCTACAGTTACCACAATAGGAGTTGTTGCAGAAGCACCATCAGGAGGAACTTCAACAATTGTCGTAGCTGCAGGTGGAACTATTTCTACAACAGGAGTCGCTTTGACAGCTCATGGAACTGTAATGATGGCAAATGCAGGAAAAAATCTTGCCAATAAAAAAGGCCATATAAATGCTAACAGTTCAAATTCTACTCAAAAAGCCTCTCAACCAAAAGGTACAGGAAAAAATACTGTAACTTTTACACAAGGAAAGGGCTCTAAAGCAACGAGAATAAAAACTCCGATACCAGATGGATATAGAAAAATTAAAGATTTAAGTCACGGAAATCCCGTTTATACAAATGGAAAAAATTATATAACGCCAGATGTAGATGGACATAATGGAGGCATTTGGAAAATGGGAAAATCCGTAAAAGCGTTACAGAACAGAGAGACACGTATGGGTACTTATAATGCAAATTTAAAACGTATTGGAGATTAATTTTATACTTTCACTGCCAGACCAAAACTTTGGCAGTGAAAGTTATTTGACAACTTAAAGATTCTTATAAAATGAATTGGCATGAGATTGTAAAATATAGCCCTCAAAAATATGATTCTAATGGCATATACACAGCAGATGAATGGACTAGTAGATGTGATGTTGGGAAAAAATTCGATGGTAAATTATTTACTATTGAAGAATATTTAAGAGTAGAACAGCGTTATGTCTCTGTTATACTGTCCATTATGAAAGCGACGAACTGTAAGTACATGACAATACAATATTTAGAGGCAGATAAGGAATATATTACCAGTAGAATTAAATCTTCTAAATTTTATAACATTGATTCTGAATTATTAAAATCAATGCCATTATTAGAAGAAAAACGAAGAATTTATATTTTAAAAATTACAGACATAATACGTTTGTCTTTGAGGGAATATATATATGTTGTATTACGCAATAAAGAGCATAAATTGCAAATAGAATTTGGATATGATTATTACCTTAAAATTTCTTGTTCATTAAATATGGAAACTTTAAAGAATATAGTTTACCGAGAAGGTTTATATTTAGATCCAAGATAGTGATGAGAACAGAAAGCATATCTAAATAAAGTATTATGAAGAGTGTAAAATAAGGATAGGATTATTTTACACTCTCTCGTTTTAGGTACACCTCCCTCATCATTTCTTTTTAAGAGTATAGTTATTTCTCCCCTCTTTATTGGGTTCATTTCCGAACGAATCTATCAGAATAATGCTGCTGTCATTCTTCACCTTATAAAATATATTGTCACCACTTTTCGGATGTTCAAGCATCAGAATGCTGCCGTCAAGCACTTTGAAGATTCCGTTCAACACTTCACAACTATCCGAATCGTTTAGAGATTTCTGCTTCAAACGATAGGTACCATCTGCATTTAGTGTGAGTATTGTTTCAACATTAGGCGGCAACACGCCGCAATATGTTCCAGCTATGGAATCCAAGTCAATACTGCTTTCTAAGACTGCCGTGTATTCTTCGACTTTAACAGGGTCAATATTGGCATCATTATGTTTTTTATCACATAAAATATAAGAAGTGACAAGTGAGATAACCAAAACTGCAATAATTATCAATTTCTTCTTCATAACCATCATAAAAGAAAAAATGTCCGCAATGTCAAGCGAGTGGCATCACGGACACAAATGAATAGTTGAGAGTTAATGAATAGTTAATATGCTGCTACATTGCTGATGCATGGAACGCCTCTTGCATCATCGAACACGATGCGAATGCCGTTGTCTTTACCTTGTCGAAACGAAGGATGCGCTTGTAGCCGATGGTCGTTGTCTATTATTTCTGATTAATTTTCTTTTTAATTTCATTCGCCTCTTTAAATAGGCTATTAGCAATGCTATCTTTAATTGCTGCCATCTGTATCATTTCGTTATGATAGCGAATTGAGTCCTCGTAAGTATTTACATGAGTTCTCACATTCTCAATAACTTCTTTATTAGGGCAAACAGAGAAGTTCTTTTCGATGTATCGAACATTGGGGTCGTCAGATGGAAGAACCATCTTCAATGCCCGATATTTCAAGTCTGCTACCTCCCAAGCTTGATGCTCTCGCCATTGGGTTAGATTGCCCCAAATGGATATGACAAGAGATAGAGCCAAGCCTCCAATGAAAAGAAGAACATACTTTGAAGTTGGCTCGAAGCGATGGGTGACAACCTTCGTTTGAGGTGTATTATCCATTGCGTGTAGTTTGTCCACCACAATTTTTGATGTGTCATTCTGCTCTTGTTTCATCTGATTAATGGTATCAAACAAGAGTTTGCTTCGATGTTCATATTTGCTTGCTTCTTTCCTGGTAAGGTCGGCAAAGATGCAGATAGCCTCTCTTAATCTTGCCAATTTGTCAATAGCCTCCCCTTCTTTTGTATATACAGAAAGGATGGCTTTTTCAAGTTTGCTTGTGTCAACACTTGCAGGGTTGAGAACAGTTTCCGCTCCTGCGTTCTTCGGGGAGGCAGAAAGTTCATCGACTTTCTGCTCCAATCTCTCAACTGTGCCGTAGATGGCTTCCAATAGTTCTTCTTTCATATTTCTTTTGTTGTTTGAATGGTTTGTAACTTGCATCAAAGGCTAAAGCCTCTTCTGCGTTTCTTCTTTTTCTTCTTGGATGATTCGTCCTCTGGGAAAGACTCAAAGGTCTGAGCGTTGGCAGAAGCAAAAAGTCCAATGGAAGAAATGCCGTCCCAAGGGTCTTGGCTGCTATCCGACATGGATGGCTCATGGTTGCTCTTGTGATAGCCTTGCTCGTATTGCAGAGTAGAGTTGGATTTTGGTGATACATGGTTCTCCATTCCCTCAAACCTTGCATTCAGCTTGCCAAAGCTATAGCCTCGGCTAATCTGCGTACCCTTGAAGCTGTATCCGTCCTTACAGAATCGGATACCTTGTACCTTGGTTCGCTCCTTATCCTTATAGACAAACTCTAAGTGAACACCTCGTTTTGCAAGTTCACTTTTGAACTCGTCCCAGCTATCTGCCATTCTCAATGCGCTCTTTACAGCATTGTGAATCTCATATTTGGCTCGCTCAGCATTGCGTAACTTGCGAGTATTAGTATTGCTCTTGTCCGTTCCGTAGGTAAATCCATACTTGGATTTAAGAGCCTTGGTCACTTGCTCATTACGCCTGTAATCATTCCTGTCTGATATGAGCTTGCCCTCGTTATTGATGCGGTTATACACGATATGACAATGTGGATTGTCGGTGTTGTGATGCCTTACGATGATGAATTGAGTATCTTTTATCCCCATCATCTGCATGTATTCAAGGGCTATCTTAGCCATGAACTCATCCGTCAAACGTGGCTTGTCCTCGGGCTTGAAACTGAGTGCAATGTGTCCCACAGGCTTCTTAATCCTTGGATTTAGCTGTCTTTGCAGCTCAAAACTTTGTACTATCTCGGCATTCGTGCCGAGTAACACTCCATCCGAGGCGATGATTTTCGCCTCGTCCTTGCCTGTAACATAGCGGATGCAACCACCAAATGAGCTGCCCTTCTTTAGCTTGCCTATCATGTGGTATCCTCCTTTCTGCCCATACTGCTTGGCTTCGGTTTATAACTTGCTTGGCGATACTCGCCAAGGATTGCTTTCAATCTTCTCAACAAGTCCACTACATACACATGGGTTTCGTGGAAACCTCTCTGATGCGACAGCTTGGTAAGTTGGTTGAGGTTGTTCGCCATGCCAATGAGGTTCTTGGCGATGGCTACCGTCTCTGTGTTGTGTCCGCTCACCACCTCGCCATTCAAGGCGGACTCTCGGATATACTCCGCCAACTTGCGGTTGGCTTTTCTCGCCCTCAGTCTCAATGCCTCGTAGCTTGGCTTCGAGAACTTCACCGTGACAGACTTCGACAGCTTGCGAACCCTGCCCGTAGGCGGTCTTCCGCCCTTTTTCTTATTCTGTTCCTGTATGTTTGTCATTCGATATACTGTTTACAGTTGGTACACTCACTTTCTGCGACCGTCGGGAGCAAAATTCCTCCGCCCTCATGGTGGAGCGAGGCGTTTTGGGATTCCCAAAACATAACCTCGCTCCCTCTCAGAACACGTTAGTTGGAACTACAGCCTTTCAGCTATCCAC
>OKRY01002023.1_pt1 | contig 16154 bp, 11 predicted proteins | sample 1601121 | NCBI WGS metagenome assembly OKRY01 (sample SAMEA3541546, study PRJEB24748) | human gut metagenome | biome: human gut; feature: human-associated habitat; material: faeces | place: China | collected 2012
AACTGCCATATAACCGTGATTTGTCTTTTCACCGTTTGTAACAGCGCCGATAACAGGGAGATAAACCTGCTCCGTCTTTGACGGACGTGTCAGCATACCGATCGATGTATCACGACCGTATACCTCACCGTTGTATGCCTGTGCGTTGTAACGGCGGTTGTTGTAGTTGATTACAGCGCCCGAGCCGTCGGGAACTACCATATAGCCCTCATCTTCCATGCCTGCCGCATTGAAGAACTGTAACATACCGATCTCAAGAAGCACAAGACCGCTCGTGTCGGTTGCCTGCTTTTCCTTGATTTCTTCCGTTATTACCGAAACATTTACATTGTCTTTCTCAAGTGTGATCGTCATAGGGATTTCAGCTTCAATCTTGCTTAATCTGTATATGACCTTTACACCGTTTTCAATCGGCTCAAAGCTGAAGTCGTCCGACTTTATCGAAGCATCGTAAATGCTCATTCTCTGACTTGTGTGCGATGAAACGTCACCGTATACTACATATAACGGAGACTGCATATTCTTCTTCTGCGCAGTCTTGGCATTTTCGTCCTTGTCTGCGTTAAGAGGAGTAGCCCACCATACATAGTTGTCGCTCTTTGACTGAACCGCAAAGTTTGTCGTCGATTCGTCAAAGTATAACTTGTAGCTGTCGTTTTCAGCTACAACGCTCATATCCGCAAGGCCTTCCTCGTCGGTTCTGAGCTTTTTCTTGTCATCTTTTTTATCGTCTTTCTTGTCGTCCTGCTTATCATCAGCGGATGCGCCGTCATCGGTTGTCTGCTCTGTCTGTGATGTGCCGTCGTCCGTTGTAGTCTGTTCGTCAGACCAAGCAACAAGCGAGCTCATCGAAACGAGCATTGCGGCTGTGAGCAGAACTGCAAGTATCTTTTTTCTGATTTTTATCATCTTCTGTCACACCTCCGCTTACAAACTGAATCTGTACATCAACTCGGTATAGATAGAGAAACCGAAGATGTAAACCTGCTGGAACAAGCTGAGTAACAGCACGAGCAGGAACAGGATTACTACCATTGCCGCAACAGTGAAAACCATTGCAAGAAGCGTCTTGGGTACCGAGTACTGATGAACCGTCTTGATACCCGAGATCATAAGCACCACCGTCCACAGTATACCGAGATACTGGAAGAATACGATGAACGCACCCTCGCTCCTCAGTAACACGTTACTTGCGAGTATTACCACTACCTGAGTGATAAGATAAGGAACGAGCGCATAAGCGCTGACGCTCATGATTGCTTTTACCGAACCTTCTCCGTCGAACAGGGTACACAGTGACCAGTTACCTATTACCCATGTGAAGAACAGGATGATAGTCTGAACCAGGAGCGGCACGATGTTGAATATCTTTACATAGTTGTTGTTGAAAAGGAAGCCTGTCATTACCTGCTGGCACACCGTTATAACAAAGAAACAAAGAACTATAACAAGTGAAACCTTAGTGTTGTATGCTTTCTTCCAACGAAGATCCTCAAAGCCCTCGAAAGGATGTCTTGCAACGTAGAACGGCCATTTCCAAGCGGGCATATCTAAATCAAATCTCATTTTTATTTACCTCCCGCTTTCTTAGCCTTAATGCGTTTTCTTACCTTGCTGAGAACAACAAGCGCTACTATTATTACAAGCACGATTATCATGAATATATTGAAGTTATCTCTGATAAACTGCATTCTGTACTGTTTGAACGCTCTGTTATATCCGGCTCTGCTGTTACGGTAGAAGTATTTCATTGCCTGCTCGTAGTTACCCTGAGAAAGCTCCGAGTTACCAAGGCCGATATAAGCGAACCAGTAGTTGCTGTCACGGATAAGGACTTCCTGCCACGGACCGCTCGCCTCCTCGTACTTACCGAGGTTGTAAAGGCCCATCGCCTCATGTACGATGTTGCCAAACTCTGTACGCTTGAATGTTGTTATAGAGTTCTTACGGCTGTCAAGTACATATACAACGCTGTTGTACGCTTCGACAGCAGTTACGTTTGTGAACAGACCCTTCTGGTTGCCCTTGCCGCCGTAGATGAACAGCAGGTCGCATTCGTTTGTATACTCAAAGATACGTCCGTTTGCGAAGTCAAGGAGTCTTATCGTTCCGTACTCATCAACGTCAACGTCTGTAATCTGTGAGCCGTATGTCTGGTTCTTATAATAGTACGAAGCCATATCGCCGTAGGTGTAATCCGAATAACCGAGGTTGATAAGGATGTTCTCACCTGCAGGGTTCATCTTTTTGAATATATCCGTTGTGGCACTCTTTGAACCTGTTACGGTGTAAATAAAGCCCTCATCGTCTATATCGAAGTTATCGAACTCCATCGGAACCGCCTGAATGAATGATGCGGCTGCCTCACGGGAGAGGATTGTTCTCCAGAACTTGTTGGCGATAGCCTGTGCTGTCTGCTCAACTCGGTTTGCACCGAAGAAGTTACTGAATGAACCGTCGGGTGCGAACATTACCGCACCGTCTGTGATTGACTTGATGTTTACATATACGTTGCCCGCAACGTCAACTACGACCTTGTTGGGAAGGAATGTAACATCTGCGTCATAGAATTCAGCGGAAGGTCTTTCGAATATCTGGAATACCGTTCCGTCTGCATAAACACCGATTACACGGCTGTTGTCATAGTCCGCAATGTATATCATCGTGGACTCGTTTTCGTTTGCAGCGTCCTCAACGTGTCTTACGAAAATTCCGTGCGGATTCTTCAGTGTTTCGTATTTATCTGTCTTGGGATTATAGAAATAATCCATTACAGTAAATGCTCTTGAATAAGTTACGTCTGTAACAAGTATGCGGTGATTACCGGAGTCTACTATATAAAGACTCTGTGTTTCACGGTCGATGAAAAGATCCTGAGGCTCTTTAAGCTCGCCGATCTCAACATCCTTTGTTACCTCACTGCCTGTCTGCTCTGAAATCGCTTTCAGCTGAGCGTCGGTGTTATATCTTGTGCCGGAGCCGAAATCAAGACCTGTAACTACACGGTCTACAACGTATCCGGTCTGTGAAGGAACAGGATCGCCCCACCAGTCGTAGCTGTAACCTTCGTACGGCTGATCGGCAAACGCTGAACTGCACAGCATGGAAACCGCCATTATGGCCGATACGGCTGCCGTAGCGATTTTCTTCATGTTTGGCACTAAAATCATCCTTTCTGTATAATCTAATAGTAAATCAGTCTTTAAGACCGCTGGTAGCCATAGTTTCCATAACGCTGCTCTGGCAGAAAATGAATACTATGATAGGCGGCAGCATCGTGATAACAACTGCGGCTGCCGCAACGCCCGCACGGGCAATACCGGCGGCACTTATCTGCTGCATAACGGTCGGAATGGGTTTTAATGCCTCATTATAAATGAATGAATAACCTGTGATCTGCCATGCGCCCTGGAAAGCGAATATCAGAAGTGTCAGCCAAGCGGGTTTAACGTTGGGCATTACTATCTGCCAGCAGATTCTGATGTGGCTTGCGCCGTCCAGCTTTGCGGCCTCTATCATACTGTCGGGCAGCTGTCCCATGAACTGACGCATAAGGAACAGTCCCATAGGCGTTGCGATGTACGGCAGAATGATTGCAAAATATGTATCGATCATACCAAGTGTAGCCATTACCATGTACTGCATGATGTAAAGTACGGTAGATGTGAACAGAAGGGCAACCTCGATTATCTTGTTGAGAGCCTTCGCACCGGGGAATGCAACCTTTGAAAGCGCATATGCCGCCGATGACGAGAATAAAAGCTGTGCAACTGTAACTACTACAGCTACAAATACAGAGTTGAAAACGTATCTTGAGAACGGTACCCACATGTTGGATGCCGTAGCAAGCAGATCAGCAAAGTTCTGATCCGTGATGTTCTGTACATACAGTCTGGGCGGGAAGAGGAACAGCTCCTCAACAGGCTTCAGTGACTGTATAACAGAAAGATAAATGGGGAAGATCATGAACAGACCCAGCAGAACGAGCACTACAAATATGAAAATGTCGCCGCCCAGAGAACCGCCATATCTTTTTCTTCTCCTCTTAGTTATTTTCATAACTGCCTTCCTTTCTTAGAGAGAAATTCATAATGTGAGATCCTCCGATCAGTCAAGGTACTTGCCGAGTACCTTCTTGATACCCCAGTTGGCAAGCAGCATTACTGCGAACAATACGAAGCATATAGCCGATGAGTAACCCATCTCATAACGTATTGAACCGAAGTCAAAAGCGTGTGTCATGATCGTGTGTGCCGCATAGTCTGTTGAAGGGAATGCGGTAAGGAAACGACCTACATCACCGGCTGTGAAGGAAGCGGTGATCTGCATAACCGCTGCGAACAGCAGCTGAGGGCCCATTGCCGGCACCGTAACGAGCAGTAACTGCTGTGTACGGTTCTTGATGCCTTCGATAGCACCCGCCTCGTATCTGTCCTTCGGTATACCTTGAAGACCTGCACGAAGCGCAAGGAATCCGGCACCCAGCGACATCCACAGCTGAACGACAATTACAACACCCATGATGTAGTTTGCGTCTGTCAGCCACTGACGTGCACTGTTTATGATACCGAGGTCAAGCAGATATGAGTTTGCTATACCGTATGTATCGCCCGAGAATATGAGCTGCCATGTGGTATAGATGTTACCTGCCAGAGTCGGCGCATAGAAGATAAATGTGAACATTGTCTTTAATGCTCTGGGCATTTCGTTGATAAGCCATGCCAGTATAAAGCACATGATATAGCTTAACGGACCTGTTATAATTGCGAATACGAGCGTATTCTGTATCGCCTTTAAGAAGACCTCGTCCTCAAGTATCAGCGAATAGAAATTGCTCAGTCCCACAAACTGGGGGAACTGTACCATGTTGAAGTTCGTAAAGCCCATAGGCAACGAAAGCAACACCGGTATGATCGTAAAGATCGTAAAGAGTATGAAGTAGGGCGCAAGAAGTACATATACGCTTGCGTTCTTCTTCATCTCACGCAGTGTATATCTGACCTTGCTGTCTTCAATATACTGCGGCTTTTCTCTGTTAAACAAACCGATAACCTCCTCTATAATTCAGCAAAGCCTGTGAGGGCGAAAAGCCCTCACCGCTTTTCAAGATCATTTTTTGACGGACGATAATTCCTGATACTTTCTTACGATTTCAGACTTAATCTGATCGTTGTAGCTCATAAGCGTGTATCTGGGGTTACCTGCATCGTTAACAACCATTCTGAATGCGTTGTTGATGTGTCTTGTTACTGCATAGGATGCGGGAATGATCGGTACTTCTCTGAGGTAGCTCTGCTGTGATGAGATCTTCTCATACTCGGCAGTTGACCAGGGGAGCTGTTCAAGAGCTTCTACGTTTGCCGTATCGAAACGTCCCATGGGACCCATAAGTGCTTCGATCTGCTTACCGTAGTCAACCTGAATATCCGTACTTGTGAACCACTTTACGAAATCCCAGGCTGCAGCCTGATTTGAAACCTTGTTGAATATTACCGCACCGCTGCCTGCTGAGTTTGCAGCGTGATTTATTGTTCCGTCTGCCTGCTTTGTTCCGGGTACCAGTGTGAAGTCCCACAGACCCTTTATCTCGGGTGCTGCAACTGACAGCTGGTTGTAGAACGTATAAGGCTGAACAACGAGGGGCATCTCACCTGTTCTGAAACGTGAGAATGCGTCGAATGTCTGATCAAAACTGAATACCGTGTAGAACTTTGTCCACTGCTCAAATACTCTGATAGAATCCTGAGTCATGAAGTTCGTGAGGTTTACGTTCTTTATGTCGGTAGTCTTCATGCTGTTGTAGTCCGTTGTGTAAAGGTCCTCGTTGTAAATGTTCTGACCTGTCTGGAGCATCAGCATAATGAATGTGTTACCTGAGTCGAACGTGTTCGATGAAACGTTCTGAGGAAGTATAAGACCTACGTCAAGGTACTTTCTCTGTAATGTCGGGAGCATATCCGTGAGCTGATCCCATGTTTCGGGAGGATTCTCATATCCAAGCTCCTTAAGTACGTCTGTTCTGTAGAACAGCATCGGGAATGTCTGTGAAACGGGAAGACCGTAAACGCCTGTCGATACACCGTCGTTATACTCGTACAAAGTCATTGCATCCTTCGCAAATCTCTTTGTTACCGCCTCATAATCCTTGAACTGCGTCATATCAACGAGCAGTCCTCTTGCGGCAAGCTGTATCGGGAAGTCGCCGCCGATGAACAGTGCGATTTCAGGACCCTTGCCTGCGAGCGTTGCTTCAAGTACAGAGCCTTGTACAAGGTTGACTGAAGCCTGTGTTCCGTTATAGTCGGGATTCGAGTTGAACTTGTTGTCAACAAGGTTCTTTACAACGGTTGCCTGGTCACGGGCAAGTGATACCCATACGTCGAGCGATGTTGCGCTTGAATCCGAAAGGTTCGTATAATCCTCGAAGAACGAACCGATAAATGCGTTGAAGCCGAATGCAAGTTCACCGAAGAAGTTGCCGTACGGTGACGCAAAATCTTCGTGGCAGGTTGCCACCTCTATGTAGTCAAGCTCAAGAGGCTGACCACGGTAGTCACGCATCCACGCCGATATAGACGAGATGCTGTCCTTGATACTGCTTGCCATTATCGGAATATCCTCAGGGCTCTTTATACATCTTTCAAGGTAGATACACATTGTTTCAAGCGCCGCTGCCTCAGAGCCCTTCTTTGTAAGGCTCTCGATGCTTGCCTTCTCCGCACGCAGAGAATCAACTATTCTCCTGAATGCGTCCTGAATACCGGGTATCTTCTTTTCTACAAAGTAATCCTTGTATTCATCGGGGTCGGGACCCGTTATCATAAGTATTCTTCTGTAGTACTGGTTAAGCTCAAGTACAAGGTCATCAAGTCTCTGCATAACCTCGCCGATTGAACCGGGTATAGCCTCAAGCGTGAGCTCATGCTCCTCGCCGGCCGTCAGATAAACGTAAATATCGTTGCCGTTCTCATCCTGGGGAGTGAGGTTGTACCAATCCGCAGAATAGATGAACCTAACATCGTCAAGCTCCTTACATGGAACCTTTCCGTCAATGTAGATTCTTCTGTTTGAGAAGAAGCCTCTCATCTGATTCTGTCTTGCCTTGAAGTTGAAGCGGTAATAACCGTCGTTTTCAACCTTGAACTTATAGGTGATTGCCTGCGTTGCCTTGCTCCACGTTGCCTGACCGATAGTATTGTAACGCTGCTTGGTCGGGTGGTTGGGATTTGTCATGTAGGTCGTTCTGTCGTAAGTAGCATATAATGTCGATGCTGTCTTGTATGCAGACTCCTCAGCCTGAAGGAAGATGGTGTTCGTTCCCAGCTCCTCGTTCTTTGAAGAAAGTGCGGGAGTGTTCTGAAGCTGATCATCTGTGGGCTTGATTGAATCGTAGCTTACAAGCTCATCGTAGTTCTTGAACGTAAACGAATGGAAAACACCGTAGGTTCTGATACCCTCAAGTGTCATTGTGTGCTTGCCTTTTTCAAGATAGAAATAGTAAGGCTCGTTGTAAAGACCTTCCTTGTCCTTGATAGGATACTTTATCCAGCAATCATAGGTTACCTGTCCTGGACGAAGATCGTTGTCCTTGCTGTCACGGGTTATCTCTCCCTCGTCCTTCCAGTAACGGTCGAGCGTGATGTCCTGTGCCGCTGTGAAAGGATATTCGCCGTCTATCTTAAGACCTATATCAAGAACGGTATTCTTTGATTCATTGCCCTCGATAGGATAATAGATAGTCTCAAGATTGTAAAGACCCGTTTCCTCGACATTGAACTCATATGTAAGCGTGAGCTTGTCGCTCTTCCACTTTATCGTTGAGTAGTGATCTGTCTTGAGATCGGTATCTTCTGCGAGGAATGCCTTGATTCCGTTGTAGCCGTCGCCTGATTTTTGAGTGATTTCCTCAACTGCAGGCGCTATGACTGCAGCCTGCTCGGCTGTCATCTCCGATACGTTGTTGACAAAGGATGTGCCGTCTATCGTACCTTCCTTGTAGTCGGTAGCATAGATAGTGATTTCCTTCTTGGGCTTTGCAGCGTCCTTATGACTGTTGTAATAAGTGCTGTACTTGCCCTCCATACCGGTGATTGTGATTCCGCTCACTGAGCTATCGGTTGTGCTTTCCTCGGATTGTCCGGCAGAAGTATCTGTTGTCGCTTCTGCACTGACTGCGGTTGATGTAAGTGACAATGAGGATACGAGTGTCGCACATGACAATATACCCGCTAATGTTCTTTTCATCCTGCTGACTTTTGTTGCCACAGTAATAATCCACCTTTCTGTAGTTTCGTTTATGTTCAATCGAAAATATGCTAATTTCGACGAGTTAAGGAATTTATCCGCGCATATTGTAGTCTGAGTTGTAAACGGAAATTTTTCCGTCCTCAAGCTCAACACGCACTTTATCTCCGCCCCTTATACCCAGAGCCTCGAGATATTCTTTTGGTATCTGGAGTCTGCCTGCCCTGTCAAGAACAACAAGCTCCTCTTGATCCGAGCCGCTTTGCTGCATGAGCTTTTCATGCTCCGCCCTTTGCTGCTCGCTCATCTTTTTGAGTTCCCCGAATGAGAGAATCTCGGTTTTCTTTCTCAGCATCTCGCTCGATGTACGGCCGTCACGGATAGCAACAACACGGTCGATCGACTTCGACAGATTTGTATCGTGTGTTACTATTATAATGGTAACGCCTGTCTGACGGTTTAGCTGCTTGAAAACATCAAGCACCATCGCCGCCGTCTTGGTATCGACCGCACCCGTAGGTTCGTCCGCAAGGAGCAGGCTGGGATTGTTTGAAAGCGCTATGGCGATTGCCACTCGTTGCTGCTCACCGCCCGAAAGCTGACCGAGTACCGAGTTCTTTCTCGCTGAAAGTCCTACCATGTCGAGCAGTTCCTCCGCTCTCTCCCTTCGGTTCTTGTGTCCCGAAAGTAAAAGCGGCATTTCAACGTTCTGTATCGCCGTAAGATACGGTATAAGGTTTCTGGCGTTGTTCTGCCACACGAAACCAACCGTTTCTCTCTTATATTTTATAAGATCCTTTTCATCAAATTTAAGAAGATCCTTACCGTCAACGTAAAGACTTCCCGCCGAAGGCTTATCGAGCGCGCCGAGCATATTCAGAAGTGTTGATTTACCGCTTCCGCTCGCACCGACGATGCCCATAAGTTCTCCGCGCTCAACCGTGAGGTCAAGTCCCTGTAAAGCCATAACCTCAACATCGGTCGTCTTATATATCTTGACAAGGTTCTCACATTGCACCATCACATTTTCGGGCGGTGCAAGCATCATTCTATGAGGCATCACTCCACCTGCTTTCTGACGTCTGTAATGCGTCCGTCATCAAGTGTATAAACCACGTCGCACTGCTCCATCATCGCAGTGTCGTGCGTTGTCATCACTATTGTAAGCCCGTCCGTATGTACAAGTTCCTTAAAAAGATTCATAACCGCAAGTCCCGTAGGCATATCAAGCGCCGCAGTAGGCTCATCCGCAAATATCAGCTTCGGCTTGTGCGAGATCGCCCTCGCTATCGCCACTCTCTGCTGCTCACCGCCCGAAAGCTCTCCGGGTCTGTGATGCATACGCTTTTCAAGTCCCACTCTTACAAGGCATTCCTTCGCCCGCTTTACACGCTGTGCATAAGGCATACCCACAAGCCGCATCGCAAACTCAACGTTCTCATACGCCGTCATTGTCGGTATAAGCGCTACAGACTGGAAAACAAACGACATATCGTTTCTTCTCAGCTTATCCATCTCCTTGTCGGAAAGACCCGTTATCTTCTTCCCGTCAAAGTAGACATCACCGCCTGTAGGACGGTCAAGTGCTCCGAGTATATTTATCAGCGTGGTCTTGCCCGAGCCGGATCTGCCTCTCAGCACGACCAGCTTGTTCTTTTCAACATCGAGATTTATATCCTTCAAAGCGTCAACAGTGGTATTATCGTTTATTTTAAAGCTTCTGGAGATATTCTCCGCTCTTAAAATCGTTTCCATAGGCAGTTTCGATCCTCAAAAAAGTCCGTAAGCTACGTTTGCCCTGCAAATTGTTTCATCTGCTTTTTGTACCAAATGCACAATTGTATTATTCGTTTTCGGCTGTAAACACGCCGTATTTAGAAATAATGTACAAAACAGCACAAGGGTCTATAACGTAGTAATTATACCAAATTATCACCTTACTGTCAAGGTTCATAAAAGAACTTTCACATTTCTCAAATGATTTTGATTTTCTGTACAAATCACTTTTGCGCTTGTCTAACAGTTACAAACTTCATACGCAAATTTTGTACATATTGCCGAATTTGAATTTCACCTGCACAATATCTTGATTTTTCGGGCGTCTTATGTGCTATTTTTGGTGTAAACGATTTCCACATTGAAAATTCTTATAACTTAATTTAGCTAATTCCTTAATTCGCTTAATCAAACTTTGTTGAATATGCACAAATATTTTCGGCGATTTTTTTAGCTAATCATTCAGGATATTACTTAATTTTTGTGTGTAACTCATGTAAACGCTTCGATTTGCTCACTCAGCTCCATCCACTCGGCAGTAAGTGCCTCCTCTTTTTCCTTCAGCGCCTCTATTTCCTGTGCAAGCGCACTCGTTTTTTCATAGTCGGTCGCTATCTCCGGCTGTGACATCTGCTGTGCCAGCTCCGCCGTTTTCAGCCCGATCTCATCTATCGCCTGTTCGCAACGCTTCAGCGCACCGCTGAGCTTTCTGAGCGTGCTTTCACGCTCCTTGCGCTCCTTGTAGTCGTTCTTCTTGCCTTCAGCCGCCTTTACCTGTACCGCCTGCTCGGACTGTGCCTTCGCTTCCTTGAGTTCGATATACCTGTCATAGTTTCCGTCTATGTTTACAGTACCCGTCTTTCCGAGCCACACTATTCTGTCGGCCAGCTTGTTGATAAGGTATCTGTCATGCGACACGATAAGAAGCGTTCCGCCGTAGCTTGCCAGTGCGTTTTCCAGAGCCTCTCTCGAATGTATGTCCAGATGGTTTGTAGGCTCGTCGAGCAGCAGCATATTCGCCTTGCTCAGCATAAGCTTAAGGAGCGACACCCTTGCCTTTTCTCCTCCGCTGAGCTTGCCCACATTCTTGAACACATCATCGCCTTTGAACAAAAACTGCGCCAGTGCAGAGCGTACCTGCGTCTGCGTCATTTTGGGATACCTGTCCCACACCTCGTCTATCACCGTCTTTGACGGGTCAAGATCCGTCTGTGCCTGATCATAATATCCAAATTGTATATTGTTGCCGAATTTATACTCTCCGCTATCCGCCTGATATTCTCCTGTAAGGATTTTCAGAAGCGTAGTCTTTCCGCAACCGTTCTCACCTAATATAAATGTTGTCGTGTTCTTCTTTATGTCAAGCTCTGCATTTGTGAAAACCGCCGTCCCGTCAAACGATTTCGACAGACCCTTTGCGATAAGCACATCGTTTGCGCCGCCTTCCTTCGCCCTGAACGTGAACTTTATAGCCTCCGGCAGATCCTCCGGCTTTTCAAGCGTTTCCTTCAGCCTGTCCGCCTGCTTCTGCTTTGATGCCGCCGTGATGAAGTTATGCTCCTGCCCCCACCGCTTCTGTTGCTCTACAATGCCTTCGATACGGTTAATTTCCTTTACCGTCCTGTCGTACACCCTCTGCTGAGCCTCTCTCGCCTCGGACTTCAGCTCAAGATAGCGTGTATAGTTGCCCTTATATTCACGAAGCGTCTTGTTTTCCATTTCAAAAGTCGTGTCGGTGACTTTGTCGAGGAAATAACGGTCGTGCGATATTACGATATATGCGCCCTTATATTCCGTAAGGAACTTTTCGAGCCATTCGCAGGCGGTTATATCAAGGTGGTTCGTAGGCTCGTCAAGAAGCAGTATATTACTCCCCGAAAGAAGCAGCTTCGCAAGCTGTGCTTTGCTTTTCTGACCACCGCTCATAACGCTTATCGGCTTACCGAAATCCTCTTCCGAAAAGCCCAGACCGACAAGCGCCGAGCAAGTCATTGATTTATAGGTAAGTCCGCCCTCACGCTCAAATCTTTCCTGCAACTGCATCTGCCTTGACAGCGTCTGCTCGCTGTGGTCGCCCGTATCTATCGCAACCGCTATATCCGCAAGCTCGTTTTCAGCATCGATAAGCGGACGGAATATCTCCAGCACCTCGTCATATAGAGTGATATTATCGTCACGGATAACATACTGCTCCATACAGCCGATCTTTATCCCCGCCGCCTTGCTTATACCGCCTGTTTCAGCCTCCTGCCTGCCGTTTATAACGTGCATCAGCGTGGTTTTTCCGCACCCGTTTACACCTACAAGTCCGGCTCTGCCGTTTTCTTCAAGCCGAAAATTCACATCGTGAAACAGCGTTTCACCGCCGAAGGACACCGAAATATCATTACCGGATAATACTATCATACCGCATTGTCCTTTCCGAAAAATAACGGTCAGAGTATTTCCTGCTCTGACCGCATATCTTTGTACTTTTCTTTATGCTTTGTTTACTTCTTTAAATTTTCGGGCTTGTACTTGATGAGTGCGTCATTGTTGAGATCAAGCGCATAGTCCTTAGCCGTCTCGTTGAGCATAGCCTTGTAGTCGTCATCCTTCATAACGTGAAGCACGTTGCTGTGATTCTCCGTGAGCCAGTCCTCACGTTCCTTTATATCACGGCGTACTACCGCATAATAAACGCTGTCGTCCTCGTAAACTCCGCCCTTGTCTGTATCAAGCTCAAATGCCCACTTTACAAACTCCTCGCTCGGTGAAGTATCCGTCTTGCCGAGCAGGAATTCGTGGTCATGCTCCTCTTCTTTACTTCCCGATGTTCCGCTGCTCGTTGTATCGTCCGATGCGGTTCCGCTTGTCGAAGAAGTTACAGATGATGCCGCAGAAGAAGCTGCCGATGAATTGCCCGATTTGCTCTCGGCATCCGAGTTGCTCTCGGCTTCAGCCTCAGCCTTTTCCTTTGCCACAAGGTCCTGATACTCGTGATATACCTTATCGTAGTCCTCGCCGGCAAGCAGTCTGTCAACATAGCCCTGAGCCTGTTCCTTCTTTGCCTTCTTGCCCTCGTCGGTCGTTATCTTGTCGCCGTTGCCCTCTTTAAGAGAAACCTGTATTATCTGGAATCTGCCGTAATTGTCATAGAAATAAGTAGCTATATCCTTTTCGTCTGTTGCGGATATGCCGTTTTTCTCATAGTAAGCGTCAAATACCTTCTCGCTCATCTTGTTTACAAGCTGAACGGCCTCGTATGACTTCTTGCTTATTCCGCCTGCCTCATAGTTCTGACCGTAGGTTTTTCCTGTGCTGTATCCGTAATACGAGATTTCCGTATCCCACATCTTCTTTACAGAGGTCTTTACGGTTTCCTCTTCCTCGTCTGTGAGTGAAAGGTTCAGTTCCTTGAACTTGTTCTGGATGGCAACATACTGCTTTACCTGCTCTAATGTACGATCCTGAACATACTGTGAGAACGTCTTGTCCTGTACATTGTAGTTATAGTAGCTGAAATTCTCTATCTTTGATGCGCTTGTTCCCATAGCCTTAAGCTGATCGTCAACCTCCTGCTGAGCCTCGCCTATAGCCGTCTGCTCATAAAGAAGATATATGCCCGCATTTATGGTCTGATTGTCAACCGAGCCTATAGTCGATACATCCGCACAGCCTGCAACGCTTAATGTGATTGCCACGGCGCATATTGCCGCTGCCAGCCTTTTAAAATATTTCATTGCTTTTCTCCTTACTGTTTATAAGGGGCTGTGCCCCGATTATTTCTGCAAATTCCGCCGTTATCTTAATGTAACGCCTATATTCTCAAGTGCCTTAAGCACCTTTGCAACAACTGCGTCCGCCTCATCGTCTGTCAGCGTAGCGTCTTTCTTTCTGAGTATCAGCTTGTATGAAAGGCTCTTCATACCTGCAGGTACCTGTTCACCCTTGTACATATCGAACAGACGTACAGCCTCAAGATGCTTTGCGGTCTTTTCTATCACAGCAACTATATCTCCGCTCGGAACGTCCTCGTTGCACACAAGGCTCAGATCCCTGTATGTTGAGGGGAACTTGGGCAGTGCAGTATACTTTACATCGCCGTCTGCATTATTGAACATTACCTCCATGCTGAGCGTAGCACAGTAAACCTCTGTATTTACGCCGAAGTTAGCCGCAGCCTCAGGATGAAGCTGACCGACATAGCCGATAAGCTCGCCGTTTACAGTGACCTTTGCACATCTTCCGGGGTGGAATGTCGGATTGTTCTTTTCAGCCGTATATACGACATTCTTCAGTCCGAGTTTTGCCATAACTTCCTCGGCAACGCCCTTTGCCGCAGCTTTCATTGGTTTGTGGATATGTCCAAGCGCCGCATAATCAAAAATCTCCAACACATCTGCGGAAATTTCATCGATATTTCCTACCGTGCAGATTTCTGATTCCATTCGCTCGATCTCATCTGCTTTCTTGCCGACAGGAAGATAAAACTGGTGGCTGACGAGTACATTTCTGTCATTCTCATCAATTTCCTCACGCCTGATCAGTCTGTGCAGGGTTTCATTATAAGAAAGATTATTTCCATTCTCGTCCACCCCCACGACCTGTTTGACCATAGATGGTTTTACAAACGGAAGCAGATAAAAATTCACATTTCCATATGTATCATGCAGAACGACTTTTTCTATATATTCTGCCTTTGTTCTCGGTGGCTGACCGATCATATATACCTTCTGTCTGGACAAAACATTTCGAAAACAGTTGACCCTCGGCGCACTGTCGTGATTTCCGCTGATCATCATGATCACCGCATTCGGAACAGTCTCCGTCAGTTCTTCGAGAAACCGGTCAAAAACTTCGACTGCTTCGGCAGACGGAACGGCTTTATCATAAATGTCTCCCGCGATCACAACCGCATCCGGCTCTTCCCGACCTGCTGCCTCGACGATCTTACTCAAAATATATTCCTGATCTTCCCGCAGATCACGGTTCATTAATTTCAATCCGATATGTAAATCTGATAAGTGAAAAAATTTCATAGTCACGTTCCTCTCCGGCAGTATTTTCTGCCTGTTACGATTCACCCTATTCATGGCACTCTCTGTCTCCATCATAACATCTTAGCTGTCTGCCTGCATCTTTTTCTTTCGCTATTTCTCAACAAGGAACTTTTTTATGTCGTTTCTTTTGCCTTTTGCACAATTTACTTATTCTAAAACCGATATTTTTCAGCTTTTATTAGTTACTTTTTACAAAGTTTTTTTGTCTTATTGAATTTTTTTGTGTATTATGATACACTTTGTTAAAAGGTATTACCTCATACCAATAATATCAAAAAATAAGAAAAAGGAGCAGCAAAACATGTATAGAGAACATGAATATTACCTCAAACGATGCATTGAAGTTTCCAAAGCATCTAGAGAACACGGCAACACACCATTCGGCGCAATCCTCGTTGATGAGGATGGAAACATCCTGTTAGAACAGGAAAATGTAGAGATTTCCACTCACAAGAGCACCGGACACGCTGAAACACAGCTTGCAGAAAAGGCATCCACCATGTATTCCAAAGATTTTCTCTGGAAATGCACACTGTATACAACCGCAGAGCCATGTGCAATGTGCGCCGGCTGTATTTACTGGTCCAATATCGGCCGCGTCGTTTATGCAATGACAGAAAAGGATCTGCTGTCACTGACCGGATCTGATGAACAGAATCCTACCTTTGATCTTCCATGCAGAGATATTTTTGCCAGAGGTCAGAAGGATATCCGGGTGATCGGACCATTCCCGGAACTTGCACCGCTTGCAGCTGAAGTTCACAGGGGATTCTGGAACAAATAACTTATGGGATCAGGGATTACAAAAACTATTTTATTTTTTTAGAGGGTATTTACTATGGGAAACACAAACAATACTAACGAACAGGATACAGAGTTCGCACTTTGTACCGTTCCTGAGAATGAGCGAAAAAGCTATTTCAGTCTGACGATCGTCTGGACTGGATTCGTATTTGTTATTACCAGTATGATGGCAGGAGGGGGATTATCTGCCGGGCTGGATTTTAAGGGAATTTTACTTGCTGTTGTACTTGGAAATGTGTTTTTGTCAATGGCTGATACAGCATTTTCAGCTCCAATGCACGCTCTACA
>OKRY01002032.1_pt1 | contig 16125 bp, 9 predicted proteins | sample 1601121 | NCBI WGS metagenome assembly OKRY01 (sample SAMEA3541546, study PRJEB24748) | human gut metagenome | biome: human gut; feature: human-associated habitat; material: faeces | place: China | collected 2012
CAATCGTAGGTAATCTTTTGGATAACGCACTGGAAGCGGCAGAAAAGACAAAAGATGGCCGATATGTGGAATGCAGGATGTATATGGGAAATGAGGAACATTTCCTTGTTATGGAATTTTGCAACGGGTATGTTGTTCCACTGTTAAAGGACAAGGACCGGTACATAAGCACCAAAAGAGATGCAGACAGTCACGGGATCGGACTGCATACGGTGGGAAAACTGGTTAAAAAGTATGCGGGAATTATGAGAGTGGAGGCCGGAGAACGGGAGTTCTCTGTTAAGCTTATCTTTACAATAAAATAAAGATGTGCAAAAATCGCCCAAAAAGTTACCGTTTTTGCCACGGTAATTGAAAAGAGGGCGATTTTTGTGTAAACTTTCGGAAAAAAGGAGGCTTTGTAACTATGAAAAAAATAATCAGAAAAAACCTGGGAATCAAACTGCTTGGAGCTGTAAACTGTCTTGCACTCTGCTTGACGGCGTATACGGCAAATCTGGCGTGCAACTGGCTGTACTATCAGGAAGATGAGCCGGAAGAAGTTAAGAAAATGAGGAAATTCTAGTGTGGAAAAAAATGGCTGGTCGGCTTTTTGAACTACAAAGCAGGAATGGGATTCTTGAAGAGAAAGACCGCAGGCTGTATGAATATGCTTACGGCGTACTGCTGGGCAGGGTGGTAATATACCTTATCATCGTCATACTTGGCATCATAACGGGGAATTGGATGGAGATGATAGTCTTTTTATTGCCCTTTACTGTTTTAAGGCAGTATGCCGGAGGGATTCATTTGGAAAAGGCAGGGGGCTGCATGGCTGTTTCCGGTATCCTTGTCCTTCTATGCAGTCTGTATCTGGCGTCTGCTCCGGCTGTAATATGGCAAATGCGGATCATATGGTTTGTCGCGGTTGGCGTTATATTTATCATGGCGCCGGTAGATGCCAGCAGCAAGAAGTTGGATGCGAAAGAGAAAAAAGTTTATGGGATGCGCGCGAGGGTAATTTTAGTTATTGAATGCGCGATAGCAGGTGTTTTTTCTGTGATTGGATATTCCCTGATCGTAAACGGGATTATGGTAGCGCATATTGTTTTGGCGTCTGGTTTAATATTAGGATGGACCAAAATTTTTTTTGATAAAGAGTTAGAGTGAACTAATCCATGATAGGAATAAGAAATACCTGGGAAAAGCGTATTGCAAAAGGATGATAAACAGAACAAAAAGAACATGATACAAGAGGAATATAAAAGTGAATTTGAAATTGATAAAAAATACAGAAAATATCAACAAAGAGAAAATAACCTTGTTCTGCCTGCCGTTTGCAGGAGGCGGTGCTTCTGCTTATAACCAGTGGGCGAAAAAGATGCAGGGGAAAGTAACGGTATGCCCAGTTCAGCTTCCGGGAAGGGAAGAACAGATCATGGAGAAACCGTATATAGATATGTCGGTTATGTTAGATGACCTGGAAGAGGCTGTAAGAAAGGTTGTGTACGGACCGTATGCCTTATGGGGACACAGTATGGGTGGGAAGATCGCCTATGAGCTGGAAAAACGGTTGGAGGCAGCGGGATATACTGCAAAATGCCTGTTTATTTCCGGCAGCCGGGTTCCTAGTATTCCGGAGCCAAATCCAATCTATCATCTTCCGGATGAAGAGTTTAAGAGGGAACTGGGGAGATTTGAAGGGACGCCCAAGGAGGTACTGGAGAACCAGGAATTGCTGGATTTCTTTCTGCCTATGCTGCGGGCAGATTTTACCATGGATGAAACGTATTATGACAAGGCGGGAATAGTGCTGCATACGCCTATCGCTGCATTTGGCGGAGAAAAGGACGGAGAAGCGGATGAGAGTGCGATCTTGGAATGGGGAAAGTATACGGACAATGATTTTAACTACCGGATATTTCCGGGAGGACATTTTTATCTGCGGGATTGTGAAGACGAAGTAATAAGTGAGGTCATGAGACTGCTTTAGAGAATGAAAAATGGAGATTAAACGATACGGAGAAAAGGAATTTCTGTCAGCAGACAAACTTTATATCCGTGAAAATGAGATACATATATGGTGTATCCGCTGGCCTGAAATGACAGATTTCTGGAAGAACCATGAATATATCCTGAGTGGGCAGGAATTGGAGCAAGCCGGAAGATTCCGTTTTCCTGAAGACAGGATGCGTTATATAGCCGGGAAGGTTGTCGTGCGGATCCTCTTAAAAAGATACTTAGATATGGAAACGATTGATTTTTCTGTCAATGAACTGGGTAAGCCTTATCATAAAGAAATCGCAGGAAAGCAGACAGTCAATTTTAATATTTCGCATTCGGGGGAATTCATACTGGAGGGATTCGCTGTCGGAATGGATATCGGAGTGGATGTGCAGGAAATGGCAGGATGCCCGGATTACAGGGAGATAGCCGGGAATTTCTATACGGCAGAAGAAGCGGAAGATGTAATAAATGAGGGACCGGAACTGTTTTTCCAGTATTGGGCGGCGAAAGAAGCGTATGTAAAAGCGATCGGTATTGGATTGGGAAGAGGAATGGATTTCTTCTCTGTCAGAAACGGGGAAATTACAGAAAAAGGCAGGAAAGGCCAGGGATGGCATTTGTATCCGGTAAAGATTGAGGGATATGCTGCGTATGTGGCGGCGCATAAGAAAGGAGACAAATCAAATGAGTTATAAGAAGGATATGAGCAAATACGAGCATCTTGAAGGATGGGAACGATGCGGCTTTGGAGAGCAGCTTGATAAGTGGGCGGAAAAATATGGAGAAAGAACTGCGGTCACGGACAGCGAAGACGAGATCAGTTATATGGAATTAAAGCAAAAAGCAGATTGTCTTGCGGCAGCTTTTCTGCGTAAAGGGATTTTAAAGGGAGACAAAGTGCTTGTGCAGCTTCCGAATAGGATTTCTTTTGTGATCGTGTTTTTTGCGCTTTCCAAGATTGGGGCGGTGCCAATCATGATGCTGCCGGCCCACAGGGAGGCGGAACTGGAAGGAATTATTGAACTGGCAAAGCCGGCCGCTTATATTGTGGTGGAGAAATATCTGGGATTTTCATATGTGCCGATGGCAAATGCGATGAAAGAGAAATATTCATGTATCCGGCATATATTTGTAGATAGCGAATCCGGGGATATCAGTGGAATGATTGCGGAAACGTGTGGAGAAAATGGAGCATTTCCGGCTGTGGATGGGTATGAAACGGCGGTGCTTTTGCTGTCCGGCGGGACGACAGGGGTTCCGAAACTGATTCCGCGCACCCATACGGATTATATGTATAATGCCCGCATGTCCGCGAAGAGATGCCGCTTGGATAGCAGTGACGTTTATCTGGCGTCTCTTCCGGTAGCTCATAATTTCCCATTATGCTGCCCGGGGCTTTTAGGCACGCTGGACGTGGGAGGAAAAGTTGTGCTTGCGTCTGCGACCAGCCCGGATGATATCCTTGACGCAATTACAGAGGAAGGTGTCACGATAACGGCATTGGTTCCTGCTATGGTTACTGTGTGCATGGAAATGCTGGAATGGGATGAAAATTATGATATATCCAGCCTGCGGATTTTGCAGGTGGGCGGCGCAATGCTGGAAGATTCCCTTGCGGATAAGATCATTGAAGAATGGCCGTGTAAACTGATGCAGGTATTTGGTACGGCGGAGGGGCTACTGTCCTTTACTAGCCCGGAGGATGAAGGTTCCCTGATCGCAAGATGTCAGGGAACTCCGGTGTCTCCTGCGGATGAAGTGAAGATTGTGGATGAAGAAGATAAGGCCGTACCGGAAGGAGTTTTTGGGGAATTATTATCCAGAGGCCCGTATACGATTGATGGTTATTATATGGCGGAGGAAGCGAATAAAAAGAGCTTTACGCCGGACGGATTTTACCGGACGGGCGATAAAGCTATGTGGACGAAAGACGGAAGGTTACGTTTGGGCGGGAGGATCAAAGAGCAGATTAACCGCGCCGGAGAAAAGATCATGCCTTCAGAGATTGAAGCTTACCTTTGCAGGCATTCGAAAATCAAAGAGGCAGCCGTTGTCGGCGTTCCGGATGAAACCCTTGGAAACCGGATATGTGCATTCCTTGTGACCGATGATGAAGCCGGGATCGATTTACAGGAAATCCACAGGTTCCTGCGGGAAATAGGCATTGCGGCGTATAAAATGCCGGATCAGATAGAACGGGTAGAGACATGGCCGCTGACCAGCGTAGGAAAAATAGATAAGAAAGCATTAGAACGGATGGCGCAGGAAAAATAGAAGGAGACAGAATCATGGAATATATAGAGATAAAGGAACAGATCAAACAAAAGCTGCCGGTAGCCAGAGATTTGGGGGATTCCGAAAATCTGCTGGAGCTTGGGCTTTCATCCCTGACGATCATGCGTCTGGTAAACCAGTGGAGAAAACAGGGGGTTAAGGTTTCATTCGGTTCATTGATGGAAAATCCTACCCTTGAAGGCTGGTGGGCGCTGATCCAGCGCAGCATGAAGAAAAAAGCGGGCAAAAAACGGGCGCAAGAATCTAAGATAACGCCGGAAAAGGATATGAAACAGCCGTTTCCTTTAACAGACGTACAGTATGCATATTGGGTTGGCAGGGATGAAGAACAGGCTCTTGGAGGAATAGACTGTCATGCGTATTTAGAGTTTGATGGGGGAAATATAGATCCGGAGCGTCTGGAAAAAGCATGGAATGTGCTGCAGTATCATCATCCCATGCTGCGTGCCTGCTTTTTGGAAGATGGGACACAGAAAATCCTGGATAAGCCGTATTGTGAAAAAATAAAGGTTCATGATTTTTCACGGATGTCATCTGAGGAAGCAGAGGCAATGGCAGTATCTGTCAGAGAACGTTTATCCCATCGGAAGCTAAAGATCGAGGAAGGCGAAGTGGCAGGAATAGAGCTTACGCTTTTTCCTGAAAATAGGGCACGCATGCACGTGGATATGGCACTTTTGGTTGCCGATGTACAGAGTTTGCAGATCTTATTGAGGGATTTGGCGGCTGCCTATCGCGGAGAAAGCCTTCCGGCAGAATCAAAAGGGTGGAATTTTGCTTCTTATCTGGAACGGCAAAAAGAGGAAGATAAGGAAGAGAGAAACAATGCAGAAGGATACTGGAAAAAACGCTTGGAACATTTGCCGAAAGGGCCAGGCCTGCCACTGGCAAAACGGCCGCAGGAAGTGACAAAGACTGTATTCAACCGCAGGATTGTAAGGATTGGCAAGGAAGAGTGGGCTCATCTGCAAGTACGGGCAAAGGAATACCAGACAACTCCGGCAATGGTTCTTCTTACTGCATATGCGACGGTTTTGGAACGGTGGAGCAGGAATCATCGTTTCCTTATTAATATTCCATTGTTTAACCGGAAAACAGAGCAGCAGGGATTGGAAGACGTGATAGCAGATTTCACTACACTGTTATTGCTGGAGATTGACTGCGAAGGGAATCCGACGTTTGCAGAATTGCTAGACAGGATCCAGAAGCAGCTCCATGAGGATATGAAGTATACGGCATATTCTGGCGTGCAAGTCCAGAGAGACCTTGCACAGATGTATGGAGACGCATCGGCAGTGGCGCCGGTTGTTTTTGCCTGCAATCTGGGAACGCCGTTGGTAAATGATACGTTCCGGAAAGAACTGGGGCAGTTTTCCTATATGATTTCCCAAACGCCGCAGGTGTGGAATGACTTCCAGAGTTATGAAGATGAAAATGGCGTACAGCTTACATGGGACAGCGTGGATAAGTTATTCCCGGAGAATATGATCCCGGATATGCTGGAGTGTTTTGAGAATCTTCTGCATGAATTGGGAAAGAAGGACTGGAATCAGCGATTTGATGTGCTTCCTGAAAAAAGAAAAAGAGAAATTGAAGATACAGCGCGTACAGGAGTGCCGGAGCGTGTGGAATGCCTGCATTGGGCTGTTATGAACCATGCGGAAGTTTGCCCGGAAGATATTGCGCTTATTGATGCGGGAAGCGGAAGATCGGTTTCCTATGGGGAATTAAAAGCACGGGCGACAGCAGTGGCGGCAGGGATTTCAGAAAAGGATATTAAGGGAGTCCCAGTTGCACTTACCCTGCCGCGCGGGATAGAACAGATCGAGGCGGCATTAGGAATTTTGCTTTCCGGAAATTCATACCTTTCGGTCAGCTTAAGCCAGCCTAAAGATCGGAGAGCGTTAATCCATGAGAAGACGGGAGTCCGCTATGTGGTCACGAATCGGGAATTATCCGAAAAACTGGACTGGCCGGAAGGTACGGAAATCCTTGTGATGGAAGGTATGGAAGAGGGACAGGAAAATGTGAGACTGCCAGAGGTGTCGCCGAAGGACAGCGCCTATATCATCATGACGTCAGGCTCTACAGGTGTTCCGAAGGGTGTAGAGATTGCGCATGAAAGCGCATGGAATACGGTTCAGGATATTAATGAAAAGTACCATGTGACAAGTGCAGATCGGGCGCTGGCTGTATCAGCTATGGATTTTGACCTGTCGGTATATGATGTTTTTGGAATTTTAGGCGCAGGAGGAACATTGGTATTGCTTCCAGAGCAGGAGAGAAGGAATGCGGATTACTGGCTGGAACAAGTGTTGAAATATCAGATTACCGTTTGGAATTCAGTGCCGGTGCTTCTGGATATGCTTTTGATACGGGCGGAATCCATGAAACAGAAACTGCCGATCAGGGCGGTTATGCTTTCCGGAGATTGGATTGGGATGGATCTCCCGCAGAGGGTTGCGGCATGGACAGAGGATTGCCAGTTTGTCGCTATGGGAGGAGCTACAGAGGCAAGTATCTGGTCCAATTATCAGAATGTTACCCTGCCGATGCCGAAAAACTGGAAATCTATTCCTTATGGAAAGCCACTCAGATATCAGGCATATCGTGTTGTGGATGAGTATGGAAGGGATTGCCCTTACTGGGCAGAAGGCGAACTCTGGATTGGCGGTTTTGGTGTAGCAAAAGGATATAGGGGAGATTCTGCGCTTACGGGGCAGAAATTTATCACAGATCAGTATGGAAGATGGTATCGGACCGGAGATCTCGGAAGAATCTGGGATGATGAGACAATTGAATTTTTGGGAAGAAAAGACCATCAGGTAAAGATCCGCGGACACAGGATTGAATTGGGAGAAATTGAACATGCGATTCAGGAGTTTCCGGGTGTGGCTCATGCAGTTGTTGATACAGTTAGTGATGGTCATGGCAATAAAACGCTGGCTGCTTATATCGGAGCGCCGATACAGGAAGATTCTAAAGTTACAACGTATTTGTACGGCACAGATATCTTTGGCAGGGGCTGGAAAGAACTGAAGGATGATGTCAGCAATTGGCAGATGCAGCAGGAACGGAAGACAGCATACAAAAATTTCCTTGCCTATGCAGACCAGAGATGTGTACAGCTTATGCTGGAGACACTCATAGAGTTAGGCGTTTTTGTATCAGAGAAGGAAGTCCTTTCGCAGAAGGAAATTTTTGAAAAAGGGAGCATTACGGAAACACAGAAGAATACTGTGGCAAGATGGTTGGAAATTTTAAAGAAGGAAGGAATCCTGAGAGAAGAGGACGGCAGACTATCGCGTACCGGGAAGGAAGTAGCTGTACCGGAAAAAGCTGGAGATGCGGAAACGTATTTTAAGAAACTGAAGCCGTATCTGAAGCATATGGTTACTGGGAATGAAGTTCCGCTGGACGTATTCTACCAGAAAGAGCCGGCTTTGGCTCCGAATATGCTGCTTCGGAGGATTCCGGGCTGCGAGGAAACAGTGGAAAGACTGGTGCAGGGATTAAGGCTTCTGGCAGAAGAACGCAGAAAAGAGCCACTCCAGATTATAGAAATTGGTACAAGGGACACTGCAATTACAAGACAGTTTTTGAATGCACTGGAAGATGTAAGCGTGGCTTATACATATGCGGATTCTTCAAAATATTTTCTGCAGGAAGCAGAGAAAGAACTTGCGAGATATGAGAGAGTCGAGTTTGAGATGCTGAATCTGGAAGAAGGCATGGATAAGCAGCAGATGTCCTTGCATAGTTATGACGTTGTGATATCGGTAAATGCTTTACATAGAAATATTGATGCTGCGGATGCGGTAAAGAAAGTAGCGGAATTACTGAAGCCAAACGGAATATTGCTGATGACTGACCTTGTGGTAAGGACATACCTTCAGGAACTTACAGCGGCTTTTTTGGAAAATGGTTTTGCGGATATTCGGGACAAGAGAAGAGAAGCAGGGCTGGTTACCCCGGATTGCCTGCTGTGGAGAGAATGTTTATCAGAGGCAGGAATGGGCGAAGACTGTGCTGTGACAGAGAGATATGGAAGATGTATATGCTGCAGCAGACAGCAGGCGTCTGTCCTGTCCTATCATAATGGAGCACTAAGGGAATATCTGTTAGAAAAACTGCCGGAGTATATGGTTCCACAGAACTATCATTTCATGGAGCAGCTCCCAACATTGTCCAATGGGAAGATTAACAGGAAGCAATTGCGGGAAGATTTTAAAGAAGAAACTGCGGTTATCCGATTTTCAAAGGCAACGACAGAAACAGAAGAAAAGATTTTAGATATCTGGAAACAATTATTTGGATATGAAAATATCGGAATTGAAGATAATTATTTTAGCCTTGGGGGAGACTCGCTGATTGCCACAAGGTTGATCTCGGAAGTACAGAAAACCTTCGGCTGCAAAATAACGATCAGTACGATTTTTGAAAATCTGACCGTAAAATCTCTGGCAAAAGCTATTGAACAGTCCGAACAGAAAGAAGAAGATACACTGCAGATCAAACCGAATCTGGAGGAAGCATATCATCCGTTCCCATTAACCGATGTGCAGTATGCTTACTGGCTTGGCAGAAGCGGATTGTATGAATTGGGAAATGTTGCAACGCACTGTTATTTTGAACTGGATGCAGACGGTCTTGATACTGAGTGCGCAGAGACGGCATGGAATCTGTTGATACAGAGGCATGGGATGATGCGTGTTATTATCCAACCGGATGGTATGCAGCGCATACTGGAGAATACTCCCCAGTATCATATTGACGTGACGGATATCCGACAATTGGAAGTGACAGAAAAAGAAAAGGCATTGGATGAAAAACGGGCAGAGATGTCTCATCAGGTAATTCAGACAGATGAATGGCCTCTGTTTGATGTGCGAATTACAAAAATAGAGGACCAGAAGCATAGGATCCACATCAGCTTTGACAATATAATCTTTGATGGCTGGAGTATGTTCCATCTCTTAAATGAATGGGCAGAAGTATATCGGAATGGAAACGCAGAAATGCCGATCACTTTGTCTTTCCGGGATTACGTTCTGGGGCTTGAGCAGATAAAGTCTACATCTGCTTATGAGAAAGATAAAAAATATTGGGAAGAACGGGTGGAAACTTTTGCGAACGCACCGGATCTGCCACTTGCAAAGAACGAAAGCCAGATTACAGAGCAGCGTTTCTGCCGCCGGAGCGCAAAACTGTCACAGAAAGAATGGCAGTCTGTAAAGGACGCGGCGAGAAGACTGGAGGTAACGCCTTCTGTTCTTTTGATGAGCGCTTATGCGGAGACCCTCCGCTTGTGGAGCAGCAATACGGATTTTACGCTCAATTTGACACAGTTTGACCGGAAACAATTGCATCCGGAAGTGAACGATCTGATTGGAGACTTTACAACCCTGACATTGTTGGAGATAAAGAATGCAGGGAATAGTTTTGCGGAAAGGACAAAAGCAATTCAGAAGCAGCTTACAGAAGATCTGGAGCATACAGCTTATAGTGCAGTTGAACTGGAGCGCGAACTAAAGAAAAAGACTGGAAATATGCGGGGCGCTATTATGCCGGTAGTGTTTACCAGTGGTCTTGGCGTGGAGCAGTGGAATGAGGGAAAATGGCTTGGAAAACTGAATTATAACATTTCACAGACACCGCAGGTGTGGCTGGATCATCAGGTGGTTGAAATGGATGGCAGCTTATGCCTGTTCTGGGATTCTGTAGATGAATTGTTTTATCCGGGAATGTTGGATGAGATGTTCCGGGCATATACTGGTCTGCTTCATACGTTGGCAGTTCATCCGGAGATCATGCAGGAAAAAACGGCAAGTCTGGTAACAGCGAAAATTTCAGAAAAACGGCGTCAGGCGAATGAAACGGCGGTTGAATTTGAAGAGAAAACGCTGGATAGATTATTTTTGGAGGCAGTAGACAGGTTCCCGGATAAGGAGGCGCTGGTAACGGGTAGCAGACGGATGACATATCGGGAAATAAAAGAAGAAGCGTTTTATATTTCCGAGCAGTTGCGGAGCATGGGAATAAAAAAACAAGAGACTGTAGCTGTATTTATGGAAAAGGGATGGGAGCAGGTGGTTGCTGTTTATGGAATCCTATTTGCCGGAGCTGCATATCTTCCGATAGATATCCATAATCCAAAGGAACGGGTAGAAAAGATTCTCCGTGACAGCGGGACAAGAATCATTCTTGTGCAGAATCAAGCGGATGATCATGATGCGGAATGGCTGCGGAAATGGAACTGCGTTTCTTTGTCCGGTCTGAAAAATGAGACTGAAATCAAAATGCAGGAAAATAAGCCAGAAGATCTTGCTTATGTAATCTATACGTCTGGAACGACAGGGATGCCGAAGGGAGTAATGATTAGCCACCATAATGCAGTCAATACGATATTGGATATCAATGACCGTTATCAGATTACAGAACAGGATACGGCGTTTGGAATCTCCAATCTTCATTTTGACCTGTCTGTTTATGATGTTTTTGGCATTTTAGGCGCAGGTGGGAAATTGGTTCTTCCGGATCCGGAATATGGAAAAGATCCAGCGCATTGGATTCACTGGTTGAATCATGAGAATATTACCCTATGGAACAGCGTGCCAGCTTTTGTAGAAATGCTGGCAGAATATGAGGAATATCAAAGGCAGGTAACTTCACAATCGCTGCGGTTAGTAATGATGAGTGGTGACTGGGTTCCTGTTTCACTTCCGGGGAGAATCCGTAATCTGTTCCAGAATGTTGAGATTGTTGCTCTTGGAGGAGCAACAGAAGGCAGTATCTGGTCTAATCATTTCGAGATTCCAGAGGTTGTGCCGGAAGATTGGAAGAGTATTCCGTATGGGAAACCGCTTGCAAACCAGAAGTATTATGTTCTGGATCAGAATATGGAAGATTGCCCTGACTGGGTACCGGGAACACTTTATATTGCCGGAGATGGCATTGCACAGGGATATTTAAACGATAAAGAAAAAACAAAGGAAAAATTTGTTGTCTTAGATAGAACTGGAGAACGGCTGTATTGTACCGGAGATATGGGACGGTATTGGAATGATGGTAATATTGAATTTCTTGGGAGATTGGATAATCAGGTGAAAATAGGTGGACATCGTATTGAATTAGGAGAACTTGAAAATGCGTTGAATAGTATTCCCCAAATCAAAGAGTCAATAGTAGAGGTAATAAACAAAAAATACTTAATAGCCTTTATTTGTTTCGATAAAATGAAATATGTCAAAATTGATGAGGATATATTTTGGGAAAATGGAATAAATGAACTAAAAAAAGAATTTGTAAAGAATGAGGAAGAGATATTTATAAATTCTTATGGAAAATCCTTAGAAAAAATATCCGCAATGATAATATTTCAAACATTTATAGAAATGGGTGTAAAGGAAAACTGCGAATATACATCAAGAGAATTTGCAGAACTTCTCAACGTTAATCTTGAATTCCAAAATCTTGTAAAGAAATGGATAGATATTTTAATAGATGAAGGAATGATGGTTAAGACAAATTTAGGCGTTATAATTTGTCGAAGAGATGAATTTGAGTATGATTTATACAGGGAAATGCAAGAATGCCAAGAAAAGGAAAGGGTATTAAAACTTTATAAGGAATTGAAAGAGAATATACCAGCAACAATTACCATTTTACGCAACAAATATGCTGACGTAGAAATAATAAGCAAGGGGGAATTTAAAGCATTACCAGTAGTTTTGGAAGAAATTAGCCCACTCGATAAAACGATGAAAGATGTGTTGTTTTCATTATATAAAATGAGTTTACAGATTACGGGAACTGACTCTTCTGTTTTGGAAATTGGGAGTAGGATGAGAAGTAATACCAAAAGATATATGGATGTGCTAGGAAATGGTGGAGAATTCTATTACTTGGATGAATCAAGCGAGTATATAGATAAGGCATTAGAGATAGCTGGAGATGTGAACAGACTGAAAAGTATAACTTATGATTTTAAGGAACCTTATCTTTATATTGGAGAACTTCGCCATAAAATGGACATAATAGTAGCAGACAATACACTTCATAGAAGCTATGATATTGAATTGACATTATCCAATTTCAAAGAAATGCTAAAATCTGGTGGCATTCTTTTATTTAAGGAATATACCATTCCTAATAGATTGATTCTAAATTCAGTAGCGTTATTAGAAAAAGGATTCTCAATGATACAAGATCTTCGCAAGGGTACATGTATGCCGCTTTTGTCAGTTGATAAGTGGAAGGAGTTGTTGAAAAATGCTGGATTCGATAACATTATGAGTTTTAGATTAACCGCCGAAAATGCGAAATGTGGAACTGGAGAAACGATATTTATAGCAAGGAATCATGAAGAAGTGAATTTTATAAGTGAAGCAGAGATTATTGAGAGGCTAAAAAATATTGTTCCAGAATATATGATTCCTAAGAGAATATATGAAGTTGTCAAAATTCCGTTGTCTGCCAATGGAAAAGTAAATAGAAATAAATTACTCAATTCTATAAAGCAAACGGATTTTGATGAAAAAGATGAGAAACAAGCAGAGATAAATATGACAAATTTTGAAAAAAGTGTTGCTTCAGTGTGGCAAACTATACTTGAAAAAGATATTTTGGATAAGGATTCAAATTTTTTCCAAAACGGAGGAGACTCTTTAAAAGCTATCAGACTTGTAAACGCTTTAAAGGAAGAGTTAGGTATAGAGCCTAAAATTAGTTGGCTTTTTGAAGCACCAACTATTTCAGAATTTGCAGCACGAATTCAGCAGGAGATGGACTCAAACAATTATATGGAGGATGATGGCGAAATATAATAGGAGGGCGTAAAAACTATATGAAGAATATTATTGTTTATGGTAGTCGGTTTGGACAATTTTATCTTGAAGCGCTAAAGCGAATGAAAGGAATAAAGATAGTAGGTTTATTAGCCAAAGGAAGTGATAGGAGTTATGAATGCGCAAGATATTATAATATTCCTCTATATACTTCATTAGATGAAGTAGAAGAAAGGGTAGATGTTGCTTGTGTTGCTGTGAAAACAGGGGCACTAGGAGGCGAAGGCGCTAATATAGCAAAACAATTATTGAGAAAAGGAATAAATGTTCTGTTGGAGCAGCCAGTTCATTATAAAGAATTGGGGGAATGCTATAAGATTGCGCAAAATCAAAAAGTGTATTTTGGGGTTGGTAACTTGTATTTGAACCTACCTGCAGTTCAAAATTTTATACGTAATGTCCATATAGTTAGTAAGACAGAAAAAATAGCATATATTAATGTTGATTTAGCGACTCAGGTTTCCTATCCAGTAATTAGTATTTTGGGCGAAGTGCTTCAGACACTTCGCCCATGGGAGAATGTGGGAAGTATATGCGGTCATGTGCCCTTTCAGACGGAAACTGTAAAGATTGGAGATATTCCAATAAGTTTCAGAGCACATAATGAAATCGAAAAAGAAAATATAGATGGATTTTTACATATGCTGTTTCGGATTAGTGTTGGATTTGCAGGTGGACAATTGACATTGTTTGATCCTGATGGTCCTGTTATTTGGAATCCTAGAATTCATTTCCCGGATGAAAATATTATACCAGGGCGATTAGAATTCCATTCACCTTTAAATATGGATGAACAGAATTCATTTATATTATATAGTAGCGAGAAGAAACAAAAAATGATTTTTAAGGATGAATGGCCTTGTGCAATTGCAAAGGATATAGAAAAAACTGTAGTGGAACCGACAGAACCAACTCTTCAATATATACAAAGGATTTTGAATAATAGTCATGCTTGGCAACTTTTAATGAAAGGACTGGGATATCCTGAGATTGTTTCGGGGAGTTTTTATAGTTACTATCCGTCAGAAAAACTTTTGAGAGAAAGTACCTCTTTGTTTGAAAAAAGCAGTGCCTTGCTTGGTGGTATGGCAGTATTTAATAATATGTGTCTAAAAACAATGTATTATTATTTGCAGCAGAATATCAAAGAAGTAAATAAAGGATATACGAGTGATGAACTGATAGAACGAATAGGAGTGAAAGCTGATTTTGTTCCCATAATACATCGTTGGCTTCATGTGCTTAATTCTAATAGCTATATAAGAAATGAAGAAAAAGAATATTATTTTGAGAAAAAAATGCATTATTCAGAACTTGAAAAAATTTGGGTGGATGGTAAAAACGTTTGGGAAAATGCAAATTTAGGAACTATATCCACATATGAATATTTTAAGAATAATGCTTTAAAACTTAACTATATCATGAAAGGGGAATTAAATCCTACATTACTATTGTTTCCGGAAGGTCAGATGTATGTAGCGGATGATTTGTATTCAAAGACACCAATTTCAAGTTATTATAATCAAATGATTTCGGATTATGTTAAAAGTGAATGTGAACTGCGTGAAGGATGTAGACTGTTGGAATTAGGAGGAGGAACGGCTTCAACAGCCAAGCCTATTATCGAAAAAATAAAATTTCTTAGTGTAGAAGAATATTTTTTTTCTGATATTTCAGATTTTTTTGTAAATCGTGCTAAAGAGTTATTCTCAGGAATTCGGTTTATTGAATATTTAAAAATAGATATTAATAATGATTTTGTTAGCGATAAAATAAAGGAGGATAGCGTAGATATAGTAATTGCAGTAGGTGTGCTGAATAACGCAAAAAATATAGAAGTTACTTTAAAAAACATCAAAAAAGTTTTAAAAAAAGATGGAAAGGTAATTATCGTAGAAGCAATTGGTGAATCTGTTCAAATGTTAATATCCCAAGCTTTTATGATGCAAGAGCCAGATGATGCAAGAGCCGAAAAAAATGAAACTTTTTTAAAATTATATCAATGGCACGAACTGTTTCAGAAAGTTGGATTTGCTGTCGAAAAAAGTTTGCCAACTATTGATTCTGAACTGTGCGTGTATAATCAAAAGGTATTTGTATTAAGTTGCCAGTTGGAGGATAAATATAGTGGAAGTAAGTAAATTGATTCAAAATATGCGGGAACAAGGAATTGGTATTTGGACTGAAGGTGGGAAAATACGTTATTTAAAAAAGGATGGGAAATTAGATGATGATATAAAAAATATTTTGATTTATAACAAAAAGGAAATTATAAGTTATTTTGAAGAAGAAAGGGAGCGTTTCGATAAATTTCCACTGACGGATATTCAAATGGCTTATTTGTTAGGGCGAAAAAATTCTTTCGACCGATACAGGCGTGTAAGGTGGACTGCATTGTCTTTTGCAGGGAAATAAAATGGCAGGCAGAAGCACTGGAGCTCATGCAGAAAATTCTCAAAGCGCAGGAATCAGACAAAGACCGGGAACTGGTTACTTTATTTCTGACGCAGGAATTGTGGCACTTGCTTTATTTGCACATGGATTCGGAAGTGCTGCAGAAAAAAAGAGAAAATACGGCATCCTCACAGGGAAGAACACAGCTGATGATGCAATATATTCATCAAAATTTCCGACAGAATCTTACCTTGGAGGATATTGCCGGGCAGGCTATGGTGAGCAAGAGTACGGCATTGAATCTGTTCCGAAGATATCTTCACGATACGCCGGTGCATTATCTGGTGAAGTATCGTCTGCAGGAGGCTGCAAAGCTTCTGGCCACGACGGAGAAAAAGATAACTGTAATTTCCGGCGAGACGGGATTTGAAAATATGGATTATTTTTGCAAAACATTTAAGAAATATTATGGGAGGACACCGACGGAATATCGAAGAAAAAAACAAATGGATACGGATGACAGAGAAGGGATCGTTCAAGAGGTAGTGTAAGAGAAAACGGAAAAATTACATTCTGAAAAAGGAGCGGAATCCGGTGTGGGTTC
>OKRY01002034.1_pt1 | contig 16122 bp, 20 predicted proteins | sample 1601121 | NCBI WGS metagenome assembly OKRY01 (sample SAMEA3541546, study PRJEB24748) | human gut metagenome | biome: human gut; feature: human-associated habitat; material: faeces | place: China | collected 2012
AGCAGCAGATTTACAGTCTGTCCCCATTGGCCACTCGGGAACACGCCCATATTCAGTTTTTGCAATCCATGGATTGCCTGTATATATTACCACCCGGATGGTAGTTTGTCAACATCTTTTGCGGAATTTTTGGATTTTTGTGCCGAAAGCAAAAACACAAAAGCAAAAGCCGCCCAGAAATCAACGTTCCTGAGCGGCTTTTTGGAGCTGGTGACAGGAGTTGAACATCTAAGAGGAAACATTTCTACGAAAATATAGCATTTTTAGCACGGAAACATGGCATAAAACCGTCATTCTGGTTTATTTGTGTAAATCACATTTGCAAGGCTGCAAATAAAAGTGTTGTCCAAAGTGTTGTCCACTCAGGCGTTACCCAGCAGCTTTATAAACTCTGCATCTACTGCGCGTGCAGTGTTCTCTGCATCGCCGTTCAAAGCGTGGGCATACACTCCCAGCGTGTCCATGCTCTTACTGTGGCCCACAAGCGCCTTAACATCCCCGGCGGGCAAGTTCTTCACGATGGACACAAACGTGTGCCGCAGCGAGTACAGGGACACCGGCGGGAGATTGTTCGCTTTACAGTACACTTGCCAGCGCTTATAAAAATAGCCCTCGCTGCCGATATCAAACACGCTGTCCCCGGCGCTGGTGGCTGCACGCTGCTGCTCCAGCACCGACCGCGCAAAGCCTGACAGGGCAAAGGCACGCAGCGCATTCTCGTTCTTGCCTTGCGTTTCCTCGCCCAGTACATTCACGGCACGTCTGATCGTGACCGTATCGCCTTGCACATCTGCCCAGCGCAAGCCCAGCAGTTCCCCCGGACGCAGGCCCGTAAGAACTTCAAAGCGGTATGCACAGATAAAATCATCCCGGCGGCGCTTGCCCCTGTAAAGGGTTGTATCCACGCTGAACAGCGTTTTAAGTGCATCCGGCTGTAATATCGTCTTGCCCTTCAAACGCGCCCCGGCGGGGACGTGCAGTCCCTCAGGATGGAAGGTGGTAAGTTTCCGCGCCCGACAGTATTTGCAGAACGCCCGCATATCGGCGCAGAGGGATTGCAGCGTCTTTTTGCTCAGACCGTCCGCAAATGCCTTGTTGACCACGTTTTGCAAGTCCTGTTCCGTTAAGCTGGTGATCTTCTTCCTGCCGATCGCGGGGAGTATGCGGGTGCGCCAGCGGCTTTCTACGTTCCTACAATTCCCGGTGCCGGTTGTCTGTTCCAGCGTGGCATACCATTCCGCATAGAGTTTTTCTATCCGGTCTCCACTGGGGTTGACACCCGTTTCCAACCACGCATCCGCTTTTGCCTTTACTTCGGCCTGCCCTTTGCGGCCCGGCAAGCTGGAATAGAAGAACTTGCGTTCTCCGTCTTTCTGGGCGGTGGTGTACCAGCGTCCCCGCTTGGGTTCCCACTTGACCGCGCTTATGCACTTGCTCATCTGGCTGCACCTTCCTTCTTTTTGTGCATTTTGTCCCCGGCGGCGCTCTGATCGCGGGGTGCTGCATCGCATATAATCGGCAAAATGCTGAATTTCACGCTCACAGCTGCCCGCTGTGGGTTTTTTCTTTTTTATTCCGGGTCTTTTTCGTCACCAGTGCCAGCGTTCTGGGTGCTGTCCCCGGCGGGGGCTGCGTGGCGCTGGTAGGCTGGTATCTGGGTTAGCTCCTGCACGCGCTTTGCCGCTTCTGCCTGCCCCTCATCGCTCATCTGGGCAAAAGACCGGATGATTTTTTCTAAATACTTAAAGTTAATTCTTTCTGTGTGGAAGTAGTTAAAATTAGCAATAGACTCTTGAACTCGACTTAACCAATCTTCCTCAGAGGGTAAGAACCACTGAAACGTGTCGTTTAAATCTAATTCTTTCAGATTGAATTTTTGAGCAGTTTGTGGAATGTGGCGTTTTATCCAGTTATTTCGTTCTTCAACTGTCCAGTCCGTTTCAGAATCAGATTCCGCAGTGTTTAATAATTCGCCCAGATATGCACAAGCCGCATCAAGTTGCATTTTATAGCTGTCTGTTTTTTGTGGCGCCCACCCTTTAACCCAACTGTCTGTTTCATCACCGGGGTAAAACTCATCCCACGATACACCGAGTACGTCAGCAATTTTTTTTACCGTTTCAAATTCCATTTTGCTGTCACGCTTCACAGCATTGTAAAGCGTTGTGTATGGAATATCAGTTTGTCTACTGAGTTCCTTAAGTGCAATTCCCTTTGACTTTGCGATTTCGCCTATCTTTGACGCAACACCCATTTCAAAACCCCCTTTTTAACGAGTATACCACGCAAAAGAAAAATTCTCAATTAAGTATTGACACAATCCCCAAACTGGAATATAATCTCAATTGAGAAATCCCCAAAAGCGAATTTCTCTAAAAATATACCCGAAAGGAGATTCAAAAATGCGCTTCGACAAGATTAAAGCAAAAACAGCGTTGTTGATTTCTGGCAAGACCCAATGTGAAATTGCCAAAAGCCTTGAACTGTCCCGCCGCTGGGTGGGCGCTGCATTCAACGGCGAAAAAAGCATCAGCGAGAAAACCGCGCACCACATTGCCGCTGCTCTGGGTGTGGACGTGACCGAGATCATCGAGGAGGACTAAACCATGTACAGACCATTCAAAAAACTGCGCTTGCGCATGGTCGAGATGGACTATAACCAGAAAGACCTTGCAAGGGCAGCGGGCATTGTACCCAGCACGTTCAGCCTGCGGATCAGGGGAAAGCAGCCCTTCAACAGCGCCCAGATCGCCGCAATTGCCCGTGTGCTGAACATTCCAACAAGTGAGATCGGCGCGTATTTCTTTGAAGAACCAGCCAGAACGAAGAAAGCAGGGTGATTGAGTGCGAGAGGACGAATTGGAAAAGAACCTGCAACCGTTCCTTGCGTACCTTGCCCAAACGCCTGTAAACGAGCTGTTGAACGATTATACATATCAGCTTGTTTTTATTGGTCATGATGCTTATGAACAGGAAATGCGGTATCAGCGCCTTTGTGACGTTGTAACCGCTCCCGGCACAGGCATCAAGTGGACACAAGTTGACACATGGCGCGCCGGATGTGCAAAATGCGCAGCTGACGACCCGGCGGGATTCTATGAATCCGGCGACCGCTGGCATGACAGGCATTTCGGAAAGAAGCCCGCGCCGGTACGTATGGAAAATGTGCAGCCAGAGGAAACGCAATGGCTTGTGCCCGGCCTTATCCCTTTGGGGGAGATTTCAGTGTTGGGTGCAGATGGCGGCACCGGTAAAGGCATCTGGCAGGCGCAGCTGATTGCTTACGTGACCAGTGGTAAAACATCCGGGTTCTTTCCTGTACCAGCACCGCAGACGGGGAAAGTTCTTGTGCTATCCGGCGAGGACGACCCCGGCAGGGTGCTGGAGCCCCGGTATCAGGCGGCAGGCGCAGATCTGAGCAAAATTTTTGTCATGACCTCAGATGATTACTATGAAAAAACCGGGCGGCTGCTATCCATCAAAGATAAAGCCCTTGATGATTTCGTGGACACCTGCGAGCCGATTTTGATTATCATTGACCCGCTGCAAAGCTTTCTGCCCTCAGATCTGGAAATGGGAAGCCGCAACCAAATGCGCGGCATCACGGTGCCTTTGAAAAGTATCAGCAACCGGCGCAACTGTTCAAGCCTGATTTCGATGCACACCAACAAGAAACAGGGTGTATCTGGACGTGCCCGTCTGGCTGACAGTTCCGACATCTGGGATATTGCACGCAGTGTGCTGATGATGGGCCGTTCTAAAAATGACGGGAAGATTTACCTCAGTCATGAGAAAAGCAGCTATTCAAAGCCACAGCAAACCGTGCTGCTGCACATTGATGATACCCGCGTGAACGGCATTCGGACAGCCTGTGCTGTATTCGATGGCTACACCGACAAAAAAGACGCTGATTTCATTGAAGAGAAACGGTTCAGACTGGCCCAGACAAAGGATGATGCAGCAGCCGCAATTTTGAATGTGCTGGCCGAAAGCAACACGGCCAGCATGGCAAGCAGTGAACTGCGCGCGGCTGTTATTCAGGAAACCGGATGCAGCCAAGGCACCTATAACCGCGCTTACGGCGACCTTGTGAAGTCCGGTGAAATCGCAAAATTCCAGTTGAATCAACCCGGCGGCGTCCGTGGATGGTTTACGCACCTTTGCTATCAGGGTGAAACAGATGATAAAGAGACAAAATAATAATTTATTTATGTTGTTTTTTGTCAGTTTATCAGTTTGCGAAAGTGACCCCTACTGATAAACTGACCCGCGTGTCACTTTATCAACCTGATAAAGTTAGAATTTGAACGTTGTGCAGTTGATATTTTGTCACTTTCGCATTTAACATCACTCTACACGTGCGCGCGCGTTATATAGCGCAGAAAGAAGCACCCACCTCGCAGGCGCTGGCAAAGGCCCTTGTAGAACTTGAACCGCTGTTGTGGGAGCGGGACGCTATTAAACATTGGCTCAAGCCTAACCCTGGCGGGGGCAAAAAACACGCTTTCAAGATGTATCGCACAGACAATACAATCCCGAACCCGAATGCAGTTCAATTGGAATGCCTTTAACTCTAAAAAATCGGGATTTTCGGGAATTTCGGGATATTTAGCCCCTAACAATCCCGAAAATCCCGATTTTCCCGAAAATTCACAGTATATGCAGAAAGTGAGAACGCCTATGAAGCATACCTATTTCACCACTTGCCCCTATTGCGGTGCAACCCTTGACCCCGGCGAAAGGTGCGACTGCCCGCGTGCATCCCCCGGCGGGTATCAGTACGGAAATCGTACCAGTACGGAAACCGGACAGGTACGGAAACCAGATGGGTGCAAAAAATGCACCAATGCAAAAAGTGCACCGGTGCAGATTGTGCACCCGAACCTGCCCGGCCTGCCGGAGATCGTGTTTAGCCGCAGCAAGCAGCAGCCTGACCCCGGTCAGATTGAACTAGGTTCAAAATGACCCCCGGCAAATTGCCGGGGATACCAGTTGCATTTTACAACCGGTTGCATTTTGCAACTGCTGCTCAACAACAAAAAGAAAGCCGCTCACACTGTTGGCGCAGCGTGGGCGGCAGATGGGCGGTAAAGTTTCCAGACAATACCGTCCCCATTATATCAAAAATGGAGGATTTTACAATGCTTGGTTATACTGCATATCAATTATCTATCGTGGGCCCGTTCGCGCTGGTCTGTTTCTTTGGTGCCGCTGTGATGTGGTTCAGCGGCATCCGGTGAGGGGGGGCAATATGAACGAGAACCAGACCACCCCCGAACAGATGCAGCCGGATTTCTGCATGACCGTAAAAGACAACAGTATGAAGCCTGATGGTATCCACAAGGGCGATAAAGTAGCCTTTGTGCGCTGTGACTACGTGGAGAATGGACAGATTGCCGCTGTGAGGGCTGGCGATCAGATCTATTTGGCGCATGTGTGGCTTGATAAAAGCGGAGTTCTGCAACTGCTGCCATCAAACGTTGCGTATAGTTCCCACTTTTTCGCCGGTGACGCACTGAACGCCGTGCAGATCATCGGCAAGGCTGTGGAAGTCTGGCATATTTTGAACCCGGCGGGGTCTCCCGAAAGCCCCCTCCCCCAGAATGACCCTCAGGGAGTGCCGGTATGAAAGTGAAGATAACTTACACAGCAAAACACGAAAATGCTGCACGGGCCACGCTGAACGCCCTGCGGGCAATGTATCCGGTAGCGCGGGTGCACTACAGCCAGAACGGGGAAATCCGCATTATCTACTTGACGATTGACGGTTAAAGGGATAGAATACAGAAAGCGGTGCGCCTCCGCTATATGGTGGGGGTTCGACACTGCTTTTTTATTGCTTCCTTGCGTGGTTTGTGGTAAAATAAGGGCAAGGCATAGAGTACCGCCGGTTCGACCGGTTTGCTTATAAGGCACAGGGAAAACGCTTCGGCGGTTCTCTGTGTCTTTTTGTTTTGTGCATTTTGTCCCCGGCGGCGCTCTGATCGGTGGATGCTGCATCGCATATAATTGGCAAATTGTACAAAATCACACTACACCCACGGCGGGGAAAAGCCGGAGAAAGGACGTGGTAAAAAGCCATGGAAGCTAACAAAGCCCCCTCTCTGCAAAATGTTTGCATTGTTTGTGGTGCACCCGGTTCAGGGAAAACCACTTTTGTGCAGAAAACTATGCGCAAAGGTGACGTTGTTGTTGACATGGACGCTCTTGTGTCAGCGTTGACCGGAAACAAAGAGCAACACCCGGATTACGCTGCGGTTATGGACATCGCATTGTCTGTGCGCGAAGCAATTTACAAAAAAATTGCAGAAAATCGTACTCCGGGAAAGCGTGCCTTTGTTATTACCAGCTCTGCAAATCAGCAGCACGTGAACCAGCTGGCGCAAAGGTTAAGCGGGTACTGCCATTACATGGATACCCCGCAAGAGGAATGCATTCGTCGAATCAACAACGACCCTACACGGCCAAACAAAGAAAACGATGTAAAATTAGTTCAAAAGTGGTTTGCAGAAAGGACGCGACAAATGAGCCATACCGAATTGAACACCCAGACCACCAGCACCGAGGAAAGAACCGGCGTGCAGCAGCCTGCACCCGAAAACGGCAGCACCCAGCCGGAACAGGAAAAGCGTTTTACACAGTCTGACGTTGACCGCATTGTGAAAGAGCGTTTGAAGCGTGCTGAGCGTACCGCGGACAGCACCCAGAGCGCCGACCTTGAAGCCCGCAATGCAGAGTTGAACCAGCGCCAGAACCTCCTTGAATGCCGCGAATACCTGTTGAACAGTGGGTACAATTCCGGCCTGCTGGACATTCTCGACACTTCCGCCCCTGAAAAATTCAAAAGCAGTGCGGACAAGTTGCAACGGCTGATCGACGCAGAAAAGCACAAGGCGCAGCCCGTTGCACCGATGCGCGGCGACCCTGACCCCAGTGGTGGTCGTCGGTATGATTCTGCCTCAGCCTTTGCCCGTGGAGTCAAGCACAAGCCCAGAGCTTACCCGCCTGTTTATGACGATAACGACTAAACGAGGTTTTATACATGTCTATTGAACTTACTACCAAGTACGCCCCGCAGACCGATGAACTGTTCAAAGCTGAAAGCAAAATCAGCCTGCTGACCAATACAGACTTTGATTGGACGGGTGCCCATGCCATCAAGATTTACAAGCTCAGTACCGCGCCCATGAACGACTACTCCCGCAATCGCGACAGTGCGACCGTGAACGAGGACAGCGCCGAAACGCTTTCCCGCTATGGCAAGCTGCTTGACCTGTCGGCCACCACTGAGGAGCTGCTGCTGAAGCATGATCGCTCTTTCATTTTCAACATTGACCGTCTGGACGAGGACGAGACGCAGGGCCAGCTGGAAGCAGGCACCGCACTGGCCCGTGAGCTGCGCGAGGTGGTCGTGCCGGAAGTAGACGCCAATGTGTACACCGTGATGACCTCTGGCGCAGGAAATACCCCCTCCCCGGCGGCGCTCACCGCAAAAAATATCTACCCATCCGTCCTTGCTGCCTCCCAGGCTCTGGACGATGCAGAGGTGCCCGAAACTGAGCGTGTGTTGGTGGTCACTCCCGCAACTTATGCCCTGTTGAAACAGGCCGCTGAGTTTGACAATACCGAGATCGGCGCAGAAATGCGTGCACGCGGCGTTGTCGCCATGCTTGACGGTGCAGCAGTGGTAAAGGTGCCTGCTGTTCGTCTGCCGGAAAAGTTCGGTTTTATGCTGGCACATCCGTCCGCGACCGTGGCCCCTGTCAAGCTGGAAGATTTCGGCATTCACAATGACACGCCGCTGTCCAGCGGCACCATCGTGACCGGCCGCGTTTGCTATGATGCATTTGTGCTGGACAACAAAAAGTCCGGCATCTACTATCAGTCTACCACCTAAGACAGTACCGGGAAAATTCAGAGAAAAAGGCAATAAGAACCGGTAAAAACGCAGTTTTTGCAAGAATAGGGGGGTATCCTCCTCCCCGCTCTGGCTCCTACATTCCCCTTACCGTACTGTGAATATTTTCTCGCGAAAGGGCACACGGGTTCCGGCCTGTGCGCCCTTTTTAACGTCTCAATGGCAAAAGGAGTGCGTGCATAATGAATCTTGACCAGAAAAAGGCATGGTTATACCGGTATCAGGACAGTCTGCACAGGCAGGAGTGGCTTTTGTCACAGCTAGAGGAAGCTCACAGCCGTGCAACATCCATTCAGGCAGCACCCGGCGGGATTCACACCGCACCCACTGGCATACACTCTGACCATGTGGGCTTTGCTGTGCAGCGTATCGACGAGCTGCAGCGTAAGTATATTGCCGAGGTAGAACAGGGCTATCAAGTCTACGACGAGATACAAGCTGCAATAGAAGCCCTGCCGGACATCCGGCAGACCATAGCTGTGCACTACCACTATTTGCAAGATATGAAGATTGATTTTATCTGTGTCAAGCTTGATCTATCAAAATCGACCGTTGCAAAACTGCTGTCAGCTGCCCTTGACGCGCTGGAAGTGCCGGATGCTGCTGCATCCATGCCCGGCGGGGTGTAACACACTAGACTTTCATTGAAAGTCGTGTGCCCTTGCAGGGGGCCTAGCGCGTGCAAGCAGTGCTTTCGTATGTACAAAAGCGCCGTTTCGGCAACTTGTTGGGGAACACCCCAAGCCCCTTTAACAGCCGCTTTGAAGCGCTAAATGTTGTCCAAAGCGTTGTCCACATAGCAAAAGCCGCCTAGATTTCTACGAATCTAGGCGACTTTTCTTGGAGCTGGTGACAGGAGTTGAACCTGCAACCCACTGATTACAAATCAGTTGCGCTGCCATTGCGCCACACCAGCATGGACCAAGCGGTCTTTTGATAGAATACCAAAAAACGCACGGCTTGTCAATATCTTCTTAGCGCGCAAAAAAAAGCAACTCATTCCCCAAACAGTATACTATACCGTTTAACAAATGAGGTGCCATTGCCATCAGTTCATGCTTTCGTCTGCTTTTAGCATTCTTTTCTGTTGCATCACGTTTTGATACCAGGAATTTTCAACGCAATACATCGATAATAAAATCGAACCATTCGATTCTATTATCATAAAAACCCCACAGGAACCGCGGACGGCTCCTGTGGGGTTCAAAGTCTGTTGTATTCTTTTTTGAGCAGCGGGCTGCTTCAGCGGGCAAGGGCCTGCTGGATCTTTGCAAAATCCTCCAGTGTGAGGGCTTCCGGGCGGATGCGGGCATCAAAACCGGCGGCTTCAATGGCGGCTGTCACCGCGTCCTTGGGCATCCCCAGACCGCTGGCAATGGCGTTTGCAGCCGTTTTGCGGCGCTGTCCAAAGGCGGCACGCACCAGCGCAAAATAGCCTTCTTCGTCCTCCACCTGCACAGCGGGCTGCGGACGGATCTCCATGCGCACCACGGCGCTGGTCACCTTGGGGGCCGGGTAAAAACTGCCGGGCGCAGCGGTGAACATCATTTTGGAGGTGGCATAGTAGCTCACCGCGCAGCTGATGGCGCTGGATGCACGGGTGCCGGGCGCAGCAGCCAGACGGTCGGCAGCTTCCTTCTGTACCATGACGGTCAGGCTTTCAATGGGCAGGCGGTCGCCCAGCAGCTTCATGACAATGGGACTGGTGATGTAGTAGGGCAGGTTGGCGCACACAGCCACCGGCATACCGGGGAACTCTTCCGCAATAAGAGCCTTCAGGTCAACTTTCAGTACATCCTGTAATACCAGTTTAAAATTGTCCACTTCGGCCATTGTTTCGGCCAGCAGCGGCGGCAGGCGTTCGTCCACTTCAATGGACACCACCTTGGCGGCGCGCTTTGCCAGTTCCCGGGTCAGCACACCGATGCCGGGGCCGATCTCAATGACACCATAGCGCTTATCCACGCCGCTGGCATCCACGATCTTGGGCGGCAGACCCGGGTTGATGATAAAGTTCTGTCCAAAACCCTTGGAGAGTGCAAAATCGTATTTTTCACACAGGGCGCGGATCACCGAGAGGTCGGTCAGTTCGGGCATAGATTCCATCCTTTTTCATAGTACGATTTAAATGCCCTCCGCGTCGCTTTGGGCATATTCAGCGGAAATATTATTATAATATGGCAACCCAGCCAGACCTGCGGGTCTGGCTGGGTTGCATTTTCACGAGAAGGAGTCGGTACGGTAAACGGGAGCGCTGCGGGGCGCTCCAAAACGCCTTTTCACGTGAGGAGTCGGTACGGCAGGCGGCATCACCGCGCCCTACGGGCGCGATCAAAAGCCGTTTCAAGAAAGGAACATGCGTACGGCAAACAGCACCGCAATAAACCGGGTTCCTTTTTACAAGAAGAAGCCCCTGCAGCATTTCTGCCGGTTTTACCCTTTATTCTGCGCTGGATGCTGCTTCGCCGCCGGCTTCTGCTTCGGTGGAGGAAGCCGTTTCCTCAGAAGAAGCGTTCTCCGGCTCAGTGGCAGCGCTGTCGGCCTCTTCGGAAGCAGCAGCCGAAGAAGCTGCTTCGTTGACACCGCCCAGAGTCGTGGTACCGCTCAGCTGCTGTGCTGCGCTGACCGCACGCTGGATCTGCGGGTCATCCTCGGGGGTATAATCGTAGAAATTCGTGGTCTCTTCGGCACTGAGGGCACGCTCCACATCCACGCTCAGGCCGGTGCCATCAAAGCAGGAGCCGTCGCCGCAGATGAGCTTTGCCACCGTGATGCTCACGGCGCTGCCATCCGAAAGGCGCTGCGGGCTGCTCTGGATGGTTCCCTTGCCCATGGTGGTGGTGCCCACCAGACGTGCGCCGTTCATGGTGCGCAGGCTGGCAGCAAACAGCTCTGCTGCGCTGGCGGTGTTGCCGTTGACCAGACAGACGATGGGCAGCTCCACCTTGCTCTCATCGTCGCTGCTGCCAATGATGGTGCGGTTTCCGTTCTTATCCTCGGCATAGGCCACAGTGCCTTCCGGGGCGATCAGGTCGATGCAGCTGATGGCATCATCCAACACGCCGCCGCCGTTATCTCGCAGGTCGAACACAAGGCTCTGGGCACCGCTGGTAGTGAGAGACCGGATGGCATAGTCCAGCTCGCTGGGCGTGCTGCCGTCGAACTGGCGGATCTTGATGTAACCCACGCTGTCCAGCATCTGGTAGTCCACGGTGGTGCTGGTGTAGCCGGAGTGGGTCAGGTCCGTCGTCCGGGAAGCAGCCTTGCTGTCGAGCCATGTAACATTGACGATGGTGCCGGCTTCGCCCTGCAGGCGGGACTGCACGGCATCCACCCCGGAAAGGCTCTTCACATCGGTGCCGTCAATAGCAGTGATGTAATCGCCCACCACGATACCGGCTTCCTGCGCAGGCGAGTCCTCATACACCCTGGTCACTCTGGCATAGCCGGTCTGGTCCATGCCAAGCTCCACGCCAATGCCCATCACCTTGCCGCTCTGCTGGTTCATCAGCTCGGTGTAGGCGTTGGCGGTGTAGTAACGGGCGTACTTGTCGCCGGTACCCAGCAGGTAGCCTGCGGTCAGGCGATCGTACAGCATCGTTTCATCAATGGTGTAGTAGTCGTTGCTGCGCACATAGCGGTCCACCTCGGCCACTTTGTTGTACATGCTCTCCTTTTCCTTCACGCTGCTCACCGTGCTGTCAAACAGACGCATGGCAATGAGCATGGTAATGGAAAAGGTCACGGTCATGGCAAGGATCACAATGGTGACAGCCATGCCCACAGAGATTTTACGGTTCATGCTTGCCCCTCCCTGTTAATACAGCAGCATCATGATCACACTGCTCAGCAGCGAGAGTGCAAACACGCCTGCCAGAACAAGGCAGCCGATACGCAGCCAGCGCTTGTGTTTTTGTTCGTTCATAGAATACCAGACTCCTTATAAACACACTCAGTTGTGCGGGAACGGGATATAACCGCGCGGATTGACCGCATTGGCCTTTTTGCCGCCCTTCCAGACCTCCAGATGCAGGTGGTTGCCGGTAGAGTTGCCGGTAGAGCCAACGTAGCCGATCAACTCGCCCTGCTTGACATACTTGCCTGCGCTGGTGGCGACCGACCTCATGTGGCCGTACAAGGTACTGTAGGCGTTGCCGTCCGACATGCTTCCGTGGTAGATGATGACATAGTTGCCATAGCCGCCGCTGGACCAGCCCGCCACCTGCACATAGCCGCTTGCGGCTGCGTAGATGGGGGTACCGCCCGGGGCCGCCAGATCGATGCCGGCATGCAGCCTGTTCACGCCGGACACCGGGTTCTTACGCCAGCCGTACTCGCTGGAAACGCGGGTATAGCTCTTCAGCGGGCAGGCAAAGCCGGTAAAGCTCAGCTGCGGCTTGCTGGATGCAGCCGCCGCGATCAGCTTCTGGATCTCTTTCTTGACGGCCTCATAGTTCAGCTCGTCCGATTCAATAGCGGCCTGTGCCGTCTGCTGAGCCTTCTGGGCATCCTGTGCAGAAAGCTGCGCCGCAGAAATGCTGCTGTTCAGCTCGCTCTGCTTTGCCTTCATCTGGTAGTTCTGGGTATCCAGCTCCGCCTTCTGGCTCTGCAGTTCCTTGCGCTGGGCCTCCAGCTCCACCTTGTCCGCTTCCAGTTCGGACTTGGCCGCTTTCATGTTGTCCATGATCTCGGTATCTTTGATGGAGATATCCTGCATGACCTCGTTGAAGGTGAGCAGCTCATACAGGTCATTCACTGCGCTCAGCATGGCCACACCGCCGCCGTCGCGCAGCTCCTGCATGGCAGCCATGTGCTTTTTAAAATCGCCCCACTGGCTGTCGATCTCGGCCTGCTTCTGGGTGATTTCGCCTTCCTTGGCGGTGATCTTCTGCTCGGTCTGGCCAATGTTGTTCTGCACAGCAGCGATCTGGGTGCTCAGCACGCTGATCTGAGACTGAATGACGCCCACGCGCTCCTTCAGCTCACTTTCCAGCGCTTTTGCAGCAGCTTCCTTTTTCTTTGCGTCCGAAAGCTCCTTCTTGTGCTGGTCGATGGATTTGGAAAGGCTGTTCAGCTTGTTCTGCAGGCTGGCCATGCTGGTGGCTGCCGTGGCCGGCTGGAAGCTGACGCTTGCCGCAAGGCATACCGCCGCCAGGCACAGACTCACGCCGCGCAGCAGCTTGCTGCGGGCAGGCTCCGGCCGTGCATGGCGCGGCGTATGGCCGGGCATCTGCAGCCGGAAGGGCTTTGCATGAAGTGCTTTTTTCATGTGCAGCTCCTTTCGATCACACGTTCAGGTGCTTGCGGATGGAGAACATACTGCCCAGACCACCCACAACGGCACCGCCGATGAGGCTGTACGGGATGATAGTGGACCAGACGGCGCTCACCGGCACCAGTGCCTGACCCATGATCATTTCCCACACGCCGCCCAGACCGTCGGAGGCCTGCACCATGTAGGAGTAGCCGCCCAGACTGATCGCTGCAGTGAGCACGCCGGAGATCAGGCCCATGGCCAGACCTTCCACAACGAAGGGCAGAGTGACCAGACCGTTGGTGGCGCCCACGTACTTCATGATCTCAATTTCGCGGCGGCGCGCAAACACGCTCAGGCGGATGGTGCTACCCACCGTGATGATGCTGACGACCATCAGCACCAGCACGATGCCGCGGCCCACTTTGGTAACAGAGCGCTGCACCTGCACAAAGACGTTGGTCATTTCCACCGGGGCGGTAACGCTGTACACGCCCTGAATGGCCTGCATCTGCTTGCTCATGCTCTCCATCTGGCTCAGATCCGCGATGGAAACGCGGTAGTTGGCCTTGAAGGGGTTGTCATTTTCAAACTCATCCCACAGGGAGGAGTAATCTTCCATGTAATTGCGGTAGGTGTTCAGCACGTCCTGCTTGGAGACGAACTGCACATTGGTCACGCCGGGCATTGCCGCCAGCTTTTCGCCCACGGCCTGCGCAGTGGCATCATCACACTCCGGGTCCAGATAGACCACGGTCTCGTTCTGGCTGCCCAGATAGTTCACCATGCTGTCCACGTTCACCTCGGCAAGGCTTGCAAAGGTGTTCAGGGTCATACAGACACTGAGGGACAGGATGCACACAAAGGTCATGGCCCAGTGCTTGCCCAGATTGCGGATACCGCGCCGGACCAGAAAAAAGAAGGTAGAAGGTCTCATCATACGGTGGCCACCTCCTTTTCTGCGGTGTCAGCGGGTTCCAGCTCGGTCTCGAACAGGCGTTCTTTGCGCTCTGCGCGTGCGCGGATGGCTTCCTTGTCGGCAGGCACATCCGAAATGATGCGGCCCTTTTTCAGGGTGACGACGCGCTGGTGGAACTGGCGCACCAGCTCGTGCTCATGGGTAACGACCACCACGGTGATGCCCGTTTCGCTCACCCGCTCCAGCAGCTCCATCATTTCCAGGCTCAATTCCGGGTCGATGTTGCCGGTGGGCTCGTCCGCAATGACCAGCTTGGGGCCGTGGGCAAGGGCGCGGGCCACAGCCACGCGCTGCTGTTCACCGCCGGAAAGGGTGTCCGGATAGGCCTTGGCCTTATCCTCCAGATGCACCAGCTCCAGCATGTACTCCACACGGTCGCTGATCTCCCGGCTCTTGACGTTGGTCACATGCATGGCAAAGGCGATGTTCTCGTACACAGTCATGGTGGGGATCAGCCGGAAATCCTGAAAGATAATGCCCATCTGACGGCGCAGATACGGCACCTGATGGCGGTGCAGGCTGGCAACATCCTTGCCCAGCACGGTCACCTTGCCCTCACTGGGCAGCTCTTCGCGCAGCAGCAGCTTGAGCAGGGTGGATTTGCCTGCGCCGGAATGGCCCAGCAGGAACACGAACTCGCCGTCGTCCACATGGAGGTTGATATCGTCCAGTGCCAGCGGTCCGCCCCGTTTATATTCCTTGGAAACGTGTTCTAAATCGATCATAGGGTAATATTAGCTCCTGACATTAAAATCTGTTTTCACAGCAAAAAGAACCGGCCAGCATCGGTTTCGAGCGGCCGGTTCTGCACTGCAGGCAGAGCCTGCAGCTTATTAGTATTTGGCCGGATTGTTGGACAGGTACTTCTTGACCATCAGTGCTACCTTAAAGACGATAGCATCGTCGAACTCACGCAGATCCAGGCCAGTCAGCTTTTTGATCTTTTCCAGACGATACACCAGCGTGTTGCGGTGCACAAACAGGCCGCGGCTGGTTTCAGACACATTCAGGTTATTCTCGAAGAAGCGCTGGATGGTGAACAGGGTCTCCTGATCCAGGCTTTCGATGCTGCCCTGCTTGAACACCTCGCGCAGGAACATCTCGCACACGGTGGTGGGCAGCTGATAGATCAGCACCGGCTTCGGGCTCCATCCCTTTTCTTTCAATGCGATCTGGGTTCCCTCGCCGCCTTGGTGGAGTAGATACCCAGATCAATACGGCATCGCGGCTGCCGGGATTTTCTATGTAATGCTTTTTGTCGGCTTTCAGGTAAAAGGATTCGCCGGCGTGCAGCACATGGCTTTTTCCACCATAATATATTTTGACGGTTCCCTTGATCAGGTAGCCGAACTCTTCACCGGAATGGGGCTGCATAATGTCGGAAGATCCACCTGCTTTCAAGGTTAATCTGACGGGTTCCATGGAATCTTTCTGGGCATTTGGAACAACCCATTCAATGATATTATGTTTGTCTTCATTCACCTTCGTGAAAAAGTCTTCATTTTTAAATACGATCTGTTCCGGTTCTTCATCGGTAAAAAATTCTGCCGGTGTTGTTCCGAGACACTGAATGATATCGAGCAGTGTTCCGATCGACGGCGTGTTCTGGTTGCGTTCCAGCTGGGAGATAAATCCCTTGGTAAGCTCCGAACGGTCGGCAAGTTCCTGCTGCGTCAGTCCATATTGAATACGAAGTTCTTTCATCCGTTTCCCAATATCCATACCGCATGCCTCCAATCCTGAAAAATACTGAATGGTTACAAAAAGTTTACTAATAATAAACAAACTATAAAACATTTTATATTCTATAAATAAAATGTCAATAGAGTTTCTGTAAATTTTGTTATAAATTTCTGAAAAAAAGAGTTGCATTTTTTTCAGAATCCGATATAATAGTCTTCGTGACTGATTCGTCATGCCAATATGGCTCAGTTGGTAGAGCAACGCATTCGTAATGCGTGGGTCAGGGGT
>OKRY01002040.1_pt1 | contig 16103 bp, 12 predicted proteins | sample 1601121 | NCBI WGS metagenome assembly OKRY01 (sample SAMEA3541546, study PRJEB24748) | human gut metagenome | biome: human gut; feature: human-associated habitat; material: faeces | place: China | collected 2012
GTTGTGGCATGTTCTATGTAAATGAGAGATGGTTAGGTGGTATGCTCACAAACTTCAAGACAATCCAGACTCGTATTAAGAGATTAAAAGCCATCGAAGAGATGTCAGAAGATGGTACATTTGATGTTCTTCCTAAGAAGGAAGTTATCAACCTCAAAAAAGAGTGGGATAAGCTTGAGAAGAACCTTGGTGGTATTAAGGAAATGAAGCAGATTCCTGATGCTATCTTTGTTGTTGATCCTAAGAAAGAAAGAATCTGTATTCAGGAAGCACATACATTAGGTATTCCGCTTATCGGTATTGCAGATACAAACTGTGATCCGGAAGAACTTGATTATGTTATCCCTGGTAATGATGATGCTATCAGAGCCGTTAAGCTTATTGTATCTACAATGGCTGACGCTGTTATCGAAGCAAATCAGGGTGAATCTATGGAAGAAACTGAGGAAGCTGACGCATAATCAGTGTTGACAAAAAAATAACGGAGGAATGTAAAGATGGCAATTACAGCTAGTCAGGTAAAAGAATTAAGAGAAATTTCCGGTGCCGGTATGATGGATTGTAAAAAGGCACTTGGCGAGACAGACGGTGATATGGACAAGGCAGTGGAATGGTTAAGAGAAAACGGTCTTGCAAAAGCAGCTAAGAAGTCTGGTCGTATTGCAGCAGAAGGTATGGTAGCCGTAAATGTAGCAGAGGACGGAAAGTCAGCTTCTATCGTAGAAGTAAACTCTGAGACAGATTTTGTTGCTAAGAACGAAAAGTTCCAGTCTTATGTTGCAGAAGTAGCAGCACAGGCGTTAGAGACATCAGCAGCAGATTTAGATGCATTTTTAGCAGAGCCTTGGAAAGCGGATACAAGCGTAACAGTTGATGAGAAGTTAAAAGCTATGATCGCTGTGATCGGTGAGAACATGAACATCCGTCGTTTTGAAAAAGTTACAACAGATGGTTTATTGGTTTCTTATATCCATGCAGGCGGTAAGATCGGTGTTATCGTAGAAGCACAGACAGATTCTTCAAGCGATGCAGTAAAAGAATGCTTAAAGAATGTTGCTATGCAGGTTGCAGCTTTGAATCCTAAGTATGTATCATCTGATGATGTAGATGCTGATTACAAAGAGCATGAGAAAGAGATCTTACTTGCACAGGCTAAGAACGATCCTAAGAATGCAAATAAGCCTGACAATATCATTGAGAAGATGATCACAGGTCGTCTTAACAAAGAATTAAAGGAAGTTTGCTTACTTGAGCAGGAATATGTAAAAGCTGAGAACAAAGAAAATGTTGGTAAGTATGTAGAGTCTGTTGCTAAGGCAGAAGGCTGTGCATTAAAGGTTACAAACTTTGTTCGTTTTGAGACTGGTGACGGTCTTGAGAAGAAAGAGGAAGATTTTGCAGCTGAAGTGGCAGCTCAGATGAAATAATTATCGCGAAGCTTTGAGCAAAGCGACGTAATATAAAAAGAGATAGGATTCTCATATGCTTGCATAATTGAGGACCTATCTCTTTTTATGTTATGCGTCATTCTGCGAATGACGCGTGCTAATTGATTTGCAAAGCAAATCAATTAGAGGAGCAGTGCGGCAGATTATCCACGAGTTATGTTTACATAGGCGAGAGAATGCTATATTTTTTTACAACTTGTTAAAAGTTAAATAACTCTACTTTTATTCGATACATTTAAATTGAAAAAAGATATAGATATTGTAAAATTAACTTAACAAGTAACGGAGGATAATTATGAGGGACTATAGTTTTGGAAATTTTATCAGTACATTAAGAATGAGAAAAGGCCTATCTCAATATCAGTTGGGTGTACTCGTTGGCGTTTCAGACAAGGCGGTTTCAAAGTGGGAAAATGGAGCATCTAAACCAAGAATAAACACAATTAGAAAATTAGCACAAGTGTTTGAACTAAGCGTTGATGAACTGTTGACTTGTGAATACGCTACTTTCAGTAGAGATAGAAAGGACTTATTTGCAATGAAAAGAAATATTATAAAATTGGCTGAAGAAAAAATGAAAGGAATATATGGTGATAAACCACCTATTAGAATTACTAATCGTTTCAAGTCTGAACAATTAATGATTGAGGAAAATGATATTCTCTTGTGGATGGGATTTATGGGAAAACTGAAAGAAATGTTTAATAATGATGATTTGTCGTTTGAATTACGAACTGCACAGATAGGAGCATCTTTTATAGCATGGCTTTTAGGAGGAACAGATGTTAATCCATTACCGGCACATTATTATTGCCCAACAGGTGTAGGAACTAATGCACTTCTGGCAAGAACACTTGGACTGATATTGTCAATAATGGTTTACACTTTTAACTCGTATAGATCAGACAACTATGCAACCATAGGTAGAGCAGCATAGTACCTATCTCTTTTAACTTTAGGAGGAAGCCCATCATTAGATGAGCCTATCCTTCTGTTGTTCCAGTAGCTCATGAAATATCTCCAGACCATTTTCTTGAGTTGAATTTCCTTAGCTAAATTTACAGACTGTACCTTATAATCTGTGTCATAATGTTTCTGATTTCGTGCCATAAAAGAACCTCCTTTATCTCGTTATATATAATCATATGCGAGAATAAAGTGTCAACTATTATGATACAACATCAAAATGCGTATCTTGCAAAAGACCCAGTCTACATTATTTTGCAGAAAGAAGGTGGACACATGAGCTCAAACAAAAGAGACATTACAAAAATAATACGGTTAAATGGCAGAGAATATCAGATGGTAATGGAAAAATTATAAAAAATAACATATAATTCAATGTCAAAATAGTAACTAAGAGATTTCGGGTAAAAAGATATTTGATTGTAATGGTACAAAAAATCCTTTATGTATACAGGTTTGCAAGCCTTGTATATCATAAAGGATTTTTTAGTAATGATATATTGAAAAATTATATTTTATTAAATATATCATTAGATCATCAAAGTCTCAAAAATAATTGACTTTTTAATTTGCTTTTATTGTAAAGACTTTTATTTTACTGTTACTTTGCAGACAAATTTTTTCGTACCTGAAATTACTGTAATCTTAGCCTTTCCTTTTTTCAAGGCTTTGATTCTACCGTTTCTGTAGACTTTGACAACTTTTTTGTTTGAGGTTACGTAAGTGATTCTGTCACGACTATTTATCGGTGTTAGAGTAACTTTAAATTTAAAAGTTTTGCCTTTTTTCAAAGTCAGTTTCTTACGGTTTAGCTTAATCTTTTTAGTAGTAATTTTGCGTGTCTTTGCATTCTGAGACGAAGTCGTTGGGGTTTTTGTAGTTGTCTTAGAATAAGAAATTTTTGCAAGTGTTACAGAATATACTTTTCCACAAGCACTGCAAGTCTTGGATTTTAATCCTTTTTCTGTGGTTGTAGGTTCTTTTACAACTACATATTCTCCGTAACTATGTCCTGTTGCTTTTATGCTTCTTGTTTTTGTTTTTTTACATACAATGCAGGTAAAAGTTGTTACGCCGTTTGCTGTACATGTAGGCTCTTTTGTGACTTTTCCGTCATCCCAAGTATGGTTACCGGTTTTTGTGATGGTCTGACCATATGAAATTGTTTTCTTACAATCAGTGCAATATGTATTTCCTGTATAACCATCTTCGCCGCAGGTTGCGTCTTTTTTCTTGCGGATTTCAGTATGCTGATGTCCTGTTGCTGCAATGCTCGCAGTTTTGGTTTTGGCACATATACTACAAGTAAATGTTCGAACACCTTTCGCTGTACAAGTAGGTTCTGTTGTGACCTTTCCTTCATCCCAAGTATGAGTAGTTAATTTTGCAATGGTCTTACCGGATGAAATTTTAGTGCCACAATCAGTACAATATGTATCGCCGGTATAACCGGTTTCGCCACAGGTAGCAGCCTTTTTATTACGAATTTCGGTATGAAGATGTTCTGTTGTTTTTGCAATGTTTTCTGTTTTTGTCTTACTACAAATGCTACAAGTATAGGTCTTTACGCCTTCCTTTGCACATGTAGGTTTTTTAGTGATTACTCCCTTATTCCAACTATGATTTTCTGTTTTTGCAATAGTATTGCCTGATGAAAGTTTAGTTCCACAGTCAGGGCAATACTTATCACCGGAATATCCTTCCTCTTTGCAGGAAGCTTCCTTTTGATTTCGAATTTCAGAGTGGAGGTGATTTGTTGCATCTACGTCAATTTTTTCAATTTTTGTATTATTACAAATAGTGCAGGTGAATTTCTTTTCGCCTTTCCCTATACAGGTTGGAACCTTTGTAATTACTCCCTGATTCCAATGATTATCACAGTCATGTACGATTATTGTTGCCGAAGTTGTTGATGACAATCCGTACAGTGATGTGGTTAACGTGGTGGTACCTTCTTTAAGACCTATAATCTTTCCATCACTATAGGTGGCAATAGAAGGGTCATTAATGGAAACGGTTGGAGTATCTAACACGGTTCCGATTGATCCAAATTGATTTATAAGAGAAAGTATAGGTGTAATATTTGGAGTTACTGTTTCTCCTAATCTAAGAACATATGAATCTTGGTCAAAAGATGTCTTATAATTTGTAATCCAACTTTTAGTTACTGAGACAGTAACAGTTTGTTCACTGTCATTTGCCGGTGTTTCTGTTGTATTAATGGAAGGTCGGGAGGCAAATTCTTCCACCCAGTAGTCATAGCCGTTGTAAGTAACATGACCAACTCCAACGCAGGTAAATTTATAATCTAACATATTTCTACGGTGCCCCTGACCGGCATAAGGTTCGTTATCTTCACGCCATCCGTTATTTACTGCTTCTGCCTTAGAATAAACAGTAGGACTTGCTACTGCAATATTCTCACCTGTATCCCGTCTGATTATATTTTCTTCAGTATAAATAGTAAAAGGATTTTGACCATTTGGGCGGGTGTGGTCGTAGGATAGTGCAATTTCTGCTGCACGTTTCATTGCAAGTCGCTCTAAATCATAGTCATAGACAAGTTCTTTTAAACCGGGATATGCAACTTGTTTGGTATCAGTTTTATCCCAAGCCCATGCGTCAGTAGGACTGGTTCTCAGTTCATTAATCATATCTAAGATTCTTCGGGCTTCTGTCTGGCCATACTTTACAGATATATTGACCGGAATGATTTCTTCTGCATTTACCTTTGTAGGAATTATCATAAGTAAACTCATAACAAAGGAAAATAGCAGTAATTTTAAAGATGTTTTTTTCATATATTCATCGTTCCTTCCATAAATAAAATATTGTTAAGGGAAAAAGACTTTTCCGATATATAAAATTCATAAATTATCGGGTAATTTATATAGTTATATTATATTACATTTTTTTGCGATTGTATATGACATTTTTGTGTCTTGACACCCTAATTTTTATATGAAACCTCATAACTAAAAGGTTAAAACTGCATAATTAAGAGAGACTTCTTAAAGGACCATAATTTTTCTATAATAAAATCGGCAGAAACTATTAATTAAAGATTGAATATTGGTTTAAGGAGTGTCGATAAATGACAAAGTGGGCAGTTATAATTGTGGTATTGCTAGCCATAACTATTAGTGGATGCAGTAGTAATGGAAAATCACACGATAATATTACAGATGTAGGAGAAGCGACAACAGTGAATAATTCATAGGAAAATATAGGTAATAATACAGAAGAGTTTAATAAAAATACAAAGGTAAAGGATTATTCTTCCAGAAAAAACAGATTCCAAACAAAGGCGATTTTTAACTGTGGATGAGCAGAAAAAATTCTTGGAGACAGCAGAAACAGAATATGGTTGGTATTACCCTATGCTGAAAGTTATGTTGCTTACAGGAATGCGTATTAGTGAAGTGGGCGGATTATGTTGGTCAGATATTGATTATGATAATGATGTAATTCATATTAGAAGAGCATTATTTAGTCAATATGAATATGGTAAAAAGAAATTACATTTTACAACAACAAAGACTATTAATTCGGTAAGAGATATTCCAATGATGGCGGATTGTAAAAAAATGTTAAAACTTCAAAAAAGAATCAGAATAAGATAAAAAAGGAATTAGGAAAAAGATATAGAAGTGAAAATGAAGAAGGATTATCTGATTTAGTATTTACATCATCTATGGGCTCAGCAGCAACAAGATATAATGTTGCACCAATTATAAATAAGATTGTAAAATCAATTAATTTGAGAGAAGATTATGAGTCTGTAAAAGAAAATCGTAAACCGATATATATGGAGCCGGTTTCACCCCATGCTCTTAGAAGAACATTTTGTACAAGATGTTTTGAAGCAGGTATGAACATAAAGGTTGTTCAGAAAATTATGGGACATAGCAACTATGCAGTTACAGCGAATATATATACAGAAGTAATGCCAGATAAAATGAATGAAGAAGTTGAACTTTTTAATTCTAAGTTATTGACAATGTAAAGAATTTGGTCCAACTTTTGCAATGGACCAAATTCTTATAAATTTGAAAATGGTAGAGAAAATAGTTTTGCTAATGTGAAGAGAGAGTCGTTCAACTTAAAAGTTGGACCAGAAAAAAATATATATAGTATTTCTTACTGCATTGAAGGAGAATAATAAAAAAAGTTATCACTTCAGATGAAATAAGAGGCTTTCTGTTAAGAAAGATATTTTAACGTTAGATTTATAACAATCGAATAACGGATAGAAATCCCTGATACTTTGAAATGGAGTATCAGGGATTTTTTTTGAAGGAGGGAATTTTTGACAAAGAGCTGGCTTTGCACTTTTTTATCGAAAAAATATTGAAAAGGGTGAATTTGTTCGAGCTTTGGTTGAAAACGACGAAAAAATGTTGTAAAATTATAGGAAATGATGGAAGTGGAAAATAGTTTAATATTTTAAACATGAATGTATTCAGACATGTTTTTTTTACTTGGAAACTTTCGCATTATTTTGGTAAAAATCAATAGAAATGAGGATGGCTATGAAAGAACAGAACACAAATTCACAGAACGAAAAGAGAGAACATAAGAAAATTCCTATTTTTTCATCTTTAAAATTCAAGATGGTTTTGATGCTGATCGTTGCAACAGTAGTGACAGCAGCTACTTTGTTATTGATTATGGTTCCGTTTTCGGAAAGACAGATTAAAAATGAGACAAAAAATTATATGTACGATATTGCACAGAGCAGCTGCTCCATTTTAGATACTATGACGTCGACAGATGATGCTGCATTAAAAGAGCATTTTCAGAATGTTGGTGTAGAGGGAATTTCATCCAGCTACGCATATATTGTTTCTTCCGATGGAACAATGTTATATCATCCGACAGCAGAAAAGATTGGAAAATCCGTAGAGAATGCTGTGATCAAAGGTGTCGTCAGTGAGTTAAAGAATGGACAGAAACCGGAAAATAAAGTAGTTACATATGATTTTAATGGTGTCAATAAATATGCGGCATATAATATCAGTAAGGATCAGTCAAAGATTGTTGTGATCAGTTCGGACGAAAGCGAAGTGTTACAACCGGTTAACAATATGATGAAGTTAGCCGTATTTGCATTAATTGTTGTCGTAGTGATCGTCAGCGCGATCGGTATTGTTATTACAGAAATTGCATTACGTCCGATTATTCGTGTATCACAGATTGTACAAAAGATGGCAGATCTTGATTTTTCTGAAAATGAAAACACAGAAAAGATGAAGAAACGCAAAGATGAAACCGGTGTAATGACACGTTCCGTTGCACTTTTGCGTGAAGAATTAGTCGATCTGTTAGAAGGAATTCAAAAGCAGAGCGTTCAGCTTTTTAAAACTTCAGCAAACTTAGATGGTGATTCTGATGAGACACAAAAGATGGTAGAACAGGTAGATCGTGCAGTAGGCGATATTGCAACCGGTGCAACCAGTCAGGCGCAGGAAACACAAAATGCAACAGAAAATGTTATTGCAATGGGGAACATGATCGAAGATACGAATGCGGAAGCGGAACGCTTAAATGGCAATGCACAGCGGATGAAAGATTCAAGTGACCAGGCAATGCAGATCTTAAAAGAATTAAATGAGATTAATGATCGCACGAAACAGTCGATTGAAGAGGTGTATACACAGACTAATATTACAAATGAATCCGTTCAGAAGATCAAAGAAGCTACTGTTTTGATTGCATCGATTGCAGAAGAAACCAACCTGCTTTCATTGAATGCATCTATTGAGGCTGCCCGTGCCGGAGAGCAGGGAAAAGGCTTTGCTGTTGTAGCTTCACAGATTCAGAAATTAGCAGAGCAGTCAAATGAATCTGCAAGCCAAATTGATGAGATAACGAATGCTTTGATTTCGGACTCTACCAAATCTGTTGAAACAATCGCGCAGGTTCGTGATATTATGAATGAACAAAGTGAAAAGATGGAGAAGACAGATTCGATGTTCCGTCAGGTAAATACGGGTGTAGATCATGCTATGGATAGTGTTAACACAATTACAGAAAAGACAGAGCTTTTGAATCAGTCACGCGAAAAGATCATTGATGTGGTACAGAATCTTTCTGCAATTGCAGAAGAGAATGCGGCAAGCAGCCAGGAAACATCTGCATCGATCACTCAGGTTAATACAGTTGTAACTGATATTTCGGATAATGCATCAGGATTAAAAGATATTGCGTACCATTTAGAAAATGATGTAAAAAGAGTACAGCTGTAGCATTCAATAATATAATAATGAAAAAATACAGCCCTTGTCCGGTATAGACAAAGGCTGTATTTTTGTTTCTTACAGATAGTAGCAACTGTTTTTGCCCGGAAGAAAGGGTTATTGTCCGGATATTTATGCAAAAACAGTAATTGGTTCATTCTCTTCGTAATGGCAGTTGAAATCGGTAAATGTTGCTGTGTTTTGCTCACCGATCGCATACATACCAAAGAGAACACCGGTAAATCCACCGGATACTTCGCTGGAAAGATAACGTGTCATTCCTTTTCCGAGAATCGTTTCTTTACCTTGTTCTTTGACCGAGAAAGTATATTCTTCATTATCAAGACGAATACAAAGATCAGCTTCCGGATTAGCAAGAGGAACTACTTTTTCTTCGTGTTTGATCGTACCGACATTTAATTTTAAGACACATTCATACTGTTCTTTATTTTTGCGGATCGCAATGTCGTAATGTTCTAATTCTGACATATATATTGTGATTCCTGCCTCGCCATTATCAATAGAAAGATGACAGCGAAGATTTCCTTTGAAATCTCTTTGACGGATCGCAAGGAAAGTAGGAGAATCCGCTTCATCGATCGTAACAGATGTTCCACGAAGAATTGCTTTGTTATCTTCTAAAGTATAATTTTCAAGATGAGGATGTCTTAAAAAGCACCAGTCAAGATTCCAGTTCGTATTTTCAAAGGTATAAGTATCCTTTGTGATCTGCTCAAAATCGCCTTTGAGTTCATATGTTTCTTCGGCAGTTCCATCGTTACCGGCAGTAAACCATCCATCTTGATCAAAGCTCACAGGAATTAAGAAAACCTCACGTCCAAGGTGGTGGAAGGTATGCCAGATGTGGATCTGACGAAAACCGAGGCAGAGAATATGCCAGTCACCGTTTGTATCCCGGATCAGATCGCCATGACCAATACCTTGAATGATATAAGGTGCTTTGTTACGGTTGGTCAAAACCGGATTGGATTTGTAATTTTCGAAAGGTCCCCATACAGAACTGCTTCGTGCATAAGTAACCATATGACCATATTCTGTGCCGCCCTCTGCTGCCATCAGATAATACCAGTCACCGATCTTATAAAGATGAGGACTTTCTAAATAACGTCCACCGGAACCTTGCCAGATACAGGTGCTTGGTGAAAGTTTTTTGCCGGTTTCGATATCAATCTCACACTGGATCACGCCCGGCTTGCCGGTATCATCTGAACCATTGCTCATAAAATATGTTTTATCTCCTTCAAAATAAAGAGATGGATCAATTCCGTTCTGATCGACATAGATCGGATCAGACCATTCTTTGTGAATATCGTCCGTATATATATAGAAATGCTGGTGTGTTGTGTCATTTGTGGTTACCATATAGAAACGACCGTTATGAAAACGGATCGTAGGTGCAAAGACACCACCACTACTGTTGACTTTTTCTAACATGATCTGGTTCTTTCTGGTTAATACATGACCAATCTGTGTCCAGTTCACAAGATCGTTGCTTTCAAAAAGCGGTACGCCCGGAAAATACTGAAAACTGCTGCATACCATATAATATTTTCCGTTTGCAAAGCAGACACTTGGATCCGGATAAAATCCTTTTACGATCGGATTATTATATTTCATCTGATTGCCCTCCCTGCGAAATTTGTTCTATCTTTGTATTTGTTCCCAACATACGATGTATTAGCAACACATTTATTCTGTTATCGCATTCAGAGGAGTATACTCTAAATACAATAACGGAATTTTATATTTGTATTGTAATACTTTGTATGACTTGTATTCATTATAAGAGAAAAGAAATAAAAAGTATTTGAACAAAACGGACATGATGATAGGAAAAACGGACAAGCATCTGCATAATGATCGTCGTACTTAGCTGATAGAATGAAACGGACAAGCATCTGCGTAATGATCGTCGTACTTAGCTGATAGAATGAAACGGACAAGCATCTGCGTAATAATCGTCGTACTTAGCTGATAGAAAAAACAGATAAGTGCCTGCTTTACAATCCATGCACTTATGTGTAGAATACAGATTGTGATAAAAATGATCAAAAGGATGGTATTAGAATATTGAGCAGAGAAATGACCGAATTAGAAAAATATTATAATAAATTCAATGAAGAAAAGCGCCTGACAAGGCGGCATGGTAATGTGGAATATGTGACTTCTATGAAATATATCCATAAATATTTAGAGCAGATGGAAAAACCGGCTATTCTGGATGTGGGAGCAGGAACCGGACGGTATAGTGTTGCTTTAGCCGAGGAAGGATATGACGTGACGGCAGTCGAACTTGTAAAATATAATCTTGGCATCTTAAAAGCAAAGAAGAGTTCTGTTAAAGCATATCAGGGAAACGCGATGAAGCTGTCACGCTTTGCAAATGAATCTTTTGATCTGGTATTGGTATTTGGTCCTATGTATCATTTGTATACATTTGAAGACAAGTTAAAAGTTCTTTTGGAAGCTAAAAGGGTTGCAAAAAAAGGTGGTGTGATCGCGGTTGCTTATTGTATGAACGAATTTAGCGTGATTACGCATGCTTTCAAAGAAAATTTTGCAAAGCAGAGTGTAAAGGATGGAAAATTGTCAAAAGATTTTCATTGCCAGACGACGAAAGAAGATCTGTATTCCTATGTCCGTATAGAAGATATAAATGCATTGCAAGATGCGGCCGGATTACAAAGAGAACAGATCGTTGCAGCAGACGGAGCAGCCAATTATATCCGTCCGGTATTGAATGCGATGGACGAAGAAACTTATCAGCTTTTCATTGACTATCATCTGGCAACTTGTGAAAGACCGGAATTGCTTGGAGCAAGTGCACATACACTTGATATTTTAAGGAAAGAATCAGTCTGACAAAATAATCAGGCGCTTAAAGCAGAAAGAAATGATCTGACAAAATAACTAGGCATTTAAAGCAGAAAGAAATGATCTGACAAAATAATCAGGCATTTAAGACGCAGAGAATACAGATAATATTTTGAGGATGAATAAAAATAAGATAGAAGAAAGATATAAATGAGAAAAAATATCTGTAGCATATGTTACGGATATTTTTTTTAGAATTGTATATTATAATGGAGCAGGAAAGAAAAATATAAAAAAGTGTATCCTTTCCTAAAAAAACGGTGATGCGCACAGAAACGATCTTATTAGCCGTTTTTTATCGGTCTTATCAGCAGAAAGTGGTACAACTGTACGTCAGAAAGGAGATAAGAATGCAAGATATAGGAAAAGCAAATTTAAGAAAGGTTGCAGTGATCGGCTGCGGTTTTGTGGGATCTGCATCTGCTTTCGCGTTGATGCAAAGCGGACTTTTTTCAGAAATGGTATTGATCGATGCAGACATGGATAAAGCACAGGGAGAGGCATTGGATATCAGTCATGGTGTACCATTAGCAAGACCGATCAATATTTATGGAGGAAATTATGATGATATTGTAGATGCCGCAATCATTATTATTACAGCAGGTGCAAACCAGAAACCAGGCGAAACGAGACTGGATCTTGTTAAAAAGAATGTGAATATTTATAAATCAATCATACCGGAGATTGCATCAAGGAACTGCCATGGAACGATACTTGTAGTATCTAATCCTGTTGATATTCTGACCTATACAGCATTAAAAATAAGCGGCTTCCCGAAAAACCGTGTGATCGGTTCGGGAACGGTTCTTGATACATCGCGATTAAAACACGAACTCGGAAAACATTTAAGTGTTGACAGCAGAAGTATCCATGCATTTATCATTGGAGAACATGGTGACAGCGAGATCGCAGCTTTCAGCAGTGCAAATGTATCCGGTATTCCGGTTAATGAGTTCTGTGAGTTGCGTGGCTTTTACCACCATGAAAAATCAACCAGAGAAATTGCCGAAAAAGTCAAGAACAGTGCTTATGAGATCATTGAAAAGAAGCATGCAACTTATTATGGAATTGCTATGGCAGTCAAAAGAATATGTGAAGCGATTTTAAGAGATGAAAAGTCTATTTTACCGGTATCTTCTTATATGGATGGTGCTTATGGGATTCATGATGTGGTACTTAGTATGCCGGCGATCGTTGGAAAAGATGGTGTGGAGATGCAAGTTCCGATCTCATTGGATGATCAGGAGATTGAACGACTGAAAGAATCAGCCGAAACATTAAAAAAAGTAATACAGGGAATAGAATTTTAAGAAATAATAAATAAAAAAAGTATATGTTCCGAAAAAATGTATACACATTCCGAAAAAAGGTCTCCTTATTTTTAGTGTTTTGATGTATAATGAAAACAAAAAAAATGATACAATAGATAAGGCAAAAATTGAGGTGGCTGATATGGAAAATATACCCCAAATGATATGGAAAGAAGTCCGGAAAGTGATGGAAACATCCGGGACGATCTTTGAGAAAGTACGATTAGTGGATCCGGTAAAATCAAGAGAGATACGGATTACGCCGGAGGGAACTTTAAAGGAAGATACATCTTGTTTTTCATATTTGAACGCAGATGTAAAATGCAGTAATTGTAGCAGTATCCGTGCCTATCATGAAGGTCAGACTGTTGCAAAGATAGAAAACATGCAAGACGGTATTTACCAGGTGCTTTCTAAGCCAATCAGTGTAACGGATGCCGATGGACATAGCGCTGTATATGTTATGGAGATGATCGCAAAGACAGAAAACAAAGACGATGTCAAGAAACATAAGACGATTTTGGTAGTAGAAGATCAGGAGATCAATCGAAGCATGATTGCTCGTTTGTTACAAAAAGATTATGACGTGTTAGAAGCATCGGACGGAGAAAAGTGTCTGAAAATTCTCAACGAGAATTATGCAAAAATTTCAGCGATTATTTTAGATCTGATTATGCCAAAGATGGATGGTTTTGCTGTGTTAGAGTATATGGCGAAGGACAGCCGATTTGCTAACATTCCGATATTGGTCACAACAGGAGAACGTGATTATACCAGCGAAAAGAAGTGCCTGGAACTTGGTGCATGGGATTTTATTTCCAAACCGATCAACAAAGACACCTTGCTGTTGCGTCTTCATAATATTATTGGACGAAGTAAGGTTGATACACAAGAGTATGAAAAATATCTTGTTGAGCATGATCGTCTGACCGGTCTTTATAATCGTAATAAATTCTTTGAAGTGACGAGATGGCTCTTAGACAGCAATCCGGATAAGGAATATGCATTTATCCGTGTGGATTTGGATCGTTTCCGTCTGTATAACTCTTTCTTTGGTGAAGAAGAAGGAGATACACTTTTGGTATATTTTGCAAATAAAATTCATGACAAAGTTTCTAAGTTTGGAAAGTCAGCGTTCGGACGTATCGAGTCAGATATTTTTGGCGTCTGTATTGAATATAAAGAGGAATTTATAGAAGAACTTCAGTACGGTATTGTAGAGGATCTCCGGGATTACAATACAGCTTATTACATTGAACCATCAATTGGGGTGTATCTGATCGAAGACAGAAAAATTCCGATCGAGAGTATGTATGACCGTTCCTCTATGGCTGCTGAACAATGTAAACATAAGTTTATGGCGTATATCGGATATTATAATGAAAGCATGACCAAACAGCTTGTGATTGAACAGGAGATTATGAATGATGCACAGAAAGCCTTAGATAACGAGGAGTTTGAAGTTTATTTACAGCCTAAGACGATCATTCATACAGAAGAATGTTATGGAGCAGAAGCTTTGGTTCGTTGGATTCATCCTGAAAAAGGTATGATTTCACCCGGAAAATTTATCCCTGTCTTTGAAAGCAACGGTTTTATCGGCAGATTAGATTATTATATGTGGGATCATACATGTAAACTGCTTCGTAATTGGATCGATGAGGGTTTAGAGCCTGATCCGGTTTCTGTCAATGTATCAAGAGCAAATATGTATAATCCAAATCTGGTTTTTATGCTAAAAAGTTTATTGGATAAATATGACCTGCCGGCACGTTTTTTACAGTTAGAACTGACAGAGAGTGCTTTTATGGATGAGCCGGATATGATGATACAGAAAGTACAGGAACTGCAGGAGATTGGTTTTGTAATTCTGATGGACGACTTTGGAAGCGGGTATTCTTCTTTGAATACATTAAAAGATATTCCGGTGGATGTCTTAAAAGTAGATATGAAGTTCCTTGGAAACGGCGACGGGGATGGTAAGAGCGAACGAATACTGGCTTCTGTCGTAAGGATGGCAGCATGGTTAAATCTTGTTGTGATCGTAGAAGGTGTTGAAACCAAAGAACAGCGTGATTTCTTAGAGGGAATCGGCTGCGAATATGCACAGGGATTTTATTATGCAAGACCGATGCCGTGGCGTGAATACGAAGCAATCTTAAAGAATATGGAAATTCGTCATCATGTAGATGGAAAACAAAGTGATGATAATATATTGTTAGATAAGATCTGGATGACTAATCCTGAAATGAAGAGAGTCTTTCATGTGATCATGCGGGCAGCAGCAATTTTTGAATACAAAGAGGATACGATTACGCTTCTGCAAGCTAACAAACAGTTTTCGGACCGTTTTAGTATCGGAGATACTTCACAGGATTATTTAGCAAAGAATAATCATTTGATCCCGGAGTATTATATCAAGCAGATCTATCAGTCATTTGAAGAATGCGTTATGAATAAAGCAGGAGCAGAATGCGATTATCTGCAGTTAGATGATCAGGGGAAAAGTCTCTGGTATCATTTGAAAGTACAATATATTACAAAAGGAGATAACGGATATGCAATTCTTGCATTCTTTCATGATGTAACTCAGGAAAAACAGTTAGAAAGAGAAGTACAGCGTTTTAAAGCAATTTCAGCAACAGCCGGTACGGCACTTTCTAAGATGCTTGTAGTCGATGATTTAGAAATCAGTCGTGCGGTTGTAGCAGAACTTTTTAAGGATGAATTTGAAGTCGTGGAAGCATCAAATGGATTAGAGGCATTGGATGTACTCGAAGAGAATGGAACAAATATTTCTATCATATTGTTAGATATGTATATGCCGGTCATGGATGGTGCGGAATTTTTACGATGCAAGAACAAGATCAAACAATATGCAGATATACCTGTGATCATTATTTCGGCTGAAGACAGTGAAAATTGCCAGGTTGATATGTTAGAGCTTGGAGTCAATGATTATGTGACAAAACCATTTGTACCGGAGGTCGTTCGAAGAAGAGTTCGAAATGTCTTGGAATATAATAGCAGATTCCGTGATATGCAGCAGGAATACCGGAGAAATAAAAACAGAAAGTAATGCGTATAGAATAGAAAAAGAGGATCGCCAGACAACGATTTGGAACACGGATTCTCTTTTTCAACGTAAAAGAGGGATTTTAAGCAAGAATCTTTCTGGTTTCGCCAGAAGGCATCTTAATAATTGCATAATCGCCTTCTTTCGAAGTCAACTGAGCAAAAGCACC
>OKRY01002047.1_pt1 | contig 16079 bp, 12 predicted proteins | sample 1601121 | NCBI WGS metagenome assembly OKRY01 (sample SAMEA3541546, study PRJEB24748) | human gut metagenome | biome: human gut; feature: human-associated habitat; material: faeces | place: China | collected 2012
CACCCCAATTGTTATTATTCTTTTTCCATCAGGCAGGCAATACCGGGCAATTCCAATCCTTCAATTAATTCTAAAGATGCACCGCCGCCTGTAGAAATATGTGACATTTGTTTTGCAAATCCAAGTTTTTCTACAGCAGCTGCTGAATCACCGCCTCCAATGATGGAGTAAGCATCACTGTGGGCCAGAGCTTGTGCTACTTTAAAAGTACCTTCAGCAAAATTTTTCCATTCGGAAACGCCAAGCGGTCCATTCCAGAAAACAGTGCCGGCATGTTCAATTGCGTGTGCAAATATTTCTGCTGATTTTGGACCAATGTCCAGACCCATCCAGCCTTCCGGAATTTGGTCGGAATCTACAATTTGCCATTGTGCGTCTTCTGCAAATTTGTTGGCAATTACATTGTCAACAGGAATTAAGAAGTTAACTCCTTTTTCCTTTGCTTTTGCCATGATATCTTTTGCAAGTTCTAATTTGTCAGGTTCACAAAGAGAAGTGCCAATAGAATATCCCAGCGCATTTGTAAATGTATATGCCATACCGCCGCCTACAATTAAAACATCTATTTTATCCAATAAAGCGGTAATCACTCCAATTTTATCGGACACCTTTGCACCGCCCAAAATTGCAACAAAAGGACGGGCGGGATGATTCAGAGCATTGCCGAGCACCTGTAATTCTTTTTGAATTAAGTAGCCGCATACAGCAGGTAAATACGCAGCAACGCCTGCGGTAAACGCATGAGCACGATGAGAAGTGCCAAATGCATCATTTACATAGATATCTGCCAAAGAAGCCAATTCTTTGGCAAAGGCAGGGTTGTTTGCTTCTTCTCCTTTTTCAAAGCGGAGAGCCGGATGGGCTGGTGGTCGTCGGCACCGAAGTAGTCGATGGTGCCGGAAGTGATGGAGCCGTTGGAGTCCAGCAGGCCCATGAAGGACTTGGTGAACACGCTCTTGCCCGAGCCGGACTCGCCCACGATGGCGAGGACTTCGCCGTGGTAGACATCGAGGTCGATGCCCCGGATGGCGTGGAGGATCTTTCCACGCAGATTGAATTTGATGTTGAGATCCCGCACAGAGAGGATCAGTTCATTCTTTTTCATGCCTGTTCCTCCTTACTGCAGATGGTTCTTGGGGTCGGCTGCGTCAGAGAAGGCGTTGCCGATGAGGTAGAACGCGATGGTGACGAAGCTGAGGATGATGGTGGGGTAGAGCAGCTGATAGCGCAGGCCGGCCTGCATCATGACCTTGCGGCCATCGTTGATGAGGTTGCCCAGAGAAGGCACCTCGACAGAGAGGCCGAGGCCGATGTAGGTGATAAAGACCTCGCTGCCGATGGCGGCGGGGATGGTCAGGGCCATGCGGAGCATGATGACCGACACGAGGTAGGGCAGCAGGTTGCGCACTACGATGCGGGAGGTGGGGGTGCCGATGCAGCGGGATGCCACGTTGTAGTCACGGTCACGGATGATGAGGATCTGGTTGCGGATAAAACGCGCCATGGCGATCCAGCCCGTGATGGACATGCCCAGGATCAGCGTCTGGACGCTGGGGCTGGCGACGTAGGAAATAAGGATCAGGATGATGGTGGAAGGCACGTTGTCGCAGATGTTGTACAGCTCGGTGAAGAAGAAGTCCAGCTGACGGACATAGCCCCAGAGCACACCCACCGTGATGCCCACCACGGCCTCGATGAGGGCCACGAAGAAAGCGATGGTCAGGCTGGTGCGGGCGCCGGCCCAGATGCGGGCCCAGAGGTCCTGGCCGATGGCGTTGGAACCCCAGATGAAGCCCTTTTCACCGGGGGCGATGTTGCGGTACTGGATGCCGGTGACGGGGTCCACGGCGCAGAGGTTGGGGTCTACCTGACCGGGCAGGTAGGGCTGCAAAAATGCAAACGCCACCACGGCGATGAGGGCGACGAGCAGCAGCACGGCCACGCGGTTCTTGAAGAAGGCGCGGAAGGTGCTGCCCCAGTAGCTGTAGTTGGAGTAGGACGTGGCCTCGGCCCGCTCTTCGCTGAACCCGGCGGGGGTGAACAGCTCTTCTTCGGGCAGTTTTGCCCATGCGGCGGGGCCGTCCGCCTGTAACTTATCCAGCTCTGCCTCGAGCTGGTGTGCTTTTTCATCTTTCATACGGAAAAGCATTATCGGCCACCTTCTTTCTTGCCAAAGCTGATGCGGGGGTCAATGAGCACCATGAGCAGGTCGCCCAGAATAAGGCCGATGATGCCCACGCAGGCGTAGAGCAGAACGATGCCCTGCACCATCGTGTTGTCGTGGCGCTGGACACAGGTGACCAGCAGGCCGCCCATGCCCGGGATGCTGTAGAGGCTCTCGATGTAGATAGAGCCGACCACTGTGTTCAGGAAGGCGGAGGGAATATACTGCACCAGCGGCACCATTGCGTTGCGGAAGATGTGGCGCAGGGCGATGTTGTTTTCACTCACGCCCTTGGCACGGGCAAGGCGGACATAGTCCTTGTTGCTCTCGTCCACCATGTACCGGCGCAGCCACATGGCGTAGAACGCCACGTTGCCCAGACTCATGGAGCAGACGGGCAGCACCCAGTATTTCCAGTTGGAGGCGTCGAAGAGCAGGCCCACGTTCAGCGCGGTGGTGCCGTACATCTGGATGTACAGATAATACACTGCCGCAGGCACAGCCTGGATGAGGACGATGATGGCCGTGCCGATCTTATCGGGCCAGCGGCTCTTGAAGCGGCCCATGAACAGGCCCATCGGGATGCCGATGACAAGGCTCAGCAGCATGGCGTACACGCCCATCTGGATGGAAATGGGCAGCTTCTTAGCGAGGATGCTGGTGACGGAGGCGTTGACCTTATAGATGTGGCTCACGCCGAGGTCGCCGTGGAGCGTATCGACCCAGAAGCGGCCGATCTGCACCGGCAGCGGGTCCAACAGGCCCATGGACTGTAAGCCGGCCTGTATCTGGGCCTCGGTCATTTTTTCGTAGTTAGCAAAATAGCCTTCCACCGGCATCAGCCGCAAAAGGCAGAAAACGAGCGTGACGATAATAAACAGGGTCAGTATCGAGCGCCCGATGCGTTTCGCCAGATATTTGAGCATATCTGTGCGCACCCCTCTCTTTTATAAAATGAATGTCGGATAGGAATAGAATACAACAAAAAACCACTTTTGGAAAGTGATTTGGCAAAGTTCGTTACAAAAATTCATGTAAGAGGATTCAGAAACGAAAAGCTCTCCGCTTTCCTGTGGGAAAACGGAGAGCTTTGGAGCGGACAGACTCAAAAAGTCTTAGCGGGCGTCGCGGTTGGCCTCGTACTCGCTCATGGAGATGTAGTGGTCGAGGACGTGGATGCCCTTCAGACGCTTGTTGGAGAAGCCGGTGGAAGCGTACTGGCCCTCCCAGTAGTTCAGACGGGTGGCGATGTAGGCCGGGATGCTCATGCCCATGGGGACGACGAGGGCATTGTTGATGAGGGAAGCCTCGGCGTTGGCGAAGGCATCGTAGCGGGCGTTGATGTCGTCGGTGATCTTGACAGCCTCTTCGATGGCCTTCATGTAGTTCATGACGGCGTCCGCGGTGTCGCCGGTGATGAAGCCGTCCTCGACGCCGGTGCGCAGGAAGGCGTAGCGGCTGCCGCGTGCGCCCTCGGCCTGATAGAAGGGGTCGGTCTCGGTCTGGGGGTCGGAGTAGTCAGCGCCCCAGTTGCACTGCAGGAAAGCGAACTTGCCGTTGCGGCGGACGCTGGACAGGAAGCTGTCGGAGGGGCCGGCAGTGATGATGATGTCGATGAAATCGAAACCGTCGTTCAGCACACCCTCGAGCTGCTGCTTGAACACCTGGCACTGCTTGTCCCAGTCGGTGGAAGAGGGATTGTAGGGCATCTGCACCTTGATGGGGAAGGTCACACCAGCAGCGGTCAGCTCCGGGATGGCAGCGTCGCGGTACTCTTTGGCCTTCGCCTCGTCGAAGAACTCGGTGATGTTGGCCAGGTCGCCGCACTTGAGGTAGTCCACGCCGTCAGCGTTGGCACAGAAGCTGGGGGGCGTGATGGTGTTCAGCTTGTAGTTGTCGTAGCCCTCGGGTGCCTTGACGGCCAGCGTGACAGAGTTGTTGATGCCGTAGAGGAAGGACTTGCGGAAGTTGGTGTTGTTGATGGCCTTGGCCCAGTTCTCCGGCTCATACTCAGCGTCCATGCCCTCCACGCTCCAGTTGGAGAACTCGTGGGAGAAGGGCATGAAGTTGAACATATAGAAGTAGGTGTAGTTGGTGTTGGGACGGTCCATGGACACCATGTCCTTGGTAGTGTCGTCGGACAGCCAGCTGTCGAGGATGTCGGAGCCGATGGTGGCCTCGTCGATCTCGCCGCGCTTGATCATCTCGGGGCCGTTGACGCTGGCCTCGGCGTTGTAGATGCGGCTGATGGTGTCGATGAAGACGTTGTCAGCGTCGTAGTTCTCGGGGTTCTTCTTCATGACCCAGGTCTCCAGAGACTCGTAGGCGGCCAGATAGAAGGCACCGCAGCTGTAGGTGGTCTCTGCGCTGGTGGCGAACTGGTCGCCGGTCTCTTCCAGCAGCGGGCCGTAAGCGGGCTCGTAGGGCAGATAGCACAGCAGGCTCAGGAAGCCCGGGAAGTCGTAGGTCAGGGTGTAGGTCAGGGTGTGGTCATCCACAGCAGTGACACCCACGGCGTCGAAGTCCACCGGTGCGTAGGTGGCGGGGTCAGAGTCGGGGGCAGTCACGGTGACGACGCCGCTGCCGTCCACGGTGTAGGTGGTGCCGTCATCGTCCACGACGCCGGTGTTGGCGTTGTTCAGATAGACGTGGTAGTTGTAGTAGTCGTCAGCGCCTGCGATGTAAGCGGTGACGAGGCCCACGTTGGAGGCGGCGTAGTCCGGGGTCAGGACGTACTTCAGAGCGTCCACGAAGTCCTGTGCGGTGACGGGGGCCACGACCTCGCCGTTGCAGTCCACCCAGTTCTCCTCACGCAGATGGAACGTCCAGGTCAGGGTGTCGGCATCCCAGTCCCAGCTGGTGGCCAGACCTTCGCGCATGACGCCCTTGTTGTCGTACTCGACCAGCGTATCCACGCAGTTTGCGCCCACGACCATCTCGAGGTCGGTACCGGTGGTCAGGTAGTTCAGGGTAGCGGGCTGGCTGTCGTACAGGATGGTGTAGCTGGAGCCGGAACCGGAAGAGGCTGCGCCGGAAGCGCTGCCGGAGGAAGAGCCGCCGCAGCCAGTCAGCAGGCCGGCTGCGCAGGCACCGGCGGCTGCCAGGCCGCTGGCCTTCAGGAACTGACGGCGGGAGATGGAAGTGTTCATCATAAATTCCCTCTTTTCTTGTTTTTGCTGTACAAAGGACAGCATCGCGTTGTGCGGTGTCCGCTGTTTCCCGGCAACGGACAAATGGACCATTTTTTATGAAAAAAGAGCAACGGAAATCCATCCGTTACTCCTTTGTAACAGTCCCGGCCACCAAACAGTGTGGTCATGACTGAGTATAGCATTGATTTGCGGCCGCGTCAATCCTTTTCGGGAGCAGATGCTGTTTCTGCAACAGAAACAGCTGTTGCCGCCGCGGCGGCAGGTGCGGCAGAGACGGGAGCTGCTGCCGTTTCGGCTGCGGCGGCACCGGCAGCATTGGCTGCATTTTCAGCGGCCAGCTCTGCGGCAGCGGCCTTTGCGGCCTCCTCCGCTGCCTTGCGGGCCTCGCGCTCGGCGATCCGCTCCTTGGCGCGGGCTGCGGCCTCCTCCTGACGCTGCTTGGTGCGGCGCTTGATGCGGCAGACCGAGCAGATGCCCTCGGAGCTGTTCGGTGCGATGGGCTTGCCGCAGTCGGCGCAGAGGGTCTTGCTGCATTTGTAGACGCTCACCGGGCCGAGGGTGGTGAGCTGGCGCAGCTTCATGCCGTCGATGCCGCTGTTGGAGCAGGCCGCGACGCAGACGCCGCACTCACTGCACTTCCAGGGCGTGATGACCACGCGGGTCTGGCCGTCGGGCATATCCTCGAGCTTGAGTGCGCCGGAGCGGCAGGCTTTCTCGCACTTGCCGCAGCCGAAGCACTTCTGGGTGAAGTTCGGCAGATACCAGCCGTAGCGCAGCGGCGTCTCGGAAGCAGCCTTGAGCTGCTTTGTCCGCTGGTGGAGCATGAGGCGGAAGTCGGCGGCGCTGTCCTCCTCGCTGCGCAGGCCGGGCAGCATCTGCAGCAGTTTCTTGGTGCCGGCGCGGGAGCCCTCGGTCATGTGGGAGAACATCTCCCGGCGGCTCAGCTCCTGCACATGGTAGGGCGCTTCGTCCTGCGCATAGGCCAGCGTGACCCGGCTCTCGAAGAGCTGGGGACCGAGGAACTCCACCAGACGGGTCAGCTCCTTGCGGAGCTGGGCGGCGCAGACGTCGTTCTCGCACTCACCGCAGGGGGTCAGGTCAAGGACCAGCTTCTTGTTCAGAGCAAGATAGGCCAGCGTTTCCCACGAGAAGGAGGCGACGCAGGCGCGGACGGCAGTGTTCTTGCGGGTGCTTTTCTCGCAGCCCAGCCAGAGGGTGTCGTTATCGGTATCAGCCAGCGAGGTGTCCCGCTGTACCTGCTCGGGCGAAGGGACGATGCAGCCCGAGCGGCAGGCGGACACGCAGAGGCCGCAGTCGGTGCAGGGGTCCCAGTCTTTAACGAGGTTGGGGCGGGTGAAGATGGCATCGCCGTAGGGGCAGATGTCCTTGCAGGCCGTGCAGGGGGTGCGGTGGGGGTGGAGATTCCAGCACTGACGGCGGATGACCTCGGGGTGGGAGGTCTTCATCAGGGCGTCCATTGCATAACGGGTAAACAGACCCATAGCGGTATCACTCCTTTTCGGGGGCATCGGTCACGGTGGTGACCTGTGCGTTGTCCAGCAGGAAGCGCTGCACTTTCTTTGCGGCCAGCGCGGCGGCGATGGTATCCTCGGGCAGGGCTTTCCGGATCTCAGCCTCGGGGGTGTCCTGCAGCTGGGACAGGCGGCGGTACTCGGCGTTGACTTCCTCGGGGTGGACGACGATGTTCTCCGCCTCGGCGATGGCACGGGCTGCCAGCACGAAGCGGATGCGGCTCTCGGCCTGTGCGCGGTAGTCCTTCTCGAGGGCTTCCGGGGTGGTGCGGCTGTTCTTGCAGTGCTGCTCGAGGGTGATGCCGCTGCGGGAGAGGCGCTCTTTCAGCAGCTTCATCTCATTCTGGGAGGTGCGGTCGAGAATTTCGGCGGGCAGGTCCACGGTCATGTTGGCACCGGCCATGTCCAGCAGCTGCTTGCCGGCGGCGCGGTCAGCCCCTTCCTCGTGGATCTTCTGCTTTTTGGCGCGAAGGTCAGCCTTCAGCGCATCGAGGGAGTCGAAGCCCAGACTCTTGGCGAAAGCCTCATCCGGTGCGGGCGTGACTTTCTCGGCCAGAGAGCGGAGCTCGATCTCGAACTGTGCGGTCTTGCCGGACAGCTCCGGCAGGCGGAAGTCCTGCGGGTAAGTAAAGTCGAAGCGGAACACCTCGCCGGCACGGTGGCCGTAGATGGCCTGTTCAGCGGCGGGCATCAGCTTGCCGTCGCCCAGCACGACCATGACCTTCTCCATCCGGCTGTCGGGGATCTCCTTGCCGTCCATGTAGCCGGCAAAGTCCAGCAGGGCGCGAAAGCCGCGCCTGGCAGGTTCGGTGGTGGGGTGGTAGACCGCGTGCATCCGGGTCTGGTGGACAAGCTCGATGTCCACAGTCTTATCGGTGACAGGGCGGACGTGACGGGTGACAGCCAGGCCCTTGTACTGGCCCAGCTTCACTTCAGGCGTGTTCTTCTTATCCATAGTGGCGTACTCCTTATGACGTAAGCAGGCCGGCGGGCGGCGCTGCGGGTTTTATAGCAACAAATTGAATTATACACGTTTTCGGCAGAAAGGGCAAGCTCACAGCCCGTGGGCGGTGAGCCAGGCTTCGGCCACCTGGGAGAACATTTCAGGGTACTGGGCGTTTTCCTCAGGAAAGGCGCTCAGATAATACTCCACTTCCTCCCGGGTGGGGGCGGCGGTGCGTTTCCAGATGGTAAAGGTAGTGCCATTGCCCATATCGAAACTCTGCTCAAAGGCGAAATACTGGTCTTTTACGGCGAGGAACCGGTCGTTCAGTTTGATGGACATCTCGCCGCTGCCCACGTAAGTCTGGGGGAAGGGCTCGCAGGTGATGACATATTTTGCCTCGAAGAACTGGGTGGGGAAATTGTGGGTGCCGGGGACCGAGAAGCCGAAGGCCAGCTTGTCGTTGATGGGGGCGTCCGGCAGGCAGCAGTTTTTGAAGTGGTCGGGGTTGTAGAGCATATCGTGGGGGATCATGTAGCTCACTTCGCCCTCGACGCAGTGGGAGTCTATCCAGTCGGCGATGGCCTGCATCTGGCCGATGTCCTTCCGGTCGTAGATGAGCTTGTCCAGCGAGATGAAATACTCGGTGGCCGGGATCTGGATCGGGAAATGCTCGATGACGAAACCCGGCATGGCCAGCGTGGTCAGCGGCGAACACCGCACTGACATGGACAGCACCAGCACGAAGGCCCAGCAGCCCAGTTTGAGGTCCCGGCGGTGTGTGATGCCCTCGGCCAGCGCGGCGGCACCCAGCAGAAAGAGGATGAAGTATCCCGGCAGGAAGAGCAGGAACTGATGGGAGCCGGTGTTTTGCACCCGGGTGAAGAGCAGGATGCTCACCACCAGCTCACACCCGGCGAGACACGGCAGGGCGGGTACTTTGTGCTTCGCCGCAAAGGCGAGGCCCAGCACCATGAGGAGAATGTTGAACAGGCCCAGCCGGCCGATGTGATAGAAAGCCTCGAGGGCCAGACCGCCGCCGTTATAATAGGAGTAGCGGCCCGCGTAGTTGTAGGCGAGGATGTGGGACACCATCGGCCAGAGCAGGATGACCATCGCCACGACGGACGCAAGGCCGAAGAGGACGAGGTTCTTGATTCGAACAAGGGCAGCGGCCTTTTCGCCGCCCTTCGCCAACCGCACACAGCCCGCGATGAGCAGCAGCGCGTAGGCGAAGTAGTAGCCCACCACAAAGTAAAGGAACCACCGGCGGGCGAGGATGATGGCGGCAGTGGCCAGAAAGATGAGGCCGAACCGCACCGGCTCCAGCTTGTCGAACCGGAGATCCAGCGTCAGCAGAAGGATGGCAAACCCGAAGATCAGGCCAAACCAGTCCGGCTGGCCCAGCATGGCGCTCATCCGTAAGAAGGGATAAGCCGCCGTGAGCGTCATCCCGAAGAGGAAATAGTACCTCCGATTCTTCACATTCAGGATCTGCCCGACCTTGACGACAAGGCCCGCCAGCAGCACCAGCAGGGTCGGCAGGATGCAGAACACCTGACTGAAGGAGTAGTCATCGCCGGTGTGGCTCGTGAGGCAGAAGGGAAACTCGGTGAAGAGGGTGATGAAATTGGTGTAGTCGTCGGCCATGGAGCCGAAGATGTATGCAAGGCCCGCGCCTGCACTCTGGGCAAAGGCGGCTTCGGCGTCGTACTGCTTGAGCAGGTAGTTGGCGTAATCCCAGACGTATACAAAGCTCCGGCTCGATAATGTCCAGTAAAAATAGACGACAGCCACAGCCCAGATGCCGAAGACGACGGCTTTGTGGAAAAAGTCCAGCTCTGCGCCTGCCACACGGAGAACGCAGAGGGCCAGAACAAAGAGCCCCACGCTGGCCCAGAGACTGAGCAGCGGGAAAAAGAAGGCGCTGGCCGGTGCAAGCAGCCCCAGAAGAGCCAGCAGCACCGCACAGCCGCCCAGACCGACCCCCGCCCATTGCAGAGGTGAGAGCCGGCGAACAGCAGCAGATAGCATAGAAGGATGATCCCTTTCATTTAACTTCCGGAAAATGCAAAACACAACTTTCCATCTAACAGTATAATGAATCCGTCAAGGCTTGTCCAGCCGCAGACCGCGCCAGAACGCAGAATATCCCGCTGCATTTTCAGCAGACGGGATATTCCGAAACAAATATTACTTTTTGGAGTTGTATGCAGCGGCATCCGCCTTGGCGTTCTGGGTGCGGGCTGCCTTGCGGCGTGCGGCAGCGGCCCGGCGGGCGCTGGCCTGTGCAGCCTCGGGGCGGGGCGCTTCGGGGGTGAGCCGGAACATCCGGCTGCCCATGGCGGGCAGGTCCACGGTGAGGGTGTAGTCCCGGCCATAGACGCCGCCGTCTGAGGTGTGGAGGGCTTTGGGCTTCGATTTGTCCGCGCCGCCCCAGCAGGGGGCCTCAGTGTTCAGAAGTTCTTCGGCCCCGGCGGGGAAGCGCAAATAGAGCGGGAACTTTTTGTGGGCGGTGTTCTGGGTGTTCATGACGCAGAGGATGGTTTGTCCCGCACCCTTGCGCAGCCATGCGTACACGCCCTCGTCCCGGCTCTCGCTGGCCACCCACTCGAAGCAGCGGGGGTCATACTCGCCCGCGTAGAGGGCGGGCTGGGTGGCGTAAAGGCGGCTCAGAGCACCGAAATATTTCTGGAATGCATCGTGGAAGGGGTACTTGAGCAGATCCCAGTCCAGCTCCCGCTTTTCGTCCCACTCCCGGAAATGCCCCAGCTCGTTGCCCATAAAGTTCAGCTTTTTGCCCGGGTGCGCATACATATAAAAATAGAGGGTGCGCAGCTGGGCGCATTTTTCTTCGTAGGTACCCCAGAGCTTGTCGATGATGGTCTTTTTGCCGTGGACGACCTCGTCGTGGCTCAGCGCCAGCAGGTAAAGCTCGTTGTAGAAATAGTGCATACTGAAAATGATCTTCCCGTATGCGTCGGGCCGCTGGCCGAAGGGGGTGGCGAAGTAGTCCAGCGTATCGTGCATCCAGCCCATGTCCCACTTGTAGTCGAAGCCGATGCCATCGTAGCGGGTGGGGGCCGTGACTTTGAGGAAGTTGGTGGAATCTTCGGCCATGTAAACGCCGGTGGGCCAGCGATCGTTCAGGCCGTGGTTGAGGTTCCGCAGGAAGGTGACGGCGCCCTCGTTGACGCCCCGGGCAGGGTCGCCCTGCCAGTAGAGGGCGCGGGAGATCGCGTCCATCCGGATGCCGTCGCAGTGGTAGACCTCCATCCAGAGGGCGGCGGCGCTGTTCAGGAAGCTGCATACCTCCCGGCGGTAGTAGTTGAAGTTGCAGGTACCCCACTCGCTGTGGCCCACGTCGCTGTCGTATTCGTAGAGGTGGGTGCCGTCAAAGTTGGCCAGTGCGTCGGCGTTGGCCGCAAAGTGGACGGGGACAAAGTCCATGATGACGCCGATGCCCATCCGGTGGCAGGCGTTGACAAAGGAGGCAAACTGGGCGGGGGTGCCGTATCGGCTGGTGACGGCGAAGTAGCCGGTGGTCTGGTAGCCCCAGCTGCCGTCGAAGGGGTGTTCTGCCAGCGGCAGAAGCTCTACATGGGTGAAGTGGTGTTCCAGCAGCCAGGGGATGAGCTCCCGGGCCAGCTCTTCGTAATCGTACCAGCCGTCCGAGCCGTCGGGCTGGGTGGAGTTGGGCTTATGCTTCCAGCTGCCGGCATGGAGTTCGTAGATGTTCATGGGCAGATTACGGCATTTATCCCGCCGCTCCATCCATGCACTGTCGTCGAAGGAAAAGTCCAGTTTGGTCAGGCGGCTGGCGTTGGCGGGGCGGACTTCGGACGCGAAAGCGTAGGGATCGGCCCGCATGACCACGCTGCCGTCGGCCCCGTGGATGCGGTATTTGTAGAGCTCCCCCTCGCACAGCCCGGAGACAAAGCCGCTCCACACGCCGGTGTCGGCTTTCTGGAGCGGGATGCCTGCGCCCCAGCCGTCAAAGCCGCCGCAGACCTCCACGGCAGCGGCACCGGGAGCCCAGACCGCGAAGCGCCAGCCCTCTTCGCCGTGGTCACCCTGCCAGGGGTGTGCGCCGAGGATGCGGTAGGCGTCGAAGCAGTCGCCGTTGAAGAAGGATTTGGGGATGGAGGGAAGATTCATACGAAAGACTCCTTTTATCGCAATTTTTACAGAACACGGACGATGGAATATATAAAATGAGAAATATACAACACTTTTACCACACTTTTGTCGGAAAATGTGCTATACTGAATAGGACACAGATGCACTTTTGTCGGAAAAGTGCTCTGCTGTAACTTTTTGAAAACAGGAGCGGTACAGACAATGGCTTGGTATGACAATGCGGTATTCTATCACATCTATCCTCTGGGATTGTGCGGCTGCGCGCATGAAAACGACGGACAGCCTGTCCCCGGGGCTTTCAAAAAGCTGGATGCGTGGGCAGAACACGCGGCAAAGCTTGGCTGTACGGCGATCTATATCGGCCCGCTGTTCGAGAGCGGTTCCCACGGCTATGACACCATTGACTACCGTCTGGTAGACCGGCGTCTCGGCACCAACGAGGAGTTCAAGGAATTTGTCGCCGCCTGCCATGAGCGGGGCCAGAAGGTCATCGTGGACGGCGTGTTCAACCATGTGGGCCGCGATTTCTTCGCGTTCCAGGAGCTGAAGGAGCACCGCGAGAACGCCCGCTACCGCGACTGGTTCTGCGACGTGAATTTCTGGGGCAACAACGAGTACAACGACGGCTTCTCTTACGGCAACTGGGGCGGCTTCAACCTGCTGGTCAAGCTGAACCAGCGCAACCCCGAGGTGCAGAACTACCACTTCGACACCATCCGCTTCTGGGTGGATGAATTTGATATTGACGGCATCCGTCTGGACGCTGCCGACGTGCTGGACTTCGACTTCATGAGGGGCCTGCGCCGCGTTGCCAACGAGGTGAAGCCTGAGTTCTGGCTGATGGGCGAGGTCATCCACGGCGACTACAGCCGCTGGGCAAACCCCGAGATGCTCCACTCCGTCACCAACTACGAACTGCATAAGGGTCTGTGGAGCGGCCACAACGACCACAACTATTTCGAGATCGCCCATACCATGCGGCGTCTGCAGGGCCTCTGCCACGATACCCGGCTCTATAACTTCTCGGATGACCACGATGTGGAGCGGCTGCCCAATAAACTGCGCAACCGCGAGCACATCCGGCATATTGCTCTTCTAGTATATACGCTTTGGGGCATTCCGTCCATCTATTATGGCTCGGAATTTGGCATCGAGGGCAAAAAAGAGTGGGGCAGCGACTGGCCGCTCCGCCCCTGCCTCGAGCTGACCGACTACACCGACGCCGAGAAGACGAACCCTGTCACCAGCATCTATGCCGCACTGGGCAGGCTGAAAGCGGAGTGTCCCGAGCTGAGCTGGGGCGAGTTCAAGGAGCTGACGCTGACCACCCAGAGCTACGCCTACGCCCGGGTGCTGGGCGGCAAGGCTGTCGTGGCGGTGTACAATAACGGTGACAGCCCGGTTTCGATGGAATTCCAGCTGCCGGTGGAGGCTTCGGGTGTCGAAGACCTGCTGGCCGACTGTGTGGGCAGTCAGCCCATCCTGACGCAGGTGGAGTGGGGTAAGCTGAAAGTCCAGCTGCCCTCCAACTACGCCACCCTGCTGCGGCTGATATGATAAAAAGGGGGAGTGCAGAAGATGAATGCTGCGCAGCGCAGAAAAGTGATCTTAGAGCGGCTGACGGGGGCCAATGCACCGCTGAGTGCCAGTGTACTGGCCGGGGAACTGGGGGTCTCGCGGCAGATCGTGGTGGGTGACGTGGCCCTGCTGCGGGCGTCGGGGACGCAGATCGACGCAACGCCCCGGGGCTATCAGCTCCACCCGGCGGCGCGGGGCTACACGGGCATTCTCGCCTGTGTCCACAGCACTGCAGACCAGATGCGGGAGGAGCTGTATACCGTGGTGGATCAGGGCGGCATCGTGGTGGATGTGGCCGTGGAGAACCCGCTTTACGGTGAGCTGCGCGGCAACCTCAACCTCGCCAGCCGGTACGACGTGGACCATTTTATCCAGCAGGCGGCGGACACGCCCGAGTGCCTGCTGAGCCGGATGACCGGCGGTGTGCATCTGCACACCTTGAGCTGCCCCACGCCGGAGGCGTTCCGCCGCATCGAAGCGGCACTGGACGCCAAGGGCCTGCTCTATAAAAAAGAAGAATAAGGGTACTGCTTTCATTGTAAAAAATCCACGGGGTCTTGTCCATCGACGAAAGACGAAAACCGTTGGATAATCAACTAAAACACGGAAGAGGTGGATTTTGTGGACATCCGTATCGCCCGTACCGACCGCGCCATCGAACAGGCTTTCATGGAACTGCGGGAGAAGAACCCTCTGGAAAAAATCAAGATAAAAGACTTGTGTGCGATGGCCTGCATCAACAAATCGACGTTCTATGCCCACTATGAGGACATCTACGCGCTGGCCAATGCACTGGAAAACAAGCTCATCGAGTCTATCCTGGCCAGCGTACCCCGCACCAACGACAGCGTGGCACTGCATCAGGCAGAGACGCTGACGCGGGAGCTGTTCCATGCCTTCATGCAGAACCAGCGGGCCGTGAACATCCTCTTTTCGGGCAGTCGGCAGGGCATCTTCGCCAACAGCATCGAGAAGGGGCTGCGCCAGCGCTTTGAGGAAGCCGACCCGACCTTCGCGGCTGATTTGAACCGGGGAATTCTGCTCTCGTTCTGTGTGCAGGGCTGCTTCTACGCCTTTGCCAACAACAGCAGCCGGATGGACGAGAGCAAGCTGGTGGAGCTGCTGGGAGCCATCGCCAAGGCGGCGCAGAGCATCGAGTTTTAAGAAGCAAAAAATGGCTCCGGCAGATGCCGGAGCCATTTTTTACGATGCAAAGTTATTTAGAGTAAAGCTCAATGATATTCAGCAGGATCTCGGTGGCCTTGTCCATCCGCTCGACGGTGGTGCATTCGCAGACGCCGTGGAAGTTGAAGCCGCCGGTGCCGAGGTTGGGGCAGGGCAGACCCTTCCAGCTCAGAACAGCGCCGTCAGTGCCGCCGCGGACGGGGATCTCTTCCGGGGTCAGACCGGCCTTCTCGATGGCCTTGCGGGCCGTCTCCACAAGGTGGAAGTGGGGCTTGATCTTCTCCAGCATATTGCGGTAGCTGTCCTTGATCTCGACTTCCACCGTGCCGGGGCCGTACTTGCCGTTGAGGTAGCAGGCGATGTGGAGAAGGTTGTCCTTCTTGAACTGCAGCTTGCTGGCGTCGTGGTCGCGGAGGATGTAGCCCAGCTTTGCCTCGGTGACGTCGCCGTACATCTGGCACAGGTGGTAGAAGCCCTGATAGCCCTCGGTGGTCTCGGGGCGGGCCATGACGGGCAGGGCCATGTGGAATTCCATTGCCACGTTGGAGGCGTTGATCATGGCATCCTTGGCGCTGCCGGGGTGGACGGAGAAGCCGTGGATGGTGACAGTGGCAGATGCGGCGTTGAAGTTCTCGTACTCGATGCCGCCCACGTCGCCGCCATCGACGGTGTAGGCGAAGTCTGCGCCGAAGCCCGGGATGTCGAAGAGAGAAGCGCCCTCGCCGATCTCCTCATCGGGGGTAAAGGCGATGCAGAGCTTGCCGTGGGGCAGCTTCTTGTTGATAAGGGTCTCGGCAGCGGTCAGGATCTCAGCGACGCCGGATTTGTCGTCAGCGCCCAGCAGGGTGGTGCCGTCGGTGGTGATGAGGGTCTCGCCCTTCAGCTCCTTCAGGAAGGGGAAGGTGGAGGTCTTCATGACCATGCCGGTGCCGGGCAGGGTGACGTCGCCGCCGTCGTAGTTCTCGTGGAGGATGGGCTTGATGTTCTCGCCGGAAGCGTCGGGGGCGGTGTCCATGTGGGCGATGAGACCCAGTGCGGGCTTCTTCTCGCAGCCCTTGGTGGCGGGGATGCTGCCGTAGACGTAGCAGTGCTCGTCCACAAAGGCGTCCTCAATGCCGATGGACTTCATCTCTTCCACCAGCAGGTGGGCGAGGTCGAATTCCCGTGCGGCAGAAGGATGGGTGCCGGACTCGGGGTCCGAGGTGGTGTATACTTTGGCGTATTTCAGCAGTCGCTCGTAAGCACGCATAAGTAAGGCTCCTTTGCTTTTTTCTTTATGATACCCTTTTTGAAGGCTTTTTACAAGGGTAGAGTGCTCTTCCGTTGAGTTAAGTTCTCTTTTGCGCACCAAAAGAGAACCAGAAAAGTGCCCGCTACTTTCGAGG
>OKRY01002050.1_pt1 | contig 16058 bp, 18 predicted proteins | sample 1601121 | NCBI WGS metagenome assembly OKRY01 (sample SAMEA3541546, study PRJEB24748) | human gut metagenome | biome: human gut; feature: human-associated habitat; material: faeces | place: China | collected 2012
GTTGGCAATCGGGATATGATCCTTCATTCGAGAGCATAGGTACGTTTAGCCACATACACGAATGGACCATGGCGGGTCTGGGCATCATGCCTGCCAACGGTCCTTTAAAAACGGAGATAGGCAGCCAGTCTTCCTTAGTCAAAGATGCCAATTCGTATCGTTCAGCCATCGACAAAACAAGTGAAGAAACGAAAGTCGGATATTATAAAGTAGACTTGACCGATTATCAAATCAAGGCGGAACTGACTGCCACCTCCCGGTGTGGTTTTCAGCGTTATACATATCCGCAAGATAAGGATGCCCGTGTCATGATCGACCTGAAAATCCCTAGTGAATACGATTACCAAATTGTTGAAGGAAGTATAAAGCAAACAGGAGCACGACGGATCGAAGGATTCAGTAAGCAGCTATCCAAAAACGTATGGTCGGCGGATGCGGATCAGAACTATACAATCTATTTCGTGATTGAGTTCAATAAAGATATCAAGAAATTTGGAGGATGGCACGATCATACTTTATGGGAAACAGATACTATGACAGCCAGCTACCCTCAGCGATTCGGCTGTTATGCCGAATTTGATACTACCGATCATCCGGAAGTTATGGTACGTTCCGGAATATCTTATGTAGATATGGCAGGGGCTTCCAACAATCTTTCCAATGAGATAACGGAACCATTCGGGTGGAATTTTGAAGCTGTACGCAAACATCAGTCGGATAGTTGGAATAATATTTTAAACAGAGTCCGGATATACAGCAACGATTATCGGGAAAAGGTAAGATTTTACACCAATTTATACCGTGCTTTCTGCCGGAATACTTTCAGTGATGCAGACCGCAGATGGGTGGATGCAGCAGGCAACATTCAAAAGCTGGACGACCCGGATGCTGTCGCTTTGGGATGCGATGCCTTCTGGAATACTTTTTGGAATCTGAATCAGGTATGGAATCTGATTGCTCCCGAGTGGTCATCCAGATGGGTAAAATCGCAGTTGCTGACGCCAAGGCAAACGATGGAGGCGGTGCTGCATGCCTATGACAAGGGCAAGGAATAGGGCCGAAAACAACACCCGATAGAATACCAAGGGCAGTTCGCTGATGGTGATAATCTTGCCGAACAAGCCTGTGGCTCCTGCCAAAAGAATAGAAGCGTGCAGACGCAAATATGAATGTTTCATGGGTGCAAAGGTACAACAAAAATGCGAGTAATCTCGTGTTGCAAAACATTAAATGATATCTTGTGACGACCGTCACACGATCTTACGACGACCGTCACACGATCTTACGACGACCGTCACATTAGGTCAGATTACCGCTTGAAAAAGTTATGCTTGAAGTGTACCACCGTGCCGATGTATTACTCCCCCACTCCACATGCCGTTAGTCACATAGCCTATATATATTTCTCTCTCAATCGCTTGGGCAGCTTGCTGAGGACGAGCTGATAGGACTGACAGATCAGGTCCTTCACCATGTCACCGTCAATCTTGTCAAGGAGGACATCGTTCCAATGCACCTTGTTGAGATGATATGCCGGACGAATGCCGTCGTAGTGGTCTCGCAACGTCTGCCCCTGCTCAGGCAGAAGCTTCAGGGCACAGGAAGGCTCTGGAGCATTGAGCCATATATGTAGAAAAATCTTCCCTTCTATACGAAACAATACCCAGTCCTCACCATAGGCCTGGTCTTCCGTGGTGCCCGGCAAGGACAGCGCATACATGCGTACTTCTTCAATGTTCATCAGCTGACAATATTATTTGAGTTGTGTGCCGTCCTTGAAGGCATTGCCCACACGCTTGCCGATTTCGAGATAGCCGAGGTGAACGGGGTCGAAGGTAAGCAGGTGCATCTTCTCCAAGTCCGGCTTGCCATCCTCGGCAAGATATTCCTCGTTGACCCTGATGTTCAGAATCTTTGCCACGATGTAGTAGCCCGTCTCCGACTCATCAATCTTCCGCTCGATGCGGCACTCCATAGTCATGGGAAAGTCAGTGAACACGGGAGCGTTCACCTGCTCGCCCTTCTCGACGGTCCAACCGGTCTTTGCCACCTTGTTCTTTACCTTTTTCCCGCTGACAACGCCTACATAGTCTGCACCCACCAGCGTCTCCGTTGTGGCAAAGGCAACGGTGAAGTCGGGATTGGCGTTGAGGTTGACAGTGGTCTGATGGCTGCCCATCGAAATCATGATCTTGTCATTATCCCACTGACCACTCCACGCTGCGTTCATCGCATTAGGCGTTCCGTCGGCATCGTAAGTGCCGATGACCAGTACTGCTTGTGGCATGAACCACGCTCTCGGATTAAAATTCTTCATCTTGCTATGTATTTAAGTTCGTACTTATACTGTTATCACTGCTTTCATCAACGGGGGCATTCCATTTTCGCACATTATTCTAATTGCAAGTGATCTATATTTTAAGATCCAATAGACATGTCCCTTTCAATCTTCATCCTTACACTTTTAAGTGCGGAAACATGTAGCAGTTTACATTTTTCTGCGGTTATCATTGCAAAATTAAGTTTTTCCCTGCAATTAATGAAACGTTTTCAATAGTTTTTCAATTTAATAAGCACTTGCAATAGAAGAGAAGAAAGTCATGGGCAGGCTTCCGCTCCCAATGGAGCGATAGGGCTAAGGAGACGGGATAGTAGACTTTGTTGCAGACCATCATGCATAAATCATAATTTTTGGGTATTGTCAAGCCAAATAAATCTATATATCTTTGCAGCCTCTTTTTAATGGTAGCAAATTATAGTATATGCATTATTTTTCAGGAATACCCTCCCTCTTTCTGTCAGCTTTGACACTTTTTATTCCGGCAGTCCCAACGATGGCAACACCCTTAGTCCGGGAAATGGCGGTTTCTACACAGAAAGGAGACTCGTTATCTTCTGGTGAGTATCATTTGCAGGATGTAACAATCATTGCAAAGTCTCAAGCCCGACTGCTTCAGGAGCAAGCATACACCGTCTCCGTGGTCGATTTGAAGAACCAATACACGCAGGCCACTCCGCTTAATAAAGTACTCAATACAGTTACCAGTGTGCGGCTGCGTGAGGATGGCGGCGTGGGAAGTAACTATTCTTTTGCCATGAATGGTTTCTTTGGCAATCAGGTGAAGTTCTTTCTTGACGGCATTCCGATGGATAATTTCGGGTCAAGTTTCAATTTAGCCAACCTGTCAGCGAACATGGCTGACCGTGTTGAGATATACAAGGGCGTGCTGCCTGTCTTCCTGGGTGCCGACGCGTTGGGCGGTGCGGTCAATATTGTTCCCCGACGCAATGCCAATTATCTTGATGCTACCTACAGCATAGGCTCATTCAACACCTATAAGGTAAGCATCAATGGAGCCTATACTAACTTGAAAACGGGCTTCACACTTCGCAGCAATCTCTTCTTCAACTATTCCAAGAACGATTACAAGGTTTATGCTCCTATCGTAAATCTCAACACAGGACTTGAGGAAGGCAATGCTTGGATGAAACGCTTCAACGACCAGTATCACTCCGTAGGAATGAAGTTGGAATCGGGCTTGATAGGACGCTCCTGGGCCGACTACCTGCTGTTTGGCATCATTGCCTCAGAGAATCGCAAGCACATACAAACGGGGGCTACCATGGATGCTGTTTATGGAAAGGTACACGCCCAGAGCTACAGCTTCATTCCCAGCCTGCGCTACAAGAAGACTAACCTCTTCACGCCGGGTCTCGACCTCTCGCTCTATGCCACCTATAGCATGGTAAACACCGACAACGTTGATACCGCCCAAGTGAAGTACAACTGGCGGGGGGAGCATGTGAGTAGCAACAGCCGTGGAGAGGGCTATCTCACCGACGCGCTGATTCAGGAACGCCAGTGGCAGGCCAATGCCAATGTGAACTACGTCATTGACAATCACCAGTCTCTGACGCTCAACCATATACTCACCTCCATGCACAGGAAGGCTGACGACAAGGAATATCCTGACGATGTCTTGAATGGTGTTCCACAAATGTTGACCAAGAACATCACGGGCCTTGGCTATCAGATACGCTATGACCGTTGGAATGCCAACGTCTTTGGCAAACTGTATTTCCTTCACACAGCCACCCACCGTCTCTTTGACCAGTTTTTAGAGACGCAGCACTATGAGCGTGTATCGGAAGACAAGCACCAGGCTGGTTACGGCGCTGCCCTGACCTACCATCTGCTGTACTCCTTGCAGGTAAAGGCGAGCTATGAGCAGGCTTACCGCATGCCGGAGGCCAATGAGATCTTCGGAGATGGATTTATCCAGAAAAGCACCCCCTCGCTAAAGCCGGAGAAATCGCGCAACGTCAATGTCGGAATGATCTATTCGGAGCGCTTTGCCAAGCATCAGGTTATGGCCGAGGTCAACTACATCTATCGTCATACCACCGACTTCATCCTCAAAGGAGTATCGCTCACCAACGACCCCACCACGGCTTATGACAACATCGGAAAGGCCATTACAAATGGTGTTGAGGCAAGTGTGAGTTACGACTTCGACAACCGTTTTCATGGAGGTGGCAACATCACTTACCAAGACATCAAAGACCGGGAACGAAGCGTCCAGACCGCGCAAAGCTACGTGGACCAGGGCTCCACGGAGAATATCTCTTATGGACAGCGTATGCCCAACATTCCCTATTTCTTCTTCAACGCCAATGCCGGATACAATTTCCATAACGCGTTCTATCGTGGCAACACGCTCTCTTTGGAGTACGACTGCGACTATGTGTACAAATATTACCTCACCTTCCCCGGTCTGGGTCGTCCCACGAGCAAGAAGTACATACCCACCCAGTTCTCACACAACGCCTCAGTGAGCTATGTCATGGGTGGAGGCAGGTATAGCGTGGCTTTCGAATGTACCAACATTACCAACGAGAAGCTCTACGACAACTACAGGCTGCAAAAGCCCGGGCGAGCCTTCAACGTGAAGTTCCGCCTCTTCCTTCAGAAAATGTAACACCCTACCAAAGATTAAGAATATAAATACGACATACAATGAAAGTAAAACTTCTTCCATCATACATCCTTGCCGCGCTGACCTTGTGCGGTTCGCTCTTTCTCCTCGCTTCCTGTGACGACGACATGGGCAGCCAGGAATTGCCCAATGAGCCTTACGTGCTCTCTCTCGGTATCACCTCAAACGGAACCACGACTTACTATGTCGTGACGACCAATGACCTAATGAGCGCTACGCCGATCAATGCCTATGGCAAGGGTATTGAGCAAAACGGATACCGCGACTATCAGCAGGCTGAGCAGACCATCTTCTCCATCGGAGGACTTGGCGTGACTTCAGCCACAGGCATACAGCGTGATGGCAACGGATATATACAGGAGGTAGGCAACTTCGTGTTCAATGCAACACCAATAGGCTTCTGTCAGGTTGACAACAGTACGATGGCTGCCCTGGAACTACCCGTATCGACTCATAAAGGGCAGCATCTGACCTTTTATAGCGTGGACATCAACTCGCTTTCTTTGACACAAAAGGTTACCACCACGCCCGTCGCGCCTCTCGACGATATCACATGGCCTTCTGTCACCGGTTCGGCCTATTCCGGCGGAAACATCTACATCAGCTATGTACCGATGAATCCTAACACATTTGCCACGCCAGCCGTTGATACGGCCTTCGTAGCCGTCTATTCTTATCCCGACTTCAAGTTCAAGAAACTCATGAAGGACACGCGGACAGGAAACATCGGCAGTTGGAACGCTTTCAATGGTCTGCAGAAAGACGAACTGGGTAACCTTTATGCCATGTCGAATACCTCACTCACCAATGGATTCTCACAGACAGCCGGTCATTCCGGATTCCTGCACATCAAGGCCGGTGAGACGGCGTTTGACCCCGACTATTTCTTCGACTTTGAGGCGATGACAGGATACAAGATTGCTCACTGGCTGTATGTGGGCAACAGCAAAGTGTATGCCGAGGTGAACACCAACCAGAAGGCGGGTGCCTGGAGCGATGCGGACAACATCTGTGTCATCATTGACCTCAACGCGAAGACGAGCACTACAATTAATGAGATACCCAAACACAGCGGGATGGGCGGCCGTCGTTTTGTGGCCTTTGCCGAGAATGGTTATGTCTATGCTCCCGTCACTACCGCAGAGGGTACTTATATTTATCGCACGGAGATAGCTACGGCAACGGCCGTGCGTGGCGCCAAAGTCTCTGCCACTTTCGTCGGTGGCCTGTTCAAGCTCCATTGGTCGGCGGCGGCAAGGATAGGCGCATAGGTGAACTCCTGCCCTCCGTCAGTACCCTCGTTCGCCCCAAGTCCAAGTTACACCCTGGACTCATGGCATCATCAATGGTTTTGCCGGCGATACTATTGTCGTATCACCGGCAATACCGTTAAGTTCCATCTCACTCAACTCCACCCTTTGCACCCTTTGCAACTTGGCGAGAGATATCATTTCACGTTATGTTTACTGCCCTTGATAATTTCTCACAAATGCGCAAAGAACGCCAAGAGGAAGCATGAATGCTTCAGAAAAGACACAAAGGAGAGTCATAAATGCGTGTCGCGTCAGTTCATGATTTTCTGAAGGCCGTTGGAGACATCTCTTTCATACGGATGAAAAACTTTGTAAAAGAGGCTTGGTCTGCAAAATTCAGTCGCAATGCGATTTCAGTTATACTCATGCTGGTGGTCTTGAGTAGGACGGTGGCCTCAGAAGCCAATGCTTGGGAAATGAAATGCTGAACGGTATGGCCACTCATCTGTTTGACGATACGTGAAAGATATGTGGTTGTCATATTGAGATGTCCGGCATAGAAAGCAAGGTCGTGGTGCTTGACAAAATGCTGCGAGACGAGTTGCAAGAAGTCAGCATATGTCTTTTCATGGCGCTCTGAATAATGATGTTTGACCACTACCTTGTCCTGAGTGTTTAGAAGTTCTACGCACATCAGTCGAATAGCTGTCAGGAGCAACTCTTTTGTATAGGTCGTCGGTTTGGCAAGGATATGCTCATGAACCAGTACCATAAGTTGCCTGATTCTTTCGGCAATTTCACCAGAAAGGTTGAGCACCGGGCAGGGATGTTGTGATACCGTGAAGCAAGCCACCTTCACCACATGCTCCAATTGTGGTGTGTGATAGACCATCTGCTCATCTATGTTGAGGATCCAGGCTTCATAGTCGTCGCTCATATGTACGATTTCAGTGGGTATGCCCGGTGCATAGACATGCAGGTTGCCAGCATTGAGCGTAAACTGCCGGTCACTATATTTGATGCTGACACTGCCACGGCATATCAGCAAGAACGAGAACAGAGAGAATCCTTCCAGATTGCCGGTTTCAATATCGCAGCCCAAGATATGGCCGCAGCATATTAAGTCTTCCCAGTATTCTTCCGGGTGCAGCCCAGAATAGAGCTGTCTCATTTGTCGAAGTGTGAGCATAACGAATATTTTAATCCTTTGCAAATTTAAGTAATTGTTTCGTTTCAGACATATTCTGTTTCGATATTAACTTTACTTTAACGCATATTCTATGTACCTTTGCGACCATAAACAAGATAAATTTATTGATATGAAGATAATGATTATTGATGGCGGGCCTCGTAAGACCATGAATACGGCCGCCATGATAGAGAAGTTCTCGGAAGGAGTGAAATCCGTTGATAAGGCTATTGAGGTGAAGCATGTCCGGCTCTACGACATTGATTATAAGGGCTGCTATTCTTGTCTGGCCTGTAAAGTACGCGGCAAAGCCTCTCACGAGTGTAAGATAAAGGATGGTCTTCTCCCTATCATCCAGGAAGTCAACCAGTCCGATGGCCTCGTCTTGGCCTCACCGGTTTTCTTTGGCCGTTGGGACCGGTCAGATGCAGACTTTTATAGAACGTTTCACCTATCCATGGCTGTCACAAGAGGATTTCTCGGTAACCCCACAGCGGAAGATGCCCTTGGCACTGATTCTTACGATGAACGACATGCCGTCAGATGCTGAGGCTGTCCACAACAATATGAATACCGAGGAGAATTTTCTTCTTGCCAAACTCGGCGACATAGAGCGCATTGATGCCTGCAACACGCTACAGGTGAAGAACTACGACCGTTATGAGATGGATGCGATGAATCCAGAGGGAAGAAAGAAATATAACGCCGAGCACTGGGAGGAAGAACTTCAGCAAGCCTTTGATGCCGGCAAACGAATGGCTGAGAAGATAAAGGCTAACGCAGAGTAGACTTCCGATTCAAATACTGTTATCACCGTTTTCAACCACGGGGGCATTCCTTCTCCTCACAGCCTCTTCCTGCTTCTTCCGCGCTTCCTCAATGGCTTTCTCATAGCCAGTGAGGGCAGCGAAGGGGGAGAACTGGGCCGCACGATTGTACATGCTCATCTTCGGATGATTTGCCGAGACGTGATGCGGCAGGTTGATGATGTCGTCGTAGTTGTCCATTTTAATTCTTATTGCAATTTATCCATAAACTTGAAACTCCAGTCGGCCAAGGGAGAAGGGTAACTCAGCAATCCCTCGTTGTATTGCAGGTTGAGGAATGAGAACTCCGTTCAATCTTCATCTCTACACTTTTAAGTGCGGAAAAATGTAGCAGAATACGTTTTCTGCGGTTATCAGTGCAAAATTAAGTATTTCCCAGCAATTAGCGAAACGTTTTCAATGTTTTTTATAGTAACCTTTCCCCTCACCATCGAGTGGCTCTAATCCCTTTCTTATCTTTTAAACTTTTCCCTATGCCTTATGTCCTCCAATCTGGTTGTTTCTGTCTTTTTGTGTTGCCCCCTCAGCGTAGTTCAACCCACGTAGCAGGGCGTTCTTGCCAAATTTCTTTTTGATTTTCAAGGCGGCTTCCTGCAAGCGTCGTTCCTTGGCGGCAGCCTCGTTCTCCTGCTTTTGCTTTTCAGCTTCCGCTTCATAGTTCGTAAAGAGGTCGAGCTGTACGGGGGTGTTCTGCTGTTGCCGCTTGGCCTCGGCCTCAGGGATGACGTGGTTGACGGTGATGTTGAGCCGACGGACCAGTAGGATAGGGTTGACAATGTGGTCGTAGAGCTCCGTGACGGCTTCAAGGATTTGTTTGGACGAGGAGGTGGGATGCCCTAACGAGAGTGTGCCGTGAGCATGCTTCGGCACGCTGCGGCCATACCAGTCGGTCGTTATCTCACCGTGGTACTGCGCACGGATGGCTGGATTGGTCAGGCTCTCACGGTCGTAGCCCACCGTGAGGACGATTTGGTCGCCCACAAGGTGCTTGTCCACGAGGTCGAGCGACAGCGCGTCTGCCATCTCACGAACTACCACACGACCTTTGTCGGCAGAGTAGGGGCTTTGCAGCACCTGACCGCTCCCCAACGAATTTGTCTCCGGCTTGTAGGCTTTGATATAGTCTATCGTCACCGGCTCCCATCCCCACGCATGGTCGATGATGAGTTCCGCGTTGACACCGAATATCTGATAGAGCAGTTCCTCGTTGTTCACCGACAGCCGAGCGAGTTGGCCCATCGTATTGGTGCCGATGCTGTTGAGCCTTGCGACGATACCACGGCCGAAGCGCCAGAAATCGGTCATCGGCTGGTGGTCCCACAGCTGCTGGCGGTAGCCCATCTCGTCGAGCTCGGCAATGCGCACGCCGTCCTTGTCAGCCGGGAGGTGCTTAGCCACGACATCCATTGCCACCTTGCAGAGATAAAGGTTCGTGCCGATGCCCGCTGTGGCCGTGATGCCCGTCGTCTTCAGCACCTGTCGGATCATCGTCATCGCCAGCTCATGCGCCGTCATCTTGTAGGTGTGGAGGTAGTCGGTGACATCGGCAAAGATCTCGTCGATGGAATAAACGTGGATGTCCTCGGGGGCGATGTATTGCAGGTAGATGCCGTAAATCTCACTGCTGACCCTGATATACTCCGCCATCCGTGGCGTGGCTGCGATGTAGTCAGCCTCCCAGTCGGGGTGAGCGGCTAACTCCTTGGCCAAATACGACTTGCCGGTGAATGGTTTGAAACTGATGGCCTTGCGCCGCTCGTAGTTCACCTCCCGCATCTTCTGCACCACCTCGAAGAGCCGGGCACGACCGCCCAGTCCGTAGGCCTTCATCGAGGGCGATACTGCTAAGCAGATGGTCTTTTCCGTCCGGCTCACGTCGGCCACGACAAGGTTGGTCGTCAGCGGATCGAGTCCCCTGGCGACACACTCTACCGAGCTGTAGAAACTCTTCAGGTCGATGGCGATGTAGGTTCTGTTCTTGCCGGTCAACAATGGATACGAATCAATATTCTATGGGCAAAAATACAAAATAAAATTTGATTGTCAGAGGTTTTTGCATATTTTCTTTCGTGTGATGAAACATTGGCTTTGGCGGAAAGTGACGATCTGTCGACGGAGTCGGTGTTGATGAGAAAACAGAATCTTCGTTATGACAATTTGTTGTTCGTCAAATATTGATTACGTCATATTCTTTGCTTTCTGTGAATTTCATTACCTTTGCAAAATAGAAGCTTTTATCAATTGAAACAAAAATCTCAGATATGAAGATATTAGGAAACATTGTTTGGCTCATCTTTGGAGGATTCGGCATCGCAGTGGAGTATTTTATTTCCTCGCTGTTGCTGATGATCACCATCATCGGCATACCTTTCGGCATAGCAACTATGCGGTTGGGTATACTCGCGTTGTGGCCATTCGGCTCACATATTGTTGACAAGCCGCAGGATAGTGGGTGCCTCAATATGATAATGAACGTATTATGGTTCTTTGTCGGTGGCTTTTGGATTGCGATGACCCATCTTGGCTTTGGCCTGCTGCTTAGCATCACCATCGTCGGCTTTCCGTGGGGTAAGATGCACTTTCGGCTGATGCGACTGGCATTGGCACCATTTGGCAAGGAAATCGTCAACAATGACTTCTAAACTTGGGAAAAATGACAATAGCATCTGCTTTTCGTGGCCTATACCGCCAGCCCCTGCTTTCACTCATTATGGTTATAGTGGTTGCAATGCTGCTGTTGTCTTGTCAAGCGAATGCACAACAAAACATAATACGGAACAATATGAAAAAAGAGAATTTGAAGGAAATATATCTGGCCGGTGGCTGCTTCTGGGGCACTGAGCATTACTTCAAGCAGATTGACGGCGTAGTAGATACCGAGGTAGGCTATGCCAACGGCACCACCAAGAATCCGACTTACAAGGATGTCTGCACCGACAAGACCGGATTTGCTGAGACAGTCCATGTCACTTATAATCCCGACAAGGTGTCGCTGAAGTTCTTGTTAGAGATGTACTTCAAGGCCATTGATCCTACGAGCATCAACCAGCAGGGCCACGACACAGGAACGCAGTACCGCACGGGTGTCTATTACACCGACAGCACCGACGAGGCAACGATCAGCAAAGTCTTCGACGAAGAGCAAAAGCACATCCAAAGGAAGGTCGTCGTGGAAAATCTGCCCTTAAAGAACTTCTACAAGGCAGAGGACTACCACCAGGACTATCTTGACAAAAATCCTGATGGTTACTGTCACCTGCCTCAGAGTCTGTTTGAGTTCGCCCGCAAGGCCAAGGACAATCATGCAGACCAACAGTAACTTAATGACAGTACGATTATGATAGACGAGCTATTAGAGAACAACCGGCGCTTCGTTGCCGGCAAAGGTTACGAGAAACATATCACGGATGGAATGCCATCGGGCAAGACGCTGATTGTCACCTGCATGGACACCCGTCTGAGCGTGATGCTGCCTGAGGCATTGGGCATCAAGAATGGTGAGGTGAAGATGGTCAAGGTTGCGGGTGGCGTCATCCTCGACGACTACGATGCTGTCATGCGTTCCATCATCGTGGGCATCTATGAGTTGGGCATCAAGGAGATCATGCTCATCCACCATACCGACTGCGGTGCGGGCAAGATGACTGGCGAGCACATGGAGCATCTGATCCGTGAGCGCATTGCGGTTGACAAGGTTGCGGAAGTGGAGCAGCACATCAATCTCCGCCAGTGGCTCGACGGCTTCGGTGACACCGAGAAGAGTGTAAGGGCTACGATGCACCGGGTGAAGAATCATCCGCTTGTACCCAAAGAAATCATCGTACGTGGTTTCATCATAGACTCCACAACTGGAGCACTCTCTGAGGTGACTGAATAAGGCCATTCAATTGCCACTGCTGTCAGCAAAGTGTAAATATTTTAAGCATTGCTGACAACGATGTCAAGATTTGTCACCTTTGGCCTTTGGGCACGCATAACGAGAAGAAAGACGAGAACAAGCCAGAAAATAAGAACGGTGAAGGATGTAGTCATTATCTGCGCCGCGAGTTCTCATACAGCAATTATGAGCAGGCTCTGACGCTGCCTGAGGATGTAGAGAAAGACAAGATTGAGGCTAAGGTTACTGACGGTGTGCTTCACATCACATGTCATCCCAGACCCATTCTGGCAGCATAGCATAAACAAAATCCTATTTACGTTGGCCGGTATCGTCTGTGCAAAATTCAGATGGTGCCGGCTTTTTTCGTCTATTTGAGCCAAGACTTCTCCAGATCTGACGTTCTCTAATTTCTTGTTTACAATGAATATTTCTTTCTGTGCTTGACAATGGCTTCCATGTTCTCCAATCGCCGATCCTTGATAACACATTCCTTATGGGGCATTTCGGAAACAAAGGATCTACTACTTGATTTCTAATCATTTTCAATGTTTCTATTATACGCAATCACCGTCACGGACACTTTAGCCCATGACGGTGTGACTTATTCAGATAGATGAATTCAATTACCACTTTACTTGCTCCTGCAAGATAACGCCATCGTGAGCGTCTTCTTGTGTAAACGGAGTCTCGCGGTACTGCACGCAGAGCACCACCATCGGTTCTGTTCCATTGTTGTGGATGGCACGCTTGCCTTCGGGAGAAACACGCACCACACTGCCTTCCTGCAAGGGTATGTTCACGCCGTCAACCTGGTACTCGCCCTTGCCGCTGAGCACGAAGTAAAGTTCCTCATGGGTCTTGTGGGTATGGTAGAAGCCGCCTTCCTGACCAGGCTGATAAATCTGGAATGAAAACTCAGAGCCCTTGGTGCCAAGAACCTGTCCGCCAAACACCTTGCCTGGAATCTTCACCTCGCCCAAGTTCAGCACATAGTCACCCAAATCCTTCATCTTACCGAAATCAACGGCAGTGAAGTTCTTGCCTTCCGCAATTTTCTTAATTTCTTTCATAATAGTCTGCTTATACGTTTACTAACTTTTTGTTTACAGGTGCAAAGGTAGTAACTGTTTCAATGCCCTGCAAGAGGGCACTCAAAAGTAAGACACTTACTTGGAGGTAACTATTGTTGAAAATCAGCATATTACAAATGACAACTTTATGATTGTTTAGCATTCTGTGTGTTTCTCAGATGGAGGCAAATCACCTGTGCAGATATTTATAGATAGCTAGTATCTCGTCGGAATAGCGCAACCGCTCAAGGGCAGACTGTAGCAATGTGTTCACTTTGCGCTCTCCGTCAAAGAGTGCCATGAGTTCGTCCATAGAATGCCGACGGCGACCGATGCCGAAGTAGAGGCACAGCAGTTCGCGCTCTTCTTCCGGCAATACCCTGTCAAGCATGTCGCCGACCTGCTTGTTGAGCTCGTTGTGATGAGCCAATGCGTCGGCTTGGTTCCAAGGGCGTTCGTCGATCTCATCGCGTCTCTCCACAAAGAAGTCATCCCACAAATCATCGGCTTGCGTGTACTCATTCTCCTCGTCATAGAGGTAATTGTCTATTCTCTCGTTCCAGCTCATCGTTCCTTTTCCTTTAGCAAGTGACAAATGGCATCCTCCCTAATGGTGGTATTTGAGAAGCAAACGACAATGTGTTTTCGGGACTGAACGTCTTGGCATCGATGCGGCAAACGCCATAGAAGTAGTCACGCGTAATCAGAGGGTCGCGGTTTCGCAATCCTTCAATGATCGCTTCGTCGGACAGCCCGACAGCGGGACTTGTGTGCTGCTCTTTTCTCATTTTCATGCAAATTTAATAAAAATATTGGTCGGCACTTAATTTTTATGTGTCTTTATTTTTTTAAAAGATAAAAGGCGCCTGAAAATGAAGTTCAACCCATTAAAAAGAGAAAAATTTTGGGTGATAGTGTCTGTCAAATAGGAAAATTATTGTAATTCTGCGCTGTAAATACTAATAACAGAACACGTGTTAAAACTAATAGTCGCACACTGGTATAAACTAATAGTCGTGCACCAGCTAAGACTAACACTAGTTCAGTTATCAATAATAACAGTATTATTATATGGCAAGTGTACAGGAAAAGTAGGCAGAGTCACTAAGCGTTTTGTTTTTCTCTAATGATAAGGATAAACTCTACGTTGAAGTAAAAGACATGAGAGCTGTCCTCAAATGAGTAACTCGTATTTAGCTATAATACCTTTGCGTTCTTTGCGCCTTTGCGAGAAAATAAATTCTCACTCGTGAATCATTAAATTCTCTCGCCAAGCCGCCAAGTCCGCCAAGTCCAGCATTCCGTAGGAAATCCTTTGCGTCCTCCGCGCCTTTGTGAGATTAATAAACAATCTGCGTGAATGTCTCTCGCCAAGCCGCCAAGTACGCAAAGTCTATCATTCCGTAGAATCCCTTGCGTTCTCCGCGCCTTTGCGAGATTAATTAACCATCTGCGTGAATATCTCTTGCTAAGCCGCCAAGCCGCCAAGTCCAGCATTCCGTAGGAAATCCTTTGCGTCCTCCGCGCCTTTGCGAAAATAGAAAATTTATCGCGTGAAGCTACAGCCCATTGACGACCCTGCGGATATTCCCATCCTTTAGCCGCGTGCAGTTAAAATTTACTAGAATACCGAGCTTCATCCCAGTAAGTCTAAGATAGGTTAATGTCTGCTTGAAGTGTATATCTTTCAGCTCCTGTACTGATTTCAGTTCTAATATGACCTTGTTCTCAATAACAATATCAGCACGTAAGTCAGTACCGAAAGACTGCCCATCGTAATGAATAGGAATATGAACTTCAGGAACTACATCAAGCTTGCGTTTCTTCAATTCATATAACAGTACTTTCTGATATACACTCTCTAACAGACCAGGCCCCAACCCTCTATACACATCATATATTGCATCTACCGCTATACTCGCAATCTCATTCTCTGTCATCTTCTCTCGCTGCGTTAGTTATTATGTCTATAAATTAAGTTAGCTTTGTTATTTTTCTCGCTAAGTCTATTATCCAATTGGAATCCTTTCGCCCTCCGCGCCTTTGCGAGAAAATAATCCTCGCGCGTGGATCATTAATGTCTCTCGCCAAGCCGCCAAGTCCGACAAGTTCGGCACTCCGTAGAAATTCATTGCGTCCTCCGCGCCTTTGCGAGAACAAAAACCTATGTGAACCATCTCTCGCCAAGCCGCTAAGACCGCCAAGTCCAGCATTCCGTAGGAATTCCTTTGCGTTCTTTGCGCCTTTGCGAGAAAATAATCCTCGTGCGTGAATCATTAAAGTCTCTCACTAAGCCGCCAAACTCGCCAAGTCCGGCATTCCGTAGGAATTTCTTTGCGTTCTTTGCGCCTTTGCGAGAACAGAAAATCTGCGTGATGTATCTCTCGCCAAGCCGCCAAGTCCAGCATTCCGTAGGAATTCTTTGCGTTCTTTGCGCCTTTGCGAGAAAATAAATCCTCGCGCGTGAGCTACTCTTTCTCCCACTGCATATCAGCAAACATCTGGCGCAGTTCTCTTGCCTGTATGTCGAGTGTAGGGGCAGGGCGAAGATGAGCGACCTTCAGCATAAAGCCATGAAAAAGGGTAAGCGTATCGGTATTCACGTATTGCCACAAAAAAACTGAGCAAGGGAAGAGGCTTGCTCAGTTTTGTTAGTCTTCTGTGGATGGTTGCCAACGGTCAGGTAATAGATTCCTGTATTTCTCCAAAGGTGTATTAGGTTGCCATGTGGCAGTCCTGTCAAGGATGTCGGCGAGATAGTCAAAGAGGTTGAGATGATTCATCTTTGCAGACAATGCGAGCGTATAGAGCACAGCTGCCCTTTCGGCTCCCTTATGAGAAC